>Ga0080006_1121198_pt1 | contig 26956 bp, 23 predicted proteins | sample RS3BMetagenome_FD_69209 | JGI IMG/M metagenome (GOLD analysis project Ga0080006, IMG submission 69209) | Ferric oxide microbial mat and aquatic microbial communities from Rainbow Spring, Yellowstone National Park, USA - RS3B (SPADES... ...
TCCAAGTTGCTCGCGGCGAATATCTCGATGCCTTCTACCCGCTACTGTTCGTGGCTTTGGTGGCGCTATCGGTTTACTTCGCACTCCGTTGCCAACGTCAACCGCGATCCTTATCGCCCAGCGCACGCCTCCACCTGGCGTCACCAGAAGTCAGCCTCTGGATGCTCGTGCTCACGCTGACCGATCTCTGCACCTACATTATGGCACCGGAACCGCTGATGAGCGTCGTCCGCTTCCTCAGCGTCCTCTGGCCCGTCTATGCCCTTCCCTGGACTCTGCTGTTCGCATCCAAGCAACGGGCCCACTACAGGGACGTCATCACGCATAGCCTCGTCGCCCTATCCGCGGCGGCCGCCCTGTGGGGCGCGGTTCTGTTCACGCACGGGTACTTTTATCAATAGGGACAATGCTATCCCGCAAAAGGAAACGCAAGTCCCGATTCGATTTTCGAATTCAGTACTTGCGCTTTAGATGTGCGGACGCCAAGGCGACGCTATCGACGAAGCTTGCGTTAGTTGGCTTTGCGCCTTCGAAGAACAGCGCCACCGAAGACCAATCCTCCCAGCCCGATCACAGGCAAGACGGCTGCAAAAGGAACTTCCGGCAACTGCTCAGAGGCCGGAGTCGGATACACCTCGATGGTGACAGACCCCGTGATCGGGTCGTCCGTATCCTGAATCGGCGATCCACCGTGAGGGTCCGGATAATACATATCCGTCTTGGGGCGAAAGGTCAGTGTGTACGTCCGGGGAGCATCTGACGAGTTCAACCGAGGAAGACTCACCAGGTAGACGCCCGTGAATGTAGATCCGACTGCGTCCGGTTGTGCAACCGGTGAACCGACGATATACGCAGTGGTACTTCGTGCTGTCTTAGTGCTGGTCGTCGTCTCGTCAAAGCGAATCGAACCCGGCAACTGGTGCGCGTGATCTTCACCGCCGCCCACATCAGCCACTGTTTCCGTGACCTGGATCGTCACATCTACACTGGTTCCCTCTACGCCCTTCGCTGGCGCCGTCATCGAGGTCACCACAAAATCCCCTGCATCTGCGAACGCCGGAACCATGGACAACCCCATCATGGTACAAATCGCGATCATGGACAGTCCGGTCACTTTTACAAATGATCTCATAAACGATCACGCCTCCCCTACCCGCATCGTATCGAACTATGGAGCGGACTACAATGGAAATGTAGGCGTATTATTTTAAAGAAAACTTTATAGTCCGTGGCACGCCTGCAGTGGCTACTCACTCGAATGTCTCCGATTTCGCCATGCAGTTGCCCTGACCCGCTTATGTTCGCTCAGCAAACTGGCGCTTCGGCAAATGTCAACAGCGTAAGCGCATCCTCTAGCGATCCCGAGTGTTGTCGCCATGGTATCATCTAAAGTAGGTATCACCGCGCTTCTGCCGCCGAACCAGAGGGCGGCACCTCGTGCCACGCGCCATAACATAACCCTGAGGAGACCCTATACACGTGATCAAGACACTCATAACCATCGTGACAGCCCTAGTGGTGGCCACCAGCCTCCCGCTACCCAGTACCGCTCCCGATCGAGCCCCCTTGATACAGCCCAATTTGGTGGCGAACGTGAAACGTTACGGTGCGTCCGGGTCTGCCGCGACGACGTTCGGGAGCATCGCCGCGGGCAGCCATACCCTGACCTTAGCCCGTCCGATAGACTTCGAGAATGGCACGGGCATCTTCGTGCCAAACGCCGGGACCATGTCTACGCTCCCCACGCCGAAAGCCCCCGCCGTGTCGATCGGCGGCGGGCGAAGTGGCACATCCACGTATGGCTATCGCATCGTGGCGCTCGACGGTGACGGCGGTGCCCCCGCATCGAGCCCCGTCGCCGTCATCACCACCGGCCCGCCGACACTGGGCGGCCTCGGTGCCAATGGCGGCGGCGGTGAGCCGGCCCTCTACAAAGCGACCTGGCTCGCCCTGAATGTCACAGGTGAACCGGGAGCCAACGGCGGCTATGCCGTCTACAGAACGGAGGTGCCTGCCGGAAGCGGCCTGGCTACCGGCTTCATCGGCATCGACCTGTACACCAATGCCCCCTTTCTCGACTATGGCCAGCGCGTCCACACGCCGCCACCCGGCGTGCCCGCGTCCCCACCCTCTGCCGCCCTTGGGGATTCGTTTGTCACCACCATCCTCCACGGTGGCGGAACGACAGTCCTCACCCTGTCAGCAGCGGCCTCGACCGACGTGGCGAACGACCTCGTCTACCATGACGACACACGCGCCTTCCAGGCCGCACTCGCCGCGAATCCATCGCTTCTCTATGTACCTCCGGGGAGCTACGGCATCTCGTCGCCCCTGAATTTTCATACGACCAACGGACTCTTTTACGGAAACGGCCCATCGTCCCTGATCCGCTACCAAGGCAACACGGCCGCCACATTAAACCTGGGTGCGTCCGGCATCACGCTCGAGCATCTCGCATTGGACGGGCAAAGCACGTCGTATCAGTTAGTCGGTGTCTCGGCGAACCACGCGCTCACTGGCATCACGATTCGTGACACAGTGGGACGGTCGTCCGGATTCTATGGGGTCAATGTCGCGAATCCAAACCCGCCCTCGATCGCCTACACCGACATCGCCATCAACGGCAATGTGTACTCGGACTGTGAATACGCCTATTCCACGTACGGAAACGTCGATGGCATCCAGATACGGGGCAACCGCCTCTTCTTCACCGACTACAACCACTCCGGCCGAGGTATCAGCCTGCACAACCTCAGTTCCACGCAAGGGTACACGTTCGCACAGCATTTTCTGATCAGCAGCAACACCCTGCGAGCCGGCAACCACTCCGCCGGCATCGTCATCCAAGGCGGGGGTTCCGGCGTCATCCGCGACAACGTCCTGCTCATCAGCGGTGGCATCTATGCCTTCTGGGGCATGGGCACCAGTAGCCTTCTCGACGCGAGTGGCGGATACAGTTTCACCAGCAACCATTGCACCGCGCTCTGGCCGGGCACCGGCGTAGCGGTCAATCTCACGGACCTCGTCCACGTCAACATTGCCGATAATCACCTGCGGGGCTTCGGCTATGCCTTTCAGGTCGGAGGGTACGGTGGCCCGGCATTTGCGGCCGTACGCGGCAACGCCGTCACGATCACACAGAATCGCCTGTCCGCGATCGCCATCGCGCCTGTCCTCGGCCCGCTCCCCTTGGGCGTGCTGTATGCGGACAATCCTGTGAGCCCACATTGACGGGACACGCAAGAAGCGCTACCATAATCATCAAAGTTTAAGGACAAGCCGGATCGCCGAAATCTTCCGCATCACCTTGCTGCCCGCGAACAATCACTATTTGAAGACCAGACAGGTTCTGCACGAGGTCATTGCGCCGCCGATCAGGATGCGGAGCAGATCAACTTCCCAAAGCCTATGCCCTGAAAACCGGAGTAAGGTGGTCTTGCGGACAAAGCAACGTTCCAGTAACCGGGCAAATTTGCTAACGACCATTGTAGCGTCCCCCCTTCATGAATTACGACCACACCGGATAAGAATCAGCCCGTTGTCTATGGACATTTTTGAGATCATTGACCCGACACAGGTGCGGCCTGCATTACGCCCTGGTTGAGTTCGAGAATCGCAGCAATGGCGCCAAACCACTTTTGTATATCGCCCTCAGGGTCACTTTGGCGAAGTCTCGCGATATTCATTCGGGCTGCAACCTCGTTGTTCAACTTCGCTTTGGCTCTCGAGATTTTACCCTTCTTCTTTTCTTCCGACAAGAGATCCCACGTTTTGTGAGACTCGCTGTCTTCGTGAACTTTCTGTGCTATTAAAAGGGGAAGGTCGTCACTATCTGCGAACCCGATAGTAAAGTTGTAGACCTCGAAAATGGCGTCAGGATGAAGGTAATTTTCGGCCTCCCGCTTTCCGGTGATAAATGCGACTGAGCCGTCTCCCCGGGCGTTTACGGCACTTTGCTGAACCTTGTATCTAGGCGTTTTTTCCTCGTCCCGGTCGTAAATATGGACTTCGGGAATCCCTAGTCCTCTAAGATAATGATTCTGTACCCAATCCTTTAAAGTGCTGCCCCCAAGATGGAAAAGGGCTATTCGAGGATCGCTCTCCAAATTGGGTACCATTGGGTTATCTGAGTGCAGTGTACGGCTAATATGCTTCAGGAAGGAAACATCGTTTGGCCCTTCTACGCAAACAAAGACCCTTACACGACTGTCCGGTAGCACGCCTAGCTGCTCGGCGATCTCCCGGAGAACAGTATCATCTCCATCCCTGACATATCTGGCGCCGCCCTCCTTTACTTCGACGTATCGTATAGTCGATGTCTCCAAAAAACCAGCCAAGCCAGGGACATGGGTAGTGATAACGACTTGGCAATGTGCTTCTTGGGCGAGAGTCCTCAGAGTGGTGACCAACATCTTTTGATTAGCTGGATGCTGAGCGGTTTCAGGCTCTTCTATTCCATAGATGATGTTTCGAGTTCCAGCGCTCAGTTGTCTACGCTCTGCCTCTGCGCGAAAAAAATTAAGAAGTATCAGTCTACGAACACCGCTGCCTCTCTTGTTCACAGGGATCTGGTTATCCCCGGTCAAAGAAAGCTTGAACAGACCGTCCCATTTTGGTTCGGCCTTGAAATGTGGGGATAGCTCGTTAGCCAAAAAGGGATCCATTTCTCTTAATTTATCAAGAGTTCTAGTTGCCACCTCCGTCACCTTGACTCTTACGACCTCCTTTATCTCGTTTAAGGTCTCCTCAACAGATCTTATCGCCTCGGCAACGGCAATTTTCATTGGATCTTGGACCTCGGAGTCTTCATCTCTGCTGGGTCTGTCCGCTTGGAACAATGCGTATTGCGGCAGATGCTTCACAATGCTTTCCCAAGCAGCCTTAGCATCTTTACTACCGAGGGGAAGTCGCACCATCCTAATCCCCAACTCAGGCACAGCCATCCTTAGTGCCCGCCGCAGAGCCGGATTGGAGCGCTTGTCCACGGCTGTTAGGTCTATGGCCAAAAGCTTCGCTCTCTCCTTCAATTCGGCGTTTGTCAATTCAAGAAGGTCTTTTACAGGTTCCGCAGTCGGATGAAGCGCATGTGCATATACAGTTTCTTTAGGGCTCTTTAAACCACAGTCTATGATTTTGTGAATCTCCAAATCGCCCTCTTCATTTAACAAATATTCGTCTTGGAGCGTCGTGATCGTCTGAGCATCCAGAACCAGTTCCTCAGGTAGATCGGAGAACACACATCCGATGAGTACCTTTTGATCTCCACTGTGGACGCATGCATCGGCAGTTTCGATCTTAACAAGAGCACTACCGGCACCATTGAAGAAGATCTCCAGGGCTTCAAGAATCGTAGACTTACCGGCGTCGTTCCTCCCAATGAACGCCGTAAAGTCATCAAAGTTCACTCTCGTTTCCATTTGAAATCCACGAAAATTCCGCAACAACAACGTTTTGAGCCTCAAGTAGTCACCTTCCCTATCTCAATTGATATCGCGACTCGTAAAAACGCAATTCCCGAGGCCTAGTTCCTGAAGAAAGCAGCAGGTCTGCCCCAAAACGCGGTTGCAATCATACTTTACATTCTAGTAATAGCACACAACCACAGAAATGGCAACATGCGTGGTGTTCGCAGGTTGTCAGTACATTGCTCTCACTTATTGAAACACCCGAAATAACCGACATGTCTGGGAGGCCGCGTCCATCGTCGACGTCTGTTCTGGCCATTGCCTGAGTGAGCAGTGTTCCTTGGACCACGCTTTTGTATCACTGACTCATCGACTATCAGCATCCACATATTCCGCTGTAGCGGCGACCACTGCCTCGACATCCTCGTCCGCATCCAGCCCGCTCATTCTTTCCGGGATACTTTGAATCTGAGCCTCAGATAGGCCCTCAGAGGTCCAGCCAAGGAGAAACTTGGCGGTCTCCGACCTTGGGAACCGACTAGGTTCGAGGTCGCGCACCCGAATTCGAGCTGGTAGCGCAGCTCCTTCGCCTGGACTTTGGCTTACCAGCATGAAGCCAATGCCATATTTTCGACCCTCGCGGGCTATCCTTCTGATTGCCGCTTGGGTGACCGCGTATTCCGCCTCACCTCTATCAGGGACGTAACGGTGGGCCTCCTCGCAAACCAGCACAACGGGGGCTCTCTGGCGCTCATCGGGCACCTGATAGACTTTATAGTTAAAGAGCCATCACGCCACCATGTGCTCAATGTGTGCTTCCTCTTTGAGCACTCCTGTCAGGCTGCCGAGTATACTGAACGTCTCTTCTTCACCGAAACCCTTGGCTCGCTCAAGAATTTCGCGAGTTAATGGACCCATCAGGGGAATGCAAGAGTCCACGCTGTGACCGCCGGAGATTCCATCCGCCGCTAATTACATATCGCGCACTATATCGGAAATTAGGCCAATCATCTCATCGTAGATACGGTGCTCCCTTAATGCATCAGGGCTCACAAGTTTTGAATGACGTATGATCACGCTGTTCGTCGACCCAGGCTTCTCGAGTTGTCCCGCGATACCAATCTTCATCTTGCCCCTGTCCTGCGGGCGATCTCTCGGACAATACGCCCCCTCATGCGTTGAAATGAATACCTCAACCTGCTCCAGCAGTGAAGGGTGGCCATCCCTGATCATATCCACGATTACATCATCCAATCTTCCCCTTTCCATATCCTTAGAAACGATATACAGACCGACAGGGTAGGCCCCTTCCCCGAAAACCCTTCGATGTTCAAACCCGTCGTGCTCAGCAAACACCTCACTGTAATCGCGACGAACTTCCGCAGCTTTGTCACCCGGGGTCGACTCATCCGCGTCAGTTACCACGAGAAATCCAAGCCCTGATCCTGGGGGTGCGGGACTTACCAATGGCTGAGAGAATCCCTCTTTATATTTCGAAACCAATTCGCGCGCGCGCTGAATGTTCCTATTGCCCCCAAGTTCGTAGATCACAACGTAGATCTCATCGTGGATGAGAACCCCAGGGGCCCGGACTCTAATCTGATCTAACCGGTTGTCGCTCAAATCCAGGCCACTAAGTTCCCTGCAAATCACATCGCGGATCGGATGGGGAAGCTGCGTCGGCGTATCTTCATAAGTCCCATAACCCGCAATAGCGAGCAATCGCGTCAAGAAAGCGTGATCGTGAGCCCCTTCGCACAAAACAATCAGCGTCTTCATACCCCACCTCGAAGATCAACGTCCAGCGTCTCAATCAATCGCTTCAAATCGTGGCCGGCGGCATGTAGCGCCTTTACGGTCTCGCCTTCGCGTTGCAGCCGGTACGCCGATATCTCACCAATGTCCTGGCAATGATAAATGAATGACTCAATGCACTCCCGGCTGTGGGATGTCATAAACACCTGGACATCAAACGCGGTAGCCAGTTCCTCGACCAGTGCGGTAAACTTGCCCAACAAGGAATGATGAATCGCGTTTTCCAGTTCGTCAATGAAGAGCACTCCGTTGGCGGCTGCCGCAAACATGAGACACAAATGAAAGATACGCTGAACTCCTTCGCCAAACTGGGTAAGATCCACAGACTGGCTAAAATCTTGATGGTCCACCATAAACTGAGGAAAATCAGCATCAACAAGCTGGATACTCTGTATTCCGGCATCTACTTCAGATCTGAGAAATTCCACGATCCGATCAAGCTTTTTCTCGGCGACCGTTTGCTGGTGGAAGTATCGAATTTCTTTATGCTCCTGAGCAAGAAATGGACTTCCCAGAGCCGAATTACAAAGATGCCTGACACTCTCAAAAAACGTCTCACTCTGTCTGCCGTCGTACAATCTCGATCGACTCTCAAGGACTTCGCTCCCAATCTCATATCTCAGAGAAATGGTGCTCAGGTAAGCGTTCTTGTCTAGAGTCGAGTCGGACTCATGCGTCCTGCTGACGCGAAGAGTAAGTGGTTCAACACCATAACTCCCCGAGACTCGAATTATATCCGGGAGCTGCCCGTCTAGCCAACGCGCCTTGGCTTCGTCTCTGAACTTGCCTCGCCTTCGGTACACGTCGTAAAGACCTGAGACGTCGTTCCCTTGGGTCAGGAGGTAGATCGCCTCTAACATGGACGTTTTGCCTGCGTTGTTGATTCCGGCCAAAAGATTGACTCGACGCAAGTCGTCCAGCCGAATTCCGCTCAAGGCTCTATAATTGTCAACCTGAATCGATCCGAACCTGCCGCCTGCATGAGGGCGAAGGAGTTCTCTCACCTGAGGGGTCGGAGATGAGGTTTGGTTCTCGCGCGACCATCTCGATACTCTCCCCATTTTATCTTCCGCACTTTTAAGGGAACCCGTCGATTCCATCACGCTGATGAGGTCCTTATCATACAGAATGCGAGGGAGACGTCGCGCCTCGTTTACCGTAGCTATTATGGGAGTATCACGGTCGCGCGGTCGCTGGCCCGGGTCCAAGTCCAGGTCCGTGTTATCATCGTCACTCAGGGTGTCCCGCTCGGAAGAGACTCCAACCCAGGAAAAGAGCCTTTCCGTGTTCACCAGATTCCGCGGTTCCATGGTGCTTTCGTCCCATTCAATCCAACTGCGAATCTGGACGTTTCGAATGAGTTCTTCAAACAACGAATACATGGACCCGTCAAATCTCGCAGAATAGTCACTCTCGAGAAATCCGTCTATCAGCGACAAGGTGCGCAGCGCGCGCCGCAAACGCACTATGCTGATTCCCATCATGTTCGCCACGGAACGCTGATCTCCAGAGCGCCGGACCATCTCCCTGATGTGGAGAGCCTGATTGATGGCGGGCCAGTCCTTCGCACCGCCTATATGTTGCAGCCCTCTGACGACCTGCAACTGGGACTCTTGCGCGTCCTCATAGATTACGACAGGAACTTCCTCGAAAAGCTCCGATGACAGCTCACCTTCTTCTCCCTCACCATCTCGGTGCATCTCTAGCATCCGTTTGAGCGCTGCAACCCTGCGATTGCCCTCGAGGACCTTGTACACATGCTCCCGAACCTTGACGACCTGAATTTGGTTGACCAGCAAGAAACCCACACTGCGAAAGCTCGTCAAGAGGTCCTGGATCTCCGCGTCTTTAGGGCCAACGATCTGCTTCAGAAGTCTTTGTTGAAGGCGAGAATCCGTGAGTTCCGTCTTCGGACGAGCTCCAATCGGCCAAACCGTCAGCCGGGGATTCTCTGGATCCAGGTACAGTTCGTTCAGAGACACCGTAGCCGCACGAAAATTCAACACGCCAATCATCCATCCCCAGACCATAGTAGAAGACATGAAAAATCACGGAAAGGCAAGCCGTGTTCTGTGCATCCTGTCATTCACACCAACAAGAAATTTCATTAACAGGATGCCATGATCTCGTGGATCTTGCATTTGAGTGCGAAATTATTTCAAGTATAATCCACGACTTAAGGAGCGTCAATTTGAGGGGCAAGCCCTTGGCAGTCATAGGACAGAGGATCATCGTCCGCCTAGCTGTGTCGCGACAGCATGACATTGGAAGGTTATCTGCGCGCTCCGCCGTCCTTAGTCTCAATAACAGAGAGCAGCGTTTCCTCTCGTCCTCGCACACGGATAGTAGATTTCTTAGGTTGCTTAACTAAGTCCTGCTGCGAGTCCCACCCGGATGTGATGAAGCGTGCTATCTATCACCGTCGCAGAGAAGCAATTAGTCACATTAAGCCGCTACGCGTGCTTCAGAGCTAATATACACTCAAGCTGGCTTGGGACGTTCTGAGAACAGGAGCGAGTGTCATTGTCCTCTTGCCCGTTTAGCTTGCGATAGAACCGGTCGACTTGGCGCATGGACTTGCACAAGCCAAGAGGAAAGTTTATACTTTTTAGAGATAGTCTATCTCTCCTGCCACTAGAAACAGGTCAGTACGCATGCGCTTAAACGCGGGAGCGAGGATTGAAATCCGTAGTGTGAAAATTAGAGAAAGTGAGTGAGTTTCGATGATCCGTGACCTCAGAGTCAATAGAGATTTTCCTTTCGCGCAGGGCACTTTTCATTCGGTCGGTCAGGGCATGTTTTACTCATGTCACATTTGGCTCCGCCGCTGCCATGAACCTCTGACAGTCGTGTACGATTGCGGCAGTTCAAGCAAAAAGGAGTATTTAGAAAGCGAAATAGATTATTTGATAGCAGTTGGTGTGCGTGAAATCGACATGCTAATCATATCCCATTTTGACCGCGATCATGTTAACGGAATCCCACGATTGCTTAAATTACTAAAGGTAAAGAGCGTTTACATGCCCTACCTTACGCCGCGTCAACGCCTCCTCGTTTACGCGCGCAACTACGAAACCGCCAAAAGGCGAAGCACAGATTACGACGAGCTAGTAACTGACCCCGCCGGATATTTTATAAGGAAGGGCGTTCCAAGTATTTTCTTTCTCGGAAGCTCCGGGTTGCCGACTGAGACACCCCAGAGTGGCCAGGATGGGCCTGACGATGGGCCCGGCGATGGGCCCGGCGATCGGCCCGACGATCGGCCCGACGATGGTATCGGCACTAACTTGGAGATTGACGGTGAGTTTAGCGAACAGGTGTACGGAACCGAGGGTCTCACAGGGTCAGATAGAGAAAATGTACAAGTTCGAAAGGTCAGCCCAAAGAGAAGACGCGGTGCACAGTGGAACTTTGAGTTCTTCTCTGAACCCATGGATGCCGCAATTGCGAATTCCCTGTTCTCCAGTCTTAAGGGCCCACCGCTTAACATCACCACGAACAAGGAACTGAAAGCTGCTTTGCGCGACAAAGGTAAAATGAAAAATATAAGGGAAGCCTACGAAAAAACGCTTGGGGGATCTAAACAAATTAACGAAGCCTCACTCTGCGTGGCTCACTACCCTAACCCAAACCATTGGTTCACCGGTCAATTAGTCGGCTCAAACGACCTCTTTGTTGCGCGCCTCCAATCGGTATGCAAGACTTGTGGAAATTTCTTGCCACGTGAGGCCTACCAAGTTCGGATTTTCCATACGAACGGCGCAACGATCTTATTCGGTGACTCGAACTTTAGTGGCTCCAACTTTACACGTCTTTTCGCTTCGAACTCCGAGCTGATGCCCCCAAGTTGTTTTCGCAACGCGGCTGTTGCATCGTTGCCTCATCATGGCTCAGACCTGTCGTGGGACCCGGATGCGCTAGAGTCGGTCATTTGCAGATCGTGGGTGGTGTCCTCCAAGTTTGCTAGTAAACACCATCCTGGGTGTAAGACTGTACAGGACGTGCTTTCAGGATACCCGTGCCGAAAACTTTTTGCAGCAAACGAATTTAACCGGGTGAGCTATACTATTTTTCCGGACTGAAGTCCAGGGAAACAAGAGTTCGCCCGCGCGGGACTAGACACCTAGCTCGCCGAGCAAGCCGTTGCCCTGAGAAAGGAGGTGTCGCGCCCGTCCTCGGCCCGCTCCCCTTGGGTGTGCTGTATGCCGACAACCCTGTGAGCCCACATTGACGGGACACGCAAGAAGCGCTACCATAATCATCAAAATTTGCAGACGAGACTGCTAGACGGACACTCGTCACTCAGGATGGTTCCAGCGCATGAATCGAATGGACCGTGCAACCCTGCCTCAGAGGCCAACGAGGCGCTTTCTCATGCCCCTCCTCATCACACTGCTCGTCCTCAAGAGCCTGCTCTGGGTGGCGGTGGTTCCGGTGTGGATGGGCCCTGACGAGCCCCTTCACTTCGCCTACGTCCAGTACATGGCCGAAGTGGGTCGGATTCCAGTAGTCGGCCCAGAAGACAACGGCAGTTCGCTGGAACAGCGGCAGTTTATGAACCTGGAGGGATTCCACTCCCTCGCCAAGATGGGTGTCAACACGCACATCAGTTTCAGTCACTACCTGTCCGTCCTTGGCCACGAGGCACGAACTCATACCACCCACGCCGAGCGCGTATCGTCCGGCAGCAATCCCGCCTCGGGCTATCCGCCGCTCTACTACTGGCTGGCCGCCCTCGTGTACCGGCTGTTCGAAGGCAGTTCCATCGTCTGGCGATTCTATGCCGTGCGCCTGTTATCCAGTCTCATGGGCATCGTGGCGACCCTCGCAGCCTACAAGGTTGGGCTCATCGTCTTCAGGGGATCACGCCGCCTGGCCCTGGTGGCAACGAGCCTCGTCGCACTGCAGCCGATGTCCTCTTTCGTCTTCGCCTCGGTCAATAACGACGTTGCGCTCGACATGTGCACAGCGCTCGCCCTGTGGTGGGTGCTCGACACGGTGCACCGTCAAGACCTGGCCGGCCATCGCAGCCTGTCCTGGCCACGCGCCCTGGTAGGATCGCTGATCCTTGGGCTAGGACTCCTATGCAAGGCCGAGATGCTATACGTCGATGCCGCCGTCATCGCCCTGCTCCTGATTCGAGGCATGCGAGCGACATCATCAAGACGAGCGTTCCTCACCAAGGTGGCACTCGGACTCATCCTGCCTGCGGTCGTCGTCTACCTCCCCTGGGCCTTCTTCTCCTTCGCACACTATCACTCAGTCCTCGGCGCCATGGGCTTTCAGAGCACCGGAGACCCCCACATCTCATTTGTCCAGGCCATCCGGCAGTCAGGAGTCTCCGGCGCCATCCGCCTGTGGGTGCTCATGTACTGGGCGGACTTTGGCTCACTCAACGTCACATTTCCCGAGCCGTACTTCAAGGTGTACGTGCTCCTCGGCGTCCTGATGGTCGGAGCCGTCGTCGGAACGATAGCAGGAATCGCGCGGCGTCCGGGACCGAGCCCAATCATCCGTCGAGACCTCGCGCTCTACCTGTTGATCTTTGTCGTCGGCGACCTGGCCTTTCTCTACCTCGTCGACCTCATCTACTACAATCGATACCACGTCCTTGTTCTTCAGGGCCGCTACCTTCTGACATCGGTCATCCCGATCAGTATCCTGCTCATCTACGGCTGGTCCGTCCTGCTGGGCAAGAAGGCGGGCGTACGCGCGAGCACAGTCGCCATAACCGCGCTGCTGGCCGTGCTCAACCTTGGATCCCTGGCGCTGATCGGCTATCGGTACTTTCACGGGTTGTAACATGTTAGGCAACAGATACCATCGGCAATCGTTATTTCGGATGCCCTATCGCGATGTAGAATGGTTCCACTCGGTTCGAGGATTGAAACCGCTGAGTATTCTTCCTTTCATAAAATACGGACCCCGCATAGGTGAGGAACGAGAAGGATCACAGGCGAGTGCGGCGACCACGCAAAGCATTCTTGACGTAAAGTGACGCCGGCACCAGCAGCAAGAGAAACGGAAAGGCCCCCGCTCCCGGTGCTTCGGGGAGTTCATCTACAGATCCGCCAGCAGATATGGTGAGATAAATCTCTGGAGTATTGATAATCTCCGTCTCTTGTTGACTGATATCACCTGTGGGATAAGAGTAAAAGCTCGTCACTGGCAATGACGGGGGAAAAGAAACAACCACGTCGGAGTAGGTATTTGCACCTGTCGACGGCACCTGAATCGAATAATTCGCCTGGTTCCCAAACGCGCCGAACCTTGACTTGTTAAGCGCCATTTCAACGACGGAGTGATTCCCGTAGATAAATGTCACAGGGAAAGAAGCAGGGTACTCGGTGGCAATATAAGACGGAACTGAATTCGTCGTGCTCCCGGTTTGGCTCGCGGAATATGGCAAGTCGCCGGCCCAATTGAAGCTAGTCCCATTGAGTAGAACGGAAACAGTGTCACCTCCAACAGACGTAAGCTGATGTGGGACAACTAAAGTTGCCAGTGAGGAGGTCTCGTCCGAAAACTGATCAAGCGTTCCCCCAGGGCCAATATTTATGGAAATGTCAGAAACGTTTAGTGAAAGGGTTTCTGACTGAGCAAGCGTAGATGGGGAGTTGCTAGGACCATAGAAGAGGTTGGTGACAGAAAGGGACAAAGGCATGGAGACGAGGACGCCTAGGTAAGATTCGAGCCCCGTTGAGGGCACCTGAATGCAGTATGTGGCGAGACCGCCGAAGGTGCCTAATTTGGTGACATTTTTGGCCACACCCAGCACCGCATGATCTCCGTAGATAAATGTTATTGGAAATGACGAGGGGTACTCTGTGGCGATGTATCGAGGGAGTTGATTATGTGGAAACAACGGGACTTCGTCGAAAGATGGAGGCGGTCCGACCCAATCAGTTCCTCCACCATTGATGAGGATCGTCACACTTTTTCCTCCAGTGGCGTTTAGAGGGCTAGGAAAAATGACGGTCCCGGAGGAAAATGTATCAGCTGCAAACGCAGTGCTGCAGACTACGAAAGTGAGTAATGCAATGGATGTCATTAGCGCAACAACATACCTGAACACGTGCCTACCCCCTCCAATCACCGCCAACTTCTGTGCGATTCCTTGTTCGCGGTCATAAGGCTCGCCTTGTTATCGTTTGTGTCATTGCAGCAATATCCACCGTCCGGCTTTCGATGGAATTAGTGCGGCCTTGCACTCTGCGGTCGACCCCGTTTGTCACTTCTATCCCCCACAGAAAGGGGAATCTGGCCCGTTAAGCTTTCTGTCTTGCGGACTTCGCAGTCGGCCGAGATTCGAGGTCACAATCCACGCCAAGAATCTCCGCCCGTGCTGGCAATAATGCCCGCCCCATGAGTCTTAGCACTGCGTGTGTCAGCCCAAGTGTGTCCCGGGAATGGAAGGAAGACTCACTACTGACCCCTTCCACGCCTTTTAGCCAATACCAGCAATCCCACGCTGGCTAAAAACAAAGGAAATAGAGAAGCGTACGGGGTCTCGGGGAAATGTCCCATTAGGTCTAGGACCAGTCTTCCTTCTATGGGATCATCGGTGTCATACATGTTTTGCGAGAAGCTTGTGTAATACGCCATAGATGGCACTCCGTTCACGTTGACCCAACTCGTCCCGGATGGATTTCCAGTCCAGTCGGGTTGCCACATGTAGGGGACTGTATCGCTCGCCTGAACGCCCGCACTTGAATCTAACGGCCTGTACAGTGTTGCCCACGCTTTCACTGTGGCGCCGCTCCAGTATTGAGCAAATACAGGGGGAGTGACAATGTAAACCCCAGACGCTGTGCTTCCAACATTGTCAGTTGCATAAACCGCATTGGTTACGCTTAAAGCACCGGTCGCACTGATCGATCCACCTAAGGCCAGACCAGATGGGCTGTACTCTTGGAACACAAACGTCAGGAAAGGGGGTAGTCCGTGTACGTGAAACTCGCTTCCCGCGGGATTACCGCTATCCCGAATGACTTGGGTTGTGTACAGTCTAACAGCGATGGGGAAACCTGCTATCTCTCGGTAGTTCGCAGGAACTGGGTTGACAAGGCTGATGGTACCGGCGAAGTCCGCTATTGATTCTGCATATGCGGGTGCACCCAATCCACTACTAACAGTCAACGCCACGCCGAAGCCAAGTAACAGCCGAGATGAACTTTTCATACCCATCCCCCCAAAATATTTCTCAATTAAAATTATACAACCATATACCTGATTCAGGATAGTATCAAAGGAAACTATTTTCCGCAAGGTATATACGAGACCGCCTTTGGGGTAGGTGTTAGGTGAATCCGCTTAACCCTCTTGAAACTTAGTGCGGAACCGCTTGTTCAGAGGATACGGATCAAGGTCCTTACTATGCGCCGCAAACTCGTTAAATCGATTGAAGCTTCCACGTCCATCCAGGAAATATAAACGTGCCTCTGCACAGCCTCATGAGGCCACTTCCACAGACGGGTGGACAACACGCGCGACCTAAAATCCCCTTTTTCATGGGGTTCTCCCGGTCGACAAAAATCGCTGTCAAACAAATAGTGGCCACGCAGACTGGACAGGAGCTGCTGTTCTTCCCGTGCGGGTCCCGCAAGTATCTTCGTGACGGCCGTCTTGGGATTGTCATAGCAGACACTGCTCGGCACACCGCCTAACCACTCAAAGACCAGTCGATGCCCTTCGAGGAAGGCTTCGAGCTTCTCGGTCGAGAACGCATGGGCGAAGAGGACATGGCTGTACCGCATCCGAATTCTCCGGGTCAATGTCGTGAATCAGAACCCGGCCCACATCGCCATTAACGGCAATGTGAACTCCGACTGCGAATACGCCTCTGCCACGTACGGAGCAGCAACACCCTGCGAGCCCCGCGACAACGTCCTGCTCTTCTGCGACGACCTCGACCTTTCTGGAGCATCAGCGCCGGCATAGCGATCAATCTCACGGATCTCATCAACCACCGAGAGAGCGCACTGCACCTAAAGACCGTGACGAGAGACTTCGTGTGACCCATCCTCGAATGCCAGCCGTGCGCGCCTCAGTGAATCGAGAAATGACCCATGCGTAGAGACAAATAAACGTCGCGAAAACTACGTCGGATAGTAAAATGTTGCTGAAGACCAGCGCGTACAGCGGACGGGCAGGTGGGGTGAGCAAGAGCCGAGTCACTAGATATATTGCGGGGTAGTGTACTAGATACAGAGTATAGGAGAATCCGGCCAAGGAGGCAAATGCCTTTGCCCAAGTTCCAACCTGATCTTTCCGTTCGGCGCCGACCGGCTCGCTCCTTATGACATAGATGAGCAGGGCCACAGATAAAGAGAGAATGAAATCCGGATAAATAGAGCTTGTGGCAAGAGATGGCCTGACATGAAATGCGATATAAGGGACCTGATAGAACACGAACATAGTAAGCAAGGCTACCACAATCGCGACATACCACAGCCATGTTTGCCTTATCCGCAATGGCCTCATAAACAGAACCCCGCATCCCAGCATCCAGACAAGGAAATACTCCGACATCCGAACACCGATTAGAGCAAAGATGGCCAATGAAATCGTGACATACATGACCCGCAGGCTGACTCTGCGCGAAACGAAACTTAGTACCACGCACGGAAAGAGGATGTAGTACCAGAACTCGTAGCTCAAGCTCCATAGTGGATCATCTCCACCGTACACGGGCGCAAAACGGTCCTGAAGAAAGCCAGCGTTCAAAAAAAGGGTTTTCACTCCAAAGGCCCCCGAAAAATTGAGGTTGCCGAAAAGAAGTTTTTGCAACTCGCCAAGGACAAAGGCGAGTACCAGGGCCGGCAGAAGAACGACCCAAAGCCGAGTCAGGCGATTTACAAGATAGATCTTCCAGGACCACCTTCCGTCTTTGACGGCCCTCAGGACACTTGACGATATAAGCAAGCCGCTGAGCACAAAGAAAACCATCACGAACTGGTAGCCGGCCCCCACCCAATCCAAATACATCTTCATCATAAGCGACTGGTGGCTCAGTGCAACGGGATGCAAGACGGGGGTATTCCCCTGCCAATGGTATACAGCCACAGATAGCGCCGCAAAGAAGCGCAGGAGATCAAGGAGTGAAGATGAACGGCTTTTCGCTTCTACAAAGTGACAGCGGGCTAGCATGCAGTCTCCCCCTAACGCATTCACGTTAGTAATCAATCAAAAATGGCTTTGAGTTGGCTCTGATACGCAAAACCTGTCACACAGTTACTGATAAAAATAGCCGTGAACATAGAGTGAAGTCCCCACCACACAGGAAAATAAAGAAATGATTGCGATAAGCCGTCGGAGTGATGTGGACCGGATCTGAGCCAACCCAAGGTAAACAGGGAAGAACACGCTTAAGATTCGGATCGAGCTGTGTAGCGGATACTCAGTAGCGAACATGAGAGAAACGAGTAGTCCCAACAAGGCGTATGCCTTCGCACCGTAGCCGACCCAGTTGCGAGGGCCACCTCGGAGGGTGGCAACAACACTCCCAAACGCAACCACTACAAATGGCAACAGGATCGCTGCGACAAACTTCGCGTTACGATGCAGTATCTCCGCGCCTATAGCTGTGAGCGTCGACCATGGTGCTACCCAATGCGCCCCCCAGCCCACGGATTGGACCTGCGAGAACATGAACGCGTCACCGAACTTTGTTTGCAAGTAGGCCATATACGCGAGAATCCCCACTGCACAACTGAGGCCCCAAAGCACGGCGATGAGCGTAGCCCGTCGATCCCTTTGCAAGATGGAGAACCCAAGCATAGCAAGAGGAAAGATCCCCATTAAAACGGCGTCACCTTGAGTCGCAGAACAGAGCCCCGAGACAGCAAAGGCTAGTGCGTAGCGCCCGCTGATAATGAGTTCAATGGCGGCAAGTACGAAAAATAGTGTCCACAACTCTGCGTACAGGGAGGTATAGTAAACTGCGCAGGGGCCAATGGCAAACAGCCACACCGCGAACCAAGCATCTTTTGGCTCCCCCAACCAGCGAAGAGCAAAACTGTACAGGAGTCTCATGCACCCATACATAACAACCTGTTCGAGAATGAGCGTACCCCACGGCGAAAGAAAATGAATTACAATGGGCAGAAACGGGAAAAAGGCTGTCGACGTCCCCGCCGTATAACCGTACTGCCCTATATGCTCGTAAATCAATGCGTCGAACTGAAGCCAAAGCGACGCGTGCGCGCGGAAGGCCATATTGGATACCGGAAGATGCAAGTTAATCAAGCCGGCAAGAAGCAACACAGCATCGTGCGCCAACAGGATCCCGATGAAGATGATCTCCATTGGCACCTTTAAAGACATACTTGAACGAACGGAAGACCCCCGTATGGATAGCGCTAGCATCCCAAACCTCCCAGACCAATAAGGATCTGATTCGCCAAGACCCTACAGTACCAGCATTGCACCCTCGCAGCGCAAGTGATAGATTATATGATATGGCTTAGATTCCAGTGCTGTCAAGATAAGCACGCAGTGAAACGTCAGTTCCATAGGTGGAGATATCTTATCAGAACCCGTAGCTTCCCCAACCACTTTGCCGTAACAGCGTTGACTTGGGCACTACTCGTTGCCGGGGCGGCTGTCTTTATACACAGGCTGCTCTCACTGGGGGCAGTGTTCGGCGACTCGCCAGTAGACTTTGGCTACTTTTACTATGCCGCTAACCTTGTATGGCACCACGGGTCACCGAGCCATCTATATGACATCGGACGTGAGCACCGTTGGATGCTAGCCTATTTGTCTGGTATTACGCCGGTGCATCCCTATGATCAGTATATCTATCCGCCGCAGTTTGCTGTTCTACTGGCCTGGGTCGCCGCTTTCGCTCCACACACAGCCAGCATCATATGGTACGCCTTGTCGACAGTCTTCTACCTCTCTTCCATAGGATTTCTTTGCACAATTATTAAGAGCAACCACTGGAGAATCTTATTTCTTTCCATAGCTCTGATGTTCTCACCATATGGATCGGACCTCATGCTTGGCAACGTCGACTGGCTCATCTTCTCGCTACTGTCTCTTAGCCTCTACCTTTATCGGAACCGCAACATGAGACTCATTGCCGGTATCGTCGTCGGCATCTCCATAGTCCTGAAGATCACTCCAATTCTCTTCTTGTTCCTTGGCTTGGCCAAGAAAGACTGGCGATATACGTGGGGCGTAGTCGCCTCACTTATCGCCACCACTACGCTGTCATTTCTAGTGGTGGGTTTTGAACCATTCAGGTATTACTTAACCCACTTCCTATCCATGAGCGCACTGAGCGCGAAGAACGCACTAATCTACGGTCCCGGATGGAACTCTTCTCTATCTGTCTTACTGCCAGAGCTATCCGGCACGTCGTTTCTGTTCTACTTGGCAGACGCGCTCATACTCTTCGTGACATTCAAAGCCGTCCGCAAACCCCCATCGGACTCCCTTAGGAACTACGCCCTGGTATCGGTCTGTATGCTTCTGATATCCCCAGTGGTTGAGGATCACCATCTGATCATTCTATTATTCTCCATCGTATATGTCATTCGTACACTAGAGACTGTCGAAGGCTTTGGGCCACTCTGGCACCGAGTCCGTTTGACGATTCTCAGCATTCTTCTGGTGCTGTCTACAGCTGTCGGACCCAGCACAGTGTACAATGCCGTGATTCCGCTACACTATCTCGTCGCCATGGTTGGTTTCTTCATCTGGATCGCATTTTTTCCCCCTGAGGGTCGCGAGACGAAACTTTCTATGGTTTCTCCCGAATAATGAATGAGTCAGAGATCTACCCTTTCGCTTCAGGGAGGTATACTTCTTCAAAAATCAACGAGCTTGGTCGTGTAGTCTTTTGTGTCAGATCCAATTTACACCACGCGCTGTAAGTCATCTGCTCGTGGGCAATAGAACGAGGATGGACAGAGCTTCCTTCTCCATGTGGGTCCAGATGAAAGCTAAGAAAAGCATCTTACTCCTATTGGACCATGCATGTAACAAACCGACCCTGCCAAACCATACCGCCTTCTAATTGAGGGCCTCCAGTATGAGCGAATAAGGACGTGGACGGCAATAGAGCACGATCGCAAACGCACCATAGATTAGCGAGGGTAGCCTCGTCAAGGGTCGGAAGCTAGCGTTTGGCGCAACTTGCTGCCTGGTTAGAGCACGGAAGCGTTTCGCCTGTAGCCTCATGTAGCACTGGTCGGCATGCCCTTCACGTCCTTAGCACTAGAGACGAGCTTCTCCGCTAAATGTCTTCCTAAATTCGTGGAAGGACGTTCAATGTACCGGTACGATAAATAGGAAATGCAGAATGTAAGGGGGATAAAAAGCGCCCAGATCACGCCCGTGCTTGTATAGGAAGGTAGCACGGTCAAGAGGCCAAGAAGAATGGGAAAGTGAAAGAGATATAGGCTATATGACATTCTGCCCAAAAGCAAAGGGACAGAATGCTTGAGTAAGTGGGCCATAGAAGTCGAAGATATCACAACAATCATTACTGTAGCTGCGCCAATGGTACAAATCAATCTCTCCACATAAAAGGTTCCCCAATTTATCATCAGGTGATAAAAAAAGCCGTTCATTACGTGTTCTCGAGCGAGGAACTCGTAAAGTTCGGTGGCACGATACTGAACGGTCGCAGAGTACGTGTATAGGAGAAGCCCAAAGAGAAGTGTCGTGACGCGTACGCTTCGTTGTCGTTGCGAAATTACCTTGCCCAATGCCCACTTATATTTGGCGAGAAGAACGCCAACTCCAAACATCAGAATGTATGATAAAGTATCTTGAAAATTTGTGAAAAAATGATCTGTGTAGAAAAAACCGTGAAGTAGAAGGGCCGTGACGTAGCATATCAAAAGAAAAAGTATGCTCAAGGCTGCCCTGAGTCGCACGATTAAAAATACTAAAAAAGGAAATACTATTGAGATCCTCATCTCGTTTACAAGGGACCAAATCACTGGATCTAGGGCGGATTGCGAAAACGAGCCAATCATTAAAAAATGATCCGCTAGTACGCTGAGGGTGAGAGGAATGCCCCACTCTGTTCCAACCGGGCCAGCCCTCAGAGACATTTTAAGGATCCCCGCGAACACAAGGGCACTGGCGTAGGGTATATATAGTCTAGACACACGTTTTACCAGGTAGGGCAGATAGCGAGGCGGAATCGGCTTCATAAATTGGAGCGACAGAACAAACCCGCTTAATACGAAAAAAAACATCACAGCCTCCGGCCCAGAGACGAAAATAGAAAAAGGCGAATCCATGAGAATACGGGAACTCAACCAAAGCGTAGTGAACGACACCAAATGATACAGCACAACGCTGACTGACGCCATGCCTCGCAACGAATCCAGTTCTTCATACCTCTCGCTGGTTAGCAAATAAATCCCCCATGACCTCGCATTGATACTCTCACGGCTTGCTAACCCCAAATCTTGAATAAAAACACTTCCGCGCTAGTCACCGCTTGATCATCAAACCCGACGTCAGTTTACACGGGTCGTCACGTAGGAGGTACACGCACAAATTCCATCGGTCATCCTATAGTTATCCTAATTTTCTAGGTAACTTGCTACTCTACGACGAAGATACTCCCTCTCAGCTAGGGATGCAAAGACCGTCCTAGGCTGCTCATCCGAATCGATCAATAGGCACCGTGCGCTTGCTCCATGCGGTCAAGTGCCCAAATCTAGTTATCTGCATTAGCGTTTAAAAGAGAATGCATCCAAGTCTCAAGTTTTTCTGTAGATGAGCCCCAATTAAATTCTCTTATTTTGGAAGTTCCGGCCTTTTGTATGCTTTTCCGTAGGCCCGGATCGTCTATAATTGAAACCAAATTTCGGTAAAGAGACTCCGGGTCCCGCGGTGGGCTCAGGAGTGCCGTCTCCATGTGTTTCGAAAATTCCATAAATCCACCTATTTTTGTCCCAACAAATGCACATCCGCAAGCCATTGCTTCTGCTGGAGGTAGTCCCCAACCTTCTGACCAACTAGCGGCCAAGTATACCGCGTGTCGATTGTAAATGTCTTTAACAAGCATTTCTCGGGACGGCTGTTGGTAATAATCTATCCAACTCGGAAGATTATCGTCTCGAAGAGGTATCCCGAAAAATGTAATTTTTACGTAAGGGTGTGACTCATGTAGGAGGGTGAGCGCCCGTACAGCGTCATCACAGCCTTTCCAATCTTGGTAGTGGCTCATGGAAACTACGCTGGGCTCCCTGCACTCTGGGTCAAATACGATATGACACTCCTCGTGGTCTATCGCGTTGGGAATGTGGACTATGTCAGAGAGTCCCATGGAAGTGCCCAGTTCAAGTAGCCACCGTGAAATCACAACCTTGTGTAGCGGCATTTCCCAAGTCCCGCGAACCTGCTCCTCTGTGCCAGACCAGATCTCGTAGTGTTGGATTAAATAGCACTTTATACCTTTAGAGGACGGCAAGTTTAACACGGGCCCCGCCGTTTCCCAAGCGGTCGCAAATACAAAATCTCCTTCCGGGAACTGCGAGGAATCCGGCCCTAAAGGTAGGTACTTCATTTCTACTTCAGGCGATATTCGGTGCCATATAACTCTGGCCCCTCGCCGCGCTCTGCGCGTACCGAGATATGTACGCCAGATCCTCCTTATAATTTTGGGAAAGCGTTCCTTGGGTACCTCATAAGTAAAGCTGGGGTGCAAAATAGTGACACGATGCCCCCGGCTAGACAGCTGGTTGGCGTACTCATAGACTACCTTAAAGCCTCCAATGGGCCGCCCAGGATACGAAGGTAAGAGGAAACTTATTCTCATTGCGATGCTCCTTGTCAGTGCCGTTCCGACTGACCCTAGGTTCCTGGCCCGCCCGCCACAAAGTTAGTCTATTGCGCATTAAAGGGAATATCAAACACGAGTCTTATGTTCTGGTAACATCTTATCATAACCTAGTCCAAAACTAAATTCACTCTGCAGCGCCCACTGACCACCCAAAAGCTAGAGAGACGACTTGACACCGCATCAGTATGTGGCGCGTGACAAATAAGTATCGGCACATGACTTGATGTCTGAGGCCCTACATCATTTGAAGAGCCTACTGTTGTATGCCCTTCGGCACATTTTCCAAGTCGTTGCCTTGAGCTTGGAGGAGAACGGACTTCGACAAATGACATAGGCGACCATACCATCAATTCGACGTCGATCCGATAGTTCCAGAAGCGCAGCGAGATGCTTCAACGCTTCATGTGGGGAACCTTGTTCCAATTCGTCGAACGCTAGGTATGTCAACCTCTTCTCTAACGCGCCTCGCCTCAGTTTCTCAATCTCCTCCGAACCGTTTTCGTACGTCGCCAGCATTTCTCCAAAGATAAGAACCTCCTCGCGGCGCCTCTCCAGCAGGTTCTTGACGTGTGTGTGCTGCCCGTCGTGCTTCCGAAACGTGGCAAGAGTCCTTGGAATGTAATAAGCGCTTGCACCCAGTACCATAAGTGACAGCCAGAGAAAGTAATCTGCCGTATATTTGAGGGAAGGGTCAAAAAGTGGCGCTTGCCCCCGGATTGCAGAGATGACCGGCATGTTAAGCATAGTGCCCATCGGTGGAACGTAGTCATTCTCGAATAATTCCGCCATGGCTTTGTGCGCCCCAGGAGTTGGACGATGGTCACAAAGCCCTACATATGTTTTTTGATCTTCACCACCCTCAAAGACCCTCCTGGCGTCGCTGTGTACAAAGGCAATCTCAGGATTCTGCACCAAGGCGGACACGGCTTGTTCGAGAAACTCTAGCTCCCACCAATCGTCGGCCGGAAGAACGCAAATGTAGTTGCAATCGGGAAGCAGCGCAATTCCCCTATTGAAATTGGCATGGGCACCTGCATTTTTCTCGCTTACATAGATTCTAATTCTTGGGTCATCCTGCGCGAATTCATGAGCGACGGAAACTGATTCATCCGTCGACGAGTCGTCGGTCACGACCAAGCGCCACTGTTTGAACGTCTGCTCCTGTATGCTTCGGATGCACTGCCGAAGAAACGCGGAAGAATTATAAGTGGGAACTACTATTCCGACCACGCCGTGACTCCCCCCATCCAGAAAACCAAAACCGACCAACTTTATTAATCAAGCTCAAGGATCCTCACCATCTGATTGGCACTGCCTAATCGAACCAGACAGGCGCCTCAAAAAAGATTTCGGTGTGATATCGTAATTTACTCCTAAGCGAGTCAGAACCCTGATTGCCTGCTCCTTAGAGCGACTCTCTTTGCGCCATAACTCCAGCCGGAACATAGGCCTAGACTTTCTCGCTAAGCGGTATTTCCACGAATACGCTCCAGAACCGAAATCAAACTCCCCCGTAAACTGACTTTCTCGCAAAAACTCGAACACTGACAGTGCCAGCATCTGCCCCATTCTATAGACCTCATAGTCCGGATCGTAGGCCTGGTTCCAAAAGTGAATGACGTGACCATGCACGTAGCACGTGTAGTAGCCCAGGAGCTTCCCGGAGCCAGCCTGGCAAATCGCAAATGTCATCACACGTCCGTCCGAAAGGTAGACTTGTCTCACGAACTGAGCCACGTGTGCGTCATCAAACAGACTACGACGGGTCTTATGACCCTTCGTCCTTAAGTGGGCTTGCTCTCTTCGATGTAGGCCCATCATCTGTTCAACAAAGTCCGCCTCGTGATGGGTATTGACGTGAAACTCTGCATCTAGCTCCTGCCTTGCTCTCTTCCAGTAGCGTCTGACCTTTGCCAACCGATGTAGATCTACGACATAGTCTTGGACACCGTCAATAAACGTAACATAGGGGCACTCGGTTGCGTACCTGAAGGCGACTGCGAATTTTTCAGATCCACGCAGGTAATGTGCGAGCTTTGTATGGGAACCGATATTATTCAAGAAAATGCACTCCCACGTGTCAGATTGGTCCTCGAGAAAATTAAAAATAAGTTTGAACGCTCTTGAGCAATCAACCACGGTGGAGTCTACCATAACGGTGAAGGAGTCTCCTATGCCCATAAACCTAAGCTCGTTCCAACGAACCGTCATCAAGCGCCGTTGTGCCACGCGGATAAAGGGGGCGATCGCGATCACCTTGCCACTGAAGGAAGCATAGACAATATAGAGCGAAAGCGAGGAATCCCCTTCACACGCGATCCACCATGATCTCAGAAAATTAAAATCCGTGTAGACCGTGCAATCTGAGTCGCACGCTTGAATGCGTAGCCACGCATCTTTGAGTCTATCTAGTTCTTCGGTGGAAGTGGCCAACTGAACTCTCATGCGGTGGCCCCTCTTTTAGCAACTTTATAAATGACAAGCCTGTTGCACCGCAAACTATAAACCAGTATGCGTCTATATTACCCAAAAAACCGCCTAGTAGCAACAGCTAAGTCCTAATTCATTATCAAAGTCCGATCCCACTAGACGGCGGCAGTTGATCTACTGCGTAATCCGCAGTAAGCTTGAGCCGTTAACCAGAGAGGGTGAGGAAGAAATTGATACTTGTCGATGCAACCCCACTTCAGTCAGAGCATAAAACCAGAGGCGTTGGCACCTACACCCGCAACTTAGTCCAAGGTTTGACGACTGCGCAGTCCAGCACACCGATTTCATTCATTACCGAACGATCAGAGATGCTCCCGATCTTGAGCGATGTTTCTAGTAACATACGAATCTTTCGACCGCATAGGCCAGCCCAGGTCTACTGGCTGTATAACGAGTTGATCCTTAAAGAAGCCGTTCGACGCTCACAGGCCGCCCTTTTTCACGCAACGGACTTCAACGGCCTTATCTGTGTACCTGGTCTTAAAACCGTGGCAACCCTTTACGATTTTACCCCTATGGAAGATAACGGTCCTTGCCTCACCCTATCCCACGTGATGTCTCGACTCCGATGGAACATCTATTTCAAAGAAAAAATCCCACAAACTGATCACATCATTACAATAAGCAATGTCATCAGAAACGAGGCAATCGCTCGTTTGGGTCTAGACTCCAAGAGGATCACCGTCGTGCCCCTTGGAGTCAACACGCGCTTGTATTGCCCCTCCGAGAGCAACGAACCCCGTTTTCACCCCCGACGATACATCGCGTTCGTGGGCAGTCACGAACCCCATAAGAATTTCTCTGTCCTATGGAGTGCGTTCGTGCAGGTCGCACACTTGATTCCCGATCTTGACCTCTTGATCTGTGGACGATGGTCACAGCAGGGGGTCAAGGCGTGGAGCGGATCGGCCGAAGTGCACGGGCTAAACAATCGAGTCCAACACCTTCCATTTTTGTCTACCCAAGATCAAGTGTCATTCTATCGTAGCGCACTCGTACTCGTCGTGCCGTCAACCGCAGAAGGCTTCGGGCTCCCTGTCTTAGAAGCCATGGCGTGCGCCACACCGGTCATCGCATCTGACATCCCCATATTTCGCGAAGTCGCGGCAGGAGCAGCTATGTTCTTCAACCCCCTCCAAAGCGAGGAATTGGCAGAGTTAATCCTTCAAATTGCTCAAACAGATGAAACGAGGAACTCTTATGCACAGATGGGCCTCGCGCGTTCAGTAATGTTCGGGTGGGACCAAGTCGTCAAGCAAACGCTCGACGTGTACGAGAAGGTGCTAAAGGTATAATCGACCGTCGCTAATTTCTAGCTGCGCCTGTCCCTTCGACCGAGGCAACACTCAGGCCAACACGCCTCCACGCGCGCACGCAGGCTCTCATACCGCGTCAACTCGGGAGCAAGGTAGGGAAAGGTTACCTTCCTCAC
>Ga0080006_1152911_pt1 | contig 26942 bp, 27 predicted proteins | sample RS3BMetagenome_FD_69209 | JGI IMG/M metagenome (GOLD analysis project Ga0080006, IMG submission 69209) | Ferric oxide microbial mat and aquatic microbial communities from Rainbow Spring, Yellowstone National Park, USA - RS3B (SPADES... ...
TAGTAGGAATCGATAGGCCCTTATTACTGGGCTTTGAATGTCGAGGCTGTATATTCCAGAATAGTTCGGAAACAAATTGAAAGGCGGGAACTGATCGAGGAATTCGGTTTTCCATTTTTTACGACGTAGGCATAGTGAGGCGTATTTGTCTACGTGCAAACTTCGTCCATTTTGAAACCCTTAAGGAACTTCAAACAGAAACGGAGACATATCTTATAATGAACACTGGCGGATTTTGCATCGAGACGTGTTCGACGCGCCCTCTCGCAGAGAACTGGACCCCAAAAGTACCGTACGGGTTATCCAATTGATGCTCAATAGCACAGCAAGTGCGATACGAGTATCATGGGCACTTAATTTGCGCTGGAACCTTGCTCCACTTCGAAACCATAATGATCAAAGAGCCACTGTCTCCATGCTTTTAAAAGGATGAAAATGTGCGTACAGCTGCTCGTCAGATCGCTGAGAACAGCATGCAATGGCATCGTCTTAGATTGGATGCAAAATCTGAACCAACTTATTCTTCGGGAAATCCTCCAATCCAGCGCGAAACTTCGGCATCTAGATATGCGAAACTTCCGAATACAAGAGATAGTGTGGCGCGAGTCTTCCGGCCTGCAGGTCCGGACCTGCGTAAGCCTTGTTTTGCGCGTCAAACGATCTGTGAGCGCCCCAAGTATAAAGTTCGGTGCTCTCGTGCAGCACACATTCTTATAGGACCCTTACAGACCCGAAATCAATTCTTTGTATGCATCTATCTATTCATGCTCTATACTGGCGCTTTTCCATGCTATGAGAACTCTGAATACGACACACAATTAACCAACCTCAAAGTTTGAACACGTTAGCGTGAGGAAGTTTCCAGTGGGATGCTGTGATTGGAGCACGCCTGGAATATATTAGTGTGTACATACCTAGCATATTACTCCAGAGTCATGGACTGGCTCAGAAACACCACTCGATGGGGTTTTCTGATATGAACGGATATCTGCCTCATCGGCAAGATATTGTGCTTCACATGTGATTCGCATACGATATGCGGATCGTTAGGCGCGAATACGCAAATGGGGAGGCTTCAGAGACGCCACTAGCTGGCTCTCGGTGATTATTACAACGGCCGTGGCACAAATTTCGCGGAAAATGATTCTGAATTCGCTTCCAACAGCTTCCTGAGCGCCAGTCCCTAACCAGATACGAGCAAAGTGCCGCCTGACATATGCCGAATATTCTCTAAGCCCGCAACTGTGCGATCAAAATGTCCTTCGTCGCACGCGCTAGTTGCCAGGGTGCATTGCGCGCATTTCCCAAGCCCCCGACTTCGTGAACTGCATCGAAATATTTTTTGTTCTTCAAAATTTTTGGATAGGAATATGAGCGAGGCAGCGAAACTCAGTTTTCCGGGTAGTTCATTCAACAAGTAATTCTAGAACATTATAGGGTGTAAGTGGCCATGAAGAATAACTTTTACGGCGAACTCTGCCTAATTCTGGACGATCGCGCACCAATACATTGCGTCGGCCGCGGTCAGGGGCCGCATCGGAAAGTGACTAGAACTCATCAGTGTTCCCAAAGAGGCGTCCGCTCTGTGGAACGCCGAACGTAAGGGCTCTCGAGCGGTGTGGTAGATGCACCTTTATTTGTCGGCGAAAATCGCGCATCCGGTTGGTTCTTTGATAGTCTCACCGATCGCACGCCATGAAAGCAACTGTCCCCAGGTGGTACTTACATACTGAATTGGCCCATGAAACCAGAAATGTTAACTCGGAGGCCCTGCTCGAATTTGCTGTGTGCTCAGCGGCCAAAGCGAATGCTCGCTCACCACACTGGGTGCTTTCACAGGATAATGAGTGCGTCGAGTTCTTGTTTCGGTTCCCTTGCTACACTCAGAATAAAAACAGAGAATAAGAGACCAGAGCAAGCCTCTTAACGTGAAAGAGCACAATTTTTTCTCGGAACTCTTCTTGCCCGAAGGGTCCAACGTAAATCATTGTCAAAAATACTCAGTGCCTGTCTTTCATAACTGAAAGAAGCAGATTGTTCTGGTGCAACTTTCCCTGTTAAGACAGTATCCCCATGCGACACAGCAACACGGCTGTCGATGAAACTAATAGTATCCATACCATAGGCAATATCCGAAACTGCCCCAGGTCAATAGCGTTACTCAGACTGCTTCCAACACCACCGCTGTTCCATATGCAGTTACTTCGTTCATAAGATAACCAGCTCCTGAGCCAAACTCACTCGAATCGAAGCGCATGGCGAAGACCGCGTTTGCCCCCAGGGACAGCGCATGCTTTGCTAGTTCCTGTAGAGCGTCATCACGTGTGGCAGAGATCATTTTAGTGTACCCGGGCTGCTTTCCACCACGCACCGCACGGAAACAGCTCACCCAGTTGCCCCCTATGCTGCGGGTTCTCACTGATGTTCCGTAGACAGGACCGATGACACGAAGAACTCGCATGCCAGGGCAATCATTCGTGGTAAGGATGAGACACTGCTTCTCCGTCATAAAAGCTCCAAAGGAATGATCCGTTTTCCCGTTAGTGCGGGCGACTTGCTAACCAACGGCTGTGACCGCAGCGCCAATCTGCATTGCGCTCGGCATTACTGGATCTCATGCGCAGCCCAGGATTCCGCATCTCGACGAGATGGATTTTTCCATCAACGCAGAGTTTTTGATGTATTTTTTTCAGTACATGGTCTCCCGAACGCAACAATGGTGCGTGACGGACTATGGTGTCGTACCCAAACTTCTGCACTCGCATCCAACAAAGGAAAATGTATTGCTGCAGTTATTGCGTTTCCGAACGGTGCGGGTGGCAGAAGATCGACGCGTGTTTGCTGTACAATTGAGTCGCTGAAAGGCTGAGTGCTCATTTGATCAACAGTATTATCGATTATCCCGGAGAAATTGCGTGAAAATTCTGGAAATGTGTGAGTTCAGGGGCCTTAACGGAACCCTAACGAGAAAAATGCATCAAGGTTACGTTCCAATTAGCGCTGCTTGGTGCAAGAGCGCTCTAGCCCGAAAATGTCAATGAGCCAACTAGATGTCTCGCAGTCTGGTTTCTAATACCGGCTCAATTCTCTGTCCAGTTTTCGCACGTCGGGCGCAGAAGCCGGTGCAGCAAAAGCTGCCCCATTCTACGCCATGGGAATATATTACTTTTGCAGTTACTATGAACACACTGGCTCGAGACGCATGAGCATTCGTGGAAACTGCTCAGAACCCCCGAATGAGACAAATTTTTCTAGTTCTGCAGATGCTCCGAACGACTCGCAAAATGCCCTCGCTTGCGGTGCTCAAATCGAGTGGAGACATGCTGCCGACGGATAAAAAAATGGTCAAGGCCATTGATCCAATGTACCCCTCGTGGACCTGCATGTTTGTTTCGTACGAATCCATACAATAAACTAATAACGTGATTGTGCCCCGATCGAGAGCCATAATCAGAGGGAATGGCGATATTCCCCCAGATAGTACCAACTTCCATGTAGAAGCAAAAGCAATGCCCACATACGAGTATGGTTTTGCGATTCGCAAGATTTCGAACCTAGCAGTGAGCGACCTATGCATGTAATTTCGAGTCAGCCGAATCTGTATCATTGCCATGAACTAGTTATGATGTGTTTACATAGGTAGCTTATTCGTGTAGATCGGGAATCGCGAAGCGTTCTAGACGACAAATAGTTTGTATAGGCTCGTGCTCTACAGAGCTGAACAGGTCTATGAAGTCTATTATGGGTCATCTGAGCAGGTTATGAAAAGGCGTATGAAAGGTGCCTTGCGAAAAGGGTCCGGTGGTGCGGAGATGGTTAAGGACTTTGCTGCTGGAACGTTTAGGGCCACTACACGAAAGCTTCGTGGATTGTACCTACTGGTATTCTTCGCCTGGTTTCGCATCATGCCTATACGACAAGCAATACGTAATTTATAACAGAAAAGTAAATTGAATTGAGCTCATTTGCTGAAAACCTTTCTATGAAGAATGCCATGTGGTTTCAGATGACAATGTTGAAGCGTTCGCTGTAAACAAAATAAGGCCTCTGTTAGAACGACGACTCTTGGTATCTGTTAATGAGGTACCACCTTTCAAACTCTGAGCGGTTTCGCTTATCATGCTCTCAAAAGCATTTGAGGTGGGTGCCGGCATTGACATCCTCTGTGTGAATATTTGCATTTTCCGTTGGACACAAAGGCGGCGGTCAATGATACAGACTGCTTCACAACCGTGGAGGGCAAATATGTCTCCCTACCCGCAGACCCGTCTCGCTCTTTTTCAACCGGCGTCTTGCTATTGTTTTCAGCTTCTCCTTATAAACTTCGAGTCTGGGAGACTGTCCGACAAAGTTGTCTCGCGTCAGCTCCTCGGGGCTCGACTTCAGCAGTATACATCGTCGGCTATTGATGGAGGCTTGAAGACTTAGTCCACGAATTCTATGCGTTCACTGCCTCAGGTGGAACTCATCTATGCAAGGATTGCTCGAACTCGAGCTCACTTTGCCGCCGCGGCCTCGTTATTGTCCAGTCGGGCAAGCCCTCTTTCACGACTTTCTCTCCCGTACTACTTCGTCGTCGTCACTCATTCGTCTTCGCTCGATGGTTGGCAAGAAGAGGATTTTCGTCTTTTTCCTAGTCGCACGCGATGACGGCACTCCAGGATCTCAGACTTCCATTCCGAGAACATTCCCTTGGGTTTTTTGTTTTTGAAAATGAAATCACTTCGAACAAGTATGCTATAAACCTCGAGAAAGCATTTGATTATGCTCACCAGGGGGTGGGACACAATTGAGGTGGAGGAATAAAATCCCTTCGTGGACGAATATCCGCTAACGGTTAGAGCTAGAATAAGAAAACCAATACGGAATTGAAGCCGTAAATGCCAGTGCATACTCTCCGATTCTCCACGCTTGATCCGCTTTTTCGCCATATGGAAACGCTCCGAGCATATGAGAAAAAATTGCTTTGCGAATGGCCATATCGAAAACGTTCCGAGAAAGCGTATCTCCTCAGGAGCTTAAACAGTTGTCTGAGAGCGTAAGACTACCACATCATCCCATTTACGCAAGTACATTACAATGGGAAGCTTTTTACAGCATTCCGGTAGCTGTCTCGCCTTGGATGGTATGAAAATGAGCAGTCGAACGTGCGTGCTTCATCAACGGCAAGTACGCTTTGGAATCGATAAAATATATAGCAAGTAAATTCTGAGACTTCTTTATCGAAAAGTCGACAACCCGTTTTTCATTCTCGAATATACGATCCATTGGGTGTTTGCTTCTGCGAAGATATGAGCCGATTAAAATGCACTCTTCCAGGGAACTAAGGAAGATGGAGAAACCCAATCAGCGGGCGACAGCTCGCGTTGGAGAATTCAAGACCAACTCAGAGGTTTTTCGCAGATCCACGTCACGACCAAGGCGCACTAAAAACAATTCTGAGAGCGGATTAAGAAATAACTGTTTTTCTTTGATGGAGTTTTTCTTGATCACTGAAATGCCGACCAGTGCCAAATAAAACATACTCCCGAAGGTGAATGCGTCAAAATTCGAATTCCAGCGGCAGGTACCGAAATATGAATCAGCGTTTTGGTGTGGTGCAAAACATATTTGTCTTTGGCTTCAAAGAAGAATTACCATGCCATGAAAGTGACCGTATTCAATACATCGGTCGCAGGCTCTCTTATTGGGCAGTCACCCGAGATAAGCGGAAGCGACGCGAGGTCGGCCGCACTGTAAGAGGTCCTGCGGATAAGCTCCGCCAGTTGCAATTAAATTTACCAGTAACTGGCTCGGCAACTTGAACGATCGATTTTTTCAACGAATAAAATGCTCGATTAAGCGATATATGCTGGTATCGAGTACTAACCGTTTATGGAGCGCATCACAAAAAAGGCTGCGAAACCGGTTACGATACCAAAGAGATTACAGTCCCAAATATGCTTGAATACGCGCATGCTATTTGTACCAAAAGGCAAAATAGCTCTAGGATCTAGAGCGACACGGGACAGAATTCCAGGAAAAATGTAAAGCATTCCAGAGAGTTTCCCATTTTCAACTGAGAACCACCACCCAGAAAATCATTCGCGTAAAGTCGATCTTAGGCTCTCGGAGGATCTCCTGTACCATTACTTACATAAATTTTGAAAAGCATTCTTCACGATCATTTCTTTCCATTAAATTTCAGGCTGTGAAGTAAATCCATACCCAGCTTTCTCTTGCCTCGACTTTTTCTGCGATACTACTCATCCACAGCCAAGAGATTAGTGAATACAGGACAGCATTTCATCGAGTGGGGACGGAATGCATTCCAGCCAATGCAGAACAAGTTACTTCACGAGGATGCTTGAATTGTTACTCGCCGCTTGGCGGCAAAGTCCCTGGTAGGGTGTGTCTGCGCGTCCGAAGGCATCGGGTTTAAGAAATCGGGATCGGCCGCTACAAAACATCGCGCGTGCTCATCGAAATTCTATGTAAAAATTTGATTTAAAAATTCCCGGTGCCATAGCTTCGAGCAAACCCATACGATTTATTACCGCTAAACTGGTTCGATACAATGCCTTTGATTTAGAAATCATTTTACGAAAAGGACGGCTTGTTCCCTGGGCTGCGGGCTTTGAATATTTCGCTGTTTTTTGGCAGAGTCGATTATCACATGCTGCCAGGATCACTGCATTTCGTAGGGGTGCTGGCTGGATGGCATCGTACTTTCTGTATTTAACCTGGATTGGAATAGCAGCGTGTTATTCACTTCGAAATGCTCGGGACGCTGACTTTTTTATGCACTCGTTAGCTGAACCACACGAGTTTTTAATCTTCCTCTTGCGCATATACTGGGAGTGCTGCATAAATTGGGGGACGTTCCGATCGCCCGCAAAGCGACCAATTAATCAAATCCGTCTTGTGATTATTTATGGCGCCGCTGCAAGAACTTTTGAAGTCGAGCGGCGAGTCCGCTAAGCGAATATCTGCTCACAGTCACGTGAAAGGTCTTGGGGTTGATTGTGAGACAGGAGTTGTGAGAGATGTCGAACAAGGCTCGGAGCAGTTTTGCGGACTTGTTGGACAGACTCCAGCGCGCGAGGCAGCCGCTTTGGTCGTGGACTTGATCAAACTCAAGAAGATGGCTGGACGTGCCGTGCTGCTCGCAGGGCCGCCTTGTACGGGGAAAACGGCTATCGCCCTTGCCATTTCACGGGAGCTTGGGAGAAGGGTTCCCTTCTGTGTTCTGAACGGCGCGGAAGTGTATTCCTCCGAGGTGAAAAAAACGGAAATTTTGACGAGCCACTTTCGAAGAGCGATTGGCGTGAGGGTCAAAGAAATAAAAGAAGTCTACGAGGGCGAAGTGACGGAGCTGGCGGCAGAGGAGTCTCCAGTTCCTGACCCAGCGAGTGGTTATTCACGCTCAATATCGCGGGTCGTAATTGGCTTGAAGACCACGAAGGGCACGAAAACGCTGCGGCTTGATCCGAGTGTACACGAAGCCATTTTACGTGAGCGTGTTGAGGTTGGTGATGTTATCTATATAGAGGCATCGTCGGGTACTGTGAAGAGGGTCGGTCGCTGCGAGGCCTATGCCTCTGAGTTCGACATAGAGGCTGATGAGTACGTGCCGCTTCCGAAAGGAGACGTACACAGACGCCGTGAGGTCGTGCAGGACCTCACGCTGCATGACTTTGACGTCGCGAACTCCAGACCAACTCAAACTTTTTCAGAAGATAACGACGTTATCGCTGTGCTCAATAATCTAAGTCGGCCGAAGAAGACCGAGATAACCGACAAACTTCGGAACGAAATTAACCAGTTGGTGAGCCAGCTCGTTGATCAGGGAAAAGCGGAAGTCATACCTGGTGTCCTGTTCATCGACGAGGTGCACATGCTGGACATTGAGTGCTTCACGTTTCTGAATCGCGCTCTAGAGAGCAATTTAGCACCCATTGTGATTTTTAGCACGAATCGTGGAATATGCACTGTCCGTGGCACAGACATGCAAAGCCCGCATGGGATTCCCTACGACCTATTGGACAGATGCATGATTATTCGAACTGAGCCATATTCGAAGAACCAAATTCAGCGCATTCTTTCTATTCGTGCCAAAATAGAGTCCATTTCCGTCCGCACTCTTGAGCCATTAGCATGCGAGAATGAGAACGGTGAAGAAGGGGAAAGTTCCGCTATTCCTGATGATGCTCTACACATTCTAGCAACTGTTGCTGAAAGGACATCGCTGCGATACGCATGTAATATCCTTACACCCTCTTACATACTAGCGAAGGTTGCGGGTAGAGACCAAGTAACTGCTCAGGATATTCACGAGGCGAATGCATTGTTCTTAGATGCGAAATCATCAGCAAAGTTTGTAATGGATAGATCGGAGAATTACTTGTCATAAAATGAATCTTCGATCCCCCGATCTTTGATTGTTACCAATAGTTCTCGTTTGCCTCTTGCGGTAGACAAGGACCATATTCCAAGATCCCTCAGTCGACGTATTGCCCTTTGGACCCGAGATTCTAAATTGTACAGAATCCTGTCCATGCACAGAAGAAATTTTTGGAGAAGCGTCTGTTCAGGTGGCAGGTTCCTACTGATAGTATCAATAACTGTCGGGTTCGATCTGGGAACGCCCACATCTAGATGATTCAAGCTAAGGCGGTGCGCCGATTCAACCTTGCCGCCGGAGGCATAGGCATAGATCTCGTACTTTCCATCAGAATACATATGCCCAGTTGGTTTCATCGCGCGCCCGGACGGAAATGCAACAGAATGCCGCCAAAGGCGAACATGGTTTCGAACGTGGTTTTTCAAATACCCAAAGCGTCGTATCCTGTATACGTGAGGAGTACTCGTCCGAGCGGAAGAGGCAGGAATATTCACAACAGAATCCATTTGGCGGCTGTCATCTGCTGCATCGAGCTGGAAACCCCCGTCTGTGTCCCTTGCAATCGAGGATGCTCTCTGGTTCGCCTGTAGAGGTTGATTGATCAGCTCTCGCCTTATTCTGGTTCTCGACAATGCCCACGTGGGATCGAGAGGAAGCCTCCGACGGTGAAACCAGTCCATAATATGCGAGTGATAGCGAAGAAGTACCCGAGTATCGTTGCTCTTTGTCACCAAGTGTGAGTTTCGCGTTTCCCGTGTACGTCGTCCAGATGGAAGCAAGAACTTTGTAGTATCAGTGTTCTTGCTAATCGTAATAGAAAGCGCGGCAGTACTGAGCCCAACAACGCCGGCGTTGACTGCGTCCATTCCGAGAAAAAGAAAAAACAGGGTGCTTAGAGCGATAGCAACTGGTACAGCTGTAATCTGGCCTCGAGTCGTTGACGGTAAAACGCGATACGTATTAAACAGCCGCGCATCTGCGTAAGTCTTTCGCCCCGATGAGTGTACGTGCAGTGATAATCGCTCACGAGACAAACCCGTAAATGCTCCAGTTGTAGACTGTAATTGTCGAAACCACATTGAGAAGCGGCTAGCAGCAGAGATGAGCCCCGAAGCTGGCTCCAGAGCCTCATCGTGCACAATCAGGTTACTGTTTTCCGATGGAAGGTGGCCCCGAATCGACCCTAGAAGTTCGCGATGACCTGCTACATGAACGAGATGTTTCCAGGATATTTTGATATTCAAATTCGATGCATCGAGTCGCTTGAAAAAGAATCTGGAAGCCCACGCAGCGTAGCGCACTAGTCCACTCATTTGCGATAAACGAGGAGAGTCGAGGTTCTCTCGGGAGACTTCGACTGAACTTTGTGCTCCATAGGTAGTTCCGGACTTTCTCCATGAAAGCAAATGATAAAAGTGACGTAGACTGGGCCCTAGTCGCTTCGAGTCACTTCTTGCAAGCTTAAACGAGAAAGTTAAAGATCGAGCGACGAGCGTCGCACTACTGAGCGCAACTCGCAGCCATCTAGCCACACAAGCACTGTCGTTCACTGCACGCTCTTTTGTATGATTGTATATTGCCGACAACGCTCGGAAAGAAGCGCTTTGGCCAAAGCTTTTCTCTCGAGCGGAGCCTATCTGCTTCGAATCGTTTGCCCTTGTTGGACGAAAAGGTTCGCCCTGCTTTTTCCAGCTGTGCCCGTCATCTCTCTCAAGTGCGCACCAACTCTTCCATGCGGGTTGTTTTCGATTGCTTAGCCCTGTAGTCCCAAGTTTTCTGGCATGCCTCCGTGAAAGATCAGGTCCACCGGACGTTCCGACAAAAAGCACGGCTGCCAGAGTAGTTTTTGTCCGAACTGTCTGTTGTCGTAAGTTGGTGCGTTCAACTGGAGAAATTATGTTCCTTCGCAACCCACCCTGGACTCCGTTGCCAGTCATAAGCTCCCGAACTGCCAAAACACAACAGTATTCATTACAACGTTGCCCTGAGAACACAACTTTTATGAATGAGCTTTCGCTGACGCGTTACGATCATGTTGCCGCGCACACACCTCGCGACGAGTCGATCGCGGTCGAGACGAACCGGAAAAAGCTCCTGCAGACGTCAGTGCGGATGTTCTGTGATGGAACGCTGTCTCTGGTCGGCGACCATAGAGATGCATCCGGTATCACCACAGGCTGGTCCCCGGCATTGTATTGTTTGCATCTTGGCGAAAACTGGATATATTCATTGCCCTTATACCATGAAAAAAATCATCATTAGCGCTCGCGCTAGTCTCGATTCCCAGAAGCCAGCTGGATCGGCCCGAGAGACTTCATCGCTTTAACAACATGGAATAATCATCGCAGGCCCGCGCCGTGGATCTCGCACCTAGGATACCTTTGGACGAGTCATCCGTCTCTTATAGACTGGATGACGGCTCTGGATGCAGGGAAGGGCGATCTCTATCGTAATTGCTAGCTGTACAAGCGCAGCTACAGGATGATGGTTAGGCTCATCGATCTTCCACTATGCGAAAGCGCTATTTGGTGGCACAAGAGACTGCAAATTTATATTTTACGTTCATAGCGTGGCATCAATGCATCTAATCTGCATTTTCTCTGGCAAGGACAAGGGAGAAAAATTTCGGTTGTACGAGTCACTCAAATAGAACGCAGGCCCGAGCTTGTATGTGCGTCGCTGGACCTAGATAAGTGGCAGCCCATCCAGTGCCATCCTGCCTGAACTTTGCTTCAAATGCCCGCACTTCGAGTGCTGCCCAGTAACCGATATTGCCCCAGGGCAGCAATCCTGATGGATTAGATCTAATTCAGAGACAGCGCCGAGCGCATCGCAACGCACATCTTGTGGAGGCAGGACGGCCCCAGCATTCGGAGGTGTCCGATCGTATACGACGTGTAAAATTTTGTCGCTGCGAACGAGCGTAGCAGCATGAAGCGTCCGGTGTCTCGAAGTTGTGCGTTCGCGACGCCATTGCGAGTAGTTTGTGTGAGACACGGTTTGAGTTTGACTCACAGAGAAGGGTCGTATGGCTGCAGAGGACCCGCTCGGTTCTCAGTGCGCGTGGCGACGAGTATGTCGCTGGACCCTGGCATCGTTCACAAGCTACAGTCGACACAGGCGGCCTACGATGATTTGACGAAAAGTCTCTCCGATACTGCCGTTTGCACTGATGCGGGGGAGCTTGCCCGGTTAATGAAGGCACGTGCGAAACTGGAGCCTATCTGTGAAGCGTACGGTGAGTGGAAAAGGCTGCAGGAAACTATCGCTTCGCTCTCGGAACTTTTAGAGGACGAGGAGCTTCGGGAGCTCGCGCGTTCCGAAATGCAGGAGGCAACGTCAAAGCTGGAGGAGACTGAAGAACGGATACGATTTTTGCTCTTACCCCAGGATCCGAATGATGAGAAAAATATCATGTTAGAAATACGAGCGGGCACTGGCGGTGATGAGGCGTCCCTCTGGTGCGGTGACCTTGTGAACCTCTACACGCGTTATGCACAGTCGAAAAAGTGGTCGGTAAAGCTAGTTTCGGCAAGCGCTGCAGACGTAGGAGGTTACAAGGAGTGCATTTTGGAGATTTCTGGAGACAATGTGTACTCTCGTCTCAAGTTTGAGGCTGGCGTCCATCGAGTCCAACGTGTACCGGCCACAGAAACAATGGGTCGCGTTCACACGTCGACTGCCACAGTCGCTGTAATGCCTCAAGTGGATGAGATCGAGGTCAAAATAGACCCGAAAGATTTGGAGATTCAAACAGCGCGTTCCGGTGGTGCTGGTGGCCAGAACGTGAATAAGGTCGAGACTGCTGTTGATTTGTATCACAAACCTAGCGGAATTCGCGTTTTCTGTACCGAGGAAAGAAGTCAGCAGAAAAACCGAGAACGCGCGCTGCAGATTTTACGAGCAAAACTTTATGAAATTCAGCTCAACGAACAGCGGGAAAAGATTGAGGGCTTGCGAAGATCCCAGGTGGGCACTGGTTCCCGCAGCGAGAAGATTCGTACCTACAATTACAAGGACGCTCGAGTAACAGATCATCGCCTTTCGCAGAATTTTTCGCTCGAGAATTTCCTGCAGGGTAAGCTCGATGAAATCATTGATGCCCTCATTTTCGAAGACCAGCAGAGACGCATCGAGAGCATGATGATTGATCCGGGCCCTGCAGCAGCAGATACAGACATGATGTGGAGCTCGAATGCCGTGCGTCGCTAAAACCTAATCGTAAAAGAGATGCACGAAACGATTGCAAAGCCACCCAACGGTGCTATGGCACAGCAGCCTCTCCGTGGCACGACCTTCGGAGCCGGATCACTGAAAGTGACGAGGAACGATCACAAGTGTTACCGTTTGAAACTAAATACGAGCCTCTTGGCTTTCCGGGACCGACCAGAGAAGATGAATTCTGACGAAAACCCAGTATTGGAGGAGCGGCGCACTCAGAACAAGACTTTGCAGTGGCATCTGCGATTCGGAGTGCGTATCCATGTGCCCTACATATGAACACGAGTGACGCGAGCGATATCTTTTCATAGTTTTGACCAAGGGCGCCGACAGGAGGTTGTAGAGAGAGAAAGAGAACGAGCGCATGGCAGAGCTTTGCATAGAAACAGCGGCGGCAAAGGCCAGTCCTCGAACTGGTGGGCCCTCCAGTTGTGCCCGCCCGTGAGCAGCGAGCATTCTAATAGGGGAAGAACTAGGAGAAACTAACCGCTAACTAGCAACTCGATAACAGTACTGTTTGACCTTGATAGTAAGCGTTGAAAAGGGGAAAAGTTTCCGTATCTTCGAAAGCTTACCCTATAGGCGGAAGGTCCCGCTAGCCGGACGAGTCTCCAAGGATCGTGCTTTATGCTCCTCCAAGTGGAAGGTGCTGTATTGAAATCTGAGCGGATCGTCCGCAACGCAATTCATTCTGGGACTAGGAGCGCGTATGCTGCGTCTGGGCGTCGCCTTGGTTGCAGTGGGCTCTTTGTAGATCGGTTCGCGCTATCGCAGGCTCCCAGAATAATTATGTACTCCGACGTCGTGTCGGATGAATTACGCCTCGAGCCGACGCCCTCAGTGGAATGGCAATGCCGTCCTGTATCCGTGCAGCATCTGCTTCAGCGGGATAAGCGCAACGGCGGGTGCTCACGGCAGGCAGTCGTCGCAGGACAGAACGTGCGAGACGACCAGTATATCCGAGAGGAAATATCGGTAATGGAACTTGAATGTAAGTGCTTCATGATGCACGCCTTCCCGAAAGCCAGTCTCCGTTCCGAATTCTGGGATCCATCGTAAATGTAAACTTTTTGTCATCTGCAAAAATCTGCGATTCGGAAGCATCGTCAATAATGGACGCTTCTTTTGCTAGTGTCCTGGGTAGATAGCATCGTCGCTCTCTGAGCATGGCGGTTTTGATGTGGTACAGACTGTCGCTATGGCGCTGTGTGCCTGCCTGGATCGCCTCTGTTTCATTCAGCGACAGTACGTCTTTGAGTCCTTGTTCGCGTGCCACTGCGGGCTTGCGTGAAAGACAGAATACGCGTTTTCCTTATGTTTTCATAGGAACGCGCCCACTGTCTTTTTCTTGAGCGCTTGGAAGACTTGCTATACTTGTTGCAAAAGAGGGAACACTGTTTCGGCAAACCGGGGAAAACTTGCTGGTTATGCCCACACAGCGCAGGGACCTCGAAGTGCAGCGATCCTATGTTTTTTTCACAGAGCTTATTTCGCATGCAGAACTATATTCACCACCTCTGGAGGTTACCAAAGCGCAAACTTTGATTTCTGCCGTTCAAGATATCCTGCACAACGTTCGCGCTGGTGATTCAACGCTCGCCGCAATACTTTGGAAAACAATACAGGTCCACAGTCGCTTGTCGGGAGCGGCGCACTTGAACGCTTTATCAGGTCTGGCTGCGATCCTTTCAACGATACACTTATCTTCGATAGCTCACAGCTCGCACTTGGTTCGCTCCTGTTTTAGGCGAACTATTCGAGAGCTCGAATCATTTGGGCCGAAGAGCCTAAACCGTGGAAGTAAGCTCTACTCAGCAATAATTCTTTTCGGCATGCTTATTCACGAGCGAGTGATCAGCGCTGAGGCGCTGCTGGTTTTGTGGCAACATCTACGGGAATGCTTTGTTCGGATACTGGGTGCGGGACTGAGTTCCCCGCAGGAAGCGATGGACTTGGACGCCGCTGACTGGACGCTACATGCTGCCCTGGATATTGCATATATAACTGGCGATATTCTTGCAAAAGAGGAACCTGGGTCCAAAATTTACACTGGCCTATGTCTATTCAAGGAGCGCCTTCGGCGCGCAATATGGGAGGGCGTTCTAGAGCATCACGCACAACCGTGCCGTATGTGCCACATATCCTCCGAGCGCAGCCTTGCGGAACGAGCGGTAATCTTTGTCGAGGCTTTGGATCGAAACGGTGCTGGAGTTCTCCAACGGAATGCGCATCGGGCATCCACGGATCTGCTTAAAGAGATATGTATGCCCCCTGAGCTCAAACAAGGTGTCCACCGTTATCCATGCATCTCATTACCCGCATTTCAGAATAGAAGGGAACGGGTCTTGTAAATCGGGCTTACATGCTAAAATTTGGGCCTCTTCCGACTATCGTCGACTCTAGCGGTTGCGGGCTCTTCTTCCAACTGCGTCTTTCTCTTCTCTCATATCGCCCGCCATAAATGCGTCGATTTTTACTGTAACTCCAGCGCTGTTTTTGGCAGTCGAATGATCTTCACCTCAGGCTGAAGTTTCGATTTCACCGCTTGCGGTTGTCGTTTACCCATGGCGCGTACAGGCGATAGTTGAGATCTGCGCTACGCTTGCGAATTTCATCTTATTCATATAAACCCTGTGTGTGGCCTTCACAGCTTTGACACTTGAATGCAATCAATAGTTTTCATGTACACACCACACTCCCCGTACCGCGGGCTGCCTTCTAGCAGAAGAACGCTCGCTTTATCGCCGGGTGCATGCCCGCGATGGCAAGAGAAGGTTCGCATCGATGCTCTATTTCGTTTACGCTCCTGGTTCCGTACTCTAAGATCACAGCTTCGTCTAAACAATCCTGTTTGCAACTAATTTAACCGCTGCTCGTGCAAACGCATACTAATTCATTCGATAGGTCACTCCCTGCTTCCCATCACGTCCTTGATTGAGTTCTAGATTGGTTTGAACCATAGTCAAAAAGTTGGAGAGTATGTTATCACCAATCCTCTGCTCATTGTTGTTTCCCGTGCAGCTGAGTACTTTTAAAATGCAACGTTACCAATTATGGAACAAGCATCGGAAGGAAGATCCAGGCTGGACATCAAGTCATGAAAAATTCCGTCCGTCTTAGCTATTCTCTTGCAAATCCGTAAGGCATGCTCCATTGGAAGCGCTTGCTGCGATGTTTGGAGTCCGGGCCCAATACCACTTTCCATGCAAGTAGAAGCGACGGAAGCTTCTGGGAACATGTACCCTAAGACGTACTGCGCTGCAGCGGAATATCGTTCTGTTACTAGCCGGAAAGGGAGAAGGAGCTGGCATTCGAAACGAATCTCGTACGTTACCCGAGGAGGTCTGGGAACTTTCTGAGTAAGATTTTGAAGATTTTATCAAGGTCGACATCGACTGTTTTCCTCATCAATATTGCGGAGCGAATCGCTTTGCCTACGAGTCCCCTGAGGCCGAAAGATCGAAATTTTGAAGAATGCGTGATTTGTAATTGCTGAACATGAGCAATATAGAAGAGTGAGGCTTGTTGAGAGAGTTGGATAATGTTATCGGTAATTTTGGGATCCCTTGTTCGTGGTCGTCGCGAAACATCTGGAGTCCGATGACTTGACAAATTCTGTCGGCAAAGTGTTGAAGGAGCCAACCTCAAAAGACAGCCGAGATTCTATAACGACGTATGAATGCCAGAATCCTTCAAGTCTTTCACCTGAATTGCGTTCCAGCCTCAGGAGACTACAATCAAATGCTTTTTCATGGTTTATGGAAGATGAGTGCGAAGTGCGCTCATTTGAAGAAATAAAAATCCAAGGCAAAGGTATAGAAGTTGAAACCCACGATCTTGGGGGCCCGCTGGCACCGGATTTGGAGAAACTACGAAAAAAAATCCTCATCTCGCCGACAATCTTGCGAAGAATAGCGAACGACGAAGAAGAAGAGAGGAGGTAGACGAGAAAAGGTGTTTGCCCTACTGGACAATGACGAGACTGTAGTGGCATATAGGTCACGAGTTCTAGCAATCCTTGCATTGATGAGTTCAACCAGAGGCAATAAACGTATGGAGTTCGTGAACCGAGACTTCAGCGTCGCGATCAATATCAGAACATGTGCGTTGCTTTACACGAGTCCCGAGAAGCTGGCCCAATTCCTTCTTCGTGGAACAACTTCTCAGGCTCGAAGTGTACAAGGAGAAACTGAGACCGATAGCACTCGACCGGTCAAAAAGGACCGGGAGGTGTCTGCGTGTGGATATTAGTTACCCTACACGGTCGAGACACATTTTTTGTTTCGTTGGCAGTGAACTGCAGGAATCGAGCGAGTGGTTCCGCGCTCCACTCTTATTCAAGACAACGTTCCTCGCGGATTCCCAATCAAAGAGAACGAGAGGTTGACAAGATTCAATTATTGAAAACTGTCGCTCCTTACTTAAGCACACACTTAAAGCTCGAAGCCTTTGAGTGAACGAAGTGCAGAAGAGTCTGTTTGCCTCTATGAAAGGAGAACGGAAACGCCCTCAGAGGCACGACAGGGACGCAGATAGAGAGCTGGCGTTGCGCCTCCACAACGAAGAAAAACAGGAGCTTCGAGGTTTGCGTCGCCAGACCCGAACTTCTGCGGATAAAGCTGTTGTGGAAGACGCAACAGTGATGGGTAGACCATGTGAGACAGTCACTGGATTGGATTCTTTTCTGAGCTCCTGTCTAAACGAAACAGGCCGACATTCACGCCCCCGAGCGAGCAGGAAAAGAACAGTTGAGAACGCTTTTGAGCATTTTTCTGTCGCAAAATATACAGAAAAGCATGCAAAACTCGAACCTCGCAAGCAAGGTACCAGCGCCCTACCCATAGACGAGATTCAGACTGTGCCAATCAAGGACCTCGATCAGTTTCCGAGCTGTGTTGGAGTTGCAGAGAACCAGAAAACCTCAAGCAGTCTTCGTAGGCAGATACGGGAGCAAATTAGGCGCTTGAATGATGGATACTACATCAACTGTGATCTTCGTTACTTCAACCTTGCGTACTTGCGTGAATGTGTGGGGAATTTCGACGTGGTGCTCATTGATCCCCCGTGGCGCATCGCGGGCGGCCAGCGAGCGAGCACGCCGAATGGACCCATGTTCACCAATAATCACTGGGCAGTCAACTATAATACGTTGTCCAATGAAGAGATTCTGGATTTGGACATTGGATGCCTCTCGAATAGTGGTCTCTGTTTCCTCTGGGTCGTCTCATCCCAGCTGCCAACAGGTATGGCCTGCCTCTCGCGCTGGGGCTACGAATACATTGACAAAATCACGTGGATCAAGAAGCGCCAGGGGAAGCTCCACGTGAGCCACGGGTATCATTTCATGCATTCATCTGAATTGTGTCTCATTGGGGTCAAGCGGCCCTGCGAATTCATTGGAAAAGTTTCAAACGATCTCATTTTCGCAGAGGTGCGTGAAAAAAGTCGCAAACCAGATGAATTGTACCATGTTGTTGAGACAATGCTTCCAGGTACTGCCAAGATAGAGCTTTTCGCTCGGAACCACAATATTCGCAGAGGCTGGCTGAGTTTGGGTAACGAGCTCGGTGAGCAGTTCTGCGACTGGTTCAATGACTTCGAATGTGACATGTGCGGAGCACGCATTCATTTCGGTGAGAGGCGGTACAAAGCGAAAAATCGACCCAATTCGGACTTTTGTCGGGACTGCTATCTGGAAGCAATTTCCGCAGGAGTGACAACGGAAACAGAGTGGTTCGAGCTGGCTAATGATGCCGCAGATCCTGTCTATCATGAGTACTACGAGTGCAATCATTGCAACATCTATCCCCTTTGGGGAGTCCGCTTTCATAGAGACCCAGACATGGATCTTTGTGAGCAGTGCTATGATGAGCTGGTAGCCAATGACGCGGAAACAGAGGATGCGTCCAATAATGCACGCACCAGCAGCCCTGACGACTGGACTGCGATCGAGTCTCCTATTTGCGGCGGCTCGTTACCTGTCCACCGCAATATTCGCTGTTCATCCTGCCTCCAGTGTCCGATCATTGGATACCGCTTCTCATGCACCTGCTGCGAGAATTTAAGCTTGTGTCAAAAATGCTTCTTTCAACAAAAATGCCCCAAAGGGCACAATGCAGATCATGACATAGTGATCATTGTCGATTCTGAGGCCGCACTGAACGCGCTTGTTCGGTGCGATGGATGTGGAATTCGCCCCATCCTTGGTACGCGATACAGATGCAATACCTGTTACGCCTTTGACCTGTGTGAGACGTGTTACAAGAAAGTTGAGCAAGGAGAATACGATTTGCAACAGGTTTCTCAAAAGAAGTTAGCGGAACACAATCGATCTCACGCGTTTTCAGCGATTCCCGTCTCAGCCTGAGGAAGGCAACTGACTTTCTCGATTTCTGAGTTATCTCTTTTCGGCATGATGCAACCCGGAGAAAATCTTGGAATCCCTCTGGTATGCTGATGAATCCTGTCGAGGGAGCTCCACGCAAGTTTTCGAACCTTCAATTCGCCTCCGGATCTATACGATAGATCTGGATCCATCCGGACGTTGCCTACCTGGAAGCACGCACGTGTGAAGCGAGCGGGTAGTCGTTTCCCACACCTGCTGAAAGGCCCTCCACGTAAACGTACCATGAATGATGCACTGCTCGCGATGAGATCCTTCGCTCGTTTCTCAGGAATCCTTAGTTCAGTCGCTCGAATTTGCGTTGCCGGCGATCTCATGATCCTGATCTGTACGTTACAAGCCGATGAATTCGCTGCGATAGGTAAATTTCCGTTTTTTACTAAATACCGAGGAAGCGCTCTCAAATATATTTCAGGACTGTGACGTGAAACAAACCTCACAGGTCCCCATTGCGACCCTCTTTGCACAACGCCTCGTGATCCACCGAGCACATGGTGCTGAGTGAGCGTGCTGGCGGCGTTGCGAATCACCGAGCAACAGACATTGACGCCCGCAATGTGTCGCGGTGTCTAGAGTGAGGCGCTCTACGCGCGAGGACGTGCGCCAAAGATGCTAGCAGCACGACTTCAATCAGAGCGCATATATTCATTGATTTCGTCCCCAGATCATTCAGGAAACAGCTGACTTCACAGCAGTTTCATTTTTCTGAGAACTTTCAACCTTTTCATCCTTTTCTAGAGACCCCGGATTCCGTTTGTGAAGGAATCGCGAAAGATGCTGCGGCTTGAGAGTCCAGACCGCCTGATTGCCTACCACGACCGTTTCGAAATAGTCATTGAGCGCAAGTGTATGCCGGATCGCGCTTTTAATCCACATGTGGTCGTGGACATTTGGATGCAGCTCGAACACGCGGTCGACTATGTCGTCATAGAGCATTCTATGCCCCTCGGCAGAAGCGATGAGTTCACCGAGGTATTGTGGCAAGTCGTTGATGAGGCGCTGAGAAATCTTGCTCTCCGTAAGCGGTGCTCGATGCCCTCCTTGCTCACTCTGAGCCATAGTAAGAGGCGTCTTGTACCGCAAGTCTGCACCGCCTAGTTTCTTCCTTTTCCGAGGTCCAAGTCCTTTCGCGCAAGGCAGGAGAAACCAAAGCGTACAAGAGCCGGCCTGCAGAACGTCCTGGCTTCGAAGCTGAACAGGTGCGCTATTCGGGCAAACGAACGATCCGTTCACTTCCATCCCGTTTTTCCCCTGAACAAATAGTTCGAAACTCTGCATATCTACGTTCAACGCGATTGTTGCGTGGATTCGGGACACTGCACGGTCCCGAGAGGGCAACCATAAGGTATACTCCGAAGCCAACCCAGCAGTTTTGTTGCTGCTTCGACCTATGGTCAAAGTAGGCTTGGTCATATAGTGACTTTGTGACTCGGTTATGATTTTCGCATAGAGTATAGCTGGAACTTTCGTCTCTGCTAAGTACGGCATTAGTGCCCTCGCGAACGCCAATGACTAAACGACAATTGGCACTGTATATCGCGGTTTCCATGAAAGTGCTCCAAAGCTGTCGCTTCGGCCAGTTGCGAAAACTTTTGTTGATTATCGTGCTCGCTATTTACATAAGAGCGTCCATAGGCCTCTTCCCTTACTCTGGAGAGCACAGACCTCCAAGATTCGGAGACTATGAAGCGCACCGTTACTGGAGCGCAGTGACGCTGCACAAGCGGCCAGTTGCGAACTGGTATACGCATCCCGGTGACTACTGGGTTATAGACTACCCGCCCCTATCCGCTTATTTGGCTTTCGCTATTGGCATTTGCGCAAGACTTTTAGATTTTGAGGGCGCGGTGCAAGCCGACGCCTACGGTTACGAGAGCGAGTCGAGTCGTGCTTTCTTCCGGGGGACTGTGCTGCTTGTAGACTTGCTGTTCTTTTTCCCAGCAGCATATTTCGCGTCTGGTGGCGATCTCAACCGCTTTGCGTCCCTTACCCTGTTTCAGCCCTGCTGGATTTTGATCGATCATGCCCACTTTCACTACACATGTATCCAGCTAGGTTTCATCCTATGGATGATCGCGCGATATCGCACAATCAAGCTCACTATGATAGCGACAGCGGTGCTCTTCAAGCAGACATCCATCTACTTCCTGCCCGTCCCTGCAATGGACGCGCTGCGACAGGCATGGAGGCGAGCGTTCCCAGACAACGATGTCCTTTTTTCCGTTCTTGTTGCTCTTTTCATCCTGTACCCGTTCAAGTTGGACGCTTTGTTAAGGAGGGTGTTCCCATTTCATCGAGGCGTTTTCGAGGACAAGGTAGCAACGTTTTGGTGTACAATATCGCCGCTGCTGCGTCGAACTGGGCTCCTACGGAGCAGGTTTCTGCCCCCAGCCTGCGGGCTCATGACCCTAGTGGCAGTTATCCCGTTTCTTATGGGCTCACCGGGTCGTTGTATTACGGAAAGCGATCGTCTTCGGCTATGTATTCGACTCACAGGGTGCTCGCTTGCGTTCTATCTTTTCTCGTACCATGTTCATGAGAAGCATATTCTCCTACCACTTTTGCCGCTATCGTTATGTGCCCATGAGTATCCTGATATCATCATTTGGGCCACTTCCACGGCAGTATTCTCTCTCCTGCCTCTGTTTTTGCATGAAGGCTCAGCGATGGCGCTAGTAGCGCTGATAATTTGGACGTGTTTAGGAAGAGGTCGCCGTCCTTCTGTAGCCTGGATGCTTCTCGCCCTTCCTCTTGGAATACTTCTCGCTGTTGACGGGAATCCTTTTCGGGAACGTTATCCGTACTTGCTTCCTTACTTCGTTGCAATCTTCTGCTTCCTGAACTTTCTTATGCTCCTGCTTTGGTGTTACAAAGAGCACGCAAAGTTGTCGGGTTGCTCTTTCACTGTCGAGGGCGCTCGGAACTTGTTGTTTCGCTCCTTGAATTTTTCGAGGGCTCCGCCACAAAAACTCTCATAACGCTATGAGCCGGCACTACAGTGAGCGAGAAGCGTCGTTCCTGCCAAGTTTGGGGCGTAGGACACCATACCTCTTCCACCGCATCGTACAAGACGAGATTCTTGAGACCGTCGACGCAGTAAAGCCTTCCTCTCACGCGCTGGCGCTCGTCCTGGAGCAGCACTAGAAGTTCACGGTGAAGCAGTGACTCAAGGAACGCCCTTCCTTCGTTCGCATTGTGGACGCCCATGAGTTTGAAGACGTCTCACCTGTAAAGCGAGATGCAAGAGCTTAGGCAGCTACTGCTCTCAAAGTGAAGCACATAGCTTGACGGCTAGGGCATTAAGATAACAATAATAGTTCGGAGCTCTATTGTATGGGAACTCCGACCAGACGGGAGCTGCACACAAGCAGCAGCACACAGCCTGCCGTTCCTTGCACTCGAAAAAAGCCTCATTTGACTGCAACGTTCCTCGGGGGCGCCAGCCTCCCTCGTGGAGTGCGCACCATGGTGGCGTTCGCGAAAAACTTAATGTCCTCTTGTCTGAAGCCTGAAATCCCTTATATTTATGGTGTATCAGTGCAAGTTTGACAGGACTTGCCCGTATACGCAAGCTCTGCCCGTGGTTAACGAGTGAAACTATGTTGTTTGACGCTTGCGATGGCATTGTTTAGCCTCCCTTTCACGGCCCGATCTAAGCGACTGTATCCCAAGCGCTCCAGCGAATGCCTCTGCTACGCCTGACAAACCGGGAAACCATGTCGTTAGATTGATCGAGCCTCCACATTCTCGGGTTTCATCATAAACTGGAACCGGTGGCTCGTAGGGACTCGTGTCAAGGTATTCATCCAGCCTTCACGCCGGGTGTTCATCTCCAACTGGAATTGGTTGAACGGAGGAGCGTCCGTGCTAAAGTCGGGATCTCCCAGTCGCTTTTATGTAGAGGAGTGAAATGCAGAACACGTATACAAGCACATTCCTCTCGGTCTTATTTATTTTTCCCATTGGTAGTCAACAAAATCACTGTTGCGTTTGTACTAGAGAAAGACTGCAGAAAGACCTGATGCCCTCATTGCTGGACATCGAACAAACCGGCTTTACCTCTACAAGCCAGTTATTTGATGCTAAGCATGTGGACCTACCGCCCTTCTCGTAGTCCTCATTCTGAGCACCGAGCACCAAAAGCAGTACTCATCAGTCGCTATCTACACGACTGTCTCCTCCTCAATCATTTCCACTCCATTCTTTTTCGAAGAAAGACTACTGAGGAACCCACAAAACGGTGATCATCCTTTTCGTCCATACGAAGGTGACAAAGAAACACGGACTGATAGCCATAAAATCGCGCTTCTAGAGGAGAACGTCGAGGTTTTTTGCACTATGCTGTCGCTTTGCGAATGAAATGAGAACGTTCGTTACGGTACGGACAGTTGTTCGTCTCATTTGATGCGGCTTCATTCAGGAGAAATGCTAGACCTATTAATAGGTAATCAGAAGAGTGCAAACGAATGCTATTAAAGCCGAGAGGAGCGAGAAGGACGATAACAGCTCTAATCGCGATTCAAACATGTGGTCGCGTACAAAGTGTCTAATGGACATTGTTGTGCAGCACCGTATCCTTCACTGAAGCACTCATCCAGTCTTTCTTCATACATTCTTATGTCCTGCTCTCAGACAGCATCGATTCCGTTGTCTTAAAAGCGGGCAATTGTACGCAGGCAGGATTTGCACTCAGCTGCTCTTCGTCTCAGCATATTATCCCTGGTTGTGCCATGTCGTCAGCATTAACCTCCTTGTCAAACGACACTTCTACCCTACAGCAGCAGTAGACGAGTCAATCGCAACTGTTGCACCATTCTTCGAAGAGTCTTTCGTGGAGAAGTTGTGTCCAGTATTCAATTCTCCTGAACTGATTTGTGGCTCCTCTGCTTGTCGCCGAGAAAGAGCCGAAAGGCTCGCAAAGTTTCGATATCTTTCTCGCGATGTGGTAAGTGACGAAGATATTCCTGAAGATTGATAAGCTACAGCGTTGGACATGATGGAGTGCGCAATGCCCGTGCTCATACTCCTTCCACAAGAGCATAGAACGTGTGAAGAAAATCTATTCTCTACGATTTTCATCGATGAGTTCAGATTGACACACGCATTACGAGCGCAGATGCACGCTGAAACTGATACGGAAGTCGACTGTGCAACAGGAGCGGATACACGAGCTGTTGCATGGTAAACTGACCGACAGCGAGATTACGAAGCCATCAAAGGCAAGAGACTTGATATTACGTGATTTCAGTAGTAATTATGCGCACGAGCACCTTCTGCACAGAGACTTGAAAGCTCTGATCAAAATCCGGAAATGGTCCCGGCCTCCAGAGCGCCCAGTTCCTTTATGCCAAGCGAAATTTCGAGCAATTGTTTTGTGCACAGTGTGGTCACAAAGTTGAAACGAGAATGATTTGCCATGATAAGAGTCAATTGCAAAGAGAGAGGACGGTGGATTCTCGCACGGAGTGAGGCACTAGAATGGTACGGTTCATACTTCAAGGCTGGAGCGCTATTTATACAACGTAAATGGCGTCGCTGGGCACTTAGCAGACGATAATGGTGTTCATCTGTTGGATATTACTGAGCATACATATAGCTATCCCTAATTTGGCAAATTTTAATTACACTCATCGATTCTGCAGCCGAAACTCTGCGACATCTGGCCTTCCCAAAATCGTGCGCGCGTCAGTCATTTTATCGAAAAGACGCTGGTCTGCTACAATTTGGCTTGGTTGTTCTGCTCCCGATCGAGCCTCTTCGTAAGAGTTTGCTCGCAAATATCAACCGCTCTGGCTGTATCGAACGTCCTTTGGTACAGGCGTCTATGATGTTGATGTCTGCAAGGCCCTGCTAAGCTAAAACTAAACGTTTCATGACGATCGAGGAAAGCTCTGCAAACGAAACGCTGCATATTCGTGGGTGAGTTTGTATCGAGATTAGGCGTATTGCATCGATCGAGCATCGAGAAATAGACGACGCCCTTTTAGAAAGACATCTGCTCTATATACCCCATCCAGATGGCCCGTATACTTCACACCTTGCTCTTGCATCTGTCGGCACTCGATTACAGTTTGCTATATTTTTCAGACCTGCAGCGTTCCCCAGTATGGATTTGGGATTCTAAACCAGGACCCGCACTTGAATTTGTTCATTTAGGCCAAGAATGAAGCATGCTATTTCGATATCTTCTGGTTACCAGCCGACAATGAGCTCGCAAGAGGACGACGGCCGCAACCAATGATCACATCAAGCAATACACTTATAGGCAATGATCCCCGTAAAGGCATCCCGTCGAGGTGTTCGATCGCCTCTCGTGCGAAACATATGCAGTTTATGAATGGCATAGTCGAATGTAGAATTTCAGTACAATGGGAATTGGTCGACATTGTCGGTAAACGCCGTGCCCGCAAGTCCGCCAAGTATCCGGAAGGTGATCGAGAGAAAGCTTTTCCACGCGTTCGCTACTGTATCATTAAGCTCGATGGCAACACGTGATCCGAAACACTTTTCTTGTGCTTCCGGATGGTCCGGTCGGCTTCATGAATCCTGCATCCCTTAACCCAGCACGAGTGCATTGCGCACAGCAGACGCAGCATACGAAATTAGGCGCAATGCATTCATGATATCTGCGAAGGTCTTTCTGATCCTACTGGCAACTTACTCGCGCAGGCGAAGCCATGAGATCGCCAATAGGCCCAGATTGCGCTTGAAACCGACAAGAACAAAATTGAGAGGACGTCAAACACAAATGAAACGTTTGGGGACCGACTGTGCACAGGATGAACACACTGATCAAGGAGGCGTCCAGTGATGGAGTCAATCAGTCGTCGTGTTCTGATTCATGCGTTGCATTCGCCTCCTCTGGTCGATTTTCATACGTATGCAAGCCCAAATTCCTTTTTGTCATTTCCGAAACCTTCGGGCTGCGTTCTGGTGGGCTGGTGGATGAGGTTTGCAAGGGGCCCAGCGTTCTCAGGTGTGGAGACCTTGCTGAAATCCGGTACAGTAGCGTAGGATCCCTAGTCGGTATGAGTATGATCAAAATCACGCTTATAGCGCACATCTAGACATGCTTGCTTTGATCGCGCGCTCGAGAAGAACCAAGTGCGACTCTAGTACCCACCTTCTGTGCCCCCACAGCGCCGATAATGGCTCGGATGATTGACTGCGTTCGCCTATGATGATGCAGTAATCTGAGGTTTCCCTCAGGTGATAAACCGATAGTTGGAAGCCGCGTGAACCAGTGATGCTCCACATCCTATGTCCGAAATGATTCAAATTCATGCAATCATCATCTCGTGACGTGTATCGTGCGAAACGGTGCCGGGGAGCGCTCAGAACATCGAAAATTGTATCCGCAGCATACGCTGCAGATGCGAGAAAGAGGGGCCCTATCATATCACTTACGTTATTTTCACCGCTGTCCGTTGCAGCGCAATAGCTAGCCAATACTTTGGAGTCGCTCTTTCGCAGGAGGAGCGCCCGTCTAACGTTTCGATTACGAAACGTCTCGTCTATCCAGCTCGCGAAAATTGAGCTAATATCGTGCTTCCCCTCCGATGAGGCCTCTGACGAAGTTTTCGGCGCGTCTGCGATCGCGTCCCTACTTTCAGCGGAGACTTGCGAAACTGACTGACCGGTGCAGTGCGCTTTCGTTTCGCCCGGCAGCTCGTTCGCCGGCGCTTGCTGCGGTGCCTGAGGTGTGTCGTTACTTAGTTCTTCTAGATATGCTGGTAGTCCACCTCGGTTCTCAGTCCCAAAGTCCCTTTCAACGGCCAAGCAGGGAAAACAGGTCCTGAGTAACCGCGAAGTCATGCTGAGAAACCCGCTGCCGACAGCGAACGCCTTTCAAAAGAAAAACGTTGCTGCCGGCGGTGGACAGGAGCAGCGAGGAAGCCGCCCTAGACAAGACGTCTCCAACTTACGTACAGACGC
>Ga0080006_1143012_pt1 | contig 26918 bp, 15 predicted proteins | sample RS3BMetagenome_FD_69209 | JGI IMG/M metagenome (GOLD analysis project Ga0080006, IMG submission 69209) | Ferric oxide microbial mat and aquatic microbial communities from Rainbow Spring, Yellowstone National Park, USA - RS3B (SPADES... ...
GAAGACACAGACCTACCAGACGTGGGTTCCAGGGTACTACACAACGCAGACCCGCCAGGTATGGGTTCCGGGGCACTGGCAAACATACCAGTACTGGGTCCCAGGGTACTGGGCCACGGGGCAGTACTGGGTCTCGGGTTACTGGGCTTCGTACTACGTGCCAGGGCACTGGGTCCAAAACACTTACACCACTCGGCAGTGGGTTTCAACCGGGGGCTACTGGACTATCCAGTGGCGCTGGGATTGCAACCCTAACCCTGATACTCCATGGTGTCTCTACATTCCAATGTTCGTCTGGGTTTCAACAGGCTACTGGCAAACCGTGACTCAGACCTACTGGGACTGGGTCCCAGGGTACTGGTCGCAATACTACGTTCCGGGGCACTGGCAAACATACCAGTACTGGGTCCCAGGGTACTGGGCCACGGGGCAGTACTGGGTTTCAGGGTACTACACAACGCAGACCTACCAGGTATGGGTTCCGGGGTACTGGCAAACACAGACCTACCAGGTGTGGGTTCCGGGGTACTGGCAGACCAACACCAAAACAGTCACAACTCCTGCGACGTGGAACCCGCCCGTCACGACTTACAGCTGCCCCAGCGGATGGACGCTGACCACGACCGTTCTGGGCCCCGACACCTGCGAAAGCACAACGACGTACGTCTCAACCCCGCTGGTCTACTACACGTACAGCTGCAACAGCGGAGACACTCTGAGCGGGACTACCTGCAAGCACTCCTATCCTGCCGTCTACTATCCGGCTGTCACTACAAACCTTGGGCAGATGAGCTACTGCCCAACTCCATCCTTCTCAACGGCGTATTCGTGCACGGCGGTGTATCAAACATACACCTACACGGTGACAGAGACTGTTCCTGTCACGAAGACAGTCTACTATACAGTGCTCTCTACGTCCGGTTCGTCCTGGTCCATAGGCGGCTAGGCAGATAGATAGGGAGGCAGCCTCCCCCCAACTTTTTCTTTTATTCTCCCCATCTCTACAGTGACGTGAAGCGCTCAACCGCCGCCGTCGCCGGCCTCCTGCTGGTGTCAGTGCTGCTGGGTTCTCTCGCATCGTATGAGTACGCCCAGAACGCATCGATCGCCTCTCAGAATGCCTCATTGTCGGCCGCGAATTCAAGGCTGCTGTCGGAGCTCTCCCACTCGTCGAACTTCTCGAATGCCGCGACCGTCGCGTCGAACGTGACCGTCACGCTAAGCGCCTGTGCGGACCCCTGTATCTCCCCGGGCAACAAGACCATCGCGTCGTTCACCGCGGAGCGCCCCGGCTTTGTGCTCGTCACAACGACCTGGAATCCTCCGGCCAACACGGCGACCTTCGAGCCGCTCATCATAGGCGCGACAGGGTCTTTCGACTGCTCGAAGCTCGTCCCTCCGCAGTCATCAGCGCCCTATCCGTGCAATGGAGGGTTTGCGGTGTACTTCGGCCCCGCGCCCGTGGTGGTCCCGGTCCTGCCAGGCAAGGTGACGATAATCGCCGTCAACTTCGGGAACGCGACTGTTTCAGCCGTGTTCTCAGCCGAGTATTACAGCTAGCGCGGTCGAATCCCGCAAGTTGCGCTCGCTCGCTCAGATTCAACCGGAGTCGCTGCCCCACCAGATGTTCCCGTAGGAGGTTATCACCCCTACGCTCTGGAACGAGGGGCTGACTGAGAACGCCGAAGTCCCCCGGGGGGCGACAGCCACCGCCTGACCCAGGGCCACGACCCGCTGCTGTCCGCCGTCATTCACTCCTATGTAATACGTTATCACGGCGGTGGTCGGGCCGTTGTTCCTGACGGTCACGGTCCCGGAGTTCAGACTTACAGAAAGGCTCTCGTCCGCCTTCCCCCCGACCAGGAGCTGGGCCGCCGCTGCCTGCCTTGCCATGACGTACTGGGCCCCGAGAAGGGCGGTGAAGAAGCTGAACACTATCATTGCGAGGACTATGAAGAAGAGGGCGCCTATCACCTCCGCCTGTGCTCTCCTGCGCCTGCTTCGAATCTTCACACAGGTTGAGGAGACTGCTCAATAAAAGAAAAGGAAGGGAAAGGAAAGGAAAGGAAAAGAAAGGGGAGAGCGGCTTGCATGCACCACCGCGCACGCGCCCGCTCTTGCTACTGTGCGGTTACTGTGACCACCTGGGTCTGCGTGGCCCCGTTGGCGAATGTCGCGACTATTGTTATTGCATATGAGGTTCCTGATGTCACCGAGATCGCTGTGCTGAAGGATGTGCTGGTCCCGACTCCCGGTGCGATGGGCGTGGTCGAGGATGGCGGCGGATTCCAGGTCACGCTCGCCGGGACGACGCTCCCCGAGATGGAGAGGCCGGTCAGCGCTATCGAGCCGGAGTTAGTGACTGAGACGACGGCTGTGCCCGTGCCCGAGCCGCTCGGGACAGCGATGGACGCGCTCACCTGGATTTGGGCGGTGTTCTGCGCCCTTGTGGCCGTGGTGCTGAAGTACGTGTAGAGTATCCCTGCCGCGACTATGGTCATTGCGACCACGATGATGGTGGCGATGATGGTGGAGATGGCTTTCCTTTGCTTCCTGCGGAGGAAGTTTGTCTTGTTCATCAACATGGGAGATCTCCCCCCTTTTTAAGGCCCGAATCCATCCATCCATCCCTCAATCGATCAATCAGAAGCCGAAGGCGAAGTTCGGAAGGTACTGCGTGAAGACGAGAGCGATGACAGACAGCGCGAACAGTATTGTCATGTTGAGCGTGTTCTTCGCCGTGAAGTCGGTGGCCCGCGTCATCGTGAATGCTATGGCGCCAGCCGACACCACTGTGACTATCGCCACTGTGCTGTTGACTATGGCGAGCGACGCAGTCCCTCCCCCGAAGAATCCTCCCGCGGACGAGCCGAAGCTCCCTATCACACCGCTCATCACTTTGACGGTGATGGGAATCGCAACAGGGACAGCATATCCTATCATTTTGAAGAGTCCGACAGATGAAACTGCTTCCTTCTTGAGCTGGTTGTAGCTTGATATGAAGTTGTAAAGGTCCTCTATGTTCGCCGGCGTCCCGCCTCCGCTCTCAGCTATCTGGTCGAGTATGTAGAAGGTCAGCCTCCCCAGCCAGCTCCTTATCACAACCTTCACCTCGCCGAGCCTCACCCCCAGGCTCATCTGGGCCGCCACCCTCTCCAGGATGGAGTCGAAGACAGGGTTGAACTTCCCCCTGGCTGCTGTCTCGAGTATCGCCTTCCTCATGTTGTACCCTATCTTCCTGTACTCCGCTATGTTCCTGAGGAAGTCGGGGAGGGCGGCCTCTGTGAGCCTGACCTCCCTCATCTGAGCCCTCACAGGGAGGCCGTAGAGGGCCGCCCCCACCGCCCCCGAGAGGGCGACGACCATCCAGGGCTGCCCCGTGAACGAGGCCGCTATCGCCCCCCCTACGAGCCCCACGAGCCCGAGCCTCGCGTCCCCTCCCAGGATGTCGTAGGTCCTCGGCTGCACCGACTTCACCATGAAGTACATCAGCAGGGCTATCATCGGGAGCGCGGCCACGCTGACGTAGGATATCTCTGCGACCATCTCCGCGGGCATCGTTATCGCCCCCACGACGAGGAGGAGCGGGAGGAGGACGAAGACTATAACAAGCATCTCCCCTATGGTCCCGACCCTCTCGGCGTAGCTCTGCCACCTGAACCTCATGGCCGCGAGGTACTCCCTTGTCCTGTCGGAGAGGTAGAGGACAACGTCCCCTCCGGACTTGAGCACACCCGTGTAGCCGTAGAGGAAGTGCTTGAAGACGTCGTCCGGGTGGGTGGAGGCCAGGTCGTCGAGAGCGCCCGCGATGTCCCTCCCGAAACCGATTGTCTTCAGCAGGAGCCTCGCCTCGACCTCCATCGCGGGCAATAACCCCTTGTCCAGCGTCCCCCTGAAAGCGTCGATGAGCGGCCTCTTCGCCGACTCCATTATCGCGGCCAGGAGGGTGAAGAAAGGGAGCTCGTCCTTCACTTTCGTCTTCCTCTCCGCGACCTTGTTCTTCGCGCTCATAGAGGGGGTGTAGAAGATAATCGCGGGTATCGTCATCAGAGCGAGCATGGTCGGGTTGAGGAGGACGGCGAGCGCCAGCGAGAGGGGGACGAACACGGCCGCGAGGACAACTGAATAGAACGAGTACTTCGCGGCGAAGGCGTAGGGGTCCAGCTGCATCCCTCCCCTTATGACGTCCCCTCTTATCCCCCTCTCCACCCTCTCCGCCAGCCTGGAGAGGAGGGGGATGCTTTTTACAATCCTCACCGTCCTGTCCTCCCTGACCTCCTTCACCTTAACCCCCCTCCTTCTCATCCCGCGAACCAAACTCGCGACAGAAAGAAGCCTGATCCTACCCTGGAAGTCGGCGCGGAAGAGCAGTGTGAGCGCCTGAAGGGCTGTGAGTGCCACGGCCTCTCCGACGAGGATGCCGAGCGCCACCCCGGAAGCGCCGCCGGCGCCCGGGGTCATCGCCTTCGCTGCCAGCAGCAGAAGGGCGGCGACAACCGCGTCCAGGACCAGGAAGTACACCCTGCCAGGCGATACCTTTGCTGCCACGCTATTGGACATTGAGTCCCTTAAAAACGGCTCCCGACTCAGCTGACGTGAAGAAAAAGCTTCGCCCAGGGCCAGGCCCAAGGCAGGCCGCCCCCGGCCCGCACCTCCTCTCTCTGGCGGCTGTGTTGTTGTTCCTCCTCCCCCTCTTGCTCCTGCTCGGCTCCGTCGCGGTCTTCTCGCCGCGTACCGCGAATGCCCAGTCTTTGCCCCCTCCTCCTCTTCCTCAGTACACACCCACATCAATCGTGCTGACCGCCCTGCCGCCGCTCACTGAGCCGAACGGGAGCGGTGTTGTCGTGGTCCAGCTCGTAAACGGGCAGGGCATCCCAGAGCCTGTCTCCTCCTCCTCCTCTCCTCCCGGCTCCTCTGCCATCGGCATCGACCTCTACTCTTCGAACCCGGCTGTCGTCTCGGTCGAGGCGCACGTCGAGATCCCGTACGGGTCGTCCCACGCGGAGGCGCGCTACACAGCGCTCGGGGTCGGCAGCGCCACGATCACGGCCGCGGCCAACGGCCTCAATGCGGGAAGAGTGAACGTGACTTCGTCCTCCGTCCCGTCATACTCCCTCCACATCGCGCTTTCGCCCCTCCGGCAGTTCGCCGCACCCGGGGACGAGGTTCCCGTCCTGCTCCAGCTCATGGCCGGGAATGTCCCATTCGTCACGCCCGTCCCCGTGCAGGCATCCGTCGTCTCGTCCGTTTCTGGTTCTTCCGTCGCCTCAGTTGAGGTCCAGCCTGGCTCTTCATTCGCGTACTTCGACATCGTGGCTCCAAGCACCCCCTCGTTCTTCCAGCTCACGGCCGCAGCAGACGGGTTCCTGCCAAATTCCACTTCGATAGTCGTCGTGGCCGCTGGTTCAGGCTCCCCAGGACTCGTGCTTCTGGCGTCCAATAGGACCGCGTACCAGTCGGGGACTACGATGCAGCTGTCCGTTTCGCTCATGTCTTCCAGCTTCCAGCCCGTGCAAGGGCCTGTCACCGTGGAGGTCTTCTCAAGCAACGACAGCGTCGTTTCCCCCCTTGTCAGCAGCTTCACAGTGACCGGCGACAGCGCTGTCTTCCAGGCGAGGGCGGGCGCTGCCGGGACGGCGGAGCTGACTGTGCTTGCGCCGGGAATTATGTTTCCTCCCACTCTCAAAATCAAGGTCGTGAATGCGTATGAAGCGAGACTGAAGGTAGACGCGCCCCCTGCGGTGAGGGCAGGCGAAACATACAGCCTCTCTGCGGAGTTCGTCGGCGCCAAAGGAATACTCCTGCCCTACAGGGGTCCTGTCGCTCTGTCGGCGTACTCCAACGGGACTTCAGTTCTGGACGTCGCTGGCCAGCTTCAGATGGCTTCAGGGTACGGCCTGGGGACGTTCACGGCGACAGGCGCGGGCTTTGCAGACATCACTGTTATAGTGGACGGGTACCAGGCCGGGTTCGCCAGTGTCAGGTCCTACGAGTCCCCCCTCATAGCGCCAGTCACCTACCAGGTGGAAGTGCTGTCGTATGCAGGCCCCCTCGCCGGCGTTCCTGTCAACTTCACGTATAGAGGCACGACAGCCGTCGTGGTAGTCACCGATGCTGCTGGTGTCGCCCGGTTCACCTCCTACAACGACACTTTTACTACTGCATCTGTCCCAACCTCCCTCACATTTGAAAATAAGACGTTCTACTTCACAGGATGGAGCAATGGTGCGAAGAGTGAGAAGGTCTCCCTGCTTTCTTCGTCCTCCCTCACCTACTCGATCACAGCTCAATACTTCAGGAGCGTCGTCCCCACCAAATACTACCTGCGGGCCGTCTCGGACGGGCAGAAACCAGTCGCAGGGATGCGCTTCAACGTCAGCAGCAGCAGCGCGCTGATGAAGGAGAACCTGACACTGACGACGGACAGCAGGGGGATGGCCGGCTTCGTCCTCCCCAACGCCTCCCTGTTCACCATCTCTGTCCCCGGGGTGTTCCAGCCTTCGGGGGAGACCAAGTACGTCTTCCTCAGCCTCGGGAACTCGACAAAGAATACCGTCAGAATCACCGCTCCCTCGACCACGGCGACGTTCAACGCCACCTACGCGACCTACTACCAGTTCCAGGTCATCTCGCCCATCGGCAGCACAACCGGGTCGGGTTGGTACAGGGACGGGTCTGCCGCCCCCTATTCGGTGAGCGAGACCTCGTCTGGAGGCCCGCTCGTATTCCAGAGGTTCGCCGGGTGGACGGGGAGCTTCTCATCGAGCCAGCCGTCGGGCTCGGCTGTAATCACAGCCCCCGAGTCCATCACAGCGCAGTGGAGCACGGACAACACCTTTCTCTTCGCCGCGGCAGGGGCGGTGGTGGCTGTCGTGGCTGTGATCGGCCTGTTCATCTTCAGGCTCAGGAGGAAGGCGCCGCCGTCATAGCTAGCCAGCTGGCGCGCCGCGTCCGTTTCTCTCTCTTCCGTTTTAAGCCCCCCAACACATGACTTCCGTTGTCCGACAAGGAAGACCCTGTCAGGAAGGCCCTTTCAGGCTTCTCCCTCTACGCCCTGGGAGAAGAACTCGGGCAGGGCGGCACGGTAGCTGTCAGGGGCAGGGAGCTCGAGCGTTATGAAGTCGGCCCTGCCACCGTGATCATAATGAACGACGGCGGCGTGGGGAGGTACGTGGCGGTGGAGCCGCCCCTGACTGAGAGGGAGAGGGAGAGGCTGAGCCGCATCCTCGACAACCTGTTCATAAGCATCTCCTACGAGGACGCCGGAGACCCTTCCAAGAGGCTCATCCCCAACATGGTCGAGGTTGCCAAGGGCCTTGGGTTCTTGGACGAGGTGACCAAATCTCTCCAGAAGTATGAATACTATGTGAAGAGGGAGCTCGTGGGCTACGGAAGGCTGGACGTCCTGATGAGAGACCCCAACATAGAGGACATCAAGTGCACGGGCCACGGGAAGCCAGTCGTCGTCCTCCACAAGAACCACAGCGAGATGGGCTGGATAAGGACAAACGTCGAGTTCTCGACGGAGGAGGAAGCAGAGAAAGCCACCCAGAAGGTGCTCATGAGGTGCGGAGCGATGGCTACCAACGCCATGCCGATAGTCGACGCCAGGACCCCGACAAACGACAGGATCGCAGCAAGATGGTCCACGGACGTATCGATGACAGGCACCGCCTTCACAATCAGGAAGTTCCCAGAGGAGCCGATGCCCATAACCACACTCGTGAAGCTGAACACAGTCTCCCCGCTCATGGTCGCCTACCTCTGGCTGATCATTGAGGCAAGGGGGTTCATCCTCGTAGTCGGGCCGACCGGCAGCGGAAAGACCACATTCATGAACACACTTGCTTCCCTGATCAATCCCAACGCTGCCGTGTGCACAATTGAGGACAACCCTGAGCTGAGGCTGTCGCACGAGGTCTGGGACCAGCTTATGTCGAGGCACAGCTACACCATCAACCAGAACAGCCTGGAAATAACACTTCAGGACCTCGTAAAGCACTCGCTCAGGCTGACACCCGACTTCGTCATCGTCGGCGAGGTGAGGGGGGAGGAGATAGCCGCGCTTGTCAACTCGGCGGCCACGGGGCACGGCGCCCTCACAAGCTTCCACTCCGACAGCGTCCAGAACGCGATGATCAGGATGAGCGCCCCTCCCATGCTTGTCCCTCCCGGGAACATGATGCTGATATGGGCCTTCGCCGTGATGAACAGGGTGAGGAGGGAGCACGGGAAGGTGGTGAGGAGGTGCCTCTCCATCACAGAGCTCGACCCGAAGCAGGGGGGCTTCGACCTCAGGGAGATGTTCACCTACAACGTCGCCGACGACACGTTCTCGCCGTCCGCACCGGAGGAGCTCGTCAGCACCAAGTCGCTCAGGCTGCAGCAGGTTATGCACCTCTTCGGGTGGAGCGAGAACGACCTGGAGAGGGAGCTTGCGGAGAGGGCCGCTTATATCGAGCGGATGGTCGCCACCGACAGGCTGTTCACCCTGGCGGGGGTGAGCGATGCAATAAGGAACTTCTATATCAAGAAGTACGGCCTGGCTGACTGACTGACTGACTGATTGATTGATTGATTGATTGGTTGGTTGGTTGGTTGGTTGATTAACTGGTTGCGGTTACTGTGACCACCTGGCTCGACGTGGCCCCGTTGGCGAATGTCGCGACCACGACCATCGCGTAGCTGACCCCCGCCGTCACAGGGACTGCTGTCGGGAAGACGGCTGTGCTCGTCCCTCCCCCGGGTGGAATGGGATTGCTGGCCGACGGCTGCGGATTCCAGGTCACGCTCGCCGGGACGACGCTCCCCGAGATGGAGAGGCCGGTCAAAGCCACCGAGCCGGAGTTGGTGACTGTCACAGTTACGATGCCCTGCCCCTGTCCGCCCGGGACAGCGATGGACGCGCTCACCTGGATCTGTGCGGTCGCCTCCGCCTTCGTCGCCGTGGAGGTGAAGAAGTTGTAGAGGACTCCGGCCGCGACTATTGTCATTGCGGCGACGATGATTGTGGCGATTATCTCGGAGATGGCGGCTCTCTTTGCTTGTCCTCCAAAGCGCAATCGATGTCACTTTAACAGCTCGTGCCTCCTTTTAACAAGGCACGCGATAGAGGTAGACCCTCGATTCCGCGTCAGCGGCCTCAGGCTCCCACCCACCCCTGAACCTGTGGTCGTAAGACACCACGACGCTGCCGGGCTTCATCTCATCAAGCGCCTTCCGTTTCAACTTCCTCATGAGCATTGGTGAAAGAAAGACGAAAACAATGTCGGCGTTCGAGAGGCCGACGCGGAGCAGGTTTGCCCTGACGACCCTGACCGTGCCCTGCAACCCCCTTCTCTTAGCTTCTCTTCGTATCCACCAGCACTTCAGGGGGTCTGCTTCGACGCCGACGCAAAGGGCGGCGCCAGCGGATGCCGCTTCGAAGAGCACCCTTCCGAAACCTGCGCCCAGGTCGTAAACGACTTTGCCCTTCGGATTACAGAGCTCGAACGCGCGGCTGATGGCCTTTCTGGGAGTCGGTTGGAATCCCGCGCCCAGCGGAATGCCGGTGGCGAAGAAAACTGACATGACTAGGAGGAACGGAACCCCTACCAGCAGAACGACGTTCGGGATCAAGTCAGTCAGTCAGTCAGTCAGATCACAAGCGCAAAGATAACGACCCCAAGGGCGAAGAAACAGAGGCTCTGGTACACCATCATGAAGAAGTTCTTGGCAAAGGAAGGCATCGGCAGAGATGCCAGCTCGCGCCATCCAACCATCTGCGACCGACCGCCAAGCAGCCTGATCACGGCGACCTCAAGCAGCGTGCCCGTGAGGACACCGACTGCAGCAACTTCGTAGAGATGCAGGTACCCAACCAGCGCTCCGATGGCGAAATACAGCAGCGTGTTCTCCATGAGGACGGCTGCCCATTCCCTGGGCCGGAGATCCTTCTGCCCCTCTATGGAGCCCGAAAGATTGGCAATGTCAGCTTCAGATGCGAAGAACTTTCCGATCAGGGGAACGAACCTGATCCAGGCAAAAGCCCCGTTCACGACGAACATGTACTTGAAGCGTTTCACAGGAAAGAAAGCGGTCTGATGTTTTAACGGAAGCCCCCTCCCCTCCATCTCCTCCCTTCTGTCAGGGCGGGTCAGTTCACAAATCCTGTCTTAACAGCTGAGGTCGGCAATTTTGCAGCAGAGGAGGCATGGTTCTTCCGCTTCAAAATCACAAATCCACATTTTTCAGGTACTGCCTCTGCAACTCTGGGGTGATCACAAGATAGTAGCTCATTGTGGTCATTATGCTCGAGTGCCCGAGTCTGGCCGAAATTATCGGGATGGGTACGTTGTTCTTCAGGAGGTGTATTGCAAGTCCGTGCCTGAACATGTGGGGGTGAACCCTTATTCCAACAGCCTTTCCGTACGACGTTATTATCTTCCAGGCCATCACGTAGGATATGTCGAAGAGCCTTTCCTTTATCCCGAAAAGCCTGATGTGGTTGCTCATCTCAAGGAGTATGTCGTCTCCAAGAGGTATGTGGTTTACGTTCTTCCTCTTCTTCACCCTGAGCCTCAGTATCTTTTCCTTGAAGTCCACATCTCCCACCTTCATCTCCACGATATCTCCAATCCTTGCGCCCGTTTCCCAGCACAGCCTCAGCAGGAGCCTGTCCCTGCTTCTGAAGTACTCCGACTTGTCCGATTTCTTCCTGCTGCCGTACTTCTCGTCGACAACGTCGAGCATCTGCCTGTACTGCTCGTACGTTATGTGAGGGGGGAGCTTGTCGTAGTCTTTCAGCTTGATCTGCCCGAACGGCACTATTGACATTGTTAAGACTCCTCAGAAGTATTAACTTTTCAGGCGCTTTTAACACCCAAAAGGGCCCTTTTCAGCCCTCAAACTGCCAGAAAAGTTAAGGTTTGATGCACAAGTCTTAACCGATACAACGGCGGAATTTCATTCCCACCCATTTTCCGTTAAAAGGTTTGAAGGGCTGAATCAATCAGCAGGCAGGCTACCCATGAGCAAGAAGGGCGTATCATCCATCATTGGCGGACTGATGTTCGTGATCATAGCGGTCGGCGCCTTTGTCACCCTGGCGCTTGTCCAGTCCCAGAACCAAGGATATCAGTCTTACAAGATCACCGCCGCGAGCATATTGCAGAATAAGGCCAAAGAGAACGCATTCGCATACCTGGTGTATCTCAACAAACAGCCTGTGATAGCCGTCGTGAATAATTCCACCGTTTCGGCAGGAATCAAGTATGTCTTCACGCTTAACGGCGGCAACCTCCTGGTGTACCAGCGCCCCGTCACGCTTGCACCCAACGCGAACTATCTCTACACCGGAGTGCCGAACGTCGGATCCCCGAACGTGCAGGCTGGCCTGATAACAATCTATGGAAACGTGATCTGGGTTAACCCAAATCCTCCTCCGGGTTATCCGTCGCCTGACTTCCTTCTGCTGTGCCCTAATTGCTGAATGCGGGACTTCATTTCTCACCCCGCCCGCTTTCCGTTAAAAGGTCTGAAGGGCTGAATCAATCGTTCAGCAATGGGCCCTGCGCATAAGACGGGAGTCAGCAATGGGCTGAAATACGGCCTCCTTGCGGCTCTTATCTTCTTCACTGTTGTGTTACTGGCTCTGCCATCAGTCACAAGACCAGACTTTGTGATGATAAAAGTCGGCGATCCAACACTCGCCCAGGGGCAGAGCGGTAATTACAACATAATCGTGATTTCCGAGAATGGATACACCGGCAACGTCGCCCTCTCCGCACAGAACGTGCCTTCGGGTGTGACCACGTCTTTTAATCCGTCGTCAGTCTTTGTCAGTCCGACTCAGAACGGGTCATCAACGTTCGGCGTTCAGGTGTCATACAGCGCTGCCCCAGGAAACTATTCGATAATAATAGTGGGTACAGGAACGGGCGGGCAGATAGTCCATTCAATCATATTCCCGCTCACCATAACCCCGGCCAGCTATACGGTCACTTTCTCCGTCTCAGGAATGGGCTCAGATGCCACTGGTACTGTCCTTACTGTTGACGGTACGAACTACGCGTACTCTTCGCTTCCTCTCTCGTTCAGCTGGCAATACGGCTCTTCACACACATTCAGCTGGTCATCACCTGTATCCTGCGGGTCAGGATGCCAGTATGTGTGGCAGTCGACATCCGGATTATCAACTTCTGAATCAGGTACGATTATTGTTCCTCTTAACGGAGGCTATGTTACTGCGTCATATCAAAAGCAGTACCAGGTGACATTCAATGTTAGTCCATCAGGAGCAGGTTCAACAAGTCCGTCGGGGACGGCGTGGTACAATGCCGGGGCATCTGTATCAATATCAGCAACGGCTAATTCAGGCTATTCATTCGCTTCATGGTCGTCAAGCACGTCATCAATCACATTTGCAAGTACGACATCGCCTTCCACCACAATGACGGTGGGTGGTTCCGGCACTGTAACGGCAAACTTCAATCCAAACAGCTATACTGTTACATTCTCCGTCTCGGGCATGGGTTCTGATGCTTCTGGCACAGTCCTCACTGTCGACGGTACGAACTATGCCTACAGTCAGCTTCCTCTCTCATTCAACTGGCAATACGGTTCTTCACATTCGTTCAGCTGGAACTCTCCTGTTCCGTGTGGGACAGGATGCCAGTATATCTGGACTTCAACATCTGGGTTATCGACATCCGAGTCGGGTACGATCACTGTTCCCCTCAACGGAGGGTCCGTGACGGCAACATACCAGAAGCAGTATCAAGTTATTGTTAATTCGCCACAAGGTACCCCCACAGGAGGCGGATGGTATGTAGCGGGTTCGACCGACACCATCGGTGTTCAGTCACCGGTCTCGTGCGGCTCAGGCTGTCAGTATGTTTTCACAGGGTGGTCGGGGACCATCACTGCGGCCGCCAACCCCTATTCATTCACTGTCAATAGTCCAGTCACGGAAACAGCCAATTGGCAGCAGGAGTATTATCTTACAATGAGCGCCGGCACTGGCGGCACAGTTTCGCCGTCCTCTAGCTGGTACAACGCAGGACAGACCATTTCAATATCGGCGACGCCAAACACAGGGTATCAATTTACTGGCTGGACGGGCTCAGGGACAGGGAGCTATACCGGTATGGCGAATCCCGCATCAATAACAATGAATTCACCCATAACAGAAAGCGCGAGCTTTTCAAACATACCTTACACAGTGACCTTCGCTGTTTCCCCGTCTGGAGGCGGGACAACAACTCCCTCCGGGTCCCAAACATACACGTACGGCCAAGTCGTTTCGATCTCTGCTTCTCCCGCTTCAGGCTATACCTTCTCCGGCTGGTCGTCAAGCACATCATCAATAACAATAGCGAACCCCTCAAGCTCTTCGACAACGATCACCGTCTATGGCTCTGGTACTGTAACAGCAAACTTCAGTCCAATCGTCTATACGGTCACTTTCTCCGTCTCGGGCATGGGTTCTGATGCTTCTGGCACAGTCCTCACTGTCGACGGTACGAACTATGGTTACAGTCAGCTTCCTCTCTCATTCAACTGGCAATACGGCTCTTCACATTCGTTCAGCTGGAACTCTCCTGTTCCGTGTGGGACAGGATGCCAGTATGTGTGGCAGTCGACATCCGGGCTGTCAACCTCCCAGTCCGGTACAATCACTGCTCCCCTTAACGGCGGGTCCGTGATTGCAACATACCAGAAGCAGTATCAGGTGACAATAACTTCCAACCCATCAACAGCAGGCTCTACAAGTCCGTCGGGGACGGCGTGGTACAACGCTGGTTCGTCTGTATCAATATCAGCAACGGCTAATTCAGGCTATTCATTCGCTTCATGGTCGTCAAGCACGTCATCAATAACGATTGCCAGCCCCGGGGCTGCCTCCACCACAATGACGGTGGGTGGCTCTGGTACTGTAACAGCAAACTTCGTCCAATTATATACTGTCACATTCTCAGTCTCGGGAATGGGCTCGGACGCCTCCGGCACCGTTCTCACAGTTGACGGGGTAAATTATGCCTATTCCTCGCTACCAAAGTCATTCAGCTGGGCCTACGGTTCTTCACATTCGTTCAGCTGGAACTCTCCTGTTCCGTGTGGGACAGGATGCCAGTATATCTGGACTTCAACATCTGGGTTATCGACTTCTGAATCAGGTTCCATAACCGTCACTGGCGGTGGTTCTGTCACTGCCGCGTACCAGAAGCAGTATCAGGTGACAGTAACCGTCAGTCCGTCAGGAGCGGGTTCAACAAGTCCGTCGGGGACGGCGTGGTACAACGCTGGTTCATCAGTATCAATATCAGCAACGGCTAATTCAGGCTATGTCTTCTCACTGTGGTCATCAAGCACGTCATCCATCACGATTGCCAGCCCCGGGGCTGCTTCCACCACAATGACAGTGGGTGGTTCTGGCACTGTAACGGCAACCTTCTCCCAAGTATACACTGTATCCTTCACCGAGTCCGGGCTGCCGAGCGGGACGACCTGGAGCGTGCAGTTCGACGGTTTGGTGTACAGCTCGTCCACAACCACCATAACGATAAGCAATGTTATGGCTGGAAGCCACTCGTGGAGCGTACCGGTCGTCAGCTGTAGCGTGTCTGGGTGCCTGTACAACCCCTCTCCTTCGTCGGGGTCCATTAGTGTTCCAACAACAACAAGCGTGAGCGTAAACTTCGCCACCGAATACCAGTTGACAATAACTGTCTCCCCGTCTGGAACCGGCAGTGTAAGTGAGAACCCGGCACCTGACCCAACGCTCAGTTCGCTGGGGATGTACTATGTGTCAGGAACGGCTGTCTCGCTTACAGCGACGCCAAACACGGGATATTACTTCAACAGCTGGTCTGGCTCTGGGCCAGGGAGCTATTCCGGTATGGCGAATCCTGCGTCAATAACCATGTTTGGTCCAATCTCAGAAACAGCGGCATTCAACCCACCTGTAGGTACGGTACTATCAGTCTACATGCAAAACGGGTATCAGGGGTGGCTGAACTGCAACGCTCAGTGGTCAACAGCGGGTGCTGAAACATACGGAATGCTGCAGACAAGCGGAGGACAGGGAGTGCCAGGTGCCACAATCACTCTGACGTGGACATGGACCGACGGGTCTACCACAACATACACTGTCACCACGTGCAGCGGCATCGGCTCCGGTGTCGCACCGGCAGGCTACTTCTCTGTGCCGGGATCTTACGCGGGTTTTGACACTGTTTGCAATCCGTACGTTAACAGCCCGCAGCAGGTCTCTGCTTCCTTCAACGGCCAGATGATCAATGGAATTTATTACTCGCCTGCAAGCGCCAGTGATTCTTGCAATTCTGTTTCTTACACAATCACCTTTTCTGTTTCTGGAATGAGTTCGGATGCTTCCGGTACTGTCCTCACTGTTGACGGTGTGTCATATTCCTATTCCTCATTACCTCAGACATTCACGTGGGTGTCAGAGTCAACACACGCATTCAGCTGGTCATCCCCTGTATCCTGCGGGTCAGGATGCCAGTATGTGTGGCAGTCGACATCCGGGCTGTCAACCTCCCAGTCCGGTGCCATAACCGTCGTTGGGGGTGGTTCTGTGATTGCAACATACCAGAAGCAGTATCAGGTGACAATAACTTCCAACCCATCAACAGCAGGCTCTACAAATCCGTCGGGGACGGCGTGGTACAACGCCGGGGCATCAGTATCCATATCAGCAACGGCCGGTCCAGGCTATACATTCGCTTCTTGGTCGTCAAGCACGTCGGCCACCACCTTTGCAAGTGCAACATCAGCTTCAACGACGGCTACAATCAACGGTGCCGATACAATAACGGCTTTGTTCACCTATCAGGTCGTCAGCTGCCCGGGCGGCTACGCGTCTCAGGTGTACGGGCCCGATGCCTCAGGCAACTGGGTTGAGGTCTGCGTCTCCAACACGACGGCAGTCGTGGGCGGCTACGTCACTGTGATAGGATACGGATTCAGCTGGTCTCCGTTCACTTTCTACGTCTACGACACGTCTTACAGCCCGGCCACAGTGATCTGCAACAACGGGAACTCGGGAGGCATCGTGGCATCCTGTTCTACGACGTGGACCCACACTACTCAGAACACGAACGTCGGCATCTACGCCGCATTCACTATGGGGGGCGGGAACACGCAACCAGTCTTTGTTTCATGGTCCAACGGAAACACGCTGTCTCTGAGTACGTCGCCTTCATCTGCCGGGTCCATTTCATTCACGTTCCCGACCAACCTCTGCAACGTGAACGCCCTGTTTGGGGCAAACTATTCCCCGCCTCCGGGGCAGCTGTCACTCACTGCTACCGGTACGTCAATGTCAACAAGCTGTCTGCCGTTCTCCGGCTCACTTTCAGAGACAACCACTAATGGCTATGCTTTCTCTTCATGGACGGGCTCTGGCTCGGCTTCCGTCAGCTGTTCCACGTGCTCGTCCACATCAATGTCTTTAGGCTCCGCGTCTGGATCCATAACCGCCAACTTCGCCGTACTGTACTACACCGTCACTTTCTCCGAATCAGGAATAAACAGCGGAATGCCTGCCAACGGCTGGTGCGTGACGTTTGGTGGAGCTTCATACTGCTCAACCGCCAGCACCATCTCGATACCCAACGTAGCCACCGGGAGCTATTCGTGGAGCATAGCGACGCAGTACGCAGCCAGCAACGAGATTCAGTACACTCCATCCGTATCCAGCGGCACAATGAATGTCCCGTCTCAGACAAGCCAGTCTGTATCCTTCACAACCGCCTACTGGGTCACAATGCAGGCATCGCCAAGCAACGAGGGTTCGGTGTCTCCAAGCAGCCAGTATGTCACAGCGGGAGGCACGCTTTCAATCTCCGCCTCTCCTGCTTCAGGCTATTCATTCTCTTACTGGTCGTCAAGCACAACGTCGATAACAATAGCGAACCCCTCAAGCTCTTCGACAACGGCCACAATCAACGGGTACGGGTCAATAACAGCCAACTTCGCCGTCCAATTATACACTGTCACATTCTCAGTCTCGGGAATGGGCTCGGATGCCTCCGGCACCGTTCTCACAGTTGACGGGGTAAATTATGGTTACAGTCAGCTTCCTGTTTCATTTAACTGGGCTTATGGTTCTTCGCATTCGTTCAGCTGGGCATCGCCTGTTCCATGTGGATCAGGATGCTACTATATATGGGCTTCAACATCCGGACTGTCAACTTCTGAATCAGGTACGATCACTGTTCCCCTCAACGGAGGGTCCGTGACGGCAACATACAACAAACGCGTTTTCGATTTCTCAATATCAATGTCCACGTCCAGCTACACGGCCTATCCGGGCAATTATATCTTCGATGCAGTCAACCTTGCGCTCGTAACGGGAACCACACAGCCAGTTTCAATTTCCGTGTCTCCGCCTGCCGGCTGGCTAGTCACGCTCTCTCCGTCTTCCTGCTCTCCAACGTGCAGCTCCACCCTCAGTTTGACGGTTCCGAACACGGCATCAGCCGGGACTTACACTGTGACGGTAACTGGAACCTCAAGCGACGGTTTGACGACACACAGCACGAGCTTCACTGTCACAGTCCAGGGAGACCTCATACTCTCGATCAGCCCGTCGTCTGGCTCAGCGCCCATTGGCGGAAGCTCCTCCGCAACAATCAGCGCGAGCAGCCACGACACAACTGTGCAGCTCAGCGTCAGTCTGTCAATAAGCGGGTGTCCGTCCGGCGTAACCTGCACGTTAAGCTCGACAAGCGGGACCACGCCGTTCTCATCAACACTGACTGTGTCTCCATCCACTTCGGCTACGCCAGGCACGTACACGATAACCGTGAGCGGGTCAGCCACATACTACGGCACGCCGCAGAGCGCCAGCGTAACCTATACAGTCACAGTATATCAGCCGACATTCACCCTTTCGTTGAGCCCATCCAGCGCCACGATATACCCCGGTCAGTCCGTTACCGTCACAGTTTCAATATTAACATCAAACGGGTTCAACTCTGCCGTCACTGTTAGCGCTTCAGGCGTGCCAGGCGGTGCTTCTTACATAAGCTGGTGGCCATCGAACTCTTGCGTTCCAAGCTGTACTATCTACGCGACTCTGCAGACTCAGACTGGTACCGCACCAGGCACGTACACAATAACTTTCACTGGTCAGGGTGGGGGTGCTTCTGCAAGCGCACAGTTCACCCTGACGATCAACCCCAATCCCGGCTCCCTGTCGTTCAATCCCTCAAGCCTGTCGCTTGATTACGGCCAGACTGGATACGTAACAGTCACCCTTACTTACAGCGGTCCTTCGCCAGCCCCCGCATACACGTTTTCTGCAAGCAGTGTCCCAAGCGGGTTCACAGTTTCGTTCTCACCGACCAGTTGCACCCCGTCAACCACCTCTTGTTCGGTGACGATGAAGGTATACGACGACAGTACTTATGCGGGAAGTCAGCAGTTCCTTGTCGTAGCGACCCCAAGTTCTGGACCCTCTACCAGTGCATGGTACACGGTCGGGACCATAATCCAGACATGCATCACACCTTCCGCGTGGTGGTCTCCAATCAATGTAACACAGGGCGGTTTCTTCGGCGCGTCGGTCAGCGTTAGTACCTGCTCAAGCTCTGATATAACTACTATATCAGCCCAGGCGACAAACAGTCAGGGTGTTGTTCAGTCGTGGACGTTCTACTACTGCACACAGGAGAGCACTTCCTGCTATAATTCGTATTCCGGTGTCGCGCCATACAGCTTGGATTTTGTGGCACTTATCCCGTCTTCCGGAACACCGCCCGGGACTTACACTGTTTCTCTGAAATTCCTCGACCAGTACAACAACGTTGTCTATATTTCAATGAATATCCATGTTGTTGACCGCGTGGTGGTTCAGGAGCAGTTCTCGAGTCTCGGCACCTTTGGGGATTACAGGTGCTCATTGGCCAGTGGGGAGTACATATTATGCTTGACAGTGAGCAACGCCAATCCTGCCACCGGCCAGGCGGCAACCGTTTATGCTTTCGTCTCAAGGGCTGATGGCGGACGCGGCGAGATTACAATCTCTTCAAGCAACGCGCAGATCTCCCAATCGTGCAACTCTACAACGTTCACACTCGTTTGTTACATGTCTTCTTCATCCCCGCAGATGGCAAGCTTCACGGCAACTTACAGTTACTGGACGGGCTCGACCTGGGTCACACCGGTTAAGGTAACCACTCCAATCAACGTGATATGGGGCAACCTCGGCGTGTCAACTTCACTGGCACCCGGATACCACGACTATGCTTCAACACCATCCCTGAGCGTATGTGCAGGAACATCGACCGTTTGGCCGTTCAATATTTGGAACTTCATTGCCACTTCGCCATCTGCTTCCGTCACGACTCTCTGCACACCCCAATTCTCTCCCACTGAAAGTGGCGTGGCATTCGCCTCCGCTTCATACAATACCGGGACTGCGACGCTCACCATACCAGCGCAGACAGGCGGTACAACAAGCCCGTCTGGCACGACCTCCTACACGACCGGGACGCAGGTCAATGTGTGCGCGACACCGGCGGTTGGATACACATTCGCAGGCTGGACCGGCAACAACGCGCCTTTCTCTTCAACAACAGCGGCGCAATGCACCACAGTGACGCTGTGGGGCAACATAGTTGAGACTCCGTCGTTCACAGCGCAGTATTACTATGTGTATGATAACTGGAACGACGGCACTGCTGACGGCTGGGTTGCCGGCACGGCATCGTCCAACGCCCTGAATGCGGTGTTCGACTCATCCAGCTCCACTTATGACTATGTGCAGTCTCAGACAATGACGCTGAGTTCGGTTGGGTATTCGTCAGGCCCCCTCGCCCTACACTTCACTATTAAACCGATTTGGGATTTTGCGTGCGATGTCAGTGAAACTGTGGTAGTGAATGTGTACGATACAACCTCAAACTCGCTTGTCTTCACACAGACCATTAGCGGGCTTGCTTTTGGAAGTTATAGCTTCTCCTTCCCATTCTCGATAACCCCCACTGATTCGTTCTACGTCCAGATTCTTGGCCAGGACTACAGCTACACCTGGTCGCATTCAACCCTGTCGTGCACGACACCCGCCCGAACAGAGCCTGGGATGTTTTCAATAGACAACTTTGGGATATCCACCCCGTACAACGGCAACCCGCCGCAGGTATACACCCCATCCTTCACCGAGTCCGGGCTGCCTAGCGGGACGACCTGGAGCGTGCAGTTCGGGGACAGTTCACTGAACACGTATTCATCGACATCAGCGACGATCACAACGACTCCGGTGTTGATAGTCAGCAACCAGTATTCGTTCTCATACTACCCGTGGGACATCTCTCCGACCAAAATAAATGCTGGAGGCACGAACTATCAGGTCACTTCGGCCACGTCAGGATACATCAGCTCGCCATCGCAGGTCTCCCAATCGGTCACGTGGACCGCCGTACACTTCGTGCCATACGGGCCATACACCGAGTACAGCTGGTGCCGGAGCAGCAACTATTGCTCAACGGCACTCGTTTCCTATTCAACACTTCTGACCACATACTACTCCGGCTACTACTGGACAATTTCCGAGATGTGTTTCCCCACTCTTGCCTATTGTTACGTCTACTACTTCTCGAGCGCGAACGGACAGACGTGGAACGGCCCAACACAGCTGATCAGCATACCCAGTGCCTATGCAGCTTCAGCAGCCGTCTTTGACCCATCATCAGGAGTTGTGCATCTGGTGTACGAAGATTACAGCCCCTACGACTACCCGGGTTATCTGATGTTCGAGCAGATTGATATATCATTGTCATCTTCGGGAACGGCCACTGCCTCATTTGTATGCAGCTACGCCGGCGGTTGGGGCAATCCACCAGCCTGCGATACGTCGCCATCTGCATATACAGACGCGGCTCCAATAGGGGTGGGCTCCATCTCTGTTACACTCGACACATCCGGCAACCTGTGGTTTGGCGCAGGGTACACTGTGAACCAGTACTGCTATTACTACGGAGGCTCCTCCTATCCATGCTACGGGATAGCGCTGTTCGAGAAGGCCGCCGGGTCGTCATCTTGGAAATACGTCACTACATTGCTCAGTACAACTAGGCAAGAAATAGGATTCAACCTCGTTCCGCTGGCCAGTGGAAACCTTGGCCTTGTCTACGGTCTGGTTCCATCTCCAAACCCAGGGTTTGGATATGCCTACACCACATGGCTCGCGTTTGCGACAATCAGCCCAAGCGGAAGCATACTCAACCAGGCCTCGACATCAGCAACAAACTACTTCATCGAATCGCTGAGTGTTATAGGCAGCCCGAGCACAAATTCAATCTACGTCGGTGCAGTTGATTCGTCATATAGGATATGGTTCCTTTCCTGGCAGAGTGGTTCGTCAAGCGTTTCCACCTTCCAGCTTGGCATCAACCTCGACTTTATTTCTCTGTCCGCGGACGGCACAGGGAAGATAGTCGCTATTGAATCCGGTTCTGCCATGGGCGGGATGACAGACTACTCCCCCGGGCTGATACTCTACCGCTACAGCACCAACTACGGGGCAACCTGGAGCACTCAGGTCACCATATCGTCGAGCGAATTTGGCGGCTGCCAATCCTGCTCTTACGCGGGAATACAGCAGCCTCCTGTGCCTTCTGTGATAATGGTCAACGGAATCACAACGATCAACTGGGTGGCAGGGTATTGGTCCGGCACGTGGTGGTATCAGCTGAGGTTTGCTTACATACAGTACTAGCGCAGAAAGCCCGGGCGCTTCAGGGGCGCGGCAGTTGCTGCCATTCTTTCGCGATTTCTCTGATGTACCCGGGGACCGGATCCGCTTCCGCGACATCCGCCCCCCCGTAGACGGATGTCAGCAGCGTCACATAGCTCTTCATCTCCTTATCCGACACTGCTCCGAGCAGGAGGCTTGTTTTCCCGCCTTCATAGATAAGCTCAAACGTCCTTCTTTCGGCCGTGGCGAGCTGCCTCAGCATCGCTGATTTCGGCTCCTTCGGATTCTCGGCCAGCGTCGGGAGCGTGGGAAGCGAGACAAACACCATGCCGCTGAGCGGGTCCTGCCTGAGCGCGACCTCCGGGCCTTCGTACATCACAACCTCCCCTCCCTCCGAAGCGGGCGTTATTACCGGCGGGGGAGCGAATTTCAGGCTCTTCACTGTCGAACAGAAATCGCCGGCCGGGAAGTGGACGTAGTACGGCAGGTCTTCGGCTGTGAGTATGAACGACGGCGGCTCAAGCCTTCCCCCCATATTGTACCTGCCGAAATACCAGCCCAGGTCGTCAACCATCTTCCTCCTGACAAGCACGGACAGCACCCTCGGGTCCCTGTATCTGAACAGCCTCAGGCTGTCCAGCGAATCTTCATCGACGCAGTTCTCGATTGTGGTCAGTTCAGGCATCTGCGCTTCCTTACTTGCAGTAACAACCCAGACGCCGTTTATCGCAAGCAATACGTGAGGAGCCACGGCGAACGCATCTATGGCTTTAGTCCTCTGCTCGATCTTCCTGTACCATTCCCTCCGCTTCAGCTCACTCTCTATGGTACGCGGCTTCCCGTTGACATGAGCCGTTCGAACTCTTTCAGCTTCGCGCTTGAACCAGTGCATACCAGATTTCAGCGACCTCAGCTCCGTCTCCAGGTCGACCTTCTTGAATACGAGCTGGAACCACGCGAACTCCGGCTCAGCCCTCTCTACCTCCATGATCAGGTTGCCGATGAACGAAAACTCAGGAAGCGGCCGGGGCCTGGCCATCAGGTGGCCGTTGCTCAGCGAAACATTGAAGAACACAATGTCTCTCATTTCATTCACCGTCTCCCGCCTCCCTGGCCTCAGGAGGTTCCTGAGCCCATTCCAGATGCCTCACCAGGCTGCCGAGCCTCTTCGTTGGAAGGGCATATTTGTAGGGCGGCACTGGAATTGGTCCAAGCCAGAAACGCGCCATTCCGATCAACGCTATGAACGCAGGAATGAACTGGAGGAGGGCCTGCGTTACCACAGAGAGGATGGGGATCCTCGAGAAGACGGGCAGGGATGCCGACAGTACGGGTGTTACAACAGCATCAATAAGTATGGTAGATATGAGCACCACAGCTCCAAGGGAAACAGCCCTCACAGGAACGGCCACCACCACCTCTCTCCTCTCCTTCTCCTTCTTCTTCTTCTCCTGCTTTGCGTCTGCCTGTATGATGAGCCCGAGCCCTGTGAGGACGCGGCGCCATTCCCTGTCGCCGCGCCTTTCGTACATCGGATGGAGCACCCGCGACAGGTCGTACCTGTACAGGACGATGTAAACAAAGAGTGTCTGGACCAGGGGAGTCAGGGTTATGATTTCAGCCAGCGAAACCATCTATCTCGACTTCCCCCAGAAAGACTTCTTTGGGCCTTTTAACGTCAAATCGGCATCAATAATGTGTTCGCGCAGAGGTACGGACTGAGGTTCAGGGACCTGCTCCGGCATTGCATGATAATCGGGGCCACCGGATCGGGCAAATCCAGCGTGATGCTTAGGATGATAGACCAGCTCATGTCGGCCGAGGCCCAGAAGAACCACCCGTGCTCCGCCATCCTGCTAGACCCTCACGGCGACGCGGCCATGGAGCTTGCAAGGAGCCTGCCGGACCTTACGACGAAGGCCATAGTGCTCGACCCGCACTTCGTCAACTTCTCTCTGAACCCGCTTGAACTCTCGCCGTACAGGACGGAGGAAGAGAAGAAGAGGCAGATTTCGACCAGGATAGGGGAGCTCAAGATCTATCTCGCCGACGTGATGAGGTCCGACCCGGAGAGAGCCTCAAGGCTGAGCTGGATATTCACCGGCAACCTGCACTACCTCTATTCCAAGGGAGACAATCCCACGTTCAGGGATCTCTATTTTCTTGTGTCCGACGAGTCGTGGATGGACAAGCACGACATCAGGTCCATGCTTGTCGGCGGGGGGCTCGACGACAAGACGATAGAGAAGACTCTCGAGGGCATACTCGCCCTGAGGGGGGAGGCGTTCCCCCCGCTTCTGAACAGGCTCGCCAGGTTCGTGCTCCCGGCCGACTCCCTCGTTGCAAGGACTTTCTGTTCAAGAAAGAGCACAATACACGCGGAAGACTGGCTTGAACCGGGCAAGCTCACGATAATCAGGATACCAAAGATACACGACATACCCGAAGACTTCAGAGAGCTCCTCGCCGCGTCAGTCGTGCTCTCTGTGTACTTCGCGGTGCAGAGCAGGGCGAGCAGGCTCGAGGAGGAGGGGAGGGATCCGTCCTCCAGGTCGCCCGTCTTCTTCTTCATAGACGAGTTCCAGACGATCGAGCGCCTGCAGACCCTTGAAGTGATACTCTCAGAGGCGCGCAAGTTCGGTCTGTCGCTCATTCTCGCGAACCAGTACACCTCCCAGCTGAGCAACAGGTCTCTGCTCGACGCGATCGCGCAGAACGCCGGCGTGATAATGGTCGGCGGCGTCAGCGGCGAGGACGCGCGCTTCTTCGGGCGCATACTCGGGCAGGATTTCGAGAGGGTTCTCGAGGAGAACACGACAGGCAGGTTCTCTGTGCGGATAAGGCCGTATGAGGTCGGGACAACGGCGAGGACGGAGCGGTGGCTCATATCGCTTGCTCCCGGCCCGGTTCGGCCGCAGGATGCTGTAATACAGTACATGCGCACGGAGATGGAGAAGAGATATGGCGGCGCCTCCGAGGATAAGACGATAATATACAGGCAGGACCAGATGAAGGTGATGGAGGAAGCGGGCAAGCCGAAGCTGAGCCCGCTGAGGTACACCATTCTCTGCTTTCTCTACTACAACTCGGGAAACGAGTACATGTGCACGGACGACCAGCTGAATGAGTACATCACAAAGAAGCACGGCTGGAATTCCGTTCAGATAAACCGCGCTCTTTCAGACCTGATGGAGTACGGGTACGTGACTTCCAGGACCGGCTTTCTCGAGACTATTATGAAAGGCAGGGACAAGGAAACGGGCCAGCCGATATACGGCGAGCCGACAACGCAGGACGAGAAGGAGAGGGCCAGGGTCGTGATATACTCGCTCACAAAGCAGGCGATCGACGAGTTCTTCACGCTGAAAGTCCATTCTGCGAGGGCTGGAAGCGCGCTTCATCTTCTTGTCATCAGGCAGATCGTTGACGAATACCGCAAGCTGAGCTGCTGGTGCACCGTGGATACAGGGGAATTCAAGCGCCAGAGGCCGGACATCCTTGTTTTCAAACGCGACATGCGCGAGAAGGGGTCGGACGTCTGGGATTACGAGAGCGCCCTGCCAATAGAGGTCGAGACGAACCCGCGCAAGCACAGGGACGGCGTGATTGAGAACTACGAGAAGAACGTCAGGAATCTGATGGCACCCCTCTTCGTGGTGACGCTGCCAGAGCACAGGGACGACATACACGAGATACTTCACGACAAGGAGCCCGGGTCGTACAGGGTGGCGTACAGGGATGTGGGGCTGGACAGGGACAGAGTGCTTGAGCTTGACGCGACAGCGGACCAGGCAGCCGCCGCCGCCGCCGAACAGGCGAAGCCCGAAGAGCGCATACAAGCAAAGGAATCTGTTGATATGATGATGATGATGACGAAGAAGAAGAAGGAGGTTGAGATATTCGACTACTGGAAGGAGCACGGGAGGCCGGTGATGGACGAGGCGTACCGGAGGAAGCTGCTCGACGACCCCAACTGGAAAGACGACCCGATCTGGAGGGCGGCCGAAAGGAAGGCTCTGGCAAGGCCGGTCGCGGGACCGCCAAGGCCGGGGCCCGAGAGCCAGCAGAAGGAGCAGACGGAGGAGGAGCCGGCCCCTGTCGCGGAACAGCCCCAAGCAGCGCCCGTTCAGGTTATAGAGGAGGAGGAAGAACAGCCACAGATTTCACCCGAAGCGGCCCCGGCCGCTGTGGAGCAGCCGGAAGAAGCCCAACGGGAAACAGAGCCCACATCGGACCGTATAACACAACCCTCCGACGGGTCGGCCCAGATTGCGGAACAGCCCCAAGCCGAGCTTGTTCAGGCTGCCGGGGGGCAACCTCATGTTTCGCCTGCCCCGACGGGTGTGGTGCAGTCGGAGGCGCGGCCGGAGACGGCTTCCGCGTCGGGTCAGACACAAACAACAACACCGCCATCATCATCCCCCGACGACGAGCCGCCAGCCCCGGCTTCCGAAGGGGTAACAATCAGGCTGTCGAAGGCTGCCCTGAAGACGATGCTGTTCACACTGAAGGCCGTTTCTGAGGGCAAGCACACCACGGCAGAGGTGTCTGCGGAGCTCGGTATCAGCCAGAGACAGGCCGAGCGCTATTTGAACGAACTTATCAGAAGGGGTTGTGTTTTCAGGGAGCAGAAGAAGTACTTCCTGACGGGGTTGGGAGAGAAGATATTGCAGGGCAAAGTAGGGGATGCGGCATCCTCCTCCTCCTCCTCCTCCTCCAACCCCTGACGCGCCTGCTGTCTACAGTGCCCAGACACCAAAGAACAAAGAACAGGCATATGCCTTTCCTTTCCCCGTTGTGGAAATTTTTCCACAACGGGACCTGGGGTCCGTCGTTGTCCCGGGAAGCAGACGGGAAAATAAATCCCGACCAGCCGCCGACGGGCGACTTCCCGACATGTCGCCTGGCGAACAGAAGCCCTCCTCCTCCCTCGCGACCCCGACGAATGTCGGGATGGATGGATGAATGGGGTGCCGCCTGCAATATGGCGGGTTGGAAGGGACGGCGACTTCCCGACATGTCGGGAACTCGTGCCGCCTGCAACAGGGTGGGTTGAGGGATGTCGTTTTTTTCTTCCTTAAATACCCCCCGCTGCTTGCATCTTGTCGAATCTTCGACAAAAAAGAGGCCCTCTCCCCTCAGATGGAGATTTCCCGTTGGCCGTCGGGAACCTGCAGTATCCCGACGTTTTCTGAAGGCTTAGTGGACTTTGTAT
>Ga0080006_1211095_pt1 | contig 26918 bp, 25 predicted proteins | sample RS3BMetagenome_FD_69209 | JGI IMG/M metagenome (GOLD analysis project Ga0080006, IMG submission 69209) | Ferric oxide microbial mat and aquatic microbial communities from Rainbow Spring, Yellowstone National Park, USA - RS3B (SPADES... ...
GCCTCTACCCTCCGCTCCAACTGGGTCGTCGCCGACCTACGCCGGGAGGGCGGCTACGCGGCTCCGTCTTTCCGCGACCGGTCTCGCACCGGCTGGACCCAGGGACCTTGTCTGGACGCACCGTAGTTACCCACTCGGACAGCCACACGGGTCCATTTGATCACCCGGGTGGGCCCGTCGAACCACGTCCGATCACCCGCTTGGGACCAGGGGTGACCAGAACCAGGGCGAACCTTGGCGCATCCACCCAGAAACGGACGCTCGCCCCATCCTAAAGTGGCGCTAATGCCCTCGTTGCCGCAGGGCCACAGGATCGGGGCTGCCGGGAGGATATCCGTCCGTTTGAGCCGGCAAAGCTCCGACGGGAACGAGAACTTGGCGTCAATGTCATTCGTCGCACTGGCAGAGCGTGCGTAGCACCGTGATGCTAAAGGGGGCGTGGACCGGAATGGTCGGATCCTACTACAACGTCGTTGCCACCGCACCTGACGGGATACGAGTTGCCAATGTCCGAACGGGAGCTGTCCTTGAGTTCGACCACGCGGAGTGGGAAGGAGTCCGCGCCGATTTAACCGGCACTCCAAGCCAAACCGGCGTACCTTCGGAACTCGCGGACGCCCTCCGTCAAGCCGGCCTTATCGTCGAAGACCAGGCAGCGGAACGCCGAGAGGCGTTTCATCAACACATGGAACTAAAATACAACACGCGTCAACTCCATCTTATTCTTCTGCCCACCGAGCAATGTAACTTCAGATGCGTATATTGCTATGAGACCTTTCCCAGAGGCAGAATGCCGGCGTGGGTGAGAAGAGCTGTTGTTCGCTTCGCAGAAAGCCGGCTCGACAACATGCACGAACTGAGAGTCTCCTGGTTCGGTGGCGAACCATTGGCAGCCCTAAATGTTATGGAGGAGATCTCAACAGCGATCATGCCTCGCTGTGAGAAACTCGGAGTGTCGTATCGCGCCTCCGTGACAACGAACGGGTACTTGCTAACGGAGGCCGTGTTTCGAAAGTTGCTCGCGTGGAACGTTCGCCACATTCAAGTGACTCTCGACGGTCCTGCCGACACCCACGATAGCCTAAGAGTCCTAGCCTCTGGAAAGCCAACCTTTGCAAAGATATGGTCCAATGTGCAACGTATCGCGAGGCTCGCAGACCTGCCGGAGACGTTCAGCTTTAAGATCCGCATCAACTTCACACCCGAATCTTTGCCTAGAGTGCCGGCTCTCCTCTACCAGTTGAGCGCCTTATTTCAGGGGAATCCACGATTTGGGGTGTTTCTGCGCCCTGTGGGCAAGTGGGGAGGCCCGAATGACGCATCTCTCGACGTCTTCGATACCGTTGCGGCCATGGAACAAGCTATGACACTCGCGCAAGACGCTTGGGTACACGGTGCGTCTTGTGCCGACCCGATCTTCGAAGACTTGCGGCCTGGTGGAACGGCCTGTTACGCCTCTCAGCCTACATCATTCATTATTGGCGCGGATGCGACGGTATATAAGTGCACCGTTGCATTGTACGACGATAGGAATAGGGTCGGCGCCTTACAACCGAACGGAGAAATGCTTCTCGACGAAAAGAAACTGTCCGCATGGGTCAAGGCGGACGGGGCGTCAGATCAGGAGTGCCGCGATTGCGTTCTATATCCGAGTTGTCAGGGTGAGGCCTGCCCGCTAATCAGAATACGGCAACGGACTCGGCCTTGTCCGGCCACTAAGCCTCTCGTTGAGGCCCAGCGGCTCCGTGCACCCGCCGAGGTGGCTGCGGTTGAGAGTGCCGCCACAAAGGACGTGACCTAGACGCATCGGGACTGCATGCACCATCGCGGACGATGTGGTCACTGACACGGAGTGAAACGGCCACCCGCCCCCGATGGACTGGGGTAGTGGGCGGCATCCATCGCCGCTCCAGAGGGGCACAGCGGGCCACGGAGATGTGAGCCGTGACGCCGTCGGGCCCCGACCGTGCGGTAGCACTAGGGACACCCGATGACGGGGAAGCACGGAGCAATAGCAGGGGGTGCGGAAACGGTGGGTCTGCCTCAACATGATCCGCTGCGCGAATTTGCGGCGGAGGAAGTAGACTTTTTCGAAGCTGATACGTACTGTGACTTATACAGTTACTATTGGACGCCAGAGCGCACACGCGAAGAAGCTGAGTTTATTGCGTCGTATTGTACGTCATATTCAGTGGTGTTAGACATAGCCTGCGGATTCGGCAGGCATGCACTCGCGGTTGCGGACATCCTCCGCGGCTCTAATTGCACGATTGTAGGGTGCGACCGAAATAGGAGCCTAATAGACGCAGCCCGAGCAAGAACGCGAGAGTTGGACGAGACAATAAGACTTGCGTTCCAGTTGGCTGATGCCACCGAGTTCCGCCAACCGTGTGATGTCGCGTATATCGTCGGTAACTCCTTGGGATACGAGGGCGAAGAGGGTGATGTCCGGTTGCTGCGCAACGCGGCGCGCAACTTGCGGCCCGGGGGGCGACTCATCGTACAAGAGACCACGACGAAAGTTAATCCTGGTGGTGCGGCATGGTTTGGAGCACCAGGCATGCTCGTTCTTGAGGAAAGGCGGTTCGACCCGACCAGCTCCTGGTTAAGAGTGAGCCACTTGCGCCTGCGGCCCCAGCACGCGGCAGTGTTTGCTGAGACGAGGCTGCGGATGTACGGCGGGACGGAATTGCTCGACCGGATCAAAGCTGTTGGCTTCACCGTGGAGAGCGTGTACGCAGACGTGGACCGACGTCAGTACTCAGAGGCGGACGTAGAGGTTTGGCTCGTTGCCCGTTTAGCGGAGAAGTGACGGTTGATGAGGGAGTCCGGAGTCCTTGACGGTCTCAGGTGGCTGTGGGCGGTGGTGATGGTGCAGCTTATGCCGGTGCACAGGGGTGTCCAGGTCAGACACAGCCCATGGCCACATGGGGCGACCCAATATTGGCGTTCTGGCGAAATGTCTGTAATCGCCAGCGCGCTTCCAGGTGACCGACCCGTCGCGATGACAATCGTGGTGGGGGCCGGGAGTGCACTTGCGCACGAGCCGAAGCCGGGTGCTGCCCACTACCTCGAACACGTCATCGCAATGCAGGGTGGAGGCAGCTTGGCTCGGAGGCTTCTTTCTTTGGGAGGGGCCTTTCGGGCTCTCACATCACATACGTATACGGCGTTCTCGTATGAATGCGCAGGGGACGAGTGGGACGTTGCGTTACCTGTATTGTTGGATGGGGTAGTTGCACCGGTATTTTCCGAGGCGGACGTCGACAATCAGCGTCAAAATATATTGACGGAGATTGCCACGGTCGAGGGCGATCCTGAGGAACTGGTGCAGACCGAGTTGTATAACCTAATGTTTAACCACCATCCCATGCGTTTTGAAGTACTGGGTAACAGTCGCGCTGTATCTACAATGAGGGGAACGGATCTGCGTCGCTTTCACTCGGCCACGTATACGCCTCGCAACATGGTTTTGACAGTGGTAGGCGCGGTTGATCCACAACGGGTGCAGAACGCGGTTGCTTCCATGCGGAAAGACTCCGTACGGATCCGTCCGACGAGATCCGGAGCGACGAGTTCGGGTCGACCAGAGATGGGTGCGACAGGGCCGCATCGTCGAGAACGGCTGGTCTCGCTTTACGTGCCTCACCTATGCGTGGGGTTCCGCGACCCGCGGGTGCCAGTACGGGGGACGGACTTGGCGCTCCGAGACGTAACGGCGGAAATAGTGCTTGGCGCTGTGTTCGACGAGGACGTTGTGCAGGCGCTTCGGAACGAAGGGGCGGTGGAGGGTCGACTTCATCGAGAGCATTACGGACACGAGACGTTCGCGGTGTTTCTGGTCAGGCTTGAAACCCGACGGCCTGAGCGTGCAGAGGAGTTGCTGGCTGCAGCCGTTGAGCGGGTGATCCGATGCGGTCTTTCGACGCAACAGATCGACGATCAGCGCGCTGTGGGCATTCGGAAATTGTGGGAAGGCATGCTCGACCCTCTCGCAGTGGGCCTGGGACTCGGACAACTAGAGTTGCTGGGTCTCACCGTGCAACAGTTACACGCGACGTGGGAGCGCGTGACAGCCTGGCAAGTCAACGAACGACTGCATGAATGCTTCACTGAGGCGAACAAATGTGTCGCGGTTGTTCGCTAAAGACATGCCGACTCCTTCGTCGGCAGTCGATGGTGGGAAGAACCACGGAGGCAGTGCCACGTCTGCGGAGGGAGCGGTTCGATGGATCCGGGAAGGGAGGTGAGACGCGGTGAAGTGGGTCGTGCGCCCGAGTCAGAAAAGGGACTTCATAGTCGGGCTCGGCTGCCTCCAGTGTAGTTGCAGCGTCAACAACTGCAACTGCACCTAGCGTGCTTCTGGGCGCTAGGTGCCGCTCCGGAGAAGGGTGCCGGGAAGGGAGGTGAGACGCGGTGAAGTGGATCGTGCGTCCGACTCAGAAGAGGGACATTGGGATCGGGATCGGCTGCCTCCAGTGCAGCTGCAGCGCCAACAACTGCAACTGCACCTAGGGCTTCTCTGCCCTCGCTGCTGCGGCGGAGATGGCTCTGGGATAAGCAGACTCGGGGACGTGGGCCAGCGCGCACGTGCGCGCTGGCTCGCCCCCGGACAAGGCTAATGCGGCGTCCCAGATGGCATGCCGATTCGAGATGAGGGGGACGATGCGTTGAAGATTGCGTTCTACCTGGGTGAAGAGGTGGGTCTCTCGTGGTTTGCGCCACAGTTTGGCGACGAAGACATCGCAGATCTCCACGGCCGGGCGGTAGCAACAAGGGGGTTCATAGAGGCCCTAATCTCACAACCGTCCGAGGTAGACGGCGTCGAACTTATTCTCGAATCGCCCAATCCCGTGTACGCTGACACTTTATTACGATTTGTATCGGGCTCGGTCATCCCTGTCAGACTGCGGACGATAGACTCGTTGGATTCCGAGCCGCTTGAGGCGGCAATTATACACAATCCCGCTGCACATGATGTCGGTAAACTGGCGTACGTTGGGAGGAGGTGGGCGCCACGTTTGCGCGCGATTACAACTCAAGTACACGGCTTAGGAGGCGTTGACCTAGCCTATGAGCTAGGGGTCCGACTAGCTTTTGAAACGCAGGGAACGCCAGTGCTTGTGTTCTGCCAGACGCCAAACACGGCCGCAATATACGAAGCGATTGAGCAAGAACTCCGACCTCTGGCTCCACTGAGCGGCCGACGCTCCACCGCGGTTATACCTTTGGGTTCACCGCCACAAACATTTCTGCCGTCTCCCGAGGCGAAGGCAACCTTGGGACTCGAAGGCGACATTCTTGTAACGTACATCGGTCGTATGAACCCCTCCACAAAGGGGGATCTCCTACCGATAGTTGGTTGCGCGCAAGAGTTGTGCAAAGAGTATGGTGGCCGCGTACGTTTTGTCTTCGCCGGAGCGGACAATATCGGCTATGCGCAGTTCTTGCAAACGTTTACTACGGACGCGGGCTCCGTGACCTTCATGCCAAATCTGTCACGGGAACGTAAGCGTGCCTTGTTATCGGCCACCGACGTCTTCCTGTCTTGCGTTGATACCATGCTGGAGAGCTTTGGGCTGTCGATTATTGAAGCCTTTCAGCGCGGCATCCCATGCGTTGTGAGCGATTGGGACGGATACCGAGACCTCGTGTCCGACGGTATCACAGGATTCCGAATTCCCACGCTTACATCCGTGTATCCTCGTCTCTTGGGTGTGCCGCACGTGGTCCTGCCGGCGGCTGTGAGCCTCTTCCGCCGGGCCCAAACCGTGGTGGTGGACCTTCTGCAATTGAAGGAGAAGCTCCGACTTTTGATCGATAATGTCGACCTAAGGCAGGCTATAGGCAAGCAAGCGCGGAGAGAGTACGAACAACAGTATTCCTGGGAGACGGTTGTCCCGCGATATGTGGCTGCGTGGGGCAGACTTTGCCAAGGTGAACACGGTGACGTCTTGCATGGCCCTAGGACACAGGACCTTGGAACACCTCTGGATATGACGCATATCATGCCGTTGTATGGGACGCACGAGGTCGGCGACGACTGGTTCGTGGAGTGGGTGAGCGAGCGTGACGATGAATGGACCCAACAGATCCTCGCTGTTGCACCAGTCTATGGAGAGATCGCGGGGTGTATCGACCAAGCCACGATAGAGCGTGTCTATGCTCGGATCCGCGAGGGTACACAAGAGTGTGGGGCTTTAACGATAAGGCGAGTCTTAGCCGACCTAGATGGAAAGATCAGAGAAAGCCAGTTGTATGCGGTGATGTGGCTTGCCAAGCACGGGCTTGTCGTTCTGCACGCACCTGGGGGTACGACGGGACGGAACAGGGAATGGCGGACCTGAAACACAAGTGCCACGGGCGGGGTGGTCGGCGACCAGTAATTTGGGGGCGGGGGCATCGGCGAACGTCCAGCGTCCGAACACCTGCAGTGCCAATCGGTAGATGCGTGGGTTGAGCGGGAACAGGAAGGAAGTGCAAAGAATGAGTGCAGCCCAAGCACACTGGCGCTTCTTGATTCGAGCCGCCAGAAGATACTCGGCCTTCTTTTGGGGCACTGTGGTTCTGCTGACACTTGCTTCGTTCGCCTGGATCGGATTCGCGTGGGCGATCAAGCAAATCTTGAATGGAATAGTAGCTCGCGATCACGGCATGCTCGTGAGCGGTTTCGTCGCCATCATAATTGCCACTGTCGTGCAACCAGCAAGTTCTGCAGGGACGAATTATCTCCGCGAACGATATGGAATCGCCGTTACGAGGAGCATGCGCATTGGCATGTTCCAGCGCCTGATGGACGCACCTATGAAGTTGTACGACAGTTATCAGGTCGGAGACCTGCAAAGCCGCCTTTTGTCCGATTCGGGGACGGTCGAGCGACTGTTGGCCGGCGCGCTAGTTACGCTGATCCAGCAGCCGCTTCTAGCCGCCATGAGTTTTGGGTACTTACTCGTACTCAATCCGACGTTCGGGCTGGTTATTGGAGCCGTGGGGCCGGTGATTTACTTTCTCAACAAGCTATATGCCCCGAGGCTATATTCACTGTCACGTGCTGCGTCCGTGGCAAACGGTCGTATAACGCACCTTACGGGAGAGACCCTCCGTGGAGTTCTGACAGTGAAAGCCTTGCAGGCGGAGCGGACAGTCTCGGGGATGTTTTCAGAGCGTATCGATGAGCAGATCCACGCCCGCATTCGGGAATGGGTGACGAGTCGGTCGTTGGAATTTATATCAACATGGTTGTTTCTACTTCCGTTTGTACTTATTTTGACGGTTGGTGGATGGTGGGCGTTCGAGGGTAAGGTTTCAGTGGGGACGTTGATTGCCTCAGCGCAGCTGATGAATTTCGTCACAGGGCCCTTTTCAAGTGTCGGAGCAGCGTGGCGCGATCTACAGCAAGGGTTTGCTTCACTCGATCGTATGGAAGAGGTGATGGGCAAGGACGACAAGGATGTCCTGTACTCGGCCATGGTCGCCGGGTCGACGTGCGCGGCTACGGATAACCCTGATCGCGATGAACCCGCCGAGGAGGTTGCGCAGCCACCCAGAATTGCGCTGCGTGACGTTGACTTTAGCTACGCTAATGGCATGCACGCGGTGAATTCCCTTACATGCACATTCGAGAGTGGAAGCGTCACGGCCGTAACTGGACCCAATGGAAGCGGCAAGTCGTCAGTGACCAAGTTGCTGTTGAAGCTGTACGACGCAGACAGCGGCGCAATTACGTGGGATGGCGTGGAATATTCCCAGATGTCAGCCGATTGGATCAGGAGCCGCGTCTGTTACGTAAGTCAGGATCCGTTTCTGCTTGACGCGACCGTTAAGGAAAACCTTGAGTTTGCAAAGGAAGGCGTTAGCCCGGATGAAATACGCCGGGCGCTCAGTCGTGCAGGGCTGCCGCCGACGGAGGACTTCGCGGCCCGGGATGTCGGAGAAAATGGGCGGCGGCTGTCTGGCGGCCAACGGACTCGCCTTGCGCTAGCCAGGGGATTCTTGAAGAATGCGCGCCTGTTGATTTTAGATGAACCGACAAGTTCTTTGGATGTTGAGGGCGTCCAGGATGTTGCAGAGTTCCTGCGGGAGATACGAGGGAAGGTAACCGTCGTTGTAGTTTCGCACGAGGACGCGCTAATCAAGGCTGCTGACAGCGTTATTTATCTTGACCGGGGGGCAATACGGGTTGAGGCAGCAAGCGACTAGGAGTGGGCCTGCGAGCCGATTGTGGCGGCGCGGAGTCAGCCGGGGGTCTGGGGCGACCAGATGGTGCAGGCGTGCACCGGCCCTGGGGCGACAGGCGCGCAGTGGTGGCGCTCGGCCGACATGCGCCACCGGGCGTGACTGTGGCGATGTGACTGCTGTCGAGGTGGGTGCCACGCGCCCACGGGGGCAGCGGTGGGGTTCGAGGCAGCCGGGCGACGTACGGCGGTGGCGTCGGCACGTACGAATAGTAAAGGCTGATAGATAGGCGGTTACCCAAGAGATGTGTGGGCTCTCTCACCCCCCGTTCCGCGCCATCGTGCTCCGCTACGTGGCGCCAAGATTCGTTCAGGGAGAAGCTCTCCGACTATTTGATTGCGGGTATAAGAGAGGTGCCCGGGTAGCCGGAAAAGTCCAGCTAGGCGACGGAGGCGTTACCCATGTCACGCGTGGTGGTGGATTGCTCAGCGGTCCAATACCAGCCCTGCGGGTTTCGACGGTTCACGGAGTCGTTCATGAGAGCGCTGATCTTGGAGATGCCCGGCCCGGATTTTGAGTTTTGGTCGGACTGCGTCGCGCCGGGCTACGATCCTCGATTGCGGCATGTCCCGCGACATCGCTTCTGGGATTCCGTAGAGGCGAAGGGCGGGTGTGTCTACCACGACTTGACAAGCGGCGTTAGAATGGCGGCTCCCGAGACGGTGCCTGCTGGCTGCCGACTGTTGGTCACGCTGCACGACGTGATCCCGGGCCTACCGGGGGCTGGCGCTGCGGATGCAGTAGAGGAAGGGTACCTTGCCAAATTGAAGGCGGTCGTGCGCAGGGCAGATCGGTTGGTCACCATTAGCGAGAGTTCGCGTTCAGAGATATGCAGCACTCTGGGGATAGATCCGGCACTCGTGGACGTGGTCTATCCGGGTGTTGAACGGTTTGGATCGGTAGACAAGACCACGGCGAGGCAGTCGCTCCGTCGCTTGGGCGTGCCTGAGGATGGTCCCCTTATCGGGACCCTGGGTAGTAACCGGCAATACAAGAACACGGTTGAAGTGCTCGCTGCGTTCTTGGTACTGCTTCGCACCATGCCGACTGCGCGGCTTGTGGTTGCCGGGGAGTTCAGCCCAAACACAAGCACGGCGCAGTTGGCGCGTCTTGCGGCCAATGGCTTGCGCAATGTCAGTGTCTTAGGCCGCATCGACGACGACCAGTTGGGGACTCTGTACCAGGCTTGCGATGTATTTGTGTATCCAAGTCGCTTCGAGGGATTTGGCTCTCCGCCGCTCGAAGCAGCCCTTTGCGGTACTCCGATCATAGTATCAGACATTGGGGTTTACCGGGAGTTCTTGGGCCGCGACGGGGTGTTTGTCTCGCCGGATGATCCCCGGCAACTAGCGCGGGAAATCGTCGAGTGCCTTCGCGACGGGCATGAGGCGCGGAACCGTGTTCGACGAGTTATTGGGCGTTTGGGGTCACTCACTTGGAGGCGCTGCGTGAGTAAGTACATCGAGTTGTACGAGGATGTAGGAGAGCACAGCAATCGAAGCGGTCTCTCGCGAGTGGCCGATAGTTTGGAGATTTGAGGCGGCTGGTCGTCATCCACGTGGAGGTGGATGGGCCTAGCCCGTACAGCCGGTTGGTCTGGCGTCCCCGTATCTCTCGCCGATTCAGTGGCGGCGGTTGGGGGGGCATGGTGAGAGAAGGGTGTGGGCGCGACTGGGTTTGGGACGGGCTGATCGATCAGCGAAACTCACTAGGAATCCTGTCGTGTTCAATGGTTGCTGCGTTACGACATTGCGTCAATGTGCGCGTAAGTCCGTGGCGCGAGTCGGATCCCCGAGTAGTGTTCAAGCTCTCGGGGGAGCTGTTTTGGGCTAATCGGGGGCAACCTTGTGCCGCGCAAGATGTGTGGGTGCGCTTATGCGATCCGTTCTCGGCACACTGTGGACAGGGGACGCGTGTGCCGTATGTCTATCACGAAAGTTCGTGGTTGCCAGATAGTGTAGTGAAGCAATTGAATGAAGCTACCGCGGGAATGTGCGTAATGTCTGAGTTTCAGCGAGAGATTATGTTGCGGAACGGTTATGTTCATCCGTTAGCTGTTGTGCTTAACGGTGTGGATGGCGGCTTATTTGTATCAAAGGAACACAAGAGTGATGCGGATGAAGGTCGCCCGTATGTGTTTGTAACGCTTGGCAAATTAAGTCGCCGAAAGGGCTCTGACATTATCATTGACGCGTTTCAGACGGCGTTCTCAAAGGGGCAGAATGTTCGCCTTATCTTGCAGACGCCAAGTGGTGTGTTGGAGGGGCGCGAGCGGATCACAGATTCAAGGATAAGTGTTGTTGAGAGGCAGTTGTCTCGGCTGGAGGTTGCAGCGTTACTTCGATCAGCGGATTGCTACGTTTCCGCAACTCGGTCTGACGCGTCCCATATGCCGGGGCTCGAAGCGTTGGCGTCGGGGCTCGTTCTGATTGCCCCGCAGTTTAGCGGGATGAACGATTACTTACGCGTAGCGGAATCAAAGATCGCGCTGGAAGCGTGGCACAAAGTGCCGGCTGATGGGCCGGGTGAATGGCTTGAGCCCGAGACAGAGGAGGTGGCTACAGCGATGAAGGCGGCTTGTGATCTGAGGTTGGATGGCAGCGCGAACTCGCGGATTGTTCGCGACCAGTTTAGTTGGGAACGATCAGCTCAGAGCATGGTTGGGGCGATCTCCGCCATTGTCGGTCTCTGATGACAATCCGATAGGCGGATGGGTGTCGGTAGAGATCTTCGTGGGGTGCGCCAATCACAAAGGCTCGTAGGGGCATTGAGCACCGACTGGGCCCACCTAGCATTCCTCCTGGAGACGATTCCGGAATTCTCTTCGGCGCGGTGAATGTAGGGGGGTGACGGCGGTGGTGCGCGTGGCGGCGATCATGGCTGGCGGGCGCGGCCAGCGGCTCTGGCCAGCCAGCCGGACGCGGAGGCCCAAGCAGTTCCTGAATCTCGGCGCCGGGCCTTCGCTCCTGCAGCAGACATACGACCGGCTCAGTGGTATCGCCGACCCACCTGAGGTATTGGTCCTCACCGCGGCGGATACGGTAGGCCTGGTGCGCGCGCAACTCCCCCACCTAGCGCCTGATCGCGTCCTCGGCGAGCCCGTCATGCGCGACACGACGGCTACCGCCGCCTTGGCGGTGGCCATGGCGCGGGCCGTGGCCGGAGACGAGGCCGTGCTAGCGCTCGTGCCTGCGGATCACGTGGTGTTCGCCGTCCAGCGTTTCCGTGCCGCGCTGAGTGCCGGGTGGGATGCAGCCGTGCGCGAGGCCTGCCCGGTACTCCTCGGAATCCCGCCCTCGCGACCGGAGACGGGTTACGGATACATTCTGCGCGGGAGCCCGCTGTGGGAGACGCAGGACCTGCGCGTGGCGGCGATAGCGCGGTTCGTCGAGAAGCCGGATGTGCGGCGTGCGGCGGAGTACCTGCGCAGTGGGCGCTATCTCTGGAACGCGGGAGTCTGCATCTGCCGCACCGATGTGCTCGTTGACGCGCTGGCCCTACATCAGCCGGAGGTAGCGGCACTCGTCGAGGATCTTCGGGACGTCAATCCCGCGCTCGTGGCACCGGAGGAGATGGAGCGGCGCCTGGCGCCGCTCCAAGGAATCTCACTCGACTTCGGTGTGCTTGAGCACCTTCAGCGGGCACTGGTAGTCGAGGTTCCGCTGGCGTGGGACGATGTCGGCAACTGGGACGAGCTGGCGCGCCTTCGCCCGCAGGACGCGCACGGCAACGTGCGGGTCGGGCAGGCCGTCCTCTCGGATACTCAGCGCACAGTGGTTGTTGGAACAGACCCGGGGCGGCTGGTTGTCACGCACGGAGTGCGCGACCTCGTCGTCGTCGACACTTCGGACAGCATCCTGGTGGCCGACCGTGCCGCGCTACCCGAACTCAAGCGCGCGCTGAGCGAGGTGCGGTCCCTCGGGTTTGCGGAGTACTTGGACGAGGCGGCGGGCGCGGCCGCGCCGGCCGCCCGCGCGGAGGTTCGAGGACGCGCGGACGCGGTTCCCGGGCCCGACGTCGAGATCCTCACCTTGCGCGCCGGTACGACGGTGCCCGCGGAGGAACTGGCCGGGCGGCCGGTGCGTCTCGTGTCGGGGGACGCTCGTGTCGTCTCGGGACAGGCCGGAACCGAAGTTCTATCGCTCGGCGGCGGCAGCCCGCGCCTGCTTGCGCCTGGGACACGCCTCGTGACGGATGCGGGGTGCTTAGTGGCAGTGGGCTCTTCGGCGGCGGGACCTGGTAGCTCAGCGTGGCGGAGGCAGGCGGCGGAGCCCATCCTTGTACACGAGGATGCGTGCACTGTGGTGCCAAAGCCGTGGGGCCGCGAGGTCTGGTGGGTGCGCACCGAGGGTTATGTTGGCAAGCGCCTGGAGGTACGAGCGGGCCACGCCCTCAGCCTGCAATTCCACCAAGCCAAGCACGAGACGTTATACGTACTAAGTGGCGAGGTGCGGCTGCGCTTGGGCGACGACGAGCGCGTTGTCGGCCCCGGGTACGTGGCCGTGGTTCCCCCCGGGACCGTCCATCGCATGGAGGCAGTGACGGACGCCGTCATCGTCGAGGTCAGCACGCCCGAGGTGGACGACGTGGTGCGGCTTGAGGATCGCTATGGCAGAAGTGGCCCCCACGGAGGTTGAGATTAGACCACGTTTTCCACAGGTCCGGGGCCACACTGGAAATGAACAAGCATTATCCGAGCGTCCCCCTCCGGCCGCACCGGCACGAAGACCCGGAAGCTGCCATCGTCCTTGGCCTGCCACTCGCACATCCCATCCACCTCCACGGACGGCCGCCACCGACCCTCTGTACTCGGCGTGTGGGTGGTCACTCCAGAGGGTGGCCGCCAGCCCCTTCGGCTGCGGCCCCGCCGCCTGGTGCAGGTGGTCCAGGGCCCGGGCCAGCGGCTCGGCGTAGCCGGCCGCCGTGGCGCAGCGTCGGCCCGATACTCCCTCCGCCGCATGTAGCAGAGCCAGGACAGCCCAGTTCATCAGCCAGTTGAGGGCCGCGAACACGCAAAGCCCCAGGCCATCAGCCGGACCCAACCCGGCCAGTTCTCGCGCGTGCCGGCACTGGCGGCCACCGTCTCAGCCACCCAGGCGAGGCCAGTGATGACCAGGCCGAAGAGCACGCCGGCGAGGCTGCCGAGCGTGGTCATGACGTAGACGGCCTGGGTCATGGCGGCGTGCCGCCCCGAGATGTGCCCGACCTCGTGCGCCAGCACGGCCTCGCGCTCGTCGTCGGGCAGGGCCTGGGCAGCCGGAGGACTGCAGGCTGGCCTGCGCCGGCGTGGTGGGCGATGGGCCGAAGGCCCACCCTTGATCCCGAGCGCAGAGCCGGGGGTACGTTGGAGAGACCGAGGCGGAAAGGCGGTTTTGTAAGGGGCGGAGGGGGTCCGGGGAGGCGGTGAGCCGCCCCTCCACGGGCCCTGCCGGGCCCGTGGAGGGCCAGACCAGCAATCCCGCCACAAGCCCGGGGCGTTCGCGTGCTCTCCCGTGGACAGCGCCGCGCGGCATCCGCTACCCTGGCCCCATGAACGCCATCCTCTTTGACCTCGACGATACGCTCACGGACCGCGCGCGCTCGTTGAGGGCCTACGCCGAGCGCTTTGCGGGCGATTTCGCGTCCGCTCTGCGCATTTCAGACCCAACGGTTCTGGCAACCGTGTTTCTTGAGGCCGACGGCGGTGGGTATCGCCCCAAGGAGGAAGTCGCCGCCTGTGTGCGAGCGGCCCTCCCGTGGGCGGACGGGACCGCTGTGCCCACGGTGACACAACTCGTCGCCCACTGGCGTGAGGTGTTCCCCGGTTGCGCCCAGCCGACAGAGGGGCTGCTTGAAACGCTGGACACGCTCGACGCCCGCGGCTTCCCCTACGGGGTTGTCAGCAACGGCGGCGCCTTGCAGCGCGCCAAGGCCGAGGTGCTCGGACTCATTCCGCGCCTGCGGACGCTCGTCATCTCCGAAGAGGTTGGTGTGCGCAAGCCGGACCCGCGCATCTTCGCTTTAGCCCGCGCGGCGCTGGGTGCCGCCGCACAAGTATGGTTCGTGGGCGACCACCCGACCAACGATGTCCTGGGAGCTGATGCAGCCGGGCTCGTACCGGTATGGCTGGCCGGCCGACGGCCTTGGGACGGCGTCCCGCACCCTAGGCGGCAGATCGTCCGACTGCCCGAGTTGCTCTCACTCCTCCCTGAGTGCTGAGTCCGACGCGGAAAAGGCCAACCGCAGGGGGCAGAGGGGTCCGTGGAGGCGGTGAGCCCCCCCGGAGCTGCCCTCAGTCCGGCCAGGGCAACTCCGGGCGCAGGACCCGCAGGCACCGGTTGCAGCGATCGCCGGTGACGATGTGGTCCAGGATCGGGATGCCGAGGATCTCGCCGGCGGAGAGCTACCGCTGGGTGAGCGCCACATCTTGCGGGGATGGCTCCGGGTCGCCGGAGGGGCGGTTGTGGGCGAGGACCACTGCGGCCGCGTTCGCCAGTAGGGCCGCCTGGAAGACCTCCCGCGGTCCCGCTGGGCAGTGGTCCAGGCCCCGATGCTGACGTAGTGCATTGCGTTGACTCATTGGCGGTGGCAGGCTGGCCGACGCGTCGGGGATACACTCACGGGACCGAGGCGGAGAGGGAGAGTAGAGGGTGGAGGGGTGCCGGGGAGGCGATGCACCGCCCTGGTCTGGTTCAGAGATCGGGCGTCACTCATGACCGGGGCACTGAAGAACGGGCGGTTTATCCGCCCAGCATACCCATTATAATCGACCAAACAGCTATTTGCCAGACTTTTCTTCTTCGTGCTGCGCGCTGTAGCATCTGCCTACTTCGTTGCTCCAATTCAAGGGGGCGGCCGCGTGACCAAGTGGGTCTGGGTAACGGGCGGCTCATTCCGCATGGGCTCAAATGAGGAAGAACTTCAAGCCTTGTGGGAGAAGAACGGCTGGGATCCTTACTGGCTGGCGCACACGGTCTCAGAGCGGTGCCCCCACGGAGTCGAAGTTGACGGCTTCTGGATGCGGAAAGGCCCGATTACCGTCGGAGAATACTTCGCCTTCATGAAGGCCACTGGCCAATCGGCGCCGGTGGACCCGGCCGTACACGGGCCGACGAACAGCGTGTGGCGGGACGGCGAGCCCCTCCCCGGCACGGAGGGCCTACCCGTGTCCTCCGTATCCTGGCATGACGCTCTCGCGTACTGCACCTGGTCGGGGACGCGGTTACCGACGGAGGCCGAGTGGGAATGGGCGGCGCGGGGTCCGGTGAGGGACGAGGCCCTGATGGCCTCTACCCCGAAGGCTCGTGGAGGGCTGCTCACGTCGCCCAACGGGACGGTCCGACCCCGGGGGACCTCTACCCGCTGGACGTTAGTTGGTGCGGTGTGCGAGAGATGGCTGGCCAGGTTCGCGAATGGTGTGCGGACTGGTACGACCCCGACTACTACATGCGCAGCCCGCAGAAGAACCCGCCCGGCCCAGACCGACACGGCAGCCGCCCGGGACATCTGCCCTGCCGGGTGATGCGAGGTGGGTCCTGGCTCAGCCCTGCATACACGAGTCGCTGCGCCCAGCGCCTGTCTTACCCCCCGAATAGCAGGGACACGAACGACCATGGCTTCCGCCCGGTGGCCGATCAGCACCCGGCGGATGAGGCGGACACCTAGAGCAGTTCCCGGCCCGCCTCAGTCGCCAGCGCGCATCCTGTGGCGGCACCTCCTCCGGGGTGTGGGTCACCGCTTGATCGGCCCTGCGGGCGCGCGTGGCGCCACAACGCCACGACCTTCCCGGCGTCCCGGCCCACAGATGTGAGTTCCGGCGGGGGTGTATCCTCCGCCCGGTGTAGTCGGCGGAGCACCCACGCCACCTGCGCCAGGCAGTCCGCAAAGGACACTCTCCCTGTGATCGGGGCAGGCCCGAAGCGCGGCAGCGAAGGTCGCAGCGTCCTCCACCGTCATCTCCAGGGGGTTCCCCGGGCCCCGACGGGATGGGTCGGTCCAGCAAAGGGCTCAGCGGCTCTGCGGCATCCCGGTCCCTTCAACTGCCGCCACACCGCTTCGAGCCTTCCCTTTCACGGCGCCCGGTTGCAGGCGCCTCCGCGGCGATGCATACGTTCTGGGCCAGAGGCGCCTCGCGGGACCGGGCTCTAGGTACGCACGGAACGGGTATCGGCTCCCGGGTGTTAACTCGATCGCCCTCCGAACACTGCGGTGAATGCCCAGAGGCAAGGGAGAGGTCCCCCGGGACGTCGTTAGACAGCCCGTCCGGAGCGCGCGCCGCAGGTCCGCCGCACTGATCCCCAAGACCCTGTCTGGCTCAAGCCCCAGCACCCTCGCCAACTCACGACCGGTCGCCACCAGGGCCTGCAACTCCCCCTCACGGCCGCGCCACCGCTCTGGCACCGCTTGTACCGCGGCCCCAAACCCGTTCTCCCCTGGCCCCGGCGCCAGGTACGCCGCCGTCACTTGCGGCCGCCCGTGCCCCATGCGCACGGACACCTCTAGCGCCGCCGCCTCCGCCCCGAGCCCCTGGCGCTTGGCGTGCATCCTGGCGGCCGCCATCCAACGCCGCGCCGCCGTCGCCCTCAAGCCGTGCAGGCCCCGACAGCGGATACCCAACTCACGGCACCCCCGGCGAACCACCCGCCATGCCCGCCGCGCGCTCGCCACTGGCGTCGCCTCCAGTGCGAAAGGCCGGTCGGCCCAGCCGGAGGCTACCAGGGCCTCCCGAAAGGCGGTACGGCCCGCCGGGTTGACCCACACCTCCCGCGGCCGCCCACCCTTGGTCTGCGACGGATCGAGGCGCATCCGCCCCACCTGGGCCCCCTGCATCACCTGGTCCCGCCGCAGGCAAAACAACTCGCTCGCGCGCAGGCCGCACGCCAGCTTCGCGCGCAGCGCTACCCCCACGGCCGCGTCGTCGCGGGCGACACGCTCCAACAGGCGCTTCGCCTCCACGTTGCTGTAGGCGCCGCCGCGCCGCCGGGTATCCAGCCGCCGGGGTTCCAGGGACAACTCCCCCAGCCGGCCCGCGATCCGCTTCGCTGGGCACCAACCTCGCGCCTCCGCCCGGAGCGCCGCCTTCCGCAGCCTCGACCGGTACTGCCGCACCGTCGAGTCGGACACCCCACGCGCCTGCAGTTCCCGCAGCCACTCCAGGGCCATCCCCGGCTCGATCTCCCGCACGAGCCCCACGTCGGGGTGCCGCAGCCGCAGCCAGTCCGCCCACTGCACCCACGTGCGGATGCAGGCATTCCTCGTCCCGATGCTGCGGATGCTCTGGGCATTCCAGCGCCGATCGGCCGCGCTGCCCGATCGCCGCTTCGGCTGCCCGAGGTGCGTGTGTTCGGTCCCGAGGCGGATGAACTGCTGCCGGAGCCCCGCCAAGCCCATCCCGCCTTCCGGTGGCGTTTCCAGGTCCGGACACAACAGAGGCACGTGCTTGACCAACCCTGCCGGCCAATCAGCCGCCATGTAGACTTTCAGGGTCCGGACCGTCTGCGGTTTTCCAGGTGCAAGGAGGGCGCGTGACGGGTTTCGTGCGACCACTTTGCCGCCTGATGTCCCGTTTTTGTTCGGTCACGTAGCGGACAAGTCCGCTCAAGCAATACGCGCGCCCCTGCCGTCTTTCGCCCGCGGCTTCCGCCATCTGCTCCTTTCTCTCGCGGGCTCGGCCGTTACGGCTCCGCCTGGTCGCCGGTCTCCCCGGACGCCCGGGACCCCTCTCCTCTGTACATCGCCTCCCTCCGCGATCGTTCGGGCCGGGACCTCGGGGCCGGCCTTCCGTTTCCCCGGGTAAACCCCCGGAAAAACAAAAAGGCCACCGCCCTCATCGCGCCGGCATGCGGCACGATCAGGGCGGAGGCCGGCCAGACGAGATGGCCTTCGCCTCCTGGGTCGGGTGCGGGTGACGAACACCCCATCCCTACCTGTGGGTCGGGTGCAGACCAAATGCACCCTGCGGCTCATGGCGGGTCAGACGAAATAACCCACGCACGATATTGAGGCTCAAGCGCAGCATAACAAGGCTTACGCACTTCTTCAACCAAAACGAACGGCTCCGCCCCCGGGTGACTACCCGGAGGCGGGGCCTTCTTGCTTCAGTCATGTTCGACGGGGGCTGGCCGCACCGACCACTGCTGTTCGATTTCCGCCAGCGCGACGATCTCAATCGGCCGCCAGGCGCCGTCCGTCCAACAGCGGAAGCCCTCACTCAACGGCAGGCGGTGGTCCCAAAGGGCTTCGTCGGTCGTCAACAGGGCCCGCTGCAGAACCCCGGCCGTCTCCAACGCCCTCCGGGCCGAGTCCGCGCACTCCTCGTCAGGCACGATAACCCAGAGCCGTTCCCTGTCTGTCACTGCGGGACCACGCGCCAAGGCCGCGACAACCGAGTTCTCGTACACCTGCGGCTCCGTGCCGCGCCGCACGACGAACACCCATGCCCGGAGGCCGCTGACCTCAAGAACCCCCAGCCGCTCACTGCGGGCTTCGGATAACAGGGGAGACCACTTCCGCACCTGCTCTGGCAACCGCAGCAGCAGGCGCGCGAGAACCGCGCCCCGGCAGACCACGGTATTGTTCCACCGCCAGACCGGCATCCGGCCATACTGGCGCTGTGCGCCGCTTCCCAGCCCCACAAGCCGCTGCGGCTGCGGTACCCGCATGCCGGAAGGGCCCTTGGCCTGCCAGTACGCCCCCTCCAACCAGCCCGCCCGCAGCAGGGCCTCGATCCGGTGATGCCCCCTCTGCACATTGACGCCACCGCTGATCCAGTCGGCCGCCTGGCCCACCAGCATCGGGCCCGACGTGGCCAGGTGTGTCACCAGGCCGTCCAGCCGATCGTCCCGCTGAGCAACGAATCGCGTGTTGGGTGCCGTCCACACCTTGAGGATGCCGGACTCCGGAGCGTGAAAGCACTTGGCCGCGCGCAACCTGATCCCCCCCGAGCGGAGGCGGGGAGGGTGGAAGCCCACCCCGCCCCCACCACCCCGTCAGCGCGGGATGATCGCCCCGAACATCAACCGCTGCTCGACCCGGCGCTCCACCAGGCGGACGTTGACATGGCGCCCGGCCTCGAGCGACCCGGACATCCAGACCGGCGCACTGCAGACCACGTCGATACCCTCGCCCAACTCGACGTGCCACTGGTCCCCACTCCGCGTCCGCCCGGTGATGCGGCCCCTATATACGCCGTACTTGTGGTACGACGCCGTGCGGCGTTCCCACTGATCCCCGACGACGCGCGCCCGGCTGACGACACACGCTTCCCCGGTCGCGGTCACCTCGACGTCGAAGGCGTCCCCGGGGGCGGCCAGCCTGCGGAGGTCCTGGTGCGGAAGCCCGTCCCACTCACCCGCGTACAGCCAGACGTCCCGCCCCACTCCGATGTCGCCGACCAGACGGTCCGGGAACACCTCCCGGACCACCATCCGCGCCCGGCTGCCCCGTTCCACCGCGTGCCGGGCCAGGTACTCCCGGGCATCCCGCCGCGAGAACACCGCAGTCCCGGTATCGGCGTCCAGGTGCTGCACCATGACGGCCAGCGGTAGTCCGCTGGCCAGCCATCCGCCCATGATCGCACCGGCCTTGCCCGCGTCCCCGCCGGGCAGATCCGCCAGACGCGTGGGGAGCAGGCCACGGCAGTCGCCGATCTGGAAGACCAGCGTCGGTTCCGGCGCTACGCCATCCTCGAGGGAGAGCTGCTCCAGCCCGAAGGGCCGTACCTGGATCACGAGCCGCCGGGTCTTGGCCTCGCGCAGCCACGCGCGGGGGCTGCGCAGCGCCTCCTCGGGCAGATCGCCCTCGCCCTCGATCACGCTCTGCCGCAGCCGCGGGGCCTCCGTCCGCACCAGGCGGTACTGGCCGAGCAGGAATGTCAGCTCGCCCCGCTGCTCGAAGCGCAGCCCGTCACCCTGCGGGACGACGTTGTACCAGATCTCCCCCCGGCGGACCTTGGTCCGCTCTCCGACCAGGCGCACCTCATCGACCTGCACGGGCCGCTTTGCTGCGGGGCTGCCGCGGCGAACGCCCCTCAACCGCCGGTGGCGCCGCCTCCTCCGGAGCCACGGGGCCCGCCTCGGCCACAGCGGAGTCGCCCGTCTCGACCGGACCATCCGCCACGCCGCGCCGGCGACGCTTTGCCGGTTCCGCCGCTTCCCCGATCGCCTCACGGGTCCCCGACGCCCCTTGGGGCACTTCCTCGGCCATGGCCAGGGCCCCCACGATGTCTTCAGACACGCAGATCGCCTCCGTTCGGCGCGCCTCCGCGCGCCAGGATTACCAGAGCACCTTCCCCTGCCCCGCAGGGCTCACCGGCGGGCCGGCCCCCTGGTCGGGTCCCGGCAGGACCTCGCCGGTCTCGGTGTCCACATAGACCCCAGGCCTCACCTCCCTCTCGGCCGTCGACTCAGCCTTGGGCACGGTCCGCGTAGCGGGGACGGCGGTCGCCGCTTCCGGCGCCCCCGGATCGGTGGCGGGGTCGCCCCTGCGGACCGGCCATCGCGTGCCGCACGAGCTGCAACCAGGCGTGCCCGGGGCGCTGCTCGATGATCTCGGTCGTGCTGACGCGGGTGCGGTCCATCACCCGCCGGGTCTCCCCGAACCACCCCGCGAGTCGACCCGCAGGGTGCGCTCCACCTCCGGGCTCATGCCGAGCTGGCGCGAGAACCAGAGGGCGTCCGGCTGGGTGCCGCCGCCGAACATCATCCGGGTCTGGCAGTTGCCGAGGACGGTCCCGGCGAACGCCTTACCCCCCTCCCCCTGGGACCAGAGCTCCAACTGGGAGAGGTCCTGGAAGGCCAACGCGATGCTGACGCGGTACGAACGGCCCATGCTGAGGAGCTCGCCGAACCGCGGGTTGATGAACATCGGGGCCTCGTCCACCAAGAGCACGTGCGGCTTGCGGGTCCGCTCGGTGCCCGGGCGCCGGAAGATGGCGTCCTGCAGGCTCATCAGGAGCAGCCGGCCGAAGAGGCCCCCCATCTTGGAGGAGAGGTCCCCGAGCGCGGTACCCACGCAGAGCACGCCGCCGCCGCCGGCGAGGTGGGCGTCCACGTTGAAGCTGCTCTTGCCGGAGAGCACGCGGTTGACGCTGCGGTTGATCACCAGGTCCTGCACCTGGATCTGCAGCCCCAGGGTGTGCTCCTGCCACTTCGGGTTCTTCAGGACGATGTTGCGGAAGTACGTGAGCAGGTGCGGATGGGCGTGGGGCAGCCGGTCATATGCGGCGACCGCCTGCGCCAGCTTGTCCTGGTTCCAGAGATGCTCCAGCACGTCGACGAAGGTCAGGTCGTCGCCCCGGAGGGCCTTAAGTAGCAGGACGGTGTTGCGGCTGGCCGATTCCTGCACGTTGCCGAAGAACGCGTCCTGCCGGCCGAACATGGTCTCCAGGACCGTCCGCACGCTCTCGGCGACCTTGTCCGGGTCGCCTTCGAGGGGGTTCCAGACGGCCGAGTCCTCCCGCCGCGGATCCACGAGCACCGCCCGGAGGCCCATGGCCTTCGCCGCGTCATAGACGCGCTCGGCGAACTCTCCCTTGGGCTCGAAGACCGTGAGGCCGATCTCGCCGCCCTGGACCATCCGCATCAGGTCCTGGAAGGCGATCTGCGCCAGGACCGTCGAGGTCTTGCCCGTGCCCGGCGCGCCGATCATGAGCAGGTGCCGGTAACGGTCGTCCCCCTCCCAGACGGCCGGACGGCGGCTCCACGGCGGACCCACGGTGCGCCCGAGCACCACCGGCCCGAGGTAGTCCATGCGTCCGGTGCCCCGCCGCACCCAGCGCCACCAGGTCCGGATGCTCTCGCCCGCCGGCGTGCGGGGCGCGGCCAGGCCCACCAAAAGCGCGATCGCGGCCAGACCGGCCGCGACCACGAGTACGATCCTGTCTTCGGGAGCCCACCACTGTGGCGGCGAATGCGTCCACGGTCCCGCGCGCGACGCCAGCCACCAGGCCGTCACCGCCGCACCGGCGGCAGCGAGGGCTGTCTGCAGCGCCCTGTACAGGACCGGCAACCGGCCCTGCCGAGCCAGGATGTCGGCGGCGGCCGCCAGGGCCAGGGCACCGGTGGCGGTCCGCCAGCCGCCGTCCGGCAACAGGAGCGCGACCACCAGAGCCTCGCCGCAAAGCAGCGCCGCCGGCCAGTGGGCCCGCCATACCTTCAACGGGCATCCCCCTTTCAGCGGATGTAGAGCATGTAGCCGAGCGCGACGGCCGCCACGAGGACTCCGAGCCGCGCCAGGGTACCGAGGAGCTTCCCGACCAGCCCCGCCACCACGTAGGCGATCACCGCCAACACGGCAACCACGACCAGCCCGTGCAGCGGTCCCGCGTGCAGGAGCCGGCCGACGGAACCCCGGTGGGTCTACGGACACCCGGCCGGAGAGTCCGTGGAGTAGCGACGCCAGCGCCGCCCACACCGGGGCGAGGATCTTACCCATCCCGTCCCCTCCTCAGCGCCACGTCCAGGTGCACCAGATGAGTAGCAGCACCAGCCCCGGGAAGATCCCCGCGCGCTCGATGAGCCCGCCCGTGGTCAGGTCGAAGCCGGCGCGCCGCCGCAGCACCGGCCAGAGGGGCGCGATTCCCCCGTCCGTGAGCAGATCGAGCAGGAGGTGGGTACCATACCCCGCCGCCACCGCCAGGGGCAGCCACAGGGGCAGGTGTAGCCTCGGCACGACCCAGCGGTCCCAGAGGAGCCAGTACAGCCCCGCGGCCAACACGGTATGGGTGAATCCACGGTGCTTGAGGAACAGCCCGGGCAGCCAGCCCAGCGGGATCGACCGGCTCACGCCGCTGCCGACCTTATCGATGTCGGGAAGCCACGCCGAGGTCATACCGACCACGGCCCCGATGGCGAGCCCCGACAGGCCGTGATGCCCCGCCGCCGCCACCGCCTCCCCGGCGACGGCCCCCGCCGCGAGGTGGGTGCGTCCTAACATGGCGCGGTTCCGGCCACCAGCCGCCGGGGCACCCGTGCCGGAGGTCCGTACAGGAACCCCTGCGCGTAGCGGACCCCCATCTCCGCGAGCGCGGCCGCCTCCTCCACCCGCTCCACGCCCTCAGCGATCACGCGCTGGCCGAGCTCGCCGGCCAGCTGCACCACCGCCCGGATGACCGCGGCGTTGCCGGCATTGGTATGGCACCCCCTGACCAGCCGCATGGCCAGCTTGCACCAGGCACCCGGGAAGGCCCCCAGGCGCGCCAGGTCGCTGTCCCCGGACCCGAGGTCGTCGAGCGCGATCTCCACACCCTCCAGCGCCGCCGCCGTCCCGGCGCGAAGCAGCACGACGGACCCCTGGCGCCCTTCGGGGATCTCCCACACCACCTGCGCACCGTCAGCGTCCGGCCATCCGTGGCCCTCGGCCGCGGCGACCAGCGTGGCCACCGTCACATTCATGAACAGCCGGACCCCGGAGGGGCACCGGGAAAGCGCGCTGCGCAAGGCCGCGGCGTCAAAGGCCCGCAGGGCCTCCGGGCCCTCCGCCGCCAGTTCCCGCAGCACCTGGCCCAGGTCGCGCCCGGGTATGCGCACCAGCGCCTCGTAGCCCACCAGCCCTTCGGTCCCGATCCGCACGATCGGTTGATACAGGTGCATCATCCTCAGTCGGGGCATGGCACCCTCCCCCTCAACAGGAACTCCCCGTGCAGAGCAGCGAAGCCACACGACCCGAGGTCTGCCGCTGGGCGATCTCATAGAGGTTGGTCACATCCACCACCGGAGTCACGGCCGGATCCGAGGTGGTCAGGGTGATCCGGTAGCAGAGGCTTGCACCGGCCGGCACGGTGACGTTGCTGAAGACCGGCGCCGCCGTCCAGGTCCGGCAGCCGTCTGTGCTCACCTGGTAGGCGATGCTCGTGCCCGCCGGCAGGGCCGCCATCGCCGTGCAGTCCGGCGGGGACTGACCGGCGGCGCAGTCCGCGTCCTCCACCCGCACCTGGGTCACCTGGTGCCCCACCGGCAGCGCCACGCTCGCCAGCACGGCCTGTGGCGCATACGCGGGCCACGTCTGCCCGGAGAGCGACCGGATGCTGTCCTGGCCGAAGGTGTTGCCGGTCGCCAGATCCTCGTAGTCCCAGCCCGTCGGGTACACCACGGCACCCGCGGCCGTGCTCCACCCGGAGGCCACCGTCACCGGGACGTCGAGGCTCACCGGCACCGAGAGCGACCACCCGGGGAGTGGGGAGAGGCCCGAAGGGCCATAGGCGTAGGCCAGCAGTTGACCCTGCTGCGTCAGGACCCAGTACCCGCCGCCCTGGGGGAAGAAGGCCACTCCCACCACCGGGCCGTCGGCCAGGGGAGGGGTCGGGGGGTCCCAGGCCGGGGCGGAAAGGTAGGCCGTACCGTCCCAGGTCCAGAGTTGGACGGCTTCCTGCTGCCAGGTGGCGGCCACGGAGCCGCCCGCCGTGGCCGCCACGCCCAGGTTCCCCGCCAGGCCCCCACGGAGATCGGCACGAGGGAGGTGCCCTGCGCCTCATACACGTCGGCGCCGTTCGCGGTGGCCGCCAGCACCGCCGACGGCAGGGCCGCGGGTCCCGGCGCCAGGCCGATCACGCCGGCCGCGGCGGTCTGGGCGGCCAGCACCGCATCCCCCTGCCCGTTCAGCCCGTACACCACCACCTGCGACGCGGTGCTGACAGCGAAGGCGTCCCCGCCCTCCACCCAGGCCACCCCGGTCGCCGGTAGGCTCCCCAGGCCCCAGTTGGTCACCGCGACCACGGACTGGCCGTCGAAGACGTACGCGTCGACCCCGCCCTCGGTGGCGACCAGGGCGTACGTGCCATTGGGGTCGAACGCGGCCTGCAACGGGGCGTACGGGAGCGTCACCGTACCGGGGCTTGCCACGTCCACCACGGCCGTCGTGGCCGCGAGGTTAACGGAGTTGGTATCCAGGTAGTCGTCACGGAACCAGTACGGGCTCGCGTTCTGCACGGTGCCGGCGGCCGCCGCCGGACCGAGCATCACCGCGGCGGCCGCAAACGCCGCGCCCACCGCCGCCCACCGGCGTGTCGTGGCCCTCACCTCCTCTGGAGACGCGGAGGAGGTGGCCCCCACAGGACCACATCCCCGTTTCCTCACACAATGGAAGTTCGGCTTACGCTTATGGAGTCGTTTGGGCGTCCTGTTGTACAAGTAGTGTCGGGCGGGTCTCACTCGCCCGTGTACCATGCTGGTACGAAGCACTTAATAACGGGCCCCTTCGCCCACTGCCTATACCACCGGAATCCCAGCCCTGTTGAGTTGCGCACCTGCGGCAAACACGTTCAGATCACCGGCGATCACCGAATTAGCAACAGCCTCGAGCTTCTGCAGCGCGCTCGGTCGAGCGTTTGACGGCAAGAGGAGAACGCCGGTTAGGCGTTGGCCAAAGTTCATTCCGTTGAGCGCCTGAAGCTGTGGCGGCGAAAACCTCAGGTCGCCGGGCTGCACCGCCGCCGGGCCCTTGGTCAGCCACGAGGGCGTGGCCATGTCCGTACGCACCCCTGGAAAGCCGATGCTGGTGAGAGCCGTCTGCCCGGCGCGCGAGATCAGCCAGATCACGAAGGTCATGCCGGCCTCGGACCGCGGTGCAGTACGCGGTACCGTGGCAAGACCCGCAATGGCTGGGACCACGGGCACAGGTGGCCGCGGGAAGCGCACCACCCCGCTCGACACCGCCGCCGTCCGCGGGTGAGGCGAGGTGCGATTAACGGCCGAGAACTCCACCACAGGGCCGGTTCCACGAACAAATAATAGATTCCAGGTGATGCGCAGGAGATCGGACAGCGCATTGAGGCCCCGTAGCACTTTCGCAGAAGTCAGAGACAGTTTCCCGGCGATGAGCACCTGTCCGCCGCAACCCTCGGCATACCCCAACCAGGGAAGGGAGGACCCGATGCCCCCGCGAGCGATCGCGCCCTGAAAGCGTCCGCCATGCTGGGCCACGTCGGCGGAGAAGGCCGCGAACTCCTCGGTAGACCAGCTCGGCGAAGGAACGGCGATGTGGGCAGCCGTAAGCCTGGTGTACACCACCGAGTAGACGCTGAAGTCCACGGGTATCCCGACGAGCCTGCCCCTGAGATCATGCCCGGTCTGCAGGAGACCCGGCAGCAGCACCGAGGGATCCATGTTCGACGCCTGGAACTGTGCCGAAAGGTCCAACCCGTTACCATCACCGCCAACTACGGCGGCAGACACCCTGGGATTCCCCCGCCCCTGGATCCCCGTGGCCGTCACGACAGTGTTCGGGACGTAGCGCGCACGGAGGCCGCGGTGGGTATTATTGAAGGCAGTAAGCACCGGCTGAAACCAGCGCTGGGTCGCCGCAAAGACAGCTTCTCTCTGGGCAAACGTCCCGGAATCCGTACAACCACCTCGTCACCCGTTGTCACGTCGAACTCCACCACGGGCGAAGCCGTCGTTGGCTGCGGCGCTCGGGCGCAACCACCTACCGTTACGGCCGCCATGGCTACCAACAGGCCCCGGCGCGTCAGCATCTGACTGCCCCCCCCCCGCCCACCCGGAACCCCACCAACACCATTGAATCGTTTGCTACCGTTGTGGTAGGCAGGACGCCATGCGTGCATAAGGGACACGCTACTCGAATGCAGACAGGGCGGTAGCGCCGGTTGACCGTACGCGTTCGGTAAACGGGGGGGGGTGAGAGGTGGACTAGGGGGCTGCTGATGGTGCGGGGAGGGGTGCGGTGAGCGTCTCGCGGAAGCGCGGGGT
>Ga0080006_1189738_pt1 | contig 26908 bp, 22 predicted proteins | sample RS3BMetagenome_FD_69209 | JGI IMG/M metagenome (GOLD analysis project Ga0080006, IMG submission 69209) | Ferric oxide microbial mat and aquatic microbial communities from Rainbow Spring, Yellowstone National Park, USA - RS3B (SPADES... ...
CACAAGCGCCACCTCCCTTGCCAGCCTCGCTACACGTGGGACTGGCGGGCCGCAGTCAGGCGGCCTATCGCGGCGCGATCCTGCAGCCGCAAGCCCCCGGCTTTAGCCGTGGGGTCCTGACCCGACTCGGTCGCTCACCTACTCCGGGATGAGCACCGCCCAGAACCTGGCGCTGGTCGACCAGCTGCTCCAGCCCTTCTATCAGCAGAATCCCAGCATCCACGTCAAACTGATCCTGTCCAACGGTCCCACCACCGAGACCGGCCTGCTCACGGGCGCCGCGGCCGGCACCAATCCAGACGTCTTCCACACCTGGGTCGTCCCGACGGCCCAGTTGGAGAACAACATCCTGCTCGACCTCATGCCCTACGCCTCCAAGGACAATGTCGACCTGAGCATCTTCTCCTCGCAGCAGATCGGCCAACTGCGCGCGGGCAGCGGCCTCTTCGGGCTGCCCATGTACCTCGGCACCGTGACCGTACTGATCAACAAGAGCATGCTCGACTCCATGGGCATCGCCTACCCGGCGCAGGACTGGACCTATGCGGATTGGGCGCAGCTGGCCTCGGCCACGACCAAGAAGAACGCCACGGGTACCGCCACGCACGGCATCGACAACATCTCGATGCAGTACATGGACGAGTGGCAGTTCCAGGCCTTCGGCGGTTCGATCCTCAACCCGGCCGACCCCACGCAGTGCACCCTCGATGCCCCCGGATCCATCGCCGCCACGAGGTGGTACGCCGACCTCTTCGCCAGCGGGGCCGCGATCCACGCCAAGACGCTCTTCTTCCAAGGCCAGTCGTTCAGCCGGCTCGCCCAGTCGTGGGAACTGGACTTCTGGCTGGCGTCGCTCTACCGGTCCGGTGTGGACTGGGACATCATGTCGTTGCCGACCAACCCCGGCTACCCGGGGGTGACGCGCTCCACCTCGGACTACTACGGGGTGTCGGCCGCCACCAAGCACGGCAAGGAGTCCTGGGAACTGGTCCGGTACATGGGGACCGCCCCGGCGTTCGCCGAGGGCCTCATCAAGACGCGGCTGTTCACTCCGGCGCTCAAGTCCCTCTGGCCGCAGTTCGTGACGATCATCAACCAGGTCGCACCGTTCACCCGCGGCAAGAACATGGCCGTTCGGCACGCTGGCGGAGAGCAACCACGCCATCCCGAACCCGGTATTTCCGTACGCCACCGCCCAGGCGACGGGCCTCATCAATACGGTCATGAACAACATCCAGATCGGGAAGGTGGGCGTCACCCAGTCGCTGCAGCAGTTGGCCGCACAGATCAACGGCATGCAACAGGCCGGCGCGCAGGAGGCCGCCGTAGCCGCCAACAACACCAAGGCCTTCCCGGTGCGCGGTGCGGCGGTCGTGACGGTGCCGGCCGGCCTGTGACCCGGGGGGCGGCATGGTGGCCGCCGCATCGCGGGGGCCACCGTGCCACCCCCCCAGGGCCGGTGTAAAGGGGTGCCCCGGAGCAGTGGTGCGGCGGAGCGGCCGTCAGTCGGTCGGTCTCCCGCCGGAGCGGGAGGCCTTGCTCACGAAGGCCCCGCGGCCGGGCGCAGGGTCTGCAGGGGCTGGGGTGGGCGCGCCGGCAGGCGCAGAGGGCGCCCCGACAGGGCCGGTGTTTCCGCAGAGCCCCGGTTGGGCGGCGATGGTTACTTCGCCCGCCGAAGCCGGAAGACGACCAGCGTGGCGGCGAAGCGGAGGCCACACCGATGGGGGAACCGGACGCGGTGCCCCTGGACGTCCTGGCTCAGACGCTGGGTGTCCCGCCGGAACGGGTCCTGAGCCGCCAGGTCATCGACCCGCGTGGAGGCCGCGTCATCGAGCCGTGGGAGGCGGCGCCGAGGGGCGCTGCGGCGCAGATGGCCTTCGATCGCTTCCTGGACGCGTATGTCGCCTCCGGGGGCGTCGCCGTCCGGCGGGAGGCGTTTGCGGCGGCGTTCCGCTGTTGCCGGGTCTTCAAGAAGCTGGTCGAGATAGATGATCTCCTCGACTGCCTGGTGCGCTCAGGGTGCGACCCGGACGATCGGGCTCACGCGCGTTGGTATGCCCGGGATACACCGGAGGTCGTGGCCGCCGCCCTGGCCTCGTGGTGAGGGCAACCCCTCGCCCCGGCCGCCGCGCGGGCGACCGCCCGGTTGCAGCCGGCGCGGGGGCGCATCCACCCGTGACCGCCAAGCCGGGATACAGCCCCCGTCCCGATCCCCTTGCGGTGGTCGGCCGGCGGGGGGATCGCGGGCGTTACTCGAAACTCCCCGCTTTCCCATCACCAACGGGTGCCGACCGGTCAGGCCGCGAGCCTACAGATACTTTACCCTTAGTGATTTCTTCACAAATCCCCACGCCAAGGTCAATCCTGCCATAACCGGCGGAGGTCGGGCCAAAGGCTACCCTTGCGACGGGGACGAGCGCGCGCGTCCCCCGTTCCAAGCGCAGGGGAGGTGCTCCTGTGAAGCTCTGGCAGAAGGCGGCGGCCGTCGTCGCCGGGCTGGCGGTCGCGGCGGGTGCGGTCGCGGCGGCGTCCGCGGACGGCCCGCAGTTCGGCGAGGTCCACGGCGTGCCCCACATGGACCACGTCTTCGTGATCATGATGGAGAACCACGGCAGCAGCCAACTCCTGAGCAGCAGCAACCGCGACACGCCGTTCATCCAGTCCCTCGCCAAGACCTACGGCCTGGCGCTCGACTACTACGGGGTGACCCACGTCAGCCTGCCCAACTACATCGCCACCATCAGCGGCAGTAACTGGGGCAGCAACTCGGACAACCCGGACCAGAAGACCCTCCTCGACCACCGCAACCTCGTCGATCAGTTCGAGGCGCACGGCGTCAGCTGGAAGGGCTACATGCAGTCGCTGCCGTCGCCGGGCTACACCGGTTCTTTCGCTGACTACACCGGGACCCCCAACGGTCCCGGCAACGCCCTGTACGTCCTCAAGCACGACCCGTTCCTGCTCTTCCCCGACGTCTACGGTAACCCGGCGCGCGCCGCCGACGTCGTGCCGCTGCACCAACTCACGTCGGATCTGGCTGCCAACCATGCCCCCGACTTCGTCTGGATCACGCCGAACGTGTGCAATGACATGCACGGCATGAGCGGCGCCGCTTGCCCGTACAGCAACGACGCCCAACTGCAGCAGAACGGCGACCAGTTCGTGCGGCAGTGGGTCACGGCCATCATGCACAGCCGTGCCTGGACCGGCAACTCGGCCATCTTCATCACGTGGGACGAGAACGACTTCGCGAGCAACACCGGTTGCTGCGACAGCCCGATGATCGCGAATCCGGCCGTCAACACCAGCAGCGGCAGCGGGGGAGACCTGACCACCGCCTCCGTCTACGGCGGCGGGCATGTGCCCATGATCGTCATCGCGCGGCACGGGGTGCGCGGCTACAGCAACACGACACCCTACAACCACTACTCCCTCCTGCGCACCATCGAGCAGAACTGGAACCTCGGCTACCTGCAGAACGCCGGCGATTCGAACCAGGTCCACTCCCTGCGGGCGTTCCTGGTGCCCCAGCATCCCCAGCAGCCGTAGGTGGCCGATGCAAGAGTCCTCTTCTGCGAGCCCACGATTCCTAGGTCCTTGTGCCCCAAGGCCTTCCGGCTCCGGTGCCGCACGGAGACCGACTTTCGCACTGCCGTCCTGGGCCTGTCCCAGGCCCAGCCCTTCCCCGGGCACCGAACCGGCGCCGGGTGCGGGCGGACATTCCGGCCGCACCCGGCCTTGCCGGGTCGGTGGGCCGTGGCGGCCACTCCCGCGGGCCTACCGGGATCGCCAGAGTGGTGCCGGGCACTTTGCGCACCGCGGCTTGGGCGGAGTGCGGCGACCGCCCGCATCCGCGCCCGCTCGGCTCCGGACGGCGGCCCCGGCGGGGCGGTGCCGCGCAAGTAGGATGCCAGATCCTGTTATTCCGATGTCGGGATAACAGGATTTATGCCGATCTGGGCATTATCCCGACCCCGCTGCCAGGATCACAGCGCACACAGGGAACGCGGCCCAAAGAAGTCGGCAAAATTACCGGGGGGCTACGCAGATGCCCAGAGGTCGACTGGTTGGCGGTGGTTGTTGTGGTCCAAGGCTTGCGAGCCGCGGTGACGGGAGTTGGGTGGTAACGGCGGACCGGAATTATGCCGACTACCGGCCAGCCAGCCTGTCCCGACAGCCCTTGAGGCGCCTTGCGGTTGGCCCAAGGACATCCATCGGCATAACCGCGGAGTCGGCATAATGTGCGGTAAAGCCGAGGAACCGAGGCGATGCCCCACGGTCCCGCCTCCCCCTGCCCGGGCTCCCGCCGGTGCCCTCGGCCGGGGCGGCACGCCGGGGGCGAGCGCCGCAGCCGCACGGCCACGGTGTACGGCCGCACCTCCGCAGCCCCTTTCCCACGGCATTCCGATCCCGGTCCGCCCCCGATCGCGCAGCCGCACCGGGCCGCCGCGTGCATCCGGTCGCTAGGGCGCCGCCCAGGGCCCGCCGGGACATCGCGCCTGCTCCGGTATGCGGTGCGCCTCGGCCCAGCCGCACCCACGGTGCAATTCCGGCGGTCCGCCCTTTGTCGCCTTGGGCATCCTCCCGCCCGATCCCCGTTCCTGGTCGAGCAACTCCTCCCGCCCATCCGGTCCGCGGATCAGACGGCTCTTACCCCCCCCTTTTTTCGCCCCTGATCGACAAATATCGCGCCTATGGTGTCTATTTACGAACGGCCGGGCACGACACGGTCAGGGGGGACGCAGCCTTGCCCTATCGGTTGGAACTCGACTCCCTGTGGATGGCGCTTCAACCAATCGTGGACTTGGAAAGTGGCAGGGTCGTGGGACACGAGGTACTGGTGCGGGGGGCGCCGGACTCTCCGTGGCCACAACCGGAGGCGCTGGCGGCGCAGGCTCGGCGCGAGGGCCGCGAGCAGCAGTTGGAGCTTCGATGCCGCGCCTTGGCGCTGCGGGCGGGACGGGACCTCCTGCCCGCCGACCAACGGTTGTTTGTGAACGTGGACATGCGCTATGCCGTGCTCCCCATCGACAACGTCGCGCCTCCCATGGAACCCAGGCGAGTGGCCATCGAGATCTCGGAACGGCAGCCCATCCTGGACAACCCGCGCGCCCTGGACGCGATACACCGGTGGCGGCGCCACGGCTACGCCATCGTCCTGGACGACTACGGCACCGGTTACGCCTCTCTCGGCACACTGCTGGCCATCCAACCGGACATCATCAAGGTCGACCGGCGTATCGTCGCCGACGTCGACAGTAATCCGCGCCACCATCGCGCGCTCGTGTCTTTGTTGGAACTGGCGCGCGACCTGGGCACGGAAGTGATTGCAGAAGGGATCGAGACGAAAGAAGAGATGCGGTCACTGCGGGCCATGGGCGTGGTGTTAGGACAGGGTTTCCTCCTGGGCCGGCCCGCACCGCAGCCAGGCGGCGCATGCCCCGCAGGGCTCATGCGCGAGACCACCCCACCCACGGGGGTGCGGGACATCCCCGCGAGGGATCCGGCCTCCGCGGAAGCCTTTCACCAAGCCCTGCTGGGGGCCATCGGCCAGGGCGTGTACTACGTGGACCGGCGCCGCACCATCCTTCACTGGAACGCGGCGGCGGAAGCGATCACAGGATTCGGGGCCGCGGACGTGGTCGGCCGCAACTGCATGGTGAGCCGTCTCGGCCATCTGAGCGCCACTGGTGTCCCCCTGTGCTACGGTGCCTGTCCGCTCGTGCATACCATGGCCGACGGGCTCCCGCGCGAGGAAACCCTCTGGATACGGCATAAGGGCGGGCACCGCATCGCGGCGTCCGTCCGTACGACCCCGGTCCTCGATTCGGAACGCCGCATCATCGGGGCCGTGGAGGTGTTCACCCCGGCGGCGACCTTGGACGCGGAGGGGCGCCCGCCGGACCGCGCCGTCGCCGGGTGCGGGAACGTGCGCCGGGACGGAGAGGTCGAGGGCCCGACGCTGCGCGCGGCAGCCCGATGACGCCCGCATCGACGGCGGCGGGCCACGTCGCGCCGCCACGCTGGCGGTGTGGCGGGCGGGCAGCGGAGGCCGCCGGGACTTCGGCGCATCGTCGCGCCGGCAGGCGGCAGTGGAGACGGGGGGTGGGGGACGGGCGGCGGGACCCGGATCCCCCCGCCCGCGCAGGGCCCCCGGCGGTCCCCTGGTCCTCGGAACGCGGCGTCCCAAGGCGTGCGGCACGGCGACTTGGCGCGGTGGCGTCCTAAGCGGGCCGGTGGCATGCACCCCCCGTGCGTCTGCGGGCGGCCCCCAACCACCGTGCCGACGTCCCTCGGGTAGCCGGCGCCGGTGCGCCGGCTACCCTCGGATATCGGGCCCCGGTCGCCGCGCTGCGTCCGGCGCGCGTGGCGACTGGGACGGCGGCCCTCAGGCCGGCATCCAGAGGCGGAGGGCGGCGGGGTGGACGCTGAACGTGGCGGGGAGTCCGCCGAGGACCTCCCCGTCGGCGTGTAGCGCGACGCCGGCCGGCCCCTCCAGGCGCACCGAGTGCGCACGGACGTAGCCCACGGCGGGGTGCCCGAGGTGCGCGCCGAGGAAGACCTTCGGGAGCAGGCCGAGGGTGGCCCATCCGCGGACGTCGCCCACCAGCAGTACGTCCAGCAGGCCGTCGTCCACCTCCGCGCGGGGGCAGACCTGCATGCCGCCTCCGTAGGCGCGCGTGTTGCCGACCGCCACAAGCAGGCGGGCCTCCGGACCCATGGCCGGCCCGTCGTCCAGCGTCACCGTCATCTGCGGGGGTTCATAGCGGAAGGCCAGGCCGACCGCGGTCATCAGGTAGGGGATGGTACCCTTGGCCTTGGACCGCATCGCGTTGACCCGCCGCGCCACCTCGGCGTCGAACCCGGCGCCGGCGATATTGATATAATACCGTTCATGCACGCGGCCGAGGTCGATGGGGCGCGTGCCGCCGCGGTGCAGGGCCTCCAGCAGGGGGGCCGGGGCCCGCAGGATGCCCGCGGATCGGGCGAAGTCGTTGCCCGTGCCGAGCGGCAGGACGCCGACGGCCAGGTGGGTGCCGGCCACGCCGTTGACCACCTCGTGCAGCGTGCCGTCCCCGCCCACCGCCAGGATGCGATCGAAGCCGGCCGCCGCCGCGTCGGCGGCGATGCGGGTCGCTTCCTTGGGGGCGGTGGTCCAGTGCTCGTCGAACGGGAAGAGCCGCCGGGCGTCGGGGGAGAGGCGCCGCCAGACCCGTGCGACCCGGCCGCCGCCGGCCGCCGGGTTGACGATGACCAGCGTGCGTTCCGTGGTCATACCCCGCGCCGCCCGGACGGGCGCGGTCGGGTCGCTGCCCCGGGACGGCGGATCCCCGTGCCGGACGCGGCGGGCCGCTTGGCGGCGTGCATCGGGTTGTCCCTAACCCCCTCGTGACTCCGATCCCCCGAGGGCGCGGCGCGCCCCGGTCGTTCCGGCACGGGTGGGCCGGCGGACGGAGTTGCGTGTAGTTCCGCATCGACCCGCTTCGACCCTCTTCGCGGCATCCGTGCGGCCCTCTGGCCGCGGGTGGCGCCAGCGCACCCGTCGGCATATCCTTCCTCAGATGCGGGGGACATCCGTCCGTCCGGCTACTCACTCCCCCCCGCTGCGCATCCTCGGGCGATTCGCCGTGGTCACTCCTCCGCAGCCCCGCTTCGGGGGGTGCCGAGGAGTGACTGTTCCGGTCCGGCCGCGGCAGTTCTTGGACCCCCGCTCCCGCGGGTGCCACTACCCGTTGGCGGGATATCATGACCAGGTCCGGGTGCCCGCGGCTGCGGATCGGCACACGCACCCATGATTCCCCCCGGGCAGGGCCACACCCAGGGTGGGGGTGCGCCGCCCTCTCCGCCGACGGGGGTACCATCCCAACCCCGCTCCCAGTTGTCCGACACCCGTGCTGTGGTGCTGCGCAGTTACTCGCCGTGCAGACCCTCTTGGTCGTATACCCGCCCGGTGAACGCGCCGGCGGCCCCCTGGCACGCCGCGAGGGCTTCCCGCGCCGCGGCACCGAGGGAAGCCCCGAAGAAGTCGCGCCCGCGGATCTTGCCGAGCCAGGCGTCGAGTTTGCCGAGGTCGTTCTCGATCTCTTCCGACTCGGCAGAGGTGAATTTGCGCTTGGCCGTCTCCTTGTCCACATCGGCGACGAACTCGGCGCAGCGCGCACAGAACTCCGCGTACTCCTGGTCGCGGTCGGTACGGAACCGCCCGCGCAGCGACTCCGCGTCGGGGCCCTCGACCACGTCGGCGGCCAGTAGCACGGCGTCCCCGCCGGCCGCGCGGACATCCGCCTGCACCGAGCGCATCTCGGCCTCCTGGGCGGCTCGGGACGGGAGCACCCACACCCCGGCGTGCAGGTTGAGCGCCCCCGCGCCCCGCATGCGGCGCCACACGCTGACCCGGAGGCTGGAGGGTGAGGACGGGACCTGGGGGAGCAGAATCACCCACTCGGCCGTCTGGATGACCCCCCCTGGGTCGGCTGATGCCGCGTGTTCTGGTGCGGGGGGCGCCTGCAGGGGCACGCGGGCTTCTAGGGCGGGGTTCCGGCCCGGCCCGCCCGGGGCCCGCCTGCGACCGGCAGGTGTGCGCCGAATGCGGACCCGCCCGTGGCGTCCTCCCGGGCGGGTCCTCCGGAGCCGCGCCCCGGGCCGCCAGGACCCGCCGGCTACCGCCGGCCGAGGAGGACGACGCCGACCGCCACCGCCAGCAGAGCCGACCCCGCCACGATCTCGCCGTACCGGCCGGCCAGGCGCCGCAGCGCCGCACCGGCGTGCAGGCCGGCGTAGGTGAAGAGGGCCGCCTGCAGCGCCAGGGCCGGGACCAGGATCCGCAGCGGCAACCGGGCGGCACCGGCGGCGAGACCGGCGCCGAGTTCGTCCATGCTGACGCTGAGGCCCGCCAGCACCAGGCCCCAGCCGACCGGACGGCGGCGCAGGAGTTCAGCGCCCTCGCCCCCGGAGTCATCGTCGTCATCGTCGCCGTCGGCCTCGCGCAGTTCCCGCCAGCCCTCGGCCAATTCGCGCAGGCCGAGGAAGGCCAGCAGGGCGGCGGCACCCCAGACGGCGTACCCGGCGAGGAGCCGCCCCAGCCACCCGCCCAGCGCCGCGCCCAGGATCGGCATCGCGCCCTCGAACAGGGCGACGACCAGCGCCAGGCGGCGCCGCTCGCCCACTCCCGCCGTCCCGAGGCCTACGGCCACCGCCAGCGTATCGAGCCCGAACGCGGGTACGACCGCCAATACGCCCCAACCGCTCAACCGCCGGCGCCCCCTGACGGCGCCCCGCCGTGGACGGCGCGCGGCGCGCTCCGCCCTCGACCGGGCGCATCGGTGCAAGATCTGCTGCCCATCGGATTATAGCCCGTGCCTCCACTGTTGCAACATCTGTTTCAAGACCCCGGACGCCCCGCCGCCCTTTGGGCGAACGGCCGGGGATGCCCACGCAACCCCGCCCCTTGACGCCCGTCGCGCCTGCCCGCTACCATTTCACCTAAAACCGCGTGGTTTAGGTGGTTTAGAGTCTGATGGCGCGAATGGGGGCGAGTGGTCCATGGCAGAGGACGCTGCCGGAAGCGGCGAGGCCGGGGTGGAGTCTCGGGAATTGCTGATCGATCAGACGGCGCAGGACCTCCTGGCCCCGGAAGTCGAGAACGTGCTGCAGAGCGTGCGCACGGGGGAGGCCCGGGCGCGCTTCCTGGCTCTACAGGCCGCGGTCGGCGCCGGGCGGGTGCCGGAGGCGTGCCTGCCCGCCCTGGAGCAACTGCTGGCCCTGGGTATCGAGACCGGCCGCTTTGAGAAGGTCCACGGGCGCGCGGCGGACACCCTCGCCCGCGGCCTGTTCGCCCGGACGCCGGCCGGCCGCGACCGGGCGGCGCAGGCGGCCGCGGTCAGTTCGGCGCTGTCGGCGCTGCAGGGGGCGGTGATCTCCGGCCTGGCCTTTGCCGCCGACGGGCCCGGTGCCCACCGGCTGACGATCGAGACCGACCGCGGTGAAATGCTGGTGCGGATCGACCGCTCCGGTGTGCGGGTGGATTCGGTGGGTGTCGGGGCGTAGGCGGGGGCGGAGGCGGCCGTCTGGGCACCCCCCCAGCCCCCGCTTCCCCGGCCCCTCCGAAGGTGCGCGGGACTGCCGGGGACGGCATGGCCGCCGATGCGACCGGGCCCGGGGCGCCCTGTGGGGGTACTCTGCCGTTCCGCCCGTCCCATGGCGCCAGCGGGAGCGCGCGCACGTTCGCCTTCCGACGTGCCTGTCTCCCCAGAGATCCGCGGGCGCACCCGCGCGGGATGTCCCAGGGCTCAGAGCCAGGCGAGGGTCTGTAGCGCCGCCGCACCCTGCATCCGTTCGCGTGCCGGCAGCGGCGGGCGGGGCTGCCCGACCCGTACCCCCCGCGCCTCCAACGCCGCCTTGAAGAGCCCCAGATCCAAGCCGTCGCCCAGGGCGCGGCGCACCGCGTCGATGCGGTCCTGCGCCAGTCGCGCCCCGGCCGTATCCCCGGCCCGGAAGGCCCGCAGGAGTTCGGCGAAGGGTTCGGGCACCGTGGAGGCGTTGCCGGACACGATGCCGTCGGCGCCGGCCGCGAGCGCCCCCAGGGCGATGGCGTCGCCACCGCAGAAGACGGTGAACCCGCGCGGGCAGGCCGCGCGTCCCGCGGCGGCCAGCGCCCGCAGGCCCGCCAGGTCGCCCCCGGAATCCTTCACACCCGCCAGATTCGCTGCCCGCGGGGCCAGCGCCGCGATCAGCCCAGGGGTGACGCGATTCCTGGCCGCGCCGGGGAGGTGGTAGAGCAGGAACGGCACGTCCCCGGCCGCGGCGGCCACCTCGGCGAAGTGGTCCACCAAGGCCTCCTCGTCCACGGCGAAGTACCAGGGCGTCACGGCCGCCACGGCGTCGGCCCCGACGCGTGCCGCGTGTTCGGCCAGGACGCGGGCACCCGCCGTTGTGGCGTCGCCCACGTGGGCCACGACGGCCAAGCCGGCGGGGCGGGCGGCAGCGACGACCCCTTCCAGCAGGTGGCGGCGTTCCTCGGGGGTGAGGAGCGGCCCCTCCCCGGTCGTGCCGCCGACGAAGACCGCGTCGACTCCGCGCTGCCTGAGCCATTGGACGTACGGGGCGACGGCCGCGGCATCCACCTCGCGCCCGCGCGGGCCGAGGGGGGTGAGCATGGCGGCCACCAGACCGGTGACGGGGGTGCGGCCGGCGGGGGCAGTCGGCATGATGCGCCTCCGGCGGGTCGATTCCGCGCTCAGTTCCGCGGCGGCCACGGCGCTCCTTCCGCGTGCCGCCCATCGGGACGGGGCTTCCGGGCCCGTGGGGTTGGGGGGCGGTCTGCGGACGCGGCCCAAACGCCCTCCGCCCGGCTACAATTGGGGGGAGGCAACTACCAGCACCCCTGGGCGGCGGGGCTGGACGTCTTGGAGCGGGCGTGGTCGGGAACGCCGCCGGCTGACCGATGCAGGGACGTACTGCGCCCATGAGGGCGGCCAGGCCGCCGGGCGTGTGGCCGCTCCCGTCGCCTCGCCCGTCAGCGGACTGCGCCAACCCGTGGCCGAATGGCAGGAACGGTTGCCGCAGGTGAGTCGGCAGTAACTGCCCAGCCCCCCCAAGGCTGGGGCTGCCGAGGAGTTACCGGGGGAGTTCTTCTAAGCGCGGAGGTGTCGGCATGGGCGATGGGCCCGAGGGGCAGAGGCAGGCGCTGCAGCGGCTGCCGCGGACAGAGATGCCGTTCGGCACGGCCGAGGACGTGTTCGCCGTGGATGCGGGGCACCCCACCTGCCATTGCGTGACGGTGGCGGCCCTGCCGGGGGACGGCCCGGAACGCTTGATCGCCTCCTGGTACGCCGGCACCGCGGAGTGCCGGCCCGACATCGCCGTGTTCTCCGCCAGTTGGACGGAGGGCGCGGGCTGGTCGCCCGCCCGCCTGGTGGTGGACACCCCGGGCCTGCCTGACGGCAACCCGATTCTCGGCGTATCGCCCGGGGGCGACCTGTGGCTCATCTTCGCCACGCTGACCGGGCCCAGCTGGAAGACCTGCTACCTGCGCCGCATGCGTTCGGAGGACGGCGGGCTGACCTGGTCCGCGCCGGATGACCTGCCTGGCGGCGAGGTGGGTTGGTTGGTGCGCAACAAGCCGGTGGTCCACGGCGGTGCCTGGCTGCTGCCGGTGTACGACGAGATCCGTTGGGAGGGCTTCGTCCTCCGCTCCGAGGACGACGGGGCCGGTTGGTTGCCCTCGGGGCGCATGGTGGCGGAACTCGGCTGCATCCAGCCGACCCTGCTGCCGGACGCCGGCGGTGGGCTCGCCGCCTTGCTGCGCTGCGGCAAGGGCGGTGGGCCGGTATGGATCAGCCGCTCGGCCGACGGCGGGCGGACGTGGTCGGCCACGGCGCCCACCCCGGTTCCCAACCCCAACAGCGGCTGCGACGCCGCGGCCCGCCCAGACGGCTCCTGGGCGCTGGCCTGCAACGACGTGCCGAAGGGCCGCCAGGTGCTCGCTCTGCGCACCTCGCGCGATGGAGGGGCCACCTGGCCGGGGCGCGGCATCCTCGCCGAGGGCCCGGGGGAGTACTCCTACCCGGCGGTCATTCCCGCGGCGGACGGCGGGCTGCACGTGCTCTATACCCATGAGCGCACCAGCATCCGCCACCTGCGGGTCCGGCCCGGTTGGCCGGACTGAGCCGGAAAACGGACGCCCGCACCGGTGGGCCGCCGCCGCCCGCCGGACGAAACCGGGGCCGCACGGGGGCAGTCGCCCACCGGGTGACCCCCCGGCGACATGTACGCGACCGCCAGGAAACCGGGGGGGCAGGGCCCGTCCCCACCCCGGCCGCGGGTCGGGGGGCACGAATCGTCCCGTGCCCCCGCGGTTTCCCTACTGGAACTTCTTGATCATCTGGATCTGCCCGAAGTGCTGCATCTGGTGGTTGGGCAGGGCGGTGAGCATCCAGCGCACGGTGGCGCTGCGGTTCGGGCCCAAGGGCACCTCACGGGCGACATCCTCGGCCGTCAGGCCCGCCAGCGCCTGGCGCAGGATCCCCAGCGCCTTCTCCCTCTTGGCGGTCAGAGTGGCGACGGTCTCGCCCGCGGGCTGGGGGATGGGATTCTGCGGGCGGTCGCGCAGGTATTCGGCCTTCAGGTCGTCCGGCAGCGGCCTCCCGAGGATGCCGTGCGCCATCGTCACCTCCGTGCCCGCGATGTGCACGACCAACGAGGCGATGCTGTTGCTGAACCCCGCCGGCACGGCCGCCAACTGCTCGGGGCTCTGGCCCTCCAGGGCCGCGAGCAGTCGCGCCTTGCCGAATTCGACCGCCCCCAGGGCCTGCGCCGCAAAGGGCGCCAGGTCGGCGGAAACAGAGACATCCATCGTGGGCATCGGCATGCGCCTCCCTGTGGAATCGGGGATCGAACGGGACTCGGCCGGTGCCGGCGGCGTCCATCGGCTGCGATCGGTGGACCGGCGCCGTCTCGTCCCCAATACGCCGCCACCACTGCGGACGGCTGCGGTGCCTTCGTTCGGAGTCCACCCCGAAAGTCCTGGGACGGTGCTGCAAGACTCGGGCCCCACGCCCAACCGGAGCCGGAAGGCGTTGGGGCACAGGGGGCCAGGAAACCGTGGCCTCGCCAAAGGGGCCTTTTGCAGCGACCACCTGGGATGCCCGTGCGGGCATCCGACCCTCCACCCGGGGTCCGCCGGCGCGGGGCGGGGCGGATCCGGACCGGTCCCGGGGGCATGGCTTGAAATGGCGCATGGTCGGCGCCGTGGCGGCTGGTGGAGTTCCCGGCGGCTTCGTCGTCCGGCCGGTCTCGCCACGTGTGTCGACTTGTGCCCCAGCGATGCGGCCCTGCCCTGCCGGCGGCGCCCGAGGCATCCGGTGGGCAGGGTGGGCCCCGCCGACCCCGCGGGCCTGCACGATCATGCCACCGCTGTCAATCGGAACTGACGATCCGCCGGATCTCAGCCACGCAATCCACGCAGATGCCCTTGCCGCGATGCGGGATGACGTGGCGGGTGGCGCCGCAGAAGACGCAGGCGCGCGCGGGCGGGGCGTCGTCCTCGGGGCCCCCGACGCCCGCGAAGGCGGGCTCCAAATCCCCGCCGGGCCAGGCATCCGGGTTCCCCCGCGGCAGGACGGCGCGGCGGAGCCGGTCGAGTCCGCGGACGATGCCGGCCGGGTCGAACGACATCCGCGTCACCCCCAAGCCGCCACGGCACGGGAACGCTGTCCCTCCAGCAAGGGCCCGTGCCCGGCACGTACGGGTCTGGCGACCAGATCGGCAGGCGGGCTGTGCACGGTTTCCGATGCGAGTGTACCCCCGGGCGCGGCGTCGTCCAAGGCCGGGGGGGCTCACCAAGTGCCCCAACCGTCCGGGATGCGATCCCCGCCCCCGAGAATCGTGCTCAGTGGTCCGTCCGGGGCGAGGCAGTACGGTTCCCCGATCCAGCACGGGCATCACCCGCACCACGAAGTCGGTGGCCCTGTTCGGCGGCTCGGTGACGACGAGCAAGCCGCCGAAGCCCCCGAAGAACGGATACCGACCGCCCGGTGCAGCCGCCGTCGGTGCCCGCCTCCACGTACTGTCGCCACCGGCCGGAGATGGGCTTGCGGTTGGCGCCGGATGCGGAGGACGGGGGAGGGGCGCCCTGGATCCACACGGCCATCCGGCCCGGGTGCGCGGGATCCACCGCCGGTTGCCCCAGTTCCACCCGACCGGGAGGGGAGGCATCGGGGGCGGCGACGGGATGCCGTGCAGCCGGATGGCGGACGTGGCCGGCCCCGAACCGACGCCGGCCGATGGGGAGACCCGCACGGCGAGGGGGATGGCCAGGCATGCCGGGGCCTCGGCGGAGCCGACCCCGGTTTGGAACGTGCCGCCGGGCGCCCCGGCGCCCGCGGGGGCTGCGGAGGGCGCGGAGGCCGCCGGGCGCGGTGCCCGGACCCGCGCCGCTGTACAGGCGGCCATCCAGAGTAGCGACAGGGCTAGAACGGGCGTCCATCCCCACGGCTTCATCAGCGCGGGCCCCCAGCGAGGGGCACCCTCGATCGTCCGTTTGGGGGACCCGTCCGGCCCTCCGACGGGCATTTCAAAGCACACGGGACCGGAGCCTGAGCGTGCCCCGTCGCGGCACGCTCACAGCCGCAGGTCGCCGAACATGTCGGCCGACGGCATCCGCGGGGCGGAGTCCCGCTCCCAGGTCTGCGCCCCGCGCACGGCCCTGCGGGCGATCCGTTCACAGTAACCGCAGCGGCGGCAGGAGAGCGTGTTGCAGTCGTGCGCCGTGAAGAACTCGATGAAGTCTCGCGGTATCAGACCGTTGTCGATCTGGATGCCGGCGACGGGCTCCAGATCCGCGGCGATGGCCGCCCACTCGGCCGCATGCGGCCCCTCGCCCTCCGCGGCGCGGTGGCGGGCCAGCCGGAGGGGGGCGTGCTGGGACATGCTGATGATGTCCGTGAGGTCCCCCGCGTAGGCGCGAGCCGCATACGCCCCCGCGGCCCGCAGCAGCCACGCGGTGTCCCGTCCGCGACCGGCGATCTTGAACCGGTCGTACCCGATCGCTTCATACACGTGGAGATCCTCCGGCCGGATCCAGCGGGAGCGGATGATCTCCGCCCCGTCGCGCGCGTGCCGCCCGGCGCACCAGAACAGTTCGTACTCCAGGAGCGGCACGCTCCCGGACCGCGAGTGGAACGAGGGCGAGACGTGGTGGCAGTTGTTGTACGGGCACTGGTAGACACAGCTGTTGTTGACGATCAGTTCGAGGTCGCAGGACACCGACGCCCGGATCTCCTCCAGCACGGGGAAGTCCCGGTTGGCCGCGTGGTGCAGCACGATGGTGTCCGCGCCCATGGCCTCGAACTGCTTGGCCTCGCGGGGCGAGACCACGTCGATCAGCGAGGAGACCGTCACCTCCAGGGCCGGCGCGACGTCCTTGGCGAGGCCGATCATCCACGGCAGGCCCACGACCAGGCCGTCGGCGCCGATGTCGACCAGTTGCTGCAGCTGTTCCCGCATCGCGCCGACGTACGCGGGATCGTACTCCGCGTCGGCCAGGCTGGTGGCGTTCCAGAGGTAGTTGAAGCGAAAGCCGAGGTCGTGGGCCAACGCGATGTGCCGGGCCATGTCGTCCCAGCCGACCGCCGGCAGGATGTTGGAGGGCCGGCCCCCACCCACCAGGTCCTGCTGCAGCTTGCCGAAGACCGCGTGGACCGGCATCCCGGCCAATCCGCGCAGCAGGGCGTCATCCCAACTGGTGGCCACTACCAGACGCATGCTATCGCCCCTTCGCCGTCGTGTGGTCGCGAGTCGAGTCCGCCGCCCACGGTAGGGCCCGCGGGGGTCATGGGGAAGAGTCGTTCGACCGATCCGCGCGGTGGCTGGGGGCGGTCCCTGGTGCCCGAACGGTCCATCCGTCCGGGCGGGACCTGGCCAGTTCCCCGCCACCGCGCGGGGAAGTGAGTGAAGACGCAGCGCACCAGGCGGATGCAGGCTGACCGGTCGGGAACGGGCGGACCGCATCGGCCGAGAACCTGCACGACGCCCGTCGCGCGGAGGTGGGTGGTCTTGCCGCCGCGGTTCGGGCCGGTGAGGACCCACGCCGTGCCGCGGGGGTCGAATGCGATTCGATTCACGGTCAGGTGGTGTGGCTCGGGCCAGCTGCCGCGCCAGGGTGGGGTGAACCGCATCCTCGGCCAACCACCTCGGTTTGTCGATTCCGCGCCATCGGTGACGATGTCGGCCCGCGGGAGAGGCCTGCCGGCCGTCGCTTTCCTCCCGCCTCGAGGACGGCCCCCGTTCGTGGCGGTGGGGCCCGCCCGTAACACACGGCTCGCCTCGAACCGTACGTCAGACCGACCACGGCGGACGGCAGACCCAGGCCTCGGCCCTGCAGCCGTGCGTAATGAATCGATTCGGCTCAGCGCATCGCCTTCCACCTCCTGAATGGGCGCAGGTGTACCCTTCTTTCCCGAATGCTGCGGCATGCCTCCCCAAAGCAGGCCCTTCATCCCCTACCCATGCGGGAGAACTGGGCACTTTGTCAGCCGCACGGATTGGCCCGGAAGGAGTGTGTGGCGCCTTCGAGAAGTCCGCAAGTCAAACGAACCGTTTCAATTCCCTGGCCCCCCCCGGGCATACAGCTCAGGGCCCCGTCACCGGCGGACGGAAGGCACGCGGCCCAGGGGCGCCCGCACAAGTGCTCGCCTGCGGTCGCCTGACGACGAGCGGAGGAGGGCGGCGGACGTGGGGCAGGATTATCAGGGCTCCGCGTGCGCTCCTACACCCGCCGGAGCGCGCTCCACGTCGCGGCGGCGGCGTGCGGGGCCGGGTTCCTTACGGCGTGCGGCCTGAAGCGGGCGGCGCCGACGCAGGCCTCGGGTGTGACCACCGTCACCCTGGCCGCGGATGTGGGTGCCGTTCGGCGGCACGTTCGCCGCGATTCAGGAACCGGACATGAACCATGTTCTCAATCTTTACCAGACCGGTTGGCATGACGGCAAGTGGATGTTCTACCCTCCGCCGGTTTACCCCCAGGGGCCCTCGACCACCATCGACGCCCTGTTTTGGGGGATCAGCGGGAGCACGCGCCATCCGGACGCGGCGTGGGAACTTCTGAAGTGGCTGATTTTACGACGAGGCCGTCCGCGTTCCGTTTCTCCTGCGGTGGCCCGGCCGCGCTCCCGCGGGCGGCGTGACCGACGCCTGTATGAACACGCCGGACATCATGCCCACGCTCCTTTCGCTGTTGGGGCTCCCTGTGCCGGCCTCGGTCGAGGGGACCGATCTCAGCCGCTGCGCGTTGGGCCGTCCGGGACCCGAGCCGGAGGCGGCGTTTCTGCAGGGCATGGGACATGTGGTGATGTGGGAGGACGGCTTCGAGTGGCGCGCGCTGCGGGACACCCGCTACGCGTATGCCGTGATGCGCGCCGACGGTCGCGAGTACCTCTTCGATCTTAGGGCAGACCCGCAGCAGGCCACCGATCTGGCCACAGACCCCGCCCACGCCGCCACCCTGCACAGGTACCGGCAGGCCCTGCGGCAGCGCATGGCGGTGCTCGGCGACACCTTCGAATCGTGCACGTGGTACCGGGACCATTGGACGCGCGACCGCGTGATCGTCCGCACGGCAACCCTTAACCCGGTGGTGTGAAGATTGAGCGTGCCGCGGACCGAATACCTACGCCCGCGGTTCGTCCGGCGCGAGTGGCTCTGCCCGAACGGTCCATCGGTATTCGAAGCGGACCCGGGTGACAGCGGCCTGCAGCGCGGGCTGCCGGAGCGGAACCTGTCGCAGAGCCCCATCGTCTTCTGTGCGAGTCGGAACTCTCGGGGATCGAAAGACCGACTTCATGCCTGCCGCGTGGTGCCGGCGAGGGGTGCCCATACCCGCCTCGTCTGCGGGTTGCCGCGTGCTCCTGCACTTCCAGGCGGTGGTCTACGACGCCGCGGTGTGGTCGACGGGACCGCGGTGGCCCGCCACCGCGGGGGGGCACCCCCCACGAGCCCTCGGCGGGCATCGAACGACCCCCGGTGTGAGGGACTCGTGCGGCGCAGGCGGCACCCGCTCCCGCACCGTATCCGGCCAGGCGGGGGATCCGCCTCGATCTGGGGGTGGCTTTGAGGTGCCGCACGGGCGGGGGCACAGACGCCGTGGAGCCGCGTGGATGGTCGCGGTGGCGATGGCGGTCGCCGGGGGGTGCGCGCACGCCAAGCCCGCGGGGGACGGCCTCGCCGTGCGGTCGGCGACGGCGCCGGTCGGTGCCGACGCTAAGACCTACAGCGCCAATCTGACGGCGTCTCTGGCGGCGGCGGGCAAGGCGGCGACGCCCCTCTGCGGCTTTCCGCTGAAGGCCTGCGCTCCGGGCACCTACGGCAAGGTGCAGGCGCAACAGCCGCCCGCGCAAACCGTCAGCGGTTTTGTGGAGCTGGATCTGACCAAGTACTTTCAGTCGGATGCCGTGGTGGCTCCGCAAAAGGCGTCCCACCCGGCCCCGGGCACGCCCGGTGTGCAGGGCTCCGGTCGCTTCAGTCTGCAAGGGGCGGGCCAGGGGCTCAGTGTCGGGGACATCCCCGCCCCCTTCGCCCCCAACACGGGGTCTTGGGATGTCGCCATCCAGGACCAGGGGTACACCCTCACCGTCCCGTTTCTCAGGCCGGCCGGCGGCGCGGGCGTGAAAGACGCCTTCGACCTGGCCGGCCAGGTGCGGATCCCCGTTACCGCCGGGAAGTACCTCGGGGTCTGGATCCTGGAGGCCGGAGTCAACGGCGGCGGCTCGGTGGACCTTCAGGCCGACTACACGGACGGGACGACGCAGAACGTGCCGATGTACTTTCAGGCCGACTGCAGCCCGGGGGCCACCGCAGCGAACCCGGGCCCGAGAGAGCCTGGCAGAGGCCGAAGTGATGCATCCCAGAACCCCCCTGGGGGGTGCAGGCTGTCGCCTGCGTGGGGCAGCGCGCACGTGGCTGCGGGGCGCGTCTCTCCAAGGGCGGCGCCGCCGGCGGAGGCCGCCGGCAAATGCGTCGGGACTCGGGCTCGGGAATCACTGAGTGGGCTGCGACGGCAGGGCCGGGGGAGTGGTAGGGGTGGCTCAGAGACCCGCGATCGTCCTCATCACCGCCGATGAACTACGCAAAGATGCGCTGGGCTGCTATGGGGGCCGGGCGGTCGCCACCCCGAATATCGACGCGCTCGCGGAACGGGCGCTTTGCTTCGAGCACGCCTACGCCCCCAGCCCGTGGTGCATGCCGAGTCGCTGTGCCATACTCACCGGCCGGTATCCGCACAACCACGGGGCCTACAGCAACTTCCGTTCCAATCGGCTGTCGCCCGAGTCGCCGAACTTGTACAACCTCCTCCGTCAGAGCGGCTACTGCACCAGCCATGTGGGCAAGTGCCACTACGCCCCGGTTCCGTACGCACGGACCCGCCCCACGGAGACGCTGACGTACGATGAATTCCGTGACTACTACCTGAGCCTCGGGCTTGACCACCTGGACCTGCAGGACGACAAGCAGGTGTCGGTGTGGTTTTCAGACGATTACAGCAGGGAACTTGCGGCCGCCGGCCACCTTGAGGCCTACCGGGCCAGGGTGTGGGATCCAACCAATCAGAAGGTGTTCACCTTCCCCGGTCCGGCGGAGTGGCACCCGGACGCCTGGGTCGGCCGGAAGGCCGCGGAATGGATCCGCGCGTACGCGGACCTGCGCCCGCTCTTCCTGTGGGTGTCGTTCAGTGGGCCGCACTTCCCCTTCGATCCGCCCGAGGCGTATCTGGAGCGCGTCGACGACTCCCTGGTGGGACAGGGGGCCGCCCGCAACGGGGAATTTGACGATCCCAGCAGGATTCACCATCGAAGTTTTCACGGCGGCGGGGGCATCGAGGGCGCCGGCTCCGCCCCGGGGCGGGCCTGCAAGAACTACCCGGACGCCTACTGGCACGACCTGCGCAAGGCCTATTTCGCCAATGTCGCCCTGATCGACGAGCAGGTCGGCCGCGTGCTGGCCGCCGTCGCCGACACGTTCGGCGGGGACGCGGCGGTCATCTTCAGCGCGGACCACGGCGAGATGTTGGGGCAGCACCGCCTGTGGGGGAAGAACGCCTGCGCATATGAGGATGTGCTCAACGTCCCCCTGCTGGTGCGCTTGCCCGAGGTCGCGCCCCGGCGCGAGTCGGCCCAGGTGGCGCTGATCGACCTTCTGCCGACGTGCCTGCGCCTGGCGAGGGCCGCTGTGCCGGCGGTGGACGGGCGCGACCTGCTCGAACTGGTGGGGCATGGGGGCCGAAGGTACGTCTTCAGCGAGGGGGAGGGCTTTGTCGCCGTGTCCGACGGCGATTGCAAATACGTGCGGCGCATGACGTCGGAGGGGGCGTTCACAGAGGTGTTCGACCTGGTGGAGGATCCCGGCGAGTTCGTCAACGTCGCCGGCGAACCGAGATACGCGGCGCGCCGGGCCGACCTGGAACAGGCCGTCCTCGACCTCTGGATGGGCCGGCTCCTGCCCTAGGTCGGGACGTCTGGCGGGCGCACCGGCCCGAGTCGGGGAAACCCAGCGGTTGGCGTGGCCTGGCGATCGGTGTAAGGGCCATCCCGTGGTCGTGAAGCCGTCGGGGCGGCGGATCCGTGCCAGGGCCTGGAACATCCGGCTACGGGGGCCGGCGGGGCATATGCGGCTACGCGGGGAGGGAGGACAGGGCGCCGGAGAGTGCTGCGCTGCCCGCAACCAGCCGATGGTACATGGTGGTACGGCGACGCTCCGCGCATCAGGCATCAATCTTCGATCCGGGCCAGCGCCGCGTTCAGCCGCTCCTCGGCGTCCGTCCCGCGCAGCGCGCGCGTGTGTTCTGCGGCGTACCGGGCGATGGGCCCGCCCCCGCCGGTCGCCGCCTGGAGTTGCTGCACGTCCGTGAGGTCGGCGCGCCACGTCAGCAGGGGCTGTATCAGTGCATCACGGACCGTGCGATGCGGCTCACTGTCCCAGAGGTCCATCTGTTCGTCCGGGTCTTGGAGACGATCGAAGAGGCGCCCGCGGCCCTCCTCGAGGTAGTACTCGATTTTCCACCTCCGGCCGGCGACCGCGCACGACTTGTACAACGTCGCCGGGACGCACCGCCGCGGCCATGTTGTCGGACCGGACAGGGCGCCGAAGAGGTCGAAGCCGTGCATGCCGTCGGAGTGAATTCCCGCCGCCCCCAGGATGGTCGGGGCCAGATCGACCCAGCTGGCGAATTCCCGCCGCTCCCCGGACGGTATCCGCCCCGGCAGGGACAGGATCAGGGGGACACGCCACGTCTCGTCGTAGTAGTTATGCTTGTCAAGCAGCCCGTGGTCGAAAAGCTCCGTGCCGTGATCCGAGGTGAAGATCACCAGGGTCTCGTTGCGCAGGCCGGTTTCATCGAGGTAGGTGAGCAGGCGCCCGATCTGATGGTCGCAGTAGGCCGCCAGCCCGTAGTAGAGGGCCCGCTGCCGGTCGCGCACCGCCGGGTCGAGGCGACCGCCCCGGAATGCGCGGGACGTCTCGTCGTCGAGCAGCCGCAAGACGTCCCGCATGTGCGCGGGATGACGCCCCTCCTCGCCGGGGCGGTAGTTGATGCGGGGCAGGGGGCGTTCCCGGTACAGATCCGCCCACGGGCCCGGCGGCTGGAAGGGCGGGTGCGGGCTCACCAGGGAACAGAAGGCGAAGAACGGCCTGGTGCCGGCGGCCGCGACCCGGTCCAGCGCAGCCAGGGCGGAGTCGACGATCCGCGCCTCCCGGTGTGTGTCCTCGGCCGTCTTGCCCGGTACGGCCGCCGGCGCGGCCCCTGGGCCGTCGTGGAACGGTTCGACAAGGTCGAAGGAGGCCGGAACGGGACCGAAGTGGCTCTTGCCGATCATCAGGTTGGTATAGCCGGCCGCTTTGAGGAGGTCTGGGAACGGGGTCAGGTGCTCGTGGCGCCGGATGCCGTTCTCGATCACGCCGTGCACGGGCGCGTGAACACCCGTCAACAGCGTGCACCGGGCCGGGGAGCAGACCGGCGAGGATGTGTGGGCCTGGGTGCACAGCACGCCGTCGGCGGCCAGCCGGTCCAGGCAGGGGGAGACCGCGTGGGCGTTGCCCATGCAGCGCAACGTGTCGCAGCGTTGGGTGTCCGTGGTGATCAGGAGCACGTTCGGTCTGGACTGCATGCGCGCACCTCGCCAAATCTCGCCGGCCCGCGGTCCCGGCCGGGGGGCCGCCCGCCGCGCGCCGCAAATCGAGCCCTCGGGAGCACAACTCTGAAATCCTCCGGGCGCCGCCGGTCAGGCTGCGGGCCTGCACGCCACCGCGCGCGCCGGTCAGGGGCCGACGCACGGGGCCGTCGTCCGCGGGGAGGCGGACGGTGACATCGGCTCCCGCCGGCGGGCGGCGCCCGTGTCGGCGGGTCCGGTCTGCCGGACGCGCGGCGGCGCGGCTTCCAGGCACGTTCGGTGGTGGGTGGGGTATTCGTCAAGATGCTGAGCGACCCCGCGGTCAGGCGGAAGTGGTCCGGTAGGAGTTGCGGCCGGCCGGTTTGACTCGAGTAGGGGAAGGAGCGACGGGCTTGCCGGGAGCCCGCTGCGACGGCGTGACGCGCAACAGCAAGCGGCGTGGGGGCGGGAACGGATTCCCGCCACCACGCCGCCCTCGGCGCCGGGACCCGCGATGTGACCCTGCGGTGTTGGCCGCGGCCCGGGCGCATCACAGGGAGGGGGCATCCGAACGCGCGCGGGTGGATGCCCGCGCCACAAGGCGCACCGGTAGCCGATGGACGGCCCGGGTCTCCGGGCCCTGCCCTGCGATGCGCTCCAGGATGCGCCGGACCCCCTGCTCGCCCAGTTCGGTCTTAGGGCAGGCGACGGTGGTGAGTTTGGGCCGGGAGTACGCGGAGATCGTGTCGTCGAATCCCATCAGCGAGATGCGCCCTGGAACGCTGAAGCCGTGGTCCTCCAACGCGTTGAGCGCCCCAAGGGCCCCCACGTCGTTGAACGCGATCACCGCCGTGAACGGAACGTTGCGGATGATCAACTCCTCGACCGCTCGGGCCGCATCCTCCTCCCCGTAGCCCGGCATACAGACCAGCAGCGCCGGATCGTGTTCGATGCCGACGTGCGCCATCGCCTGGCGCAGGCCGGCATAACGCAATTCGGTGGTGTGGCTGTCGGTGGCACCCAGGAAGGCAATCGCGCGATGGCCGAGACCCAGGAGGTATTTCCCGGCCATCTCTCCGGCAGCGACGTCGTCGCTGACGAAGCAGTCGATCCCATCGACTGTCCGGCTGCCGGCGACCCCGACGACCGGTATGCCATGTGCGTCGAGGGTCTCAATCAGGTCGCCGGAGACGAGATCCCAGGACAGTACCGTGAGCACGCCGTCGACCTGCATGTCCAGCAGGCGTTCTTTGTACGCTTGCACATCGCTGGACTCACCCTCGGAACTGCCGACAAAGACACTGTATCCGCTGGCGTGCGCCGTCCTCTCCACGGACCGGAGGACGGAACTAAAGAAGGGATTGCTGATGGACGGCACCAGAAAGGCCAGACACCTGGTGCGCTTCGTATTCAACGCCCGGGCGACCAGGTTCGGCCGGTAACCCATCTCGGCGATGGCGGCATGCACCCGTGCCCGCGTCCGGTCGCTGACGTGGGCGCCGGAGTTGAGCACCGCGGAAACGGTGCCGACCGACACTCCGGCGCGCCGCGCGACATCGCGAATCGTCGGGATGATTTTCCCCCCCGCTTCGGACCCGCCCAGCCGAGAACGAGTATAACCTGCAGGACGCGAATCTCCGACTCTCCGCGCGCGGGGCAGATGGAGCAGTGTCGCGAGCCACGTCGGCCTGACGACGCTCGGGCGCTCGTATCCGGGTACGGTCTGCTCCCCCGGGATGTCTGGTGCCAGGACGTTGGGGCGCACGACGTCGAAGCCATCGAGCGCGGCTTTCCGTTTCCGCGCCGCGGCGGGCGTACGGCGGTCGAAGGCGCCGCCTTGGGGGTGACGGGGTTGGGTCGTTGGGCGACACCGCTGTTGTTGGTCTGCTGGGTGGCGTGGGCTGCCGTCTGGTTGGCGGGCGGGCTCTACAATCTCGCCCGCGGGCCGCGCACGCGGCGCCGATCGCCGGAGTGGCCGTTCTGGCTCCTCGCCGGGGTGGTGTGGGGGTTCGCGCGCGGTGCGCGCGGGCTGCCGGCGGCGACCATGCTGCGCAGCCCGTGGGCCTTCTACGTGGGCGCGGCACTGCTGGTCGCCGGCACGGCCTTCACCGTCTGGGCACGCCTCGTCCTCGGCCGCATGTGGAGCGCCGCGCCGAGCGTGAAGGAGAGCCACGAACTCCAGACGGGCGGGCCCTACGCGGTCGTCCGGCATCCGATCTACACCGGGATGCTGGGCATGGGCCTCGGCACGGCCCTCGTCGGGGACCGTTGGTGGGAAGGGCTACTGTTCGTCCTGTTCGTGGTCTACGTCCTCGTCAAGAGTGGGGCCGAGGAGCGACTGATGCGGGAGACCTTCGGCGAGCGTTACGCCGACTATCAGCGACGGACACCACGTCTCTTCCCGCGCCCGGGGAGGGTGTGGGTCCGGTGAGGACGGTCGAGGGCCGCGCCACGTGCGTTGCGCCATCAGACACGATGAGCGCACCCAGACACAATGAGCGCACCCAGACACAATGAGCGCACTGGGGCAGCTTCGGGATGAATCCCGGAGCGGCTGGCCGTACCGCGCTGGGCGGTGTGCTGCAAGCGGCCCGCCCTTCCGGGCAGCGCTCGCTCCACCCCGGATACCGGCCGTGCGCGCATGGCTCTGGGCACGGACGCGATGGTCGAGGCCCCGGGGAGATCCTGCCCTTCGGTGTCCGCATGGCGGTCCACGCCCGTTTGTGTGCGCTCCCCGGCCGAGGTTCCGGCCTTGCCCGCCTGGGGCTGTCCTTGACCGGCGTCCCGCCCCCGGATAGCCGGTCAGTGCGCCGACGCCCTGGGTCTGTATCGCGGCCGCATGGGGGGCCCGGTTCCGGCCCTGGACGCGGACCAGGGGCCCGGGGGGCAGATGGCGGGAGGGGCGGATTCGAGGACCTGGTGCCGGTGGCGCCAAATGGAAGACACCACGGTACGGGGGGCGTCGCGGCAGGGCCTCGCGAAAACAACGCCGCCGCAACCACCCACCCCTGCCTCCCGCCCGCCTTCGGCAGGGACGGCAGCGGCCCCCCGGAATAGCCCATTCCGGCCGGGCCTCTTCCACCCCTTCACCGGCCGGATCGGAGGCCCCCATGCCCACGCCCCTCCCTCCCCCCGCACCCCCCTCTCACCCGGCGCACCCCTCTCCCGCCCTGGCCGCTCTCGCCGCCGCGGTGGAGAGCTACGCCCCGTACCTGCAGCCCTCCGGGGAGATGAGCGACCCCGTCTTCGGGGTGCCCACGCAGTACGGCACCCCGTACCACGCCCTGTGCCGGGCGGTGCTGGCCGCCCACGGTCCGGTGCAAACCCGTCCCGCCCACGCGGAGGCCGCGGCCCGCGGGCTCGACGCCGCGCTGCGACACGTTGCGGATCCCCGCCTGCCCGCCACGGCATCCTCCTTCCGCCGCGACACCGGCGCGGTCGGTGCCGGCAGCCACCGCGACTTCTTCTGGCCGCCGATCCTCCGCACGTACCGGATCCTGCGGGACCTGGGGCATGCCGGCGCCGCCGACTTCGCGCGGCGCATCGCGGCGGTGGACATCCGCGCCTCGTTCGGGGCCCGGCCGCCGTCGAACTGGGCGATGGTGTGGCTGTGCGGGGAGTGGCTGCGGATGCGCGAAGGCCTGTCGCCCACTCCGGCCGAGACCTTCGACCGTTGGCTGGGTGCGTACTTCGAGGGGCACGTGCTGGTGGAGGCGGGCCTCTACCAGGAGCCGGGCCACCCCAACTCCTACGATTTGTTCACGCGCTACCACATGGCCGAGGTGCTGGCGGAGGGGTACGCGGGGGCGTGGGCGCCCCAGATGGCGCACCTCATGGAAACGGGCCTGCGCCGGAGCCTGGGCGTGCAGCTCTCCGACGGGTCGCTGGCCTCCGCGCACCGCAGCACGGGGCAGACGTGGACATTGGGCGCGCAATGCGCGTATTTCACCTTGGCGGGGGCCTTCTGCCGCGACCGGGATCCCCTGCGCGCGCGGCAGGCGGGGGCGGCCGCGGACCGCGCCTTCTCCGCCTTCACCCGCTGGCAGCGGGGAGGTGAGGCGGGCGGGCCGCCAGGGCGGCCTGGCCCGTTGACCCTCGACCCCGGGGGAGGTGAGGCGGGCGGGCCGCCAGGGCGGCCTGGCCCGTTGACCCTCGACCCCGGGGGAGGTGAGGCGGGCGGGCCGCCAGGGCGGCCTGGGCCGTTGACCCTCGACCCCGGGGGAGGTGAGGCGGGCGGGGCGCCGGGGGGGGCCGGGCCGGTTGCCCCCGGC
>Ga0080006_1153113_pt1 | contig 26893 bp, 26 predicted proteins | sample RS3BMetagenome_FD_69209 | JGI IMG/M metagenome (GOLD analysis project Ga0080006, IMG submission 69209) | Ferric oxide microbial mat and aquatic microbial communities from Rainbow Spring, Yellowstone National Park, USA - RS3B (SPADES... ...
CACAACCAATCATGGCAAGAAACGTATGGAATTCGTGAATCGTGACTTTGATGCCGCCATCAATATCAGGAGATGTGCGGTGCTGGAGACGAGAGCTCCAGAGTTGACAAGAGAGAACTTTGTTTGACAACCTCTTAAAGTCGAACTATATAAGAAAAAGTTAGAAGCAGTAGTGGGTGGCCGGTCGAAAAAGACGGGGACGCGTCTGCACGTCAGTTGGAGACCTCTCGTCTAGGGCGGGCCACATGCCACTAATGTACACCGTTAGCGACAGCGGTGACTGTGAAACAGCAATCGCTGCACGACTTGAACAGCGCTACGACGAGTTCCTACAGTCAGCAGGTCAAGTGCTGGTACTCACGCAAGCAGGACGCGGAGTGGAAACCTCCCCGGACGCTTTGGCTCGATCGCTGGCTGCGCTCGAGCAGTCGGCCGAGCATTTCGCCAGGGCCGCGCAGGCGCTCGCCACTGACGAGGACAACCTTCGTTGCCTAGCACTGCCTACACTGGAGGCGCAAGTGAAGCAACTTCGGGAACAATACGCGGAGGAAAAGAAGGCGCTCAGCGTTGCTGAGTCGCAGTTAGCTAGCGAGCGAGAGCTGCGGGCTTTGTGTGTCGAGATCGAGCGACTACCAAATTGTTCCGAGTTGGAGTTGGAGATCTGCGAGCGACGTGCCGAACTGGAGTCCATCAGCAGCCAACGGCTCGAGCAGCAAGAGCAACTCGCCGAACTTCGAGCGACTTTGAACGCGCTGCAGCAGAGCGTTGCGACCATGGGCACGGTGCTCGGTATCATGAACGAACAGAAACATGAGGCCAGCGCCGAGACGCCGAATGCCGCCTTCGAGGCACCAAACGTGGGTGCAGGGAGCGTCAGCTCAAGAGAAGCGTACCACTGAGCCGGCATGCACCGGTTGCGAACCGCCGCTGCAGCGTTGCCTGCGACCTCCGACCTGACCCCACCACGCAATGTATCCCGTGCGGCACCTGTGGAATGCTTGTCGGGCCTGGTGTGTAACTGGCGGCTGCCGGCGCTTCCGAGCGCGACAACAGAGAAGGAGAAGCAGCCTCATGTTCCGAATCTTGATCGCGCGATGCATCCCAGTCGGATGAACGGCTCACAGACCTGGCTGCGTGTCATGGTTATCAGAAGCGATCTCGAACTGAGGCAGCTATTCGGGATACCGTCGCCTGCACCAGAAGCTTGCTAGGTATCCCCCAGCATGTCTCGTATCAGTCGATGAGACGGCGAACTCGGTTCGTGGAGGTCCATTCCGTTCTGCATCGCCACAGCGTACCCTGCAATGCCACCAGCGAGGTCAACACCAGAGTACAGCATCGCCCACGTTTCCAGGCGCTCGTGAGCTGGAAGACGCGCACGCTGAGGCGCCACGCATTCGCGTCGGGTCTCGCATCCGCCGTGCGAGGGCCCTGAATAACCACGAGCCGTGAACCGTGCACCAAGGACCAGCGAGCGCCCACTGGTGTCGAGGAATAATGGGCTTATTGGTGCCTGCGCCATGCAGGTGTCCCGTGTCCGAGCGGTTTTGCGCACGCGCGCGCGGATGCCGACACCTAGTTTCTGGCGCTGCACCACCACCAGGAGTAGACCCCGGGGATCGTGAGCGTCCCCATTCGTTCGCGACGCTCTTGGATTCTGTTCATAACTGGACATAAATCATACAAAATAGATAATATAGGATAAAGTATGATACTGGCGTTGCCCAGCCGTCCTGCCGCTCCTGCATCATCGTAGCAGCGCCACCGACGGTTGGCCGTACGTTTGTGTGTACCAAGCAACGGATCATGTCTATAGCTTTTGCGGTTTCGCCGGGTTCAGTCAACAGAACGCAGCTGCGGATGCGTGTGGACCCTCAGCGACAGGTTCAACTGAGGCCGCAACTCGTTTCATGGCGCACAGGCGCTCGGCCAGCTCGCTGGAGCATGACCAACAAGTCGAGCCCGCTGGGAAACGCTCCTGTGCCGGAACCGGAGAATCGACTCCCATCGGTTTCGGCTGCAAAACGTCCAGAGCAACCACGACCCAAGGAAGAACAAACCTGGTACGGACTGCTCGCGTTTGTACTGATTATGGTGCTTTTCCTTGGAGGTCTGGGAATCACCATAGCGCGGAGCTTTTTTTAGAGTAGCGGGTGAACTAGGAATCAGCGCCACGGAACTCAAATGTACTTGCACTGGGGTAAAGTAGCTCGTAAGAGCGGGCGGGTGCTGGACAAGCAGCTCGCTGCCACTTGAAGCGCTGGCCTCTGACTCCTCGAACATCGGACTCAACATGGACCAGGTTCTCTGACTCACGCCCACACGTTGTAGTCTGGGGCGCTTTTCACGGTGATGAACACTGGTCGTTTGTGGGTTTTTTGCGACTGTTCCCCTTTCCTCTCAGTGATCCCCAGCTTTACGTCCGTGGGTCTGCCGGCTCCCTCAAGAGCTGTTGTGAGCAGTCGAAGTTTGTTGATGGCAGCGTTCAATTCTGGCTTTCGCGGCTTCCAGCTGTTGCCGTATTATTTCGTACACGTACAAAACTTGCAGTATACGCTTTGCTTGCCATTTGTGTCTTTTTTGCATACATCTTGTGTGCGCCCACTTCGCAGCAATGACACTCGACCGTGGTCAGGCGTTCGACCATATCCTCTGCTCATTCGCCTGCGAGATCTGACCTTTGGAGCGTGACAGCCTGCTCCATCGCTCGGGACATGCACTTGACGGGTACCAAAAGCGCCACTCCATGTTCATTTTCGTTTTCGTGCCTGGTACCGCACCGAATGATCACGGGCCTCTTCTGCGCGATACGCTCGCTCGCGTTCTCTATCTGCTGCACAAACGAGCGAACGCTTTCCCATTGGACACAGGGTTTGAGGAGTGCGATCTCGCCCTTGATGACATAAATACCCAACAGAAAATACATTCCGGAGAACAAGTCGAGAGATTTCGATCGGTCGATACTACCTGCATACAAAGCGGTAACGCCTGTTCCACTGGAAGCGATCGCTGCGATCACTCAGCTTCGAGTCCATGATTCTTTCCCGTGCAAACAGAAGAGACGCAGATGCGCTGAGAACGCTTCCCATGAGAGATATCATATTGGAGCTGATTACCGTTTCGTCGATGACACAGAGGGGGATTTGTTTCGAATGAAATCGATTATTTGACGCGGAAAGGTAGGTATCGGCATGAGTGTGCGAACTAGTTGTCAAAGTATGATGTCGAATTTTTCGTCGTCAATCCAGTGGCGCGAGTAGCTGGGCTTACGAATAGCCGGGTGACAAAAAAATCGAAGTTTTGAAGAACGCATGATTTGAGCATCCCACAGTTATGAAATGAGAAAATTGGCGGCTTGTCCGTATGCATTGGATCACGAAATCGGTCATTTTACGGAACCAGGTTCGAGGGCGTCGCGAATCGTCCTGATTCCGGTGTAGTCACGAAATCTAGCGGCAAAGCGTCGCAGGAGACACTCCAGAACGACAATCGAGCGCCTTGAAACTTCGCATGCGTCCGCAAGCCCTCATCGCTGCACTTAGAATGTCGAGGTTGAACATCTAAAACAACACTCAAAAGTAAATCGAAAGCAAGGAACAGCATGCACAGATCAGTGTTGCGTTTTAAATTGACAGGGGTGTCGGCAGCGCCGCGGAGCGCGCAACGCCAGCACCCGGGCTTTTGCCCCGCCAACGTAAAAGCAAACAGCCTCGGGGGTCGTTACGAGCCCTTTGAAGGCTTGTCGCTCACATCCTCCGATCGGCGACCTGCCCGGGCTGTTTCCTCCTCGTTGGTATTCCCGTAGGCAGCGCTCGTCGAGGTATCGCCGCGAATGATCATGCCTTGTTGCGTCGTCGTCACACTCCTGGGGCGCGCTTCGCCCCCGGGGGGCGTCGACGCCTCGCTGCGCTTTGCGGTCACACCACCGGCACCATTCCCTGACCCATTCGAGCCGCCGGTGGCGGTGTTGCCCCCATCACCAGTGCTGGGTGCAGCGACGCCACCAAGAGCGCCCGCAGGGCTCTTGGGCTCTCGGACGTAGCCATGACTGCCGTTGCCACCCTGGCCAATATCGCGCAATTTCTTGCTCGATGCTCTGTCCACGGACGATTCCGAGCCGCTTTCGGAGGTACCAGATCCGCTAGTGTAACCAGCAGTCGTTGTAGAGCCAGGCGAGACGTTCTTCGTGGCAGCCTCGCCCCACGTCGAAGGACCTGTTGCCTCCATCGGAGGCGCTGGGCGATCGCGCCCAAGCTCGGGAACCGGAGCCCCAGTGCGATTCAAGTGATACTCCACAGGTGCCGCGCCAGCTCTGTACTCCTGCTCCATATCCATGGGTCGCAAACGAGCACCGGCTCCGTAGATATCGGGATTGGTTCCGTCGCGAAGATCACGAACCAGCGTTGTAGCGAGGCGGGCCCCATGTTTTCGCAGAATTTCATGGATTTTCAGCATGATATCCTGCTGCGTTTTCATGTACGACTCAAGGAAAACCTGTTTTGTGTAGCAGCTCAACCAGATATTACAGCTGAATTCCGTAAAGCCTTCCACATAAACCATTCGGTGCTGCTTGGGGTCCAGATCCGGATGCGACATGAGCATCGTACGGATCTCATCCACCACGGTCTTGACGACATGCATATCCTCAATGCGCAAGTGGAGCGTTTTCTTGATTCGACGATTCGTCATCCGTGAGGGATTCTCAATAATCAAGGTGGAAAATTTTGAATTCGGAATGTACAGAGGACGCTTCTCCCAGGTTCGCACTCTTGTCAGATACCAGCCAATGTCTTCGACAAAGCCATCGATGGGGTCGTCTTCGTTGATGCTGCGAATCCATTCACCCACCGTAAAAGGACGGGTTAAATAGATCATGAATCCCGAGAAAAAGTTCGAAATGACTTCGCGACCTGCGAAACCGATTGCGACACCACCGATACCACCGAAGGCTAAGACGGCTTGTATGTTCACGCCAAATGTATCCAAACTGATCAGCAGTGCGACAACGACAGTGGCTACACTCACGATGCGGCTCACAGCGTCCACTTGGGCCTGGTCGATACCCCGCCGTTGCGACTCTGGCGCTCGCAGGAAGCGGAGGCGGATCTTGTTCACCCATCGCAGGACGAACATGGTTGTGGCGATGATAATGCCGAGCTCACGCAGCGGGTGCAGGTACTTGATAATGCCAGTCGCTGCCAAAGGACGCGAGACCGCTTCCGCCATGTAGGTTCCCAGTAGAGTCACTGCAAAGATCTCAAGCGGTCGCTGCATGCTTTCGAAGACTGAATCCTCGAAAGGGAGCGTCGTGCCTTTGGGGTCGACCGACTGGAAGCGCTTGTAGAGCCAGCGAAGTGAGCGGTTCACACCATACCGCAAAAGAATCAAAAGTGCGACAACGAGGCTCAGTCGTGACAAAAAAGCACTCCAGTTGCGCGAAAATAGCATATACCAGAGCCAACCCATAACCGGCGCAGTCAGGGCACGGATTCGCTCATGCAGACGCATAGGGTGCTCGAACGTGCTCTCTGGACTGAGAGAGTCAGGGAGTTCATGGACGCCCGAACCAGAGCCATCGCTGTTCGCACCTTCTGGGTCAGCGTCTGGTAAAAGATCAGGTGGAACCATTTGCTTATCCGCAAGGATCGAGCCCCTGTCCTGCCAGCTGCTGCGCTGGTCTCTGATTGGGTCCGTGGCTTCCCGCAGTTGCTGCGTTGCTTTCAGTTGCCCAGGTGTGCTTTGCTCCGGCTCGACTGGTAGCGACGACCTTCTTGGCATACCCCAGCGCGGTATTCGCAGGCGAATAGGGCGCCGAGGCGCACTTCGCGCCTCCTCCAAGTTCAAATTCGGCACTGTAGCGCTGCCGCTCGCTGACTGTTCAGCAGGATTACCCGATAGAGCCTTGTCAGCTTTCTCAAGAGACCGAATCCGTTCGCGAGCGACGTACTCCTCTTCGTAACTTCGAACAGAGCCGGCGTTTGCGTGGAGAAATACAGCCTCCACGAAGGCAGCGTCCCACGCTGGCAGCGCTACAAAGCTCAGTGAGAGCACGCTCCTTCGTGCGTTCACTGCGCTAACCCGCAGCCTCTTTCTCCCGCTGACGCACCGCCAACGAGCGTCGAAGGACCCAAACCGCACTGGCAACGCCCAGGCACTGGACGGCTTTTCCTCGATGAACGTCGTCTTTCGAGTTGGCGCACCCAGCGCTACGAGCGTAAAACCGCAGCGACTCGTCTGCTGACGAACACGGCCTTGCCGCACTGTAGGTTCCTCCATGACCAGCGTGATACACCTGCTTCTATGCGGAAACGCACAGAAAGCGTCCCCCTGGTGCTAGGTACAGGTTTAAACGACAACCAAGCCCGCAACAAGCACCGGTTCGAACGCCAGCACGCCCTGTACGATACGTTGTCGGGCTGTTTCCACGTACACGTGTCGCCTGCGCGTGGCCGCTCCAAGAATGGCATCCAAATCGGCATTCGCAGTGCGCGATCTGCTGCACTGCAGCGACAGCTGGCTGCTACCTTCGCGCGTGTTTGACAACTCGAGCGTCGATACTTGTTGGTGTAGTCACTGGTACGCTGGCTGGCTGGCTGGCTGCAATTTATAGTCTTTCAACGCTGTTTTATTTGAGCCGTGCTGCGGCGTATATAGCAGGAGATGGACATCACAGTGCAATAAACAGTAAAAATCGTAGACGACTTGCTTGTAGGATACGTATTGTATACGGAACAGGGCGAGGAGGACTGCATGCCACTCCCATGTCAGTCATAACACACTGCGCAGACGCTTGCGCACCACTGAAAGAATGAAGCATATGCGCTCCGTGCCAGACTGCGAACCCCGGGAGCGCGCCCGTCTATCCGCAGTGATCTGCAATCCACGGCACTGTGGAGACACAGGTAGCCTGACGTCTCTCCATCCATGCTCTCTTTCAAGTCCGTAAGCAGCTTGATTCATCGATGTAGTCTCAGTAAGCAGGGCATAAACGACTGTTCCAGCACCAGACGCTATTGTAGCGCGCATACCAGGGGCGGCGGCTATTGCGACTACGGCGGCGGCGCCAAACGCTCCCGTCAACGTCGCCAATCCGATGCGATCGACAGGCGCCTTCGCTAGGCAGGTTTGCCAACACCGTCGCGGCGGCTACTTTCAACCTTCAGTTGAGCACTTTACGACCAGTTGGCGTGGGCGATCACCAGTGTGGCCGTTGTTTCAAGAACTGAAGACGATCTGTGCCAACATCATCACCGCCGTCACCATCAGTACACCTACGATTGCTGCAATCACCAGTTGAGGGTCGTTGTGCTTCGAACAGCGCGCTCCGGGAGCGCGCTGTTGCTGCCCCATGACAACCATCGAAAACAATGTGCGGCTTACGTTTCGTGGTACAATCTCCAAAGCTCCCACACGGCACGGGATCGTGCGGACAAAAGTAGTGTGCACGCTTGGTCCCGCGACACGTTCGAAGCAGACGATCGCTGCGCTGCTCAGCGCTGGCATGAACGTCGTGCGGCTGAACTTTTCCCACGGCACGCATGACTACCACGCCGGGACGATATCCATGCTTCGTGAGGTTCTCGCTGAGACCAAACGTACCTGTGCAGTCATGTTGGATACGCGCGGTCCCGAGATTCGGACGGGTCTTCTCTCTGAAGAACTCCACGGTGAAGTTGCCTTGAAAGCAGGGCAAACCTTTACGCTGTATAGTAATCTGTCTGATCCTCAACGGCAACGCGGCAACGCAAAAGGAGTCTTCCAGAGTTGCCGAGATCTGAGCAGCATTCTCTCTCCTGGCGCGCAAGTTCTCATTGATGACGGTCTGATCGCTCTGACCGTGGAAGAGGTGTGTGCGGATCAGGTTCACTGCCGAGTCATGAATGACGGCGTTCTCGGTGAGCGCAAGGGAATCAACCTGCCTGGAGCAACCTATAACCTACCTGCACTGACGGAGCAGGATATGCAGGACATTCTCTTTGGCATCGCGCAGGGTGTGGACTTTGTGGCCGCCTCGTTCATTCGCAAGCGCATTGACGTTGAGCAGATTCGCTCGTTCCTCAAAGAACATGGCGGTTCCGCAATTCAGATCATCAGCAAAATCGAAAACCAGGAAGGGTTAGAAAACTTTGACGATATCCTGGAAGCCAGCGATGGAATCATGGTCGCTAGGGGTGATCTCGGTGTAGAGGTACGCCTTGAGCTCGTTGCAAGCGCGCAGAAGCATATGATCAGTAAATGCAACGTGGCGGGCAAACCAGTCATCACCGCGACTCAAATGCTGGATTCCATGATCAAGAACCCGCGGCCAACCAGAGCAGAAGTTAGCGATGTTGCGAATGCAGTTTTCGACGGCACCGATTGCGTCATGCTGAGCGGCGAGACAGCCAAAGGTCTCTATCCGGTGCAGGCAGTCCAAACGATGGTGAATATCTGTATGGAGGCGGAGCGTGCCCTCGACCACGCTGCCGTCTTCCAGGCGATCCGCAACTTTGCCCGCAGTCATGAGCTGTCGGTCACCGAAGCGATCGCATCTTCCGCAGTGAAAGCAGCGTATGACCTCAAGGCAACCATGATTCTCTGCCTCAGTGAGACTGGTAGAACTGCGCGGCTCGTGTGCAAGTATCGTCCCAGTTGCCCGTGTCTGGTGCTCACCTCAAACGAGCTCACCGCGCGGCAATGTCTGCTCTCTCGAGATTGTTTTCCCGTCGTCGTTGGGAGTATGATCGGTACAGAGAGTCTCATCGCTCGTGGTCTGCAGACTGCACGCGCCAGTGGCATCGTTGCCACCGGTGACTTGGTGATACTTATTTCGGGAATGCGAGAGGGCGTCTCTGGATCAACGAACCTCCTGCGAATCATCACTGTCGAGGCATAGAACAAGGCGAAGCGTAGGCGAGTGTTCACCGTTGCGTTCCTGAGCCTCAACCCGAGCATCCCTGAGGTGTAAAGCGAAGAGAGGCCCTAGTGCAAATAGGTCGCTTCAAGCGAACAGCGGCAGTTCGATGCGTGTCCGGTGCAGGCGACATTTTCCCGAACCGTTCTACGCTACTCAGAGAGGTTTGAGTGAGCGCTCGACGTCTCTGGAAAGCGCGTACATAGAGGGAGCGCGGTGCTCTCAGGAGCGGAAGCGAGCAAGACCCCAGACGGTAAGCTGCCGACACCACGCAGGTCGATTCGGCTTTTTGCAGAACGCACTGGAGAGCTTTCGAAGTCAGCCAGCACAAGGCATCTGCGAGTGAAACCGAACCCAGGGTACACTGCGTACCAACTTCATCGTTGGAACTACGCTGCCGAGCCGTGGCACCAGCACCAGCACCAACAGCACTGGCAGCGCCCGCGTAAGTCGCTCTACAACAAGCAGTACCGGCAGTCGTTGTTGCGGCAGCTCAGCGACGTCAACGACGGTGCGCTGCGTCCCCGGACAAGGGCGGTACGGTAGACCTTCGGGTTCCGGTATCGGTGCCGGATATGCATAGTACCGCTGCTGCGTGCGGTTCCCTGAAACGTAAGCGGGTCTTCGACACCGACCAATAACAGAGGGCTGGAACCCCGCGACCGAAGCGCACATGGCTCGCACCAGTGCTCCGATACACAGCTGCAGCTGACCGAAGTTGGCGGTCTCGAGCCTAATTCAGAGACACCCTCCACGTAAACGAGTGCATCACCGCTACCCAGACGGTGTCGTGCGACAGGGCCATGAATGAGGTTCAGCGGGCAACCGCGGCACTCACACGGACCCAAAACGACGTTTCAGGTGCGTTGTACCACACGCTGAGCGGTCATGCGCCCCGCAACTGCTGGTACGCACCGAGCAGAATATCGTTGCATGCTACGTGTTTATTCACAAAGCCACCGCTGGCTACGGCATGGCGATTCTATGTCCCGAGCAGCGCCAAAGCAACCCGTGCTCGAGAAACAACATGCACCGACACAGGCCAGGTGCTCGGATTCGCATCACATGCGGTATTCGTGCACGAGTATCCGCAAGTGGAACGCGACACCGTCAGGGTAGGCGAACGCGTGTAGGTTCACCGGATTCGGTGCGAAACGTCGCCTGGCAAGCTGCACTAGGTGGCAACAGTGTCAACAAGACGCTGTTGCGAGATTCGGAGGCGTATTGGATGAATGCCGTCGTGGCTCGCGAAAACGAGCTAGGATTCCGCCGAATGATCCGTTGCAAGTTGATGCCATTTGCAGACTTGCCTCGAAACGATGCTAGAGAATACCATCCACTCGTATCGTCCGTGCATGCACGTGCAAGCTGCCTCGTGCACCTACTAGACGAAAATCATTGCTTGATTTTGAAGCTGCTGTTGTTGCCGTTCCTGAAATTCGATGAACTGTTTGATGGCCGCAGCCATGGGCAGCAAAAGGAATCTCAGCAACGGAATCAGTGGCAGTAGCGGAATCGCAATAATGGTACCGATCAGAGATATCCAGTAGAGCGCGATGAAGACGCCAAGCCACCTGGCAGACTGGACGCTAACGGCACGAAGGCCTATAATGTCAATGACGATGTTGGTGCCACACACGACTCCGTCAATTATAGTGCTCTGCAGATTGCTGACGTCGTGCGCAATCAGCGCATCAAGCCAAGTAATGCTAAGCAAGACAAAAAAGATCGCATCAAAGAGCAGCAGAATTCGAAACGCGCGAACGCGTCTCTCATGCATTTCAAGCTCAGCAACACTCAAGTCGAAAGCGTCGGGATCACCGGTTGCCATGGCCTCGTCATGCGAAGCGTCCCTGATGAAGAGCGAACGGAACTGCATCGCTGCCATGCGCAGCCGAGATTGCTCTGCAGCTTGACGCTGCTCTTCGGTACGGAGCTGCTCCTTGCGCTCCAGCGCTTCTCGATTCACTGCAATGGCATAGGATTGATCCGGCTGCGACACCAGTCGATGCGCGTGGATTTCCCAGCTGTACTGTGCCGACAAAAAGTCACCAATGGCTGCGCTGAGCATTTCTGGACCTTCTTCATCCTCTGGGTCCAACTCGACATCCGCAGGGTTGTTTGAGGGCCCCGGCTCCCTGCGCAGCGCGTCATAGGGCTGGAGCGTGAGCGCGCTCCCGCTCGTTGTGGGGTCCAGCGGTCGCCGCCATCGAAAAAGCCGCCTCCAGAGACGCTTCCAAGTCCATCGCTTTGGACGTACTGCTGCGTTAAAAAGCACTGGTTCATGGGTGACACCTTGCTCTAAATCCAGCGTTTCGGCGTGATCGAATGGATGCAGCTCGTTTGGATCCTGGCCTCGGATAGGGACACCTTCGGAAGGAGCATCCTCGGGTGCGGGCTCAATCTCCAGCGTGTTGTCTCCTGCGGCAGTTTCCTGGTGTGCGAACAAACCAAAGTTTCCCTGTGTGGCGTTCTCAACTTTCGCAGGCTCCTTTCTTCGGCGTACCACAACACCATCCGGTTGCTGGGGAAGCGGGTCGTAGCGTCTGCTACGCCGACTAATCCTGGAACGCTGGTTCGCCGGGCGCTGGCGACCTTTCGACCGCGTCTGCGTTGACGTCCCGTCCACATCGACACCCTCAGAAGCGAACTCGCTCGCGCCTTGGTGCACAAACTCCAGGTCCTCGACGTTGTCGTCGTTGTCGTCGTCGTCAGCGTTATCAAAATCATCGTCAACGCCAGCGACGTTGCTCCAATCTTCCGCCGCGGCAAGTGAAGTCGAGCCTGCGGCACTAGGCTCGTTTGCGCCTAAATCAGGAGTGGATCCGTACTCAACGAATCCTGGTTCGGAGCATGACCCCGTGGGTCTCGGGAGAGACCAGCCTTGCCCTGCTTGATCCCATTTGGGCTCTTTGTCTGGGCCCTTGTCCGAGCTATCGTCCCCCATGCAGCAGGGTTATTCGCTCAAAACTGCTGCAGCGTCTGGGGCCAGTCTGGGCTAGGCGCACGTTGATTGCAGGGTGTCACGGGCAGCGCACCGATGCCGCCCCGAATCCATCCATCCAGGCAGCTAGCCAGCCATCCATCCAGGCAGCCAGCCAGCCAACGCTTCCATACACCGCGTATCGAGTGATGCGGACAGGCATCGCGGCTACCGCAGTGCATGCTTTGCAGGGGGGCTAGACAATCCTCCACCGACTCCGTGGAGCGGTAACTGAACTATCGGCATGGACTGGGCGGCACAGACACTACATCCTGGACGAGCATAGTTGGTAGCGTTGGGTGCACGTTTGCCGGCGAGATCGCTGCTTCATCAGTTGTTGTGTTTGCGGGTATATCGCTAATAATCAGCGTTGTGGACAAGGAAGCGGGTGCGCACTGACCCGAAGCCCTGGTAGGTTGGCGTTCACGTCGCGTTTGCAGGTATATCGCTATCAATCAGCGTTGTGGACAAGGAAGCGCGTGCACACTGACTCGAAGCCCTGGTTGGTTGATAGTGCCGGCAGCGCGCTTTGCAGCGACTCCTGGCGTGGAGCTTGCCCTCGGCGTTTAGACGGCACACAGGAGCAGTATGGATGCCCAGGCAGTATGCGTGCACCCGTTAGCGCTTCTGAGAGTATCGGAAACCTACACACGGTCCCTTGAGCGGCTCTGTGCCGGGGCCCGGGGAGCCTCTAGTGTCACCCAGGCTACTGGGCGTGTGGTGACACAGGGGCTTGTCTTTGGAACGAGGCCGGACTGGCCTGCGGAGACGGCCGTGCTGCATCTTCAGTGTGCCGCTGCAGTTTCAAGGTCTTGTTGTTGGCGCATTATGGCTGTAGCGGAGTGTGTACCTTTCACGCCACACCATATTGAACGCGTCTATCAGGCGGCGCGTCTGATGTATCGGGAAATGACGCTTCTCGGATGGTACGCAGCTGGAAGCGCGAGTGCAAAAGACGAATCGACAGCATTAGACGCTAGTCAACTAAGCGTCGACGCCGCGATCATGCATGAGTTTGTAGAAGAGGCAATCTGGTTGGATGTCAAGTTTGCGACGTTGACTCGGGAAGAAGACGGAGTTGTTGCTACTGCTGGTGCTGCGGCATCAGTGGATCCTAATGTGCGAGTCTGGCTGATAGCTCCACGTTCAGAAAACGACGGCAAGGAGGTAGCGGCGGGGGCAGCGGAGGTTGTTTGGGTGCCGCGGACACACACCATTAAGCAGTGGGAGGAGTTTCTCGGCAGCTTACACATCAGACAGCTTTCTCTGCTCGTCGAGGAATCCGAAGCCGAGCGATACGTCATTCAAACGCTTTTTTGGGGCTCGTCGTCATCACATTCGAATGCTGGTCGTATTCACGCGGGGACTGAAAGCGACGATAAAGAATCATTGGGCGCAGATGTTTCCGCACCTGGGCACGACCAACCAACGAGGACTCGGGACGCTACCGACACATGCGCGACAGCCGCACGCGTTTTTTCTGAACGCATCATTCCGACTGCGCTGCGCACCGAAAGCTGCCCGAACGTCCAGGGTGTCAAACATGCACAGGCAGTCAGTACAGCTGATTCGACGGAGGATTGCGTTAGCGAGCCAGCCTTGGATTCTTGGAGCCAAAGCGAGGTCCTCAGCATGGCGCTGTCGCTAGCGTTGCGCAGCGTACAGGACTCGGTGAGCTGCAGCCGCCTCTACGCAGAGCTCTGCGCTCTCGAGCAGTCTGTCTGTGCGCTCGAAGAGTGTGTGCGCGGCGCTCGATCCTTTGTGCAGGAGCTGCAGAGCCATCAAACCTCGGCGCAAACGAATGTTAGTCTATCCGAACAAGATGCTCAGCGATGGTCACGCCTGCGACGCATCCTGGTCGCCTTGCCGCCCTATGAGGCATCAGCTGTAGCAGCCGATCGTCGAACAGCATCCCAGCCGATACTCGACGGCTTGCACCGAAGCCTAGCCATAGAGGCACTCTGCAGCGAGGTCGCTGGTTTAGGAGCCCTGTATGACCGCTGGCAGCAGCTGCAGCAGGAGCAGCGACCGCCGACCACGGCAACAACCGGGAATCGTACACCAACCTGAGCGCATTCGGTCGTATTCCAAAATCATGAGACGGCCCACTCGGGACATTTTACCTTCTAAGCGGTAGGCCCCGTGAACCGGACGAGCATGCAGGTCATGCGCTTCGTGATCCTCTGCACTAGTGCATGCCGAGCCAAGGCCTGCATCGCCAAACAGCGACGCATGCCGCATACAATTACGAAGCGGAAACTCGGTCCGCAGGATTCGTTCTAGCACCTGATTTTCTTCAGTATGACGAAGGCAGGCTTGCATACGCCTACTGTTGCAGCACGAACGGACGACGAGACCGTATCCTCGTCGGATGAGCGGCGCCTCTGGCGGACGTCCTCAGCGACATAACGAAGCCGTTCCCTCTAGACATTCTATCGGTACCGACGCTGGCAGCGTCCCAGGGGGCGCTCACGATAGACTCCGCACCGGATGGAACCAGCGAAATGACCAATATCTCCGAGGGCAGACATGGGTCCCGGAACTCGGTGGCAAGGCGTGGAGCCTCGGATGCCTTCCCGAACGCAGATACCCATCGCGGAATCGAGGCATCACGGTTGGTGTACACACGATCCTACATCGAATCTTTAGCCCTTCAAAAAACCAAAAAGGCTTCCACGGCACGGTGCCCAAATTTGGATGTGTTGCACTATATCAAGCACCAATGCGCGGTTCAAATTCGCACGATAGCACACAAAATGAAAGCTTGCACGCATCGGAGACAGCAGATCCGGACACGTGGCAGGATGCATGCAATGCCGCAGCCTGCGATGCGTGTCGCCATCGACGTGCATGCCAGTGCGGAATCGCAGGAGAACACGTGTCCTTGGAATGCACGCTGGGGTTGAAGAAAGAAGCAGCGGTGCAAAGCGTTCAGACTCGGAAAGTAGGGATGTTTGGGGTCTGCGACAACGGCGACGTCACGGTGCACGCTTCATAGGTCGTGTGCGAGCCGCGCGTGCTCTCGGGCAGTCCGCAAGAACATAGACGCGGTAACCGGGTGGTTTCCGGATTTGCTCGGCTTGAACTGAAGCAGACGCTTGTAGTGCAGGTTGACATGCATAATGCGAGGTCGCGGGTTGGCGCTCGAGGCAAAGCTAGAGCAGACGATTGAGCTTCAGAACCCGAGCGCGTGATTTTAGCGACTCCGCGGTTCTTTTTGGGTGAAAACGACCGTGTTTGAGAATACGCGACCACGAGCCGTAGCCGAAGAGATCGATCCCCTTTCGCAGTTCGGCATCTTCTTCGGCTGTGAAGTGGACTTTGGCAAAGCTGTTCAAAGGCGGTGGTGGCTCCGGGAGGGTCCCAATCTGGGATATCAGCTGCTCCGCTCGTTTCCGAACGGACTGGTAGCTCCGATGCGGTTCCTGTAGCCGGTCCTGAATACGATTCAGGATGAGTCGCCAGTGGCCCACGCCACAGGCCCGAATGCCGTCAAGTAGCGCCTCGTCCTCTTCGGGGGTGTATCGAACGAGGGGGCCGAGCTTGATGCCGCCCTCATTTGATAAAGGAAGTTGATGACCGCCTCTGGTCGCCGGCTTCGTTGGCTGCGGGGAACCAGGTCGCGTCATAGGTGCCTGTGGCTGCGACGTAGGACGAGCTGGCTGTCTCCCGCCCGCATCTGACTCGAATGCCGGCGCAACAGGCTCATGCACACGTTTCCGCCGTTTGTGCTCCGATACCTTCTCCTGTGTAGCGACATATTCATTCGTGGTCAGTGATGAAGGGTGTCGGAATGCGCGCGCCCCTTTTGCAGCAGGCAGACGGGGTGCGGCTGTTCCTCTCTGCCTTTTTTCATCTGGTGCGTTGTATCGCAAGGCCTCCGCAATGGCATCATCTGTCGGATCCACCTGTTTCGCAGCAGGTTCCCGGTCTTGGTCCGCGGCTGGTGTCGGAACTCGCGTTCTCGACTTCACATGCTCGGTTTGCTGTTGATCCACCGTCGACGACGCTTCCTGAACCCGCGTTGACGATCCTGTGCGCCCATGCTGCGCAAACGCTTCATCCAGCGCAGATTCAGCGTGTTTTGTTCCATGAGGTGCTGGTGGCACCGCAGCGCTGGCTGGCGGCGTCGACGTTTGCGACCTCGAAGCGCTCTTCTTGGTCGCGAGCGCGGTGGTCTGTGCCGCTTGCTCACCAACTGCAACAGCTACTGGGGCAGGTCGTATTTCCGCACTTTTTCCCGGTGATCGCGAAAGGTTCTCATTCCCGGTTTGCGTCTTCTGCGGCCGTGCAGTCGTCTCAGAGAGTGCTTCGGAATCGAGTTTCGACGGAGATGCGGCTTCATGCCCATGCGGATTGGCAGCGTTGTGCCTTTCGAGCATCGCAAGCGCTTCCAGCGCTGCAGTCAACGGTGGCTTTCCAAGCCATTCAAGAAGCGCTTCCACATACTCCGTGGCCATTGGGAGCAGGCGGTCCTCTGGAAAAAGCGACGTCGCCAGCTGTCGCTGATCCAGACCAAGATACTTGTTGGCAGAAGCCGACGATTTCTTCGCCTTCGAGGAAGACTTTTGCGAAAGCGGACTATGCTTTTTCGCGAATATCGCTTCCAACTCGTGCAATCTCACACGCGCCAGACCGGATGCGTACGATGGATCCTCCTGCACGAGTTCTTCTAAAGGTTCCAGGTCTACCTGCCAGGTTCCGCGGTTTTGCAACCGCTCCATTGCGTCCATGAGCACATATTGGGTGAGTAGTTCCAACATAAACCGCTGGAACAGATCCTGACACTTCTCGAATGAGCGCGGATGCGATGAATGGATGACATTCGCCACTTCGAGAACCTGGTCTGAACTTTCGAAAAGTGGATTTAATCGGAAACGATCCCTCAAGTACACCACCATTGTTCGCGCATGAAGTCGCTCGAGATATACAGAGCCTCCAGCGTACTCATGTAGGTGCGAAACCGCCTCATCTGCCGCTAGTGCCCGCCGAAGGAGCAGGGTTCCTATCGGTTCGTGCGCAGCGAGCTCCTCGAGCGACGCTGCAACCTTGTCTGCCTCGTTCATGACTGTGCAGTCGTCCTTAGCTTCCATGGAGCGTGCTTGTTAGAAAACGCACCAAAAGCAGAGGCCCAACGCCAGCAACACAGTCGACGCGCAAGTTGCGTGCAGCCGCTGTCACCGCAGCACCTGACACGAACTACTAGCAAGACTTGATGAAATCTGCGCGGTGCAGACTGCGCAGCAAACACTAGAATCCCACGATGCAGCTTCCCTTGTCTGTCTGTGTGTGTGTGTGTCCAGCAACTACGCGGATGACGCTGGCCTCCCCTGGGAAAGAAAAAGAACACTCCACCACCGAACTCGAACCCGCTACGGAATCAGTGACAGGTCCCAAGCCTATATCCACGATGAAAGATGTCAAGAAACTACGTTCCAGTGACTGGCACCAAGTCGCTCGAGTCTCTCTACAGAGCGCCCACAAGTACCGCTCGATCTATGAGCTGTTTATCGATCCCGGAGGTCGCCGCTCGCGCGCAATTCTGCGATTCGAAACCGCCTCGCGCCAGTGGGGCGAAACGGACGCTGCCACGTACCAGCGCTCAGGTCTGCTGCGAGATATTCACGAGAAGTGAGCCATGGGTTCAAAGATATGAGCCGGAGATATTTCAGGTGGAGCGGTCACACTTGGACTTCAGACATGCGCTTCAGAACTGCTGATTTAAACGGCAGTGAACTTGTTCCACGATTGGCGTTCGTACTATCGACGGTTTGGCGACCGGGTTGCAACTCGTGTTACGCGAGTGAGCGCACGGCCTTGTACAGCCCTGTGAGACGACGGCTTCGACTCCAGAGGGTTTCCAGCAGCACACTTGTTATACCGCCGCGGACCAACTTTCTTCGGGCGTACATTGTTTCTAAGGCTGAATTTGAAAGGGACGAGGACGGTTCACGGCTTGCTTTCCGACTCCCGTTTGCTCGAGACCTTGACGAGGCCCTCAACTCGCCGGCCTACGAGCTGGTGCTCACCGGCATGGTCGTTACGGTCTCGGCGCTGTACGCTTTGGAAACGCTCCCACAGCTATCCTTAGAGTTGCGGGAGCTTTTCGTGCGAATTGAGGCAGTTATCTCCGGGGTTTTCGTCATAGAGTATCTGTTGCGTTTTTATTCCCAGGGACTGGACCCCCGATATCTCCTGAGGAAAGCCATGTTACTAGATTTTATCAGCATATTCCCCTTTTTGATTGCTCAGGGTTTGATGAATGATGCTTTTGAGCTACAGTTCGTGCGGCTGCTGCGCGTGCTGCGCATCTTGCGCCTCGAGCGACTCGTCGAGGAGGATACGTTTCGGCGCTTTTTCCTCGGGCGCGCCGATGCTGCCTACGCGGAATACAAACTTCGAATCGCCCAGATTGTTTTCACGCTCGCCAGCATCATTTGGGTAACGAGTGGTTTGATATACGATGCTGAACATGGCGCAAACCCACAGTTCCAAACATATTTTGATGCACTCTACTTCTCCATCGTCAGTTTGACGACGGTTGGACTCGGTGATTTAGCACCACGTACGCCGCTTGGAAAACTGACGATATCCCTGGCGATTCTCGTGGGTGTTGCCATTATTCCTTTCCAGCTTGGTCAACTGGGAAGGGCGCTTTTCGCAACAGAAGGAGGCTCGGAACATGGACCCGATGACCCTGCCGCCTTTTTCGGACGAAACGCACGCCCGGTTGAGTGCCAGCGCTGCGGCCAGAAGCGGCACAGCTGGGATGCGCGCTACTGTCGAATCTGCGGAGAGCGCTTGCCGAAAACTGTGAGTAACGGTGCGAATGGCTCGGTCGCAACATCATCTAATGAAAAGCCTGACAAGTCGCCAGATACTATCAGGGAATCCTGATCGATGTATCATCCGCTGTGGGAGAATGACAAGCATGGTTAGCTACCTTACTGAATCAATGGAAGATGCGTTGATCGAGGACGCCACAGCGTTCCTGAGCGGTTTCCAGAGCAATGGCCCTCGCGACATCCTCACGTGCTTTGATTTGCTCTAGATACCGCGGTTTGTCTCGTAGTATGCGACGTGCTTCATGGATTTGCGCATATCGCCACGGTGCGGTGGTTAATACACGAACTGGAGATGCCTGACGAGCTGGGCGCGGAACAGACTCGATCGCCTGCTGTGATTTTGAAAGAACATGGTGCGGATACTTCCCCGGAGACGTCGGCGTCTCCTGCCTTGCGTGTCAACCGGGTCCGCTGCGCCTACCGCTGGGGTCATGAAAGGCTTCTGAATTGCCGCCGAGTAGATGCTGCGTCGCCATAGGCAGGCAGCGCAATTCTGTGGGGCTCTGATCGATCAAGTTCCGCCCAGACGCGGCAACAAATGCGGCGCGCTAACCCGCCGCGCTTTTGGGTACCGCCAGCTGCGGCAAACAAACTGAGTGGTTTGCAATCTGGCACCTAGTTGATGATGGCGTGACCGTGCGTCGATTTGACTACACGAAGAGCTTGGAGATCTGGTATCTCCTATGGCGCACGCCGAGGCGCAAGGATCGGAAAATGCTTTACGCTGCAAAAAAATCGGTGAAGACACGTTGACAGTCCTATGCCTTGAATTGGAAAGCTCTCTTAGACCCTGGTCTTGAACATATTAGTTTCCCTTTTGTTATCTCTCTTGGTATGGATGCTTCAGTCGCGCCGCACGCAGCGCACGAGCGCCTGATTAGCAGGCATCCCCCGGGCAAGTGCTTTCGTGTTCGACGCACCGCTCTCGATCGTCGCCGTGTGAACCCTGCCGGGCGTGCCGTAATAGCGCCATTTCACGACGACGCCGCTGGAGCGCTTCTCTAAACTCTGGGTCGAATAACCGCATCCGCTGCTTTTCGCCAGCTGCTAAGCGCTGATTCATCCAGTGAATGCGGTCGGCTCGCATCTGACGATGCTTCTCCGAGCGCTTTGCGTTCGACTGCGCGTAAGCAATGAGCTGTCTTGCGCGGTTCTCATCGACCAGCGTGATGCTTTCGACGGGTCCCGCCCGACGACACTTGGATGTTGCTTGCTTGACGAGTTTGCCATGAGCGGAGCCAGTCTGATTTGTACCCAACTGTGCCGATGCCTCTGTAGGAGACGAATCGTGGTTGGCTTCTGCCCTGGCGAGCGCCGCAGCGACACGCCGCTTGCGACTGAGAGTCCGCCGCCGGGCCTCAAGAACACGATGGCGATAGAAGGGGTCCGCCCATCGGCGACGGGCTGCCATAGAACGGACATTCCGAAAATGGTAAGCAGAACTGATAGGTGTGCTGACGCCGCCTCCGCTGTGCAAAGCGTCCGCGGAAGACGTGCCGCTAGTCCGCACCGAGGCGACCAGTGGCGACGCCGTTTCACCCGTGGCGCTCGGAGTCGTCTTGCGGCGGTTGATCACGACCAACGACCGCGCGCTCGTTCGAAATGGGTTGGATGCGAAGTTACCAGGCTGCACTATGGTCAGAGATGCGGATGTGACGCCGTTGTTCCCAATAGGGAGCAGAGCGTGCGATGTTTTGTGATGCTTCAATTTCAGCACCGTCGACACAAATCTGGACATAATTTCGCGTGGAGCCTCAGTGCCTCGGTGACTTGCCGTTGAGCTGTGCTCGGCAGCGCCGTTGAGCCCCGATGAATATTGCAACCCCGATGCGCAGGTGGATGACACAAAACCCTGCGCTGCTTCGGGGTACCGAGCGCGGCGTTGCAGCACGGAAACGCCTGAGAGATCAGCATGCATCGTTAGAGCTGAGTACGCTACAGCGCTCTGCATACGCTTCAGAGGACGATACAAGTGCCAAACGCGTCGTCCCTGTGGTCGGTAGCACTCTGGGAACAGCGTTTCCAACGAATGCGCACCTCGCGCACGGCCGCAGCCCCGTCGCCAACCCTGGAGTGCTGTTGTGAACGCGAGCGAGTGTCCCGCTGGTATGCCGCCTTCGCCACCGTCATCGAATTGAGTGGTTATCAGGTTATTTGAAGGCGCAGCCAAAGTCAGCGTGATATGTTGCAGGCTCCATGTAGCGTTTTGGTACGCTGAGACTCCGTTGCCCGAGAGCGCGCAGGTACTCTCCCATGGCCTCGGCAGTGACATAACAGAGTCGACGCAGCCTCACAATCCGTAACCGGGAAAGTCGGCGTCCAGTTCCAGGTGCTGTTGCTTTCTGTGCAAATTCAACTGTTCCTGGTCCGTACGAATATTGGCCAAGAGCGCCCTGTTGCTAACCTGTTTCCGCTACAGAGCGTCCGTCGCGCGATAAACAAATGCAATGGAGGCGGTTGCGAATTCGATACCGCCGCCGCCGCCGCCGCCGCCGCCGTCGTCGTCCCTTTTTCGTATCTGCGCTGCATGCACGCACGGGTGATTATCGTATTTCAACTCAATTGCGTTCCACGCCAGATGCATGTCACCATATGCTTTTCCACGGCTCATAGCCGATGTATTCAAAGTGCATTCATTTGAAGAAATAAAAAATCAAAGGGAAAGGTATAGACATGCAAGTCAGACATCTTGGATGACTACCATTGCCGGGTGCTTGAAAAAGAAACGATAAAAATCCTCGTCTCGTCGAGAACAGAGGGATATAGCGCTATTGACGAAGCAGAAGAAGAAGTGGGAAACGGGAGACCGGAGAGCGACGAGAACATATGTTTGCCAAACGTGGCAATGACGAGACTCTAGTGTCATAGAGTGCAAAAGATAGGGGAATCCCTGCAAACGTGAGTTCATTTAGATGCAATAGACTCATAGAGTTCGTGAACCCCAGACTTTCAGGGTGCAGTCAATATCACACGATCTGTGGTGCTAAAGACGAGGACTGAGGACCTGACACCCTCTAAATTCGCTGGGTGGCTTCCCAAGCTCGAAGTCTGCAGGGAAAACCCCAAACGGATATCAGAGGATTCGGTCAAAAAAGGCCGGGAAACGTCTGGAGGTCTGTGTGTATACAATCGCTTTATCGTCATAGAATGTTTTTTGCTCTAGTGATGGTACGTATATCAGGCATCCGGGATTTCCCTGGTTCAATTCATTGTCTCCACAGCACAGAAAACACCTGGATACGATGACTGACTGCCCTGGGTCTAGGGCCACGCAGACTCACCGTCACACGCTTTCCATACATATTCGTATGACTCGTTCAGCAGGTTCAGTGAGCGTTGGGTTTCTCGAAAAGCATTTCGCGGAGAATGCACGTTTTCCTCGACGCTCTACGCGAGGACGCTCGACGGAACTGCGAACAGGACCGGTGGAAACCTGACAAAGAGAAGCACGAGGGATATGCCTTGAAAAGGATATGGCTCCACGGAGCTGACTCGGGTATCCCGCCACCGACTGCGAAAGCGCGTCCCATCGACAGCTTTCTACGGACACAGGCGACTGGCGTGAGTGCAGCACGCGAATCGCGCTGGGCGTCTTCATTGCCCAGGTATTGCAGCCTGCGCGAGATTCCAGAAAATGCCGTGCGCAAAGCCTTTATTGTCATGCAATTCACAAGAACTAGTGCGAAAGCGTGGCCATCTCGCTGGGACTGGCGTAGCGGCAACCGTTGCATGGACATCGCGCATCGGCAGTTTCCTATTGTTCTTTAAGGAGTAAGGTTCGGCATGATGTGTACGTGGTGCAAGAACCTTTCGTCGACAACACTGACATACGATGCAAAGCTTGACACTCGGTAAGGAGGAAGCGGCAACGCCAACTGGTTTCGAAGCGACCAAGTTTCCCGAAGTACAATCAAGCAAAAGTCGCTGCACCAGGGGGCACGCGTTCCTAACGAACGTTCGTAACGCTTCAACGCCGCAACGTCGTGTAGAAAGCCGAGTCCTTGCGCGTGCGGGAGTCATGCAGGTCCTACGCTCTCAGAAAGCACCGTTTCTGGAATTGTCCGAAAGACTCCACGGAACATCCTCTGCAGTGTGCTCTAATTTTGCAATACTACGATACGCTGGTTTCAAGGTTTCCCGTATCGCAGAAAGAATGCGCTTCTGCTCCTGTTCTCTATTTTCCGACGCGCGAAGATGCACCAAAATCAACGTATGTGGGGTAAACGCCTCAAGGAGCGCATCACCGTGCTGCTTCCGCACGCGAAGCATCTGAAACATGGTCCCTGTGCGCATACATGCGAGTTTTAGGCGCTTGAGGATGAGGCTCATTTTTTCGAAGGCCTCGGCATCCTTGAGTCGAAACGGCTCAGAGATCGCCACGAGTTCCGAGCGGTCCAGTAGCGGTGCGCTAGACCAGCGTTCCAGTTTCCGCCAGGGCCAACGACTGCGCTGCTTCGTGCTCTGGGTAGGGTCAGCGAGTTCCTCGGCAGGACGCTGTGACCCAGCCTGAGGCTGCCCACGAGGAAGGGTCTCGCTTGAACCGAACCAGGCAAGCCATCGACTCACAGGTGATGAAGCCGCTTTCGGTTCCGTCTCTAGCGATGGTCGTCCGTACAGAGGCGCCCCTGCGTACCCGAGCACGAGCAGAGAGGTGCTCTCCAAGAGCACGATACGGCGCACAGACGGGTCCCGGCTGAGCGCTTGCAGCGCCTCCTGGACTTGTGCAATGTCCGGTACCAGCGAACGAGCAATGGTCGACCATGCGTGGTAAAGAGACGAGTCCCAGATGGACGTCCTGAAGCAGCGACTCGAGTCGAGATAGCCGGCCTCACAGCAGACTCGCGCTTGCCGACGCAGCTGCGCAGCGGCCGACCCGTCTGGCAGCACGTCGGTTTTGTGTAGAATGATGTATCGCTGCAGCGCGGGCAAGTTCTTTGCAACCGTAAGCTCCGTCACCGCCCGTATCCAGTTCCTGTCGGCGCTGGCTCCCTCGCTCGAACTGACATCGACAATGAAGACCAGTGAGAGTACCCTGCCGGTTCGAAGGAATCCCCGCAGCTGTGACGCAGTCTCGACGCTTATTGGAAGCTCCAAGTCCAGGAGGCAAAGCACAACCGACCCGAAGAGTCTGAGCGAGCTCAGCTGACCTGACTGGACGGGGCTATCTACTGCTGAAGCGCTTGGAGCTCCGAGCAGAATCGAGCGAATGGTTCGTTTCCCTGCACCACGCGCACCTACTAAAAGAATAGCGCTTCCTTCAATCTGAGACACTTTCTCTCTGCTGTCCGGGCGACCAGCCGACCCCAGTGACATGCCCTGGTTGGCGCCAACTTGAGGCACCAGCGCCCTAACGAAATCTTACCAGCAACGGCAACAACAACGACAACAGCGGTAAACTAGAACAATAGCAGCGCTCGTTTGGCAACGAGTTTTTGGCGAAACTTGGAGGCGCTCTGCAACGGCGGCAGCGCTGATTTTTTTACAGTGACAAAACGTTTACGTGGACCATGGATCCCAGATTGCAGAATGGATGGATGGATGTTGGGTTTCGGGAAAGCATCCATCATGATGCACTTACCCTCAAGCTACATGACCCATAAATCATTTCGGATGTAATGGTCGATTCTTATGCTCTATCGAGCGCCGATTACCTGCTTTGAGCACCCGCAATTGCGGTTCTATCGCTGATGCCGATGCATCACAGAGACTGAACGGCTTTGCCATACCTCCGAGGGCGTCGGACCGAGGAACGCTTCACCTGATACGGAGTCGTGGCTCATAGTCGTTCTAGGAGTCTGCAAGCTGCGCAGACTGAGCTAGTGCCTGCGGCAGCGCAACGCGATATACCAGGAGTCCACTGCATCATGGGCAACGCCCAGACGCCGGCTACCCGTTCCAAGTCCCAGAGTGGAGTGCGTTACGGACGAGTTGCTCAGATGTCACGAAAGCACCTGCCAGTGGCGGAGCGTGAAGCACGAGCCTGGGAGACTCGTGCAATCCGCGGGACCTTGCGTCTAGAAGGTAAACTTTCGAAAGTACCGACAGTTTTCCCCGTCTCAACGTTTATCGCAGAGGGGAAAGAAATCGTTATCTCGTGGCGATTTAATGGTCAGTATCTGTTCTTTGTTCTATAGAGTGCGCCCGATACGCGCACATCCTTGTCTGGCAGGCATTAGACACGACGCGCCCGTCGCCGTTGAAGGGAGACGCAATCGCGATCAGAAGCGTCTTGTTCAGCTGTAAAAGTTGTGTTTGCGTTGAGGTCGTAGCAAAGTACAGTTTTCAGTTCATTTGTGTTTCAAACCTCAAGGAAAAATGCTCGATTGATTTTTTGCTGTGTATAACAGAAGGGATCAAAGAGCGTTGTTTTTCAAAAACAAACAAAAAAAGGAAAGTGATGAAAAAGCAAGTCCACGATCCTGGAGGCCCAGTGTCGCCGGCTGCCAGAAAAAAAAGAAAACTGTGCCGAGTCCAGAAGAAAAGGAAAAGAAGAAGGACCAAAGGGGGGGGGCTCTACGTCGAAGGATGCAAGAAAGACGAATGTACGACGAGATGGTGGTGAAAGCCGGTGTCCTTAAACATATCAAGGATCCCTACAGGGAAAAGTTGCGAGACGCTATCAGAAACGGTGTCGACTCGTACTCCACGAGTATTGTCAAGGCGTCGTCAGGACTGATGCACTCGGCGAAAGAGATGTATCGCGACGTGACGCACATGGAAACGGTGGAGATTCCGGAAGAGTTTTTCGATAAGACCTTTATTCGTCAGCTGATGCTTGGTACAAAGGAAGCGCGGATGGAAAATGAGCGGGTGCATGCCCTCCACGAAAACTTCGCGGAATTCCGCTTCGAGGGTACCCAGTACAGGGATGACCGGGATATTTACGACTATGGGGCGATGAAGTGACTCACGAATCTGGAGAATCGTTTGACAACGAACCTCGAACGTTTCATGATACGCGCCGCATTTGCACTCTATCCCGGGCATCTCTCCCAAAGGGATATGGGCGATTACCAACGGCATCACGAACAATCGCCGGCGTGTAGATGGGATCGAATTTGTCGACAAGAAGGCGTCAAAAGAGATCACGAATGCAGCTTCTGTAATCCGTGCGGCTATGCAAGAGCACCGTGCAGTTTCGGGGCTGGCGAATCCGACAGAAAAGATATCAGAGTTGAAAAAAGATAAGGAAAGATACGATCGTCTCGTCCTACGGTATTTTGTGTTTTTGGACCGAGAGCTCGATCGCAAAGCGGAGATGAAGCTGAGTGAGGAAAAAAATGAAGAATGGGAGAGACGGAAGGCGTTCCTAATGGGCGAGCGCTTCAACGTGGTTCCGTTGGGCAACATCAAGTCACGTTTGGTGACTATCGACTCCGGCGTCCTTTACGGCATCATGACTGAGACCAGTCCCGAGTTCGATGTAAGGAGCACAGAGATCACCGCCGAAACCCGCGAGACGTACTGGAAGAATATCTTCAATTTCAAAGGGCTCAAAGTCAGCAAGAAAAAGGAATTCACTGGGTTGATCGAAAGCGATGGAGTAGCCATGTGTGTACACTATCTGCGGTTGAAGAAAGATCGTCCAGTTCCGCCCTCGGCTTCGCGCTCGGCGAAACATGAAGAAAACAAACAAGCGGATCCTGCGACGCAGAAAGTGCAGGAAAACGACTTTGTCGTTGGCGCGGACCCCGGAAACACAAATATCATATCCATCGCTGTATCCAAGCTTGCGGACGATGGTTCTGACGGTAACTTGCGTCAGAAACACATGCGTCTTCTGAGGTTCTCGAGCGCAAGAGACTAAAGAGAATCCGGAATAATGAATGTGCGGAAGAAAATTGAGACATGGAATGCAGGAATAAAGGACCACTTGGAAGCTATGAGCGAGGTGACGAGCCGAGGAGCGGACTTTCAAGCTTTTCCGAAATTCATGAAAGTTCGCGTTGCTCATTGGGAGGCGCTGTGGGAGGAGTATACAAAGCCTCGGTGGGCTCGTCTGCGTATGAATCTATACTGTGGGAAGCAGCGGGCGTTCGCGAACTTTTTCAATCAGTTGAGCGCCCTGAAGGTGGATGTGAGTCAGAGGCTCGTCGTAGCATACGGAGCAGGGCGCTGGAAGACCCAAAAAGGGTGTACACCAGCTCCAACGACGAGAGCGCACAAGGAGGG
>Ga0080006_1151852_pt1 | contig 26872 bp, 20 predicted proteins | sample RS3BMetagenome_FD_69209 | JGI IMG/M metagenome (GOLD analysis project Ga0080006, IMG submission 69209) | Ferric oxide microbial mat and aquatic microbial communities from Rainbow Spring, Yellowstone National Park, USA - RS3B (SPADES... ...
CGGAGGCTGCTCCACACACAGGCTCATGTCCACTTATGTTGTCTTCGCCGTTGCATATCCCAGCACACAGCAATCATTCTTCTCGTAGCGCAACATAAGCAACTACGCAACATAAGCTTCGAGGTTGAAATTAGCTGACCTCGTACCCTCTGCCGTCGAGGCATTCTATGCCGACGAAATCGGCGTTGGCCACGCGCTCTTGCTGGCGAAGCTGCCAGCCGAGCAACAGGCACAGGCGCTCTCCGCTTGCTTCAAAGAGGTCTACAACAATGGAGCCAAGCCAGCACGTATCCTGCTGCCAGTCCGCAATCTGCAATTCTGGATTGATTCGAACATCCTGTTAGTCCTCAAAGATGCGCCCTTCAACAAGCGGGATGCGCAGCTTGTTCCCGCCGCTGGCAGTTGTGCCGACTGCCCCAAACGGACAGGACACAACAAACTGCTGTTCGGAGATGACCTCGGACGGCAGGGTGACCGATGCACCGACCCGAGTTGCTATGCTGCCAAAGTCTCGGCGCACGTCGCGCAGACCGTCGCCACGAAACCGGAGCTGGTGCAGATCAGCACCGCCTACGGTGGGCAGAAGGAAGGCAGCCCGGTGCTCCCACGCAACCGGTACACCGCCATTCAGGATGAAAAACCGAAGGACAAGCAGCAAGCCCAAAGGCCGGAGTACAAGTCGTGCAAGTTCACCACCGAGGCCATCGTCACCGAAGGCAGCGACATTGGCACCATCCATAAGGTGTGTGCCAATCCGACCTGCCCCGTCCATCATCCGAAGCAGCCAACTGGCCGCAACGAGGAGAAGTGGAAGGCCGAGCAGGACAAGCAGCGCAAGGAGCAGGCCATCGCCAACACGACCGGCCTCCGTGTCCTCGCCGCTGTGAGCGCCGCCGTTCCCATTCGGTTGATGAAGCGTGATCTGCTATTCATCCTTGAGAGGCTGGTAAGCGTCATGGACGAAAGTCGCGTTGGGATGCTGGCGCGGCAGCACGGCATCCGGCAGAAGCGGGACGATGGCGGCGTGACGAAAACGGTTGCGGCCTTCCTCCATCGCGCAGACGAAGGCACACTGTCCCAGATGTTGGTGCAGGTAAGCATCCTGCTCGCCGCCTCACACGGCAATCCGGCGACCATTCTCAAAGAAGCCGCCACCGTATATAAGGTGGACACCGACGCCATCGCAGACAAGGTACGGCAGGAGTTCACTGCGAAGGAAAAAGCAAGGAAGACGCCACAGGCCGCGACCAAGCCGACCAAGAAAGCTGCATAAACCACCACCGCGAAAAGCCTAAGAGGGACGGCTTTGCCGTCCCTCTCTTTGTCCCCAAAAACGGCAGGGGAACACGTGCCGTTTCCCCCTGCGCCCCCTTCGCTCTACTCCGGCCTTCACTCGCCGGCCGCGTGCCGGAGTCAAGTTCCTCCTCCGGGGCCTTCCCCCATCTGCTTTTCCATAACTGACTGCCACCAAAAGTCCAGCAGATACGAAACGCCACTAAATGACAGGTGGCTTCTCACTTGTAGATGGGATCGCTCGGCTCAACGCATACATTCCTCCCCACTGCGCAAGATGGTCGAGAAGTGAGCAAATCTCTTCTCTTGCTTCGTTGGTGAAATCGTATTCGACATGGAGAACTATCTCACTCATGTCACGCCTGAGAACTATCCCATCCGCTTCGAGCTGTCTCAGATTGTGAGCAAGCATCTTCTTCGAAGCTCCTGGGATGAGTCGAGATAGCTGCCCCACGCGGACCGGCCCAGAACGCATAGCGCAAAGAATCTCAACTTTCCACTTCCCTTGAAAGAGCACAGATGCTGAGCGGCTCGCACTCTGAATATAGCGTGTATCTACACTCCGAGCTCCAAGCATTCTGGTGTCGGTATTCCTCATCTCATTGCCCTTCACCCGAAGGTTGCAGCTGCAGGTGGCTTGAACCCATATGCTCTGACTGTTTCGAGCTTGTGGAGTGAGCTTCGGGGGTGAGCTTCCGACCACCAAGGACTGACGACTTCATTTGGACGAGCCCAATGCAAGTTATCCGATACGCTGCAAGTGCAGGAGTGTGATTGCCATTCTCAATGCAAGTTTCTTTGAGTTACCTCAGTGTACGCACTCTACCTGCAAAGATCGTGCGCAGCGGAAGCTAATGTGCGATGTTGCGCTGTCAGGCGTGCTTTGCGTGCGTGCGGCGACGCGATATCGATTGCAGTAGGATTTATGGCACAAAAATGAGCCGCCGCGCATTACGCGGCCCGTGCCGTCGCTCGGCCCTTCCGGATTTCTAAGGGTACCGCCGCCGTGCTCTGCGACGTTGAACCAGTCCCCGCACCACTCCCACGTGTTACCGGTCATCGAGAGCAGCCCATATCCGTTCGCCGGGAACGCGTCGACAGGGCAAGTCCACGCGAAACCGTCGTCACGCGTGTTAACCTTCGGGAACTCCCCCTGCCAGATATTGCACATGTGCCTACCGGCTGGTCGTAGCTTGTCGCCCCAAGCGTAAATCTTCTGTACCAGCCCACCGCGAGCGGCATACTCCCACTCGGCCTCCGTTGGCAGGCGGTGACCTGTCCACGCGCAGTAAGCGCTTGCGTCATTCCAGGAAACATGCACGACAGGGTGGTCTGCCAAGTGCTGTATGTGAGAGCCAAGTCCCGCTGGCGCGTTCCAGCGGGCACCCGGCACCTTGCACCACCACGGGGCGGCCGCCACCCTGTCGACCACGAACTCACGGAATCGCTGCGGGTTCAATTGGTCCCAGAAGACAAATGACCAGCCGAAACGTTCTGCTTCCGTCACGTAGGCTGTGTCCTGCACGAAGCATGCGAACTGTCGGTTCGTCACAGTGGTGCGGCTGATCGCAAAAGGCGAGAGCTCTACCTCACGAACCGGCCCTTCGCCCTCATCAGGGAAAGCTTCAGCAAAGTCGGTGCCCATCAAAAAGCGGCCGCCCGGTAGCTCCACCGCGTCCAACTGCTGCTGGAGGTTACGTTGCCCAACGATAACTTGCGTTACTGGAGCGAGATCAGCAGCCTCCCGCAGTGCTGAGGGTGAGCAACAGCCTTTCTTCACGGAACTAGTAGATGTCCACGACATTCGAGTGTCCTCGCATTCAATGGCTTCGTAGCCGAAGAGTAGTTCAATCCTCAAGCGGCGCTTGTTCCACTATTCTTATGGTCTTCTAGAAGAGCGGTCAGCCGGTGGGCAAGCTCTGGCTTATTCAACCACTGACTGTCAGTTTCTCCTGGATCATTCCGGAGGTTGTAAAGCTGACCTTGCGATCCTTGAGCCTCCGGCTGCACGCGCCGCGGTTTCGAAAAGCAGCCGCTTCCCAAGCCAAGCTCTAACTTCCAGTCGTTCTCACGAATGCTTAACCTGCCGTCATTCGACTCAGACACCAAAACCTTTCTGATGGCTGCGTGGGGTTCACCAAGAAGAGCCGGGCTAAGGTTGAAGCTATCCTCTTCCGCGTCCGAAGGCAGGGTGGTATTCGTGAGATAGGCCAACGTTGCCAGCAGATCAGTCAGGGAGCCCATCTCGTCGCATACGCTATTGGCCGGAATATGACTGGGCCAGCGCGCTATGAACGGCACCCGGGTGCCACCTTGCCAGATGTCCGCCTTCTCGCTTCGCCACTGCGCGTTCGAGTGATGGTTCCAGCGTGTAATATCGTTCGGTCTCCAATCAGCGCCGTGATCACTTGTGAGAATTACGAGAGTGTTGTTCGCTTGTCCGCTGGATTCGATGGCGGCTAATACAGACCCAATCATGGCATCGACCTGGACTACATAATCTCCGTAAGTTCCAGCGCGAGACTTCCCTTCGAACTGAGGCAATGGCAACCAAAGGTACTGGGGCGATGGTAGAGCAAAGTAAAGAAAAAACGGCTGTTCAGGATCCATCGGCTCCAACTATGCTCCGCGGTGACCTCGCTTCGTGTGCCGGCGTCGATGCGTGTGAAATAGCAACTACACGCATCTCTATTTGCCAGGCCCAGAAGAAAGTCGTTTGTCTTACTGAGGTGGCTGCATGTGTCCGACCGATGATCCCGTGGCTTGATCGTGCTAGCGACGGGGCGTACTGGATGATGAGAGCGTCATTGTCGCGGCTAGTCCATGAAGGCATCATCGTAGGCGTGAGCGAGCAGAGCCGGCGGCTCCACCAGATGAAGATCACCATATTTTGTTGCTTCTTCTTCCCAAATTCGCTGCATAGCCTGTAGTTGAGCAGGATATTTCTTTGACAAGTCATCCGATTCAGATGGATCGGAACGTATATCGAACAGTTGCCATTGATCTGCCGAGAAGCTTGTACCCCGCTTGTGCATCGCTACTGCTCGCCATCTCCCAGAAGCGATGGCGCGATTTCCACGGAGCTCAAAAAACTGGACATCCCGAGCGCTGGATTCTTTGGGATTCCTGATTGTGCCAAGGAAGGATTTTCCGGCAATCGGAACCTGCTGAACCCCATTAATAGAATCATCAAAGTGAGTGTCCGCGGCGCCGAGTAAAGTTGGCGCGATATCGATGACATCAACCCACTGCTTCCGAATTGCGCCCGGATCGGGCACCATGCCAGGCCATCGGATAATCATCGGCGTTCTCACTCCTCCCAGATACGGCCATAACTTATAGCGCCGGAAGGGAGTATCGCCGGCCATGGCCCAGGGGCGTTGGTAGAGGGGCTCAGTGCTGGGAGACCCCAACTCCATCAAGTGGCCGTCCATCTCTGCCAATGTTGTTTTGTCGAAATAAGGGCGTCTGAATCCGCCTTGTTTCATTTCGCTGGCCGCGCCATTATCGGTGATCAGGACAACCAGGGTGTTGTCATCGAGACCGGCGTCCTTAAGATAGGCAAGGACCTTGCCCAGCTGCTCGTCTCCATACTCAATATAGCCTGCATACGCTGCCATGAAACGCGAATACACACGCCTCTGCTGCGGAGTGAGAGAGTCCCATGCCGGATCGCCATTCTCTCGCGGAGGCAGTTTGGTATAAGCCGGGATTAGACCGAGATCCTTCTCCCGTGCGAACCGTTCCTGGCGTAGTACATCCCATCCTTTCTGGTAGGTACAGGCATAGCGGTCAATGTACTCTTTGGGTGCCTGTAGCGGCGCATGTGCGAAAGGCATAGCCAGGTAAAGAAACATGGGCTTTTGAGGAGCGACCAGTTGACTCCTCTTCATTGCGTTTATAGCGTGCTCAGCCAGATCCTGAGATAAGTAATATCCGTCGTGATATGGCTCGGGAACGGGATTATTTCCCTCGAACAGCAGCGGATGATATTGGTCTGTCCAACCCATTTTGTAGCCATAGAAGTAATCGAAACCACGCTGGAGTGGAAAAGAGGCGTTATTTCCAGGTTTTCCCGTTTCGTAGACCGGCGAGAGGTGCCACTTTCCAACTGCGAAGGTGTTATAGCCCGCGCTATGGAGAGCTTGCGGCAGAAACTCCACGTTGGATGGGATTTCTCCTTTGATAGACGACACGTCTTGCGGATCTGGAGCGCTGAGGTTCGAAGGCAGGTCCCCCATGCGAATCGTCTGGCAATTCCTTCCGGTGAGCAGAGACGCCCGGGTGGGGGCGCAGATAGCTTTAGTGTCGAAGTGGGTGTACCTGAGACCGTTCTGCGCCAGGCTATCGATGTTAGGCGTTCGAATCTCCGAGCCAAATGCACCCAGGTCGGCGAATCCAATATCATCCAGAGCGATCAGAACGATATTTGGCGGTTTGTGTGCGAATGCGTCCGAAGGTGGTTGTCGAACGGGGGCTTGCGCCGCCACTAACGTAACACTGCTTACGCCCACGGCCGTTACAAATAGCGCCCGAACTTGTTTGTGCATATTCCGCCCTCCACAACTCTGTTTTTTAGCTAGATTCGCGAGCCCGCAAATCCTATGGATGCTCCTTGCGTCAATCGGCGATCACCCTGAAGCGCATCTTCGCGAAGCTGAAGCGATGCCTCGCGAGGCAAAGCGGCCGACTTGAAGAAAGCAAGATAAGGAGAACGCATGCTGCGAGAAAGCAACTCCGGGGACGATTGTTGCAGAGGTGACGAGGCAGCAGCGATGCGCACGAAAACTGACCTGCGATTCACTTTAGTGGTACCGGTCAGGCGATGTCAAGTGCAGTATGCAACAACGGCCCGATGCTCTTAGTTGCCCTGCGATAGCGCATTCTATGCTTATTAATATGGATACACATGCGATTGTTATAGACACACAGCGCGTCGGGATGGTTTAGTAGTTGTGTGGAGCGCCTGATGAAATCAGCCGGTCAATCGTCGTATATCTGACCCGTAGTTCATCACGGAAGGCAGAGATCATGGTCACAAAGCAACATGCCGCGATGCTGATACTTCTCGGGGTCACGATAGTACCGTCGGCACAATGCAGTGGACAAAGTCAAACCGAGACGTGGCGAGCGACGTGGGCTGCAAGCCCTTCAGCGTGGCTACCGACAAACCCGGTTATCCCGCCCGTGCCACCCTTTCTAAAGACTTTGGCCGACACCGACGCCGCACAGACAGTTCGCGACGTCGTGCATGTCACCTCAGGTGGCGACAAGTGCCGAGTTCGAATCTCGAATGTCTTCGGCAAGGAGCCGCTGCTAGTCATCGCTACCCATGCAGCACTTCAATCAACAGAGTCAGGAATTGCCGCGGGCACCGACCGTGTAGTCACGTTTGATGAAGAAACCTCGGTGACAATTCCGCCCGGCGCAGATGTCCTGAGTGACCCGATTCAGCTCCGGATTCCGATGAACGCCAACCTCTCAATCAGCCTCACATCGAAGGGCCGCAAGTCTGCCTATGCAATTCACTTTTTGGCGTTGCAAACGTCCTACGTCGCCCCGGGCGACCAAGCTGGCTCTGAGACTTTGCGTGACGCGGTCGCTATTCCATCGTGGCCCTATCTGACTGAGGTTCAGGTCGCTGGCAAGGGCGCCAGTGAAGGTACTGTCGTCGCCTTTGGCGACTCGATTACAGACGGGGCGCTCACCACTGCAAACACGAATCGGCGCTGGCCCAATCGTTTCTTTGAACGCCTTGCCGAGAAGAAGCTGAACGTTGCCGTTACGGATGCGGGGATCGCGGGCAATCGGCTCTTGAATGATGCCCAGGGGAACTACGGCTCAGTGTTTGGCATGAACGGTGTTGCGCGGTTTGACCGCGATGTTCTAAGTGAAGCGGGCGTCCGATATGTCATCGTGTTTCTTGGAACCAATGATATTCGGCAGCCTGGTGCGGGAGGCGTACCCATGGATTCGACCGTCAGCGTTCGGGAGATCGAAGTGGGCCTGAGTCAGCTTATAGAACGGGCACATGAACAGGGGGTTCGTGTTATTGGGGCAACAATGCTCCCCTTTGGCGGCTCACTTGCGCCCCACAAATATACGGCTGAAATGGAGAGAATGCGAGAAGAGATTAACGCCTGGATCCGGACCAACAAGAAGTTTGACGCAGTCGCCGATTTCGATAAAGCCGTTCGTGACCCGGTAGACGAATCTCGCATGCAAGCGAAGCTTGACGGAGGCGATCATATCCATCCGAACGATGCCGGGGCCAAAGCCTTAGCAGACTCAATTCCCGTGGACCTCTTCTCTGGCGCGTATCCCCCAGGCAGGGGTCGTCTCTCGAAAACATCGGGACGTTGAGGTCAAGACGATCATGGACGAAGGATTTAGGGAGCCTCTGCACAAGTTCTGCGACCTTGCTGTGATTGATTAATCTCATAGGCAGTGAGATGGGAGGGAATGAAGCAGCGGAGTTTGGCGAGTCAGGGTGTGTTTGAGACGTACGGTCGCAAGTCTCGTCGTGAGTTCTATCAGACGGCCATGCTCCATGTTTATCAGCACATTGACCGAGCACTCGAACGATGGGCCAGACGCAAGTACAAGGCCTTATCGGGACGGAAGCAGGGCAGTGGGCAGTGGCTTTGCAAGATGAAGGACGCTGAGCCACGGTTGTTCCATCACTGGCGTGTCGTTGGGGATAGGGTTGGATAACGGGAGCCGTATGACGCGAGAGTGTAACGTACGGTTCTGAGAGCGGCTGAGGGGGAAGTTCCCTCGGCCGACTCGCCACTTCGGCTTGAAGGCGCACATCGGCGTGGATGCGAAAGAGGGCACGGTGCATACGTTCGTGACGACCTCGGCCAACGTGGCCGACTCGACGGTGCTGCCGAGCTGCTGCACGGCGAAGAGCGCAAGTTGTGGGGCGACGGCGGCTATCAAGGCCAGACCGAGGCGATCAAAGAAGCAGCACCGAAGGCCCAGGACATGACCTGCCGCAGGGCGAAGTTCAAGCACTATGTGGACGAGTTACAAAAAAAGAAGAACCGGAGTAAGTCCAGCGTGCGGGCGAAGGTGGAACATCCGTTCCGCATCCTGAAGCGCGTTTTCGGCTTCGACAAGGTGAGATACCGGGGCCTGGCCAAAAACCATCACCGGCTGTGCGCCAACTTCGCGCTGGTGAACCTATACCTGCACCGCAAACGCCTGGCAGCGCTCGGGTAGAACTGCCTCCGGAGGCCAGAATAAAGGCCTCGAAACCAATACAACCGTTCTCAATCAAGCCCAAACGTCTCATGTGCCTTCAATACTCGATGCCGTCAGGAAATCACCACCCTACGCAGAGGTTCCTTAACGGACCATGGGGCACAAAGGTCTATTTCTTCGGGTCTGCTGGAGCGAAGAAGCTCAGGGGGATGGAGTCCGCCATCGCTTTGTCCCCGGCATCGTTCGGGTGTAGATGGTCGCCTCCATCGAGGTCCGCGCGAAGGCGTGTTTTGTCGGCAGGATACTGAAGCGCCTTGTCGAAGTCGGCTACTCCGTCGAAACGCTTGGTGCTCCGGATCCAGGTGTTCAGTTCTTGCCGCATCTGCTCTTTTTCGGGCGAGTAATATCCCGGGGCGAGTGAGTTCGCGAACGGTGTCAGCGTGCCGACGAGCACTCGAATGCCATGCTCATGAGCTTTCTCTGCAAGCTGGGACAACGCGACTTCAATTTCGCGAACGCTTACTGCGGAATCCTTCGGGACACCACCGGATCCGGGCTGTCCGATGTCGTTGGTTCCCATCTGCACAATCAGATAACGAACGCCGGCCTGGGCCAGGACGTCGCGATCGAAGCGCGCCAGAGCGTTCACTCCGAAGACAGTCCCGTACGCTCCCTGGGCGTCATGCAAGAGCCGATTGCCCGCGATCCCCGCATCGGTCACGGCGAGGTTGATTCCTTTCTGTTCGAAGCGCTCGCTGAGGCGATTCGGCCAGCGCCGGTTCTTCTCTGCGGTAGTGAGTGCGCCATCCGTAATCGAGTCACCAAAGGCGACTACGGTGCCTTCACTGGCGCCCTGGCCTGCTACCTGGACCTCTGTCAGGAAAGGCCAGGAGGGAATTGCAACCGCATCGTGCAGAGACTCCGAGCCCGCCTGATTGCCCGGAGCGATATAGGACGTTTGCAAGGCCAGGAAGTGGACCGAATACGAAGATTTACGTCCGTTTGTAACGAAGCTGATGGACAGGTTGGAGCCGGCGGGAATTCGCATCATGATCGAGTCGGTCAGCATATCCGCACCGGGCGGGATATCGAACGTTGCCTCACCTCCAAAGGTAGCCATGCGATCGGTGGACGCGACCGTGCTCGATGCCGCACTTTGGATCGCAACATGAACGTTGGATAGGTGGAGGGGTTCCTTTCCAAAGACATTGGACAGGCGAAGCCGGCACTCCTCCCCAGCAGAACTCACATGCACAATATCCCGAATGGTCTGTTCGGCGCCGGTATCGGCGAGCATTTTCAGGGAGGCCGGCACAGGCGGTATGACAGCGTTGGTCGGGACCCAGGCGGAGGGGCTGGCAGCCCAGGTAGCCCGCCAGGCTTCACTTTGCTCCGGAGAAGTATGCGGCAAGAGCAAGAGGCTTGCGCCTAGTAGAAGCGATTTCTGACCGTATCTGCAATTCAATGGATCTCTCCCCCCGTAGAATCTCGCGGATCCACTTCGGCCGTGGACTTTCAGGGATCTGCAATGGATCAGCCCTGTACCCGCTTCTGTTTGCCTGCCCAGAATTGTTCGCGCAACTCGTATTTCAAGACTTTGCCCGTGCCGCCCTTGGGTAGAGGCTCGGTCCGCAATATGAACCGCTTCGGAAGCTTGAAGCGCGCCACATGTTTCCCTGTCCACTCCAGCAGCGCCTCTTCAGTCACTGCCGCATCCTGGCGCGTCACGACAATGGCGACAGGAATTTCTCCCCACCGTGGATCTGGCGCAGCGACGACGGCGCACTCGAGAACGTCTGGATGCGCTTGAATCGCATGTTCAATCTCGATGGAGGCGATATTTTCTCCGCCGCTGATGATGATGTCTTTCTTTCTATCCGCAACTTTCAGGCAGCGCTCCTGGTCCCAGGAGGCCATATCGCCCGTGTGAAACCATCCATCCACAATTGCGTCGGCAGTGAGTTGGGGCTCCCGGTAGTAGCCATCCATCACATTGTCTCCACGCACGGCAATCTCGCCGACGGTCGAGCCATCCTGCGGCACGTCGCGCCCGTCGCTATCCACAACACGGACTTCCACTCCGACCAACGGCCAACCCGCCGAGGCAGCGAACCGCTGGCGGTCCTTATCGTGATCGAGGAGGATGGTGCTCTTCGGCCGCGCGGTGCTGACCACCGGCGCGGTCTCCGTCGAACCATATCCTGCGATCACATGGGTGGCGGGGAAGATACCTTCGAGTTGAGCTATCAGCTCCGCGGTTGCCGCCGCGCCGCCGATGATCACTTGCTTGAGGCTGCTTAGGTTGAACTTCGTCCGGACATCGCAGGCGAGCAGCGCAGCAGCCATCGTTGGCACCAGAATCATGACTGTGGCGCCTTCTTCTTCGATGAGGCGGAAGACGGTCGATGGATCGAAGCGTCGGACCATCACCTGCTTCAGCCCGCACATGGTGGCGAATTGAGGAAAGCCCCAGCCATTGGCATGAAACAGCGGAATCGTATGCAACACAACCTGTGTATCGCTGTGGTCCAGGCAACTGAATAAGGACAGGGCGTGCAGATAAAGCGCGCGATGCGACAGGGTCACGCCTTTCGGCTGCCCCGTGCTGCCGCTGGTATAAAAGAGTTCCGCGATGCTTGTCTCATCCACGGTCATCAGATCGGGCAAAGCGAGAGGGTCCGTGTCCATCAATTCCGAAAGTGTCGAGCCACCACCAGAGTCTTCGATGGAGATGAAGCGAATCGCGGGCACTGCTGCGCGAAGATACTCAATCGCTGGCTTGAAATCCTGCTCGTAGAAAACAATCCGCGGCTGCGAATGCTTCAGAATCACTTCCAGCTCGGACTGGTGAAGGCGTACGTTGAGCGGCATCACGACGCAGCCAATCATGGGCACGGCGAAGTAGCTTTCGAGCAGCACGTTGCTATTGAAGCTGAGCAGGCCAATGCGATCGCCGGGCTGCGCTCCTTCGCGAACGAGACCAGCAGCCAATCGACGACACCGTTTGCTGAACTCGGCATAGGTAAACCGGGAATCGCCCGAAACAACACCAACCTTGCTGGGATAAAGGTCTACGGCACGGAAGAGACAGCGGAGCGGAGTGAGAGAAACATGCATAGGATCTGTGTACCCGTACCTGTATTTAGTAATTGACCAATTGCGCCTTCAGTCGGTCCACCGAAAGGTGGCAGTAGATAGGCGAGAAGTGCTCCTGTGGAACGGCATCCCCATTCTGGGCGAAGGAGAGATAGGGTTCCGAACTTCCGTTCCACGCGGTCCATTGCGGAAGTCCCGGGCTGTTGGGGTCGCCTGTTTTCGCAAAATTCGTCCAATACGTCTGGATTGTCTGCGAGAGTTTGTGGTCCGTCGCATCGAATGGAAGCCAGCTGAACGTGCGCGCATTAAACGTGCCGAAGACGTAAGGCAACTCCAGGGAATGGAAGGACCCTAGCTGAGCCTGGCCTTTGCCCGGAACCGAGCGATCGAAGCGATAGACATAGGCCTTCTGGCCAATGTTGGATGTCAATGCAGCCTCTGCCCCGATCGGGCAGGCAGCGACGATGTCATTTGCCGCCTGGTCGAGTGCCGCGGCGCCTCCAAACAATATTCTGCCGACATAAGTTGCGACGGCAATGTCGGTCCAGTCTCCGTAAAGGGGGCGCGCCGCTTTGGCGAATGTTGAAATCTGCTCTGAAACTCCCGGCTTTTTCACCAACTGCGGAGCCGTCTTCGCGGCTTCGGCCGCAACCACGCGGAATGCGGCAAACTCTCTCGCGTTCATTCCGGCAAGAAGGTTCACGTGTTGTATCGCGCCCGTCGCAAAGGCCTTTGCTGGAGATTGCGGGAAAACCCAGCCGTCGACGATGGCGCCATTGGGATCGTAGCCCTTGAAGGCCCCGGCAATGAGGTCATCCCGTATCTTTGCAACTTGTGCCGCGGGGAGCTTTCTCAGAACTTCGATCTGAGAGCCGGGCTGCGCGCCGGCCGCCTTTCCCACCGCAAGACCCAGAACATCCATCTTGGAAAGAGTCTGAGCCGGTCCATTCCCAAATCCCGGACCGCTTTCAGCGATCACCCGACGGAAGAGGTTTGTAGAAAGAGGGGAAGCCATCAGCACCGTGGCGTCCACTGATCCGGCCGATTCACCGAAGAGCGTCACGTTGTCAGGATCGCCACCGAATTGCGCAATGTTCCGCTTCACCCATTGCAGTGCGGCGAGCTGGTCGAGAAGGCCGTAATTGCCTGAACTGTGATGGGGAGATTCCGCCACAAGTTCCGGGTGCACAAAAAAACCCATTACGCCCAGGCGGTAATTGATCGTCACGACGATGACGCCGCGAGACGCCAGGGAGGTCCCATCGTACCCGGGCTCTCCACCGCTGCCAACCCGGTTGCTTCCGCCATGCAGCCACACCATCACAGGAAGGTTTGCGCCCGGTTGCAGGCGCGGAGTCCATACATTGAGGTACAGACAATCTTCGGAGGGTTCGATTCGCTGCACAGAATAAGCTACTCCATAAGTAGCTGCGAGCGGAGCAATGAAGCTGTCGGTTCCCGCAAGGTTCTGCGTGCAGGGGCGCGAAAACTTTGTTACGTCGCGCACTCCCGACCAGTGGGCGACAGGCTGCGGCTCGCGCCAACGCAGTAGACCGACAGGAGGGGCCGAGAACGGAATCCCCTGGAAGACCGCGATATTGCCGTTCATTTTTCCGCTGAGTGCGCCGTCACTGATCTGAACAAGTGGACCCGCAGGCGCGTGTGCAGACGGCGCAGGTTTTGCCGCGAGCAGTAAAGGCGCTGCGCAAAGAAATGCAACGCAACGTAGGCGGCTCGGGGAAAGGAGATTGTCATAACGGATATGCATGGACAGGCCTCCGGTCAGGTTCGGGAAAGGAAATCGAACCGCGTCCATGATATGCTATCTAGTATCTTACTGTCCAGTCAGTTATGATGAGGGCGCTTGCGGAGCACCGAGACGCTCGCAGCGGGAGGGAAATCATGAAACCCCTAAGGACGGCTCTATTTTTACTCTTGCTGGGCACATGCGCTTACGCTCAATCCTTCATTCAGCGAGACGGAACGCACCTCACGCTCGAGGGCAAGACATTCCGCTACAGCGGCCCCAACATCGAATGGCTTGGACTGGAAGGATACGGTCCCCACGATCCCATAGGCCCGCGTTTTCCCACACGCTTTGAAATCGAAGACGCTTTTGCGACTGCGGCGGAAATGGGCGCCCTGGTCGTTCGCTCCCAGACGATAGGCGACACGGTCGGCTGTGCACGCTGCATTGAGCCGGAGCAGGGCAAATTCAACGAGGATGCGTTCCAGTCTTCCGACTATGCCATATCGGTCGCAGCCAAATACCACATGCACCTTATCGTCCCGCTCGTCGGTGATTGCGCAACATGTGCCGGCGGCGGCATGGGCCAATACCTTGCGTGGAACCACCAGACCGGCATGAAGGCCTTCTTCACGGACCCTGCCGTCATCGCGGCATACGAACGCCACATCGACGCGGTCCTGAATCATCGCAACACCATCACCGGCATTCGCTATCGAGACGACCCGACCATCATGGCGTGGGAAAGCTGCAACATGTGCGGCATTGTCACGACCGGCGCCCATGGACCCGATGTTGATGTTGCCAAGTGGACGGAGGAGATCGGCAGCCACATCAAAAAGGTTGACCCTCGCCACCTCTATCTCGACAGCACCGGCATGTTCCGTACTTATCCCGCCATCATGGACAATCCGAGTACGGACCTGGTGACGTTGGAGGAATACCCGCATTGGGACCCCGAATTCAGTATTCCGATGGGCTTCGGGCCCACTACGGCTGAAACCTTCTCCAAAGATGCCACCACGGTGACGAGCCACAAGAAGGTATTCATCGTCAGCGAATTCGGCTGGGACGTGACTGACTGGAAGACTTCCGCCGACCTCCAGAAGCTTCTCGACAAGATAGTGAGCGATCCAAATATCTCGGGCGATGGCTTCTGGGCTCTACAGGCTCATCTCGATAACTTCGGGTTTCAGCCAATACCCGCCGACTGTCACAATCCGAGCTTTTCTGCCGTAGGGGAGTGTGGTGAGTGGTGGGCGCTCTATTACCCGGGCATCAACACCAACACGATGTCCGGCGAGGACATGGCTACTCGCGCCCAACAATTGCGCACCCACGCCTATGCCATGGCAGGGAAATCGGTGCCCTCTCACGCCATACCCCCGGCTCCGATGGTCACATCGGTTGTTGCAGGCGGTTTGATTGCGTGGCGAGGTTCCGCCGGTGCCGTCCGCTACTCCGTGGAGAGATACGATCCAGCATCGAAACGCTGGAAGATGCTCTGTGACAAGTGCGCCACCGATACGGACGATCCCTGGATTGACCCATCACCCGTTTCCAATGCCCAGTATCGCGTGACAGCCTTCAACGCGGATGGGATTGCCAGTCCCGTGTCGCAGCCGTATTGAGGGTACTCAGGATACCTCGGCCGTGGTTGCAGCATGCATTCCGCCTCGAAATCTGCGAAAGTAGAATCCATGGCAACATCTTCAACCCGGCCACATCAGGCACACCGCGCCTTCGCGAACCGAAAGCGAAAGCCGGAGCTGAAACGGGAAGCCGTTCTCCTCACTGCGGCGCATCTGTTTCTTCAGGAAGGGTATCGGCGAACGTCCATGGAGGACATTGCGGATCGGCTGGAAATTACGAAGCCGGCGCTCTACCACTACTTCAGCAGCAAAGAAGACATACTCGTCGGTTGTTATTCGCATGGAATCGCGAACATTCTCGCGCGGCTGGACCGCGCAGACAAATCGAGCGGGTCGGGACTGGAGAGGACACGTGATTTCCTGCGCGAGTGGATGGACGTCATCACGACGCTCGAGTTTGGCCAGTGTGTCGTGAACCTGGACGACAACGAACTGAGGCCCGCAGCCCGCAGGGAAGTTCGCAAGCTGAAGAGGCGGATGGATCGCACACTGCGCGAGAGGATTTCAGAAGGCGTTGCAGATGGAACGATCAGACCTTGTAATGTCCGCCTGGTGGCGTTTGCCTATGGAGGAGCGATCAACTCGATAGGCACATGGTACAATCCGCTGGGCAAGATGAACCATACCGAACTCGCCAATGTCTTCACCGATATTTTAGTCGAGGGGATCAGCGTGCCTGCCCCCAAGAAGGAACGAACAAAGATCAGTTCGGGCGGCTAAGCCCGGTATTGTCCGGCTTCAATCAGTGCTTTCGCATATGCCGTCCGATGGCGATCGAGTCGACGGGCGCAAAATGCGTCAGCCGTTGCGTTACCTTCATGTTGCTCCTCGAATCCAGTTGAAGTGCTCGCTGATACAAGAATCCGTTCCGCAGAATAGACGATGTGGTGGCGTATGTTCGCGGCGTAATATCGGACCATATCCGCCATCACGGACTTTCCGCTCTTCCGGGCGCGGAGTCGCGACGACTCTTTCGATGATGAGGTCTGCCAGCGCCCCCGCTACCTCCTGCTCGTCGGAAATGCTATGCCCATATTTCTGCTGGGCCGCACGAATGCAGTAGATAACGAGTTCTTTACAGTTGGCCACAAACACCGCCATATCTGCCAGGGGTTCGAATCGCCCGCAGCAATCTCCCTGGCGTTGCCCGTCATCTCGATGACGGCTGAAGCAAGCTCGGAATTTTCTGCGGCGTCTTTTCGAAGTATCCAGCGGGTCATCAAGAGCCGATTGATCTCATTGGTCCCCTCGACAATTTTATTGACGCGCGAATCGCGGTGCATCCTTCCGGCGGGATACTCTTCGGTGAATCCGTAGCCGCCATAGATCTGGAGTGCATGGTCGATCACGCGCTCCTGCATTTCAGAGCACCATTACCTTCACAATGGAGCATTCCGCCACATGCTCCTCGATACACTGTTGTGCCTGAAGAGTCGCGTCGGCGTCGCTTTCGTCGACTTCCTTCAGGGCCTGATCAATGGAGCCAATCTCACACGATAAAGCAATCCCTCGCCTGCGAAAATGCGGGCCGCGGAGTCACTGAACTTCTCTTGAATCAAGCCGAAATCAGTTATTGGTTTACCAAACGCCAAGCGCTCTTTTCCGTAGCGCAGACCACTGCGAAAGATGAACTCCGCCGCACCCACCGAGACAGCACCAAGCTTGAACCGGCCGGCGTTGAGCACATTGAAGGCGATTTGATGTCCTTTGCCGGCTTCCCCAGAAGATTCTCAACAGGGACCCTGCAGTCCGTAAGAATAATCGGATAAGTCGACGATCCCCGGATTCCCATCTCGTGCTCTTCCGGTTCTATGCTCAAGCCCGGAGAGGAGGACTCAACTAGGAACGCCGAAACTTGCTTTCCATCGACTTTGGCAAAAATAGTGAAAAGCCCTGCAATCCCGGCATTGGAGATCCACATTTTCTCTACATTCAGGAAATAGTGTGAACCGCCATCGGAGGGGTCGGCACGAGTGCGTATGTTTGTCGCGTCCGACCCGGAAGATGCCTCCGAGAGCGCATAGGCAGCGATGAGTTCTCCGGAGGCCAGCTTCGGTAGATATTTCATCTTCTGCGCTTCGCCGCCATACCAAGTCAGGAACACGCCTCAACGAACGCGTGCGGCCCTGGATTTATCGATTGTCTCAATCACGCCTGATACTTCAGCTAGTTCTGGAGATTTTCGAAGATACCGGCAGCGCCCATCCCACCGCCGACACACATCGTAACCATGCCATAGCGCTTTTTCTGTCTACCCATTTCGGCTAGGAGCGTTGCTGTCAATTTCGAGCCGGTGCAGCCCAGCGGATGGCCCAGAGCAATGGCACCGCCGTTTACATTGACGCGCGCAGGGTCAATACCAAGCTTACGCATCACTGCCAATGCCTGCACCGCGAACGCTTCATTCAACTCAATCAGGTCGATTTCTTCAAGCGATAACCCTGCAAGCTTGAGAGCTTTGGGAATCGCATGGACCGGTCCAATTCCCATCTCTTCCGGGTCGCATCCTGCAAATGCGAAAGACACGAATCTCGCCAGGGGTCTGATCCCAAGTTCTTTCGCGCGCTCCTCAGACATCAGCACTGAAGCCGCAGCACCGTCGGAAGTCTGCGAGGAGTTGCCGGCCGTCACGACGCCGTTCGCGTGAAACACAGTCTTCAACCTAGCCAGCGCCTCCAGCGATGTATCTGTACGCGGTCCCTCGTCGACACTGAACGAAGTTTCCACTTCCTCAAAACTCCCATCGGCCTTTGCCCTGGTCGAGCTCACGGACACTTCCACGATCTCGTCGACAAATTTGCCTTCCTGAATTGCCTTGATGGCTTTCCGATGGCTCTCAAAACTGAATTGGTCTGCGTCTTCCCGCGAAACACCATGTGTCTTAGCGACTCGCTCCGCAGTCAATCCCATAGAAAGATACGCGCCGGGACGGTTGTCCATCAGCCACGGATTCACGGAAACTTTGTTCCCACCGAAAGGTACCGCCGACATCGATTCTGTTCCCCCGGCGACAATCACCTCCGAGCCACCAGAGCGGATACGATCAGCGGCTAGCGCAATCGACTGCAACCCGGAAGCGCAGTAGCGATTGATCGTCATCGCCGCGGACTGGACGGGTAGCCGCGCTCGCAAACAGATGATGCGAGCCACATTTTGTCCCTGCTCCGCCTCGGGCATGGCGCATCCGATGATCACATCTTCCAGTTCTTTGGGATCGAGCTCCGGAACTCGATCGAGAGCTCCGCGGACGGCCACGGCGCCGAGATCATCAGGGCGTGTCGAGCGCAGAGATCCGCGCGGAGCCTTGCCTGCTGCTGTGCGAACTGCGCTCACCAAAACCGCTTCTCTCATGGATACTCCTAATTCCGCAGTGGCTTTCCAGTTTTCAATGTGTAGACAATGCGTTCCTGCGTCTTTGCTTCTCCGCAAAGCGAAAGGAATGCCTGGCGCTCAAGCCCGAGGAGATAGTCTTCATCGACCAGGGTTCCGGCCGTGACCTCACCGCCGCATAATATGCTAGCCGCGTACCTCGAGACCAGGACGTCGTGATCGCTGATGAACTCCCCTTGTCGCAAGGTATAAATGCCGAGCTCCAACAGGGAGAGAACGGGCCGACCTGGCGCGGGGATATCCTTCCGGTAAGCGGGCGGAGCGTACCCTTGACCTGCCGTTTTCCTGGCCTCGGTCTTTGCATCAGCCAGTAAGAGCGCGCGATTCATTGTGATGCCATCAGATCGGCGCAGCAGCTGTAACCGCTTCGCCTCAAGCGCCGAAGCAGAAACCTTCGCCATAGCAATCGTCTCAAATGCATTCGCGACCGCTTTATGGACTTCGGCGGAATCGCCGCGCGGATCATTACGTACGGCAGCGGCAGCCTCGATCGCGCGGAGCGTCATTTCCTTGCATCCACCACCACCCGGGATCAGTCCAACGCCCGTCTCCACCAGGCCCATTGCCAGCTCCATATGCACCTGTCGGGATGCTGCGTGCATTGCGATCTCGCAACCTCCGCCAAGGCACATACCAAACGGGGCGACGACAACCGGTCTGCTGCAGAACTTCACAGCCGCCGTCATGGCCTGGAAATTAGCGATGGTGCTCTCGATCGATTTCCAGTCTTTACGCCCGATCAAGCTTAAGGCTTCCGCAAGATTCGCTCCTGCCGAAAAGTGCGCCGCATCGTTGTAAATCACGAATGCTTCAAAATTCCTAGTAGCGTCGCTGTCGGTTGCAAGAACATCACGGATGAATTGGACCGCTTCCGCACCAAAGGTGTTCATCCTCGAACGAACTTCGATACACGCAACGCCATGACCAATGTCGACGAGTGAGACGCTCTTTGTTGTTTTCACCACTCCGTGGCTCTTTGCCTTTGCAAGAGAAACGACACGCGGGGAAACGCGAACCGGCACATACTCAGCCGTCGCTGGATTGAAGTACTCCGTGCCGCCATTTCGATACCAGCTTGTGCCGCCACATTGCAACAGTCTCTCAACGGCATCCGGAACTGCATGACCGAGTTCTCGCATGTGAGCGACCGTTTCAGGAACGCCCGCCGCGTCCCACATGGCGAGCGGACCTAACTGCCAGTTGAATCCTGCTTGCATGGCGAGGTCGATATCGGCGACGCTATCGCTGACTTCGCCGATACGATTGGCCGAATAAGTAAACAGATCCGAAAGCATAGCCCAATAGAATGCGGCGGCTTTTTCGCCTACTGTCGAAGCCTTAAGCAGCGCAGGGAGGCGTGAGGAAGCCGGATCGGAAGCTTTGATATTAGCCACTTCAGGAAGCTCAGCCGCGCGCGTAGGACAGTACTCAAAGGTAGAAAGATTCAACACGAAGCGCTGCTCTTTGCCTTTTGAACCCAACTTCTTGTAGAAGCCCTGTCCCGTCTTGTCTCCCAGAAAACCGAGCTCCATCAGCTTATCCATCGCCGGATCGATGGTGACATCGGACCGCTCGTCCTTCATGGACCTGGCGAAGTTGCGGGCTACATGCACGAGCACATCAACACCAACGAGATCCGTGAGCCGAAAGGTCCCCGTCTTCGGCCATCCGAGCGGCGCACCGGTAAGGACATCGATCTCCTCGACCGTCAGTCCCTGCTCCCGCATTAGTCGCATCGTGTTCATTACGGCAAAAGTACCAATGCGATTGGCAATGAAATTAGGCCTGTCCTTCGCAGGAACGACGGTCTTCCCAAGATGAACTTCCGCAAACCGTGCAATAACGTCATAGGCCTGCGAGTCCGTATCAGGCGTCGGAATAACTTCCAGAAGGGCCATGTACCGGGGCGGATTGAAGAAATGCGTTCCGAAGAATCGGCTTCGCTGCGCCGCAGGCAAAACGTCGGCAATCTCCGCTATCGGAAGTCCGCTCGTGTTTGTCGTTAAAATCGCATTCGTCTTCAGATGAGGAACAACCTTTGCCAGAAGGCTGCTCTTGATGGGCATCTGCTCAGCGACTGCTTCGACGATCCAGTCCACATCGGCAAGATGATGCAAGTTATCTTCAAAATTCCCGATGGTCACCAGGGAAGCAGCGTAGGGATCCACAAAAGCCGCAGGGCGGGATGTCTGGAGGGCCTCCAGGGCGCGCCGAGCAACGCTGCTGCGATCAGGGTTGCCCTCAGCGACCAGGTCCAGCAGTAGAACGGGATATCCCGCGTTGGCAACATGGGCGGCAATGCGGCTACCCATGGTGCCGGCTCCGAGCACGGCGACCTTGCGGATTTGCTCAGGGCTGATGTCTGTGGCCTGATTCGTGGGTACCATAGATTCTTCCTCATGAAATCTCCGCTGGGTATCGTTTCGCGGGGAGTGCCAGATTCAGTGTGCTGAACGGCGGGTAAGAAAGTCAAATCATGCTGTGCGTGGACTGGCTGCCATTGAAATCCATGTGAAAAATGTACTGAAACGGGTTAACTTCGACAGCAGTATGCGAATCTGTGCGAATGGAGGGACGATTGTCATAGTTCAGTGTTCTAGCTTTTGTGAGAAGCATCCCTCCGCGCAGGCTGCATTTTGTTCTTGACACTCTCTATCTCGCGCGCATAAAGTGAATGTCCGGTAAGATACAGAAGCGTTCCTCTGTGCTGTAGAGGGACGCAAGAAAGCTTCTATCCGCAAGATCGATCGTTCTTGTTTTGGAGACAACTATGTCATCGAGGCACACATTCGTACGTCTGAAGCGGCTGGCCGCAGCCCTATGCAGCACCCTTCTGTTCTCCCTGCCGCTTTTCGCGCAGGTGACATCCGGAGATGTCCTGGGAACAGTGACAGACCCGACAGGAGCGGTTGTGCCGGGGGCCAAGGTCACATTGACCAATCTTGGAACTCATGTGATTCAAACGGCAGTTTCCAACAGCGCAGGCGATTACGTGTTCAGCCTGCTCATGCCCGGAAGTTATTCCATCGGCGTGGCTGCGCCCGGGTTTAAGTCTTTGGTCGTGCCTTCCATCGTTTTGGCTGCCGGCGATCGTGATCGCGCGAACGCGACACTACAGGCCGGCGCCGCCGACCAGGTCGTTACGGTGACGGCCGACACGCCGCTGCTTCAGCGTGAAAGCTCCTCCCTGACCAGTGTTGTCACCGAGCAGTCCGTAGAAGATCTTCCCTTGAATGGCCGCAACGTGGTGAACCTCATCCAGATTCAGCCCGGAGTGAACGCTGGCTCGCCGGCAGCAATTACTTCCGGAAGCAGGCCTGACGATCGGCGTGCGACCTCTACCGTTTCCGCCAATGGGCAAAGCGATCAGTACAACAACGAAATGATCGACGGAATGGATAACAATGAGCGCGAGCAAGGTGGTATCGGCGTTCGACCTTCGATTGACGCCATTGCCGAAGTGAAAGTGGACACGAACAGCTTCACCGCGGAAGAAGGCCGCGACGCGGGAGCTGTGGTGAATATCATCACGAAATCCGGAAGCGACAAATTCCACGGCTCGCTTTACGAATTCTTTCGCAATGATATTTTCAACACCCGGGATTTCAACGCCAAAACCGGTAGCACCCCTAAGCCGGAGTACCGGCAGAACCAATTCGGCGGCAGCATCGGTGGACCAATCGTCAAGAACAGGACCTTCTTTTTTGGTGATGTGGAAGACAACCGGACTGTTATTGGACAGAGTACGGTTCTGACCGTTCCGACTGCGTTCGAAGAGCAGAACCCCGGCAACTTCACGGATGTTGGGGGGCTCCCTCCAATCTTCCCCAATACGCCAACGGGTCTCGCTTACTTCAAGTTATTTCCGGCCCCTAACACGCCGGGAACTGCAACATCGGCCGGACCCATTAATAACTACGACAGCGTCGTCAGCAACACGCAGGACACGTTGACCGCAGACGGCCGCATCGACCACCACTTCGGCAATGGAGATCAGATTTACGGACGCTATTCGTATAACAACGTCAAGACGTATGTTCCGGGTCCGTTTCCCGCCGTCAACGAGGACGGTTTCAATGTTCAGCCGGGCGGCGCACTCTTCGGCTATAACGGCAGCTCCGTGCAAAAGGCACATGGATTCATTTTCGACTACGTTCATTCGTTCACGCAGAACATGTTACTTGAAGCGAAGGCCGGTTTTACGCGCCTCACTAACAACACCGTCAATCTGAACAATGGCAATAACATCTCGAATGCTTTCGGGGTTGCCAACGGTAACTCCCCAGCCGCTCCCGGAACGTCCGGCCTCACACCTATCTATCTTCTCTCCGGACCTTATCCAAGCCTGGGTGACTCCCCTTATCTTCCGCTCCAGAACGTCAACAACATCTTTCAATACCAAGCTTCCCTGACGTACAGCTACAGAACCCACACGTTCAAGTTCGGCGGCGTGCTTATCCGCCGTCAATTGAATTATCTGCAGAGTTCGATCCCGCTGGGGACATTGCTGTTTACTGGCTTCACCGCCGCTCCTGGCATTACGCCCAACATCCTGGAAGACGTTCTTGGCGGATACAACATCGGCTATGAGCGTGGGAATACCCTCAATGAGCAGGGTTTTCGCATGTGGGAGCCCAGCGGTTACGCTCAGGACGACTGGCGCGCCACGCCGAATCTAACGTTCAACATCGGTGTTCGATATGATCTGTTCACGCCGATTTACGAAACGCATAATCGGTACGCCAACTTCGACCTTCCTTCTCTGAAACTCGTCACGGGAGCCATGGATCCGAACGTCGGTATACAGTCGAAGAAAACCAACGTCGCTCCGCGAATCGGTTTCTCGGAGTCCCTCGGCGCCCACACAGTCATCCGCGGGGGCTTCGGCATCAGCTATTACCCGATTCAATCCAATCTTTCCATCCAGTTGGCGAATCCGCCGAACTCTTACCTGAGCCAGTGCATTGGGTGTCTGCTCTCTACGCTGCCGGTGCCGACGCCGTCGAGTACGACGAATCTATCGGGCCAGCTGAGTTACGCACCGCACAACTACAACACCTCCACGCTGGAGATGTTCAATCTCGCCGTGCAGCGCGACGTTGCGGGAAATGTTCTTACCGTCGCCTACGTTGGAGAGCTTGGCCATCATCAAATCTTTGAAAGCACCGTCGTAAACGCTGCCGCTCCGAATGGACCGTATCCGACGGATGCATCGACAGGACCGTCCGCGCCGCCCGCACTCACGACGGCTACGGCTCTTCCGAACGTGCAGAATATTGACGGATTCCTTCCAGTTGGTTCCAGCAACTACAACGCGGTGCAGGTTATCTTCGCCCGCCGCATGACCAAAGGACTTACATTCAACAGCAACTACACCTACGCGCGCAGCCTCACGGATGCCGTTGGCGGAACGTCGCCCATTAGTGGACAAGGGTTAGAGCCAAAGAACCCAGCCTACGACTACGGTAACTCGTCGAATGATGTTCGGCATCGCATTGCCACCAGCCTTACATATGAATTTCCGTTTGCGAAGGATGCCCATGGATTCAAAGGTCTACTCGCCAAAGGTTGGACGGCGAACGTTATCGACTTCTGGCAGACGGGTCTTCCGTTCACTGTAACGGATGCAGCCGCCAACAAATACGGACTGGCGCAGATCAACCTTCCGGATGTTACAGCAGACCGCCCTAATGTCGTGCCCGGTGCGCGCCTGAGCGCTGGAAACCTGACGCACACGCAGTTCTTCAACGTGGCCGCATTTACCCCACAGCCTGCAGGAACTGCGGGCAATGAGCACGAGAACCAGCTATACGGCCCTGACCTGCGTCGCGCAGATATTTCTCTTTTCAAGTCGTTCAGCCTTGTGCGCCAGGCCTCGTTACAGTTCCGCGCGGAGTGCTACAACATTTCAAACACGCCAAACTTTCAGAATCCTGTCTCCGTCATCTCCAGCTTCAATCCAGGACCTGAACACGGGCCTTCAAATCCAATCAGCACGGTCGGGGTATTACCTGGCGATACTCCATCGACCGCGAGCGGTTTTGGATCTCTCACCCAGACGGTACCCAATATCGGCCAACGAGTCTTTCAGTTTGCTGCGAAGATACTGTTTTAGCGGACGTCCCTTGAGTTCTCCAAGTGCCCAAGGAGAACTCAAGGACGGCCAGCATGTGGTGAATCCACCTCGGCCACCAGCAACCTTCCAGCCGGGAGAGCATCCCATGGAGGTTCGAACGACGATGGTGCGGTCAACAGGAAGAGCGAGCGCCCATTCTCCCCGCCAAGCATGCACGCAAAGCATGGTTGGTCCGTCTCGATCACTTCGACGACTTTCCCGTCATTGGCAATCAGTACGCACTCCGGCGCCAGCGGATTAGCGACCCAGATATTTCCGTCCGCGTTGAGCGCAATGCCATCCGGCACGCGCGGCAAGATGTTCGCCCACACGCGCCGATTGCTCAAACTTCCATCAGCTTCCATATCGAACGCTGTGAGTTCACCGGTCAGTGTTTCCCCGACGATGAGTGTTTTGCCGTCCGGCGTAATCACCAATCCGTTGGGAAAGTGCATGTCCTCTGCAACTATTCGGATCGACCCATCCGGGTGCACACAAGTGATCTGTCCGGTCTTATGGGTCGCGAAGACGCTTTCAATCCCGCGGGTCAATAACTCATCGTGGAGATCGAATCCAAAATCGCCAACATAGGCTCTCCCTGCAGCATCCACGACCATGTCATTGCAGGAAAATCCTGCGTTCGCGATCTCCGCATGAAGACTGAGCACCCCGGCAAGCGATCGCCGTAGTATCTGTCGTTTCTTCATCGACACGATGAGCATCGAGCCATCGGGCATCCATCCAAGTCCCGACGGTTGGTCGTCGATCGCAAATTCCAGGCGCAGATCGCCTGCAAGCGAAATCGATTTCACGGCATGAGCAAAGAAATCGCTCAGCCACAGACGCCCACCATGCCAGCGTGGGCTTTCTCCGAAGCAAAACCTTTCTGCCAGTAAACGAACGTCAGGTTTCATGCTTGCTCCCCAGCTTCGGTAGCTGCCGATCAGTCTGCCAGTATGAGTTTTCCTATCGTTGCGAGCTGCATGTTGGATGTTCCTTCGTAGATCTTGCCGATCTTCGCATCCCGGTAGAACTTCTCCACGGGGTACTCCTTCACAAATCCAGAGCCGCCGAAGATCTCAATCGCCAGGCTCGCCACGCGCTCCGCAACAACCGACGCAAAATATTTCGCCATCGCAGCTTCTTTCACAAAGGAGAGACCAGCACTTCGGAGCCGCGCTGCGTTGTAAACCATCAGGCGCGCCGCCTCGATTTCTGTCGCCATCTCTGCGAGCGTGAACTGCACGGCCTGAAAGTCAGAAATCTTCTTGCCGAACTGCATGCGCTCCTTGCTATATCGCAGGGCCGCAGACCACGCACCATCGGCCAGCCCAAGCATCTGTGCCGCGATTCCGATACGCCCTTCATTCAGCGTCTCAATCGCAATCTTGTACCCTTTACCCACTTCGCCGAGAACATTCTCCTTCAAAGCACGACAGTCATCCAGCAGCAACTCGCAAGTTGAGGACGCCCGAATTCCGAGCTTATCTTCCTTCTTCCCCACACTGAACCCGGGCGTATCCCTTTCGATCAGGAATGCAGTAATCCCCTTATATCCCGCGCTCCGATCGACGTTCGCGAAAACAATAAAAAGTCCCGATTCGCCCGCATTCGAAATCCAAAGCTTTCGCCCGTTCAGAACAAAGCTGTCGCCATCTGCTTTAGCTGACGTAGCAAGCGAAAACGCATCCGACCCCGACCCCGCTTCGCTCAAAGCATAGGAGCAGACGGTATCGGTGGTCAGCCTGGGCAGGTAGCGCTTCTTCTGTTCTTCCGAGCCCCACCGAAGCAGCGCATTCACCGTAAGCGTGTTCTGCACGTCCACCATTACACCCACCGCCGGGTCCACACGTGAAATCTCCTCGACCGCGAGAATCGCGTCGAAGAATGACGCTCCAGCACCTCCATAGCTTTCCGGGACTTCCATTCCCATCAGGCCCAACCCGAAAAGCTCCCGTACGATAGCAGGGTCAATCTTCTGTGCTTCATCCATCTCGCGGACGAGGGGGGAAAGCCTTTCGGTCGCGAACTTCCGCACCATGTCCCTCGTCATCTGCTGTTCATCGGTCAACATGGTTAGCGGTGAATGGGCGCTCTGGCTGTGCTCGCTGTTCGAGGTATTCATGGTGAAAACTCCCGGGGTGAACACTTGGCTTCATATCCTACCCGGAAGTAAGTTACCATAATGACAGTCCGGATGGCTATGGAATTTCCGGCCGTATGATGAAGGTCAATGTGGGTTCGCCCGGAAGGTATCCGTCAGAGGAACGCAGGTGGACAGTTACAGATTTTTGGCGGCCCAAGCGGTGGGCGTGAGTTCTGGAAGTGTTTGGATGGATGAGTTGGCGATGCCTGGCAGAATGGCGGCGAGGT
>Ga0080006_1137498_pt1 | contig 26838 bp, 27 predicted proteins | sample RS3BMetagenome_FD_69209 | JGI IMG/M metagenome (GOLD analysis project Ga0080006, IMG submission 69209) | Ferric oxide microbial mat and aquatic microbial communities from Rainbow Spring, Yellowstone National Park, USA - RS3B (SPADES... ...
CCAATGCTGCACTCGCGCTCATCATGGTCACGCTCGGGCCGATCGAACACGTCCTTCCCCATGAGCGTCGGTCCACCACGGATCCCTGAATTCACCCACATGCATGCCGGGAGACTCCAATTCATGCCTTCGCCGCTACCCCGAGGAGGTGAACAGTTACCTGCTGGCATGGTTAACTGTCTGCTGCACCGGGGCGGCGGGGCCGGGAGCCGACCTCCCCGCCAACGGTCGTCGGGCAGCACGACGGACCGGGCAGCACGACAGACCAGAACCACCGACGAGCAGAGGAGTCCGAGTGCCTTACCAAGCCGAGTACATCTGGATCGACGGGACCGAGCCATCGCCGCTCCTGCGGAGCAAGACGAAGGTGATCGCCGACGGGGAGGAGCCGGGCATCTGGGGGTTCGACGGCTCGAGCACCAACCAGGCGCTCGGCAGCGACTCCGACTGCGTGCTGCAACCCGTCTTCACCTGCCCCGACCCGCTCCGGGGACCGGACGACAAGCTGGTGATGTGCGAGGTGCTGCTCACCGACTTCACACCCCACCCGACCAACACGCGCGACCGGTGCCGCTCGATCGCCGAGACGTTCGCCGACCAGGAGCCGATGTTCGGCATCGAGCAGGAGTACACGTTCTTCAAGGACGGGCGCCCGCTCGGCTGGCCCGCGTCCGGGTACCCGGCCCCCCAGGGCCCCTACTACTGCGGGGTCGGCGGCGACAAGATGCCCGGGCGGGAGATCGTGGAACGCCACACCGCCGCCTGCATCAAGGCGGGGATCGGCATCGAGGGGACCAACGCCGAGGTCATGATGGGCCAGTGGGAGTTCCAGGTGGGCGTGCTCCCGCCTCTGGACATCTCCGACCAGCTCTGGGTGGCCCGGTGGCTGCTGTTCCGTATCGCGGAGGACTTCGGCGTCTACGCCACCCTCGAGCCCAAGCCCATCCTCGGCGACTGGAACGGGGCCGGTGCGCACACCAACTTCTCGACGAAGGCCATGCGGGCCGACGGCGGCTGGGACGCGATCATCGCCGGGTGCGAGGCCATCGGCAAGCGGATCGACGAGCACATCGCCGTCTACGGCGTGGGCATCGAGTCGCGACTGACCGGCGCCCACGAGACGGCGCACTTCACCAAGTTCAGCTACGGGACCTCTGACCGCGGGGCGTCGATCCGCATCCCGTGGGGTGTCGCCAAGGCCAAGAAGGGCTGGCTCGAAGACCGCCGACCGAACGCCAACATGGACCCGTACCAGGTGACGGCCGTGCTGGTCGAGACGGTCTGCGGCGACGCCGCCGGGAGCTGACCACCCCGACCCCCCCGACCGGGGGACCGACCGCCGGCCGTGGCGGGGCGCGTCCCCGGGGAACGGGCCTCGCCGGGGCAACGGAGCCGGGTCGCCTCGCGACCCGGCTCCGTTCGGACTCCGCGACGGACCGGCGGGTCCGGGTCCGGGTCCGCGCAACCTGCGACAATGGTCCATCGACCCGCACGCTGGCGACACCGACCCCGGTGGGAGGAAGGGGACCGACCCCATGAGGAGCCAGGAGGAGTACGTCCTCAGGACGGTGGAGGAGCGCGGCATCCGGTTCGTCCAGCTCTGGTTCACCGACGTGCTCGGCACCCCGAAGACGTTCAGCATCACGCCGGCCGAGCTCGAGGACGCGCTCAGCGAGGGGATGACCTTCGACGGCTCGGCGATCGACGGCTTCAGCCGGGTCCAGGAGAGCGACGTGCTGGCCCGTCCCGACGCCAACACCTTCCAGCTCCTCCCGTGGCACGGGCACGGGGGGCGCGGCGAGGGGCCCGACGCGCCGGTGGCCCGGGTGTTCTGCGACATCCTCACTCTCGACGGTTCGCCGTTCCAGGGTTGCCCGCGCCACGTGCTGCGCCGGACGCTCGAGCGGGCCCGCGAGCGCGGGTTCACCTTCTACGCCGCCCCCGAGATCGAGTACTTCTACTTCGCCGACAACGACCCGTCCCACCCACCCCGGGGCCTCGACCACGGCTCTTACTTCGAGCTGACCGTGGCCGACCGTGCCAGCGACATGCGCCAGCAGACGGTGCTCACCCTCGAGGAGATGGGCATCCCGGTGGAGCACGCCCAGCACGAAGACGCACCCAGCCAGCACGAGCTCGACCTGCGCTACACCGACGCCCTCACCATGGCGGACACCGTGATGACGGTGCGCCTCGTCGTGAAGGAGATGGCGCGCCAGCGGGGGGTGCACGCCAGCTTCATGCCCAAGCCCCTGGCCGGCGTGCAGGGGTCGGGGATGCACACCCATCTCTCGCTCTTCCGGGACGGCGCCAACGCCTTCGTCGACCTCGACCGCCCCCACGGCCTGTCCGTGGTGGCGGAGGGGTTCATCGCCGGCCTGCTCCGCCACGCCGGCGAGATCACCGCCGTGACCAATCAATGGGTCAACTCCTACAAGCGCCTGGTGTCCGGCTACGAGGCCCCGGTGCACCGCTCGTGGGCCCGGAACAACCGCTCCGCCCTGGTGCGGGTGCCGCTCGTGAAGGACGGCAAGCCCGAATCGACCCGGATCGAGTACCGGGCCCCGGACAGCGCCTGCAACCCGTACCTCGCCTTCGCCGTCATCCTCGCCGCGGGGCTCGAGGGCATCGCCGAGCACTATGAGCTCCCTCCCGAGGCCGACGCCAACCTGTTCGACCTCTCCATCGAGGAGCTCGGTGCCAAGGGCATCGCCCACCTGCCGGGCAGCCTGAACGAGGCCCTGGCCTTGATGGAATCATCCACGCTCGTGGCGGAGACCCTGGGGGACCACGTGTTCGAGTGGTTCCTCCGGAACAAGCGGGCCGAGTGGGGGGAGTACAAGGCGCATGTCAGCCAGTTCGAGCTCGATCGCTACCTGCCGTTGCTCTGAGCCCGTGCGCCGCTCCCCCGCCCATCCCTGCGCCGGCGACCGCAGCGCCGCGAGCACGTCCGGGGTCCGGTGGCGGCCGGTCCGGAGGGCCGGCCGTCCGGGGATCCCGCATCCCGCGGACCGTGCCGACGGAAGGGGGAGGCATGGAACCGCTGCTGTGCTTCCCTGACCCCGTCCCCACCGTCGTGGCCGGCGTGCTGGACCGGGCGGGCTACCCGTGGCGAGCGGTCGGCCGACCCGAGGAGGTCGACGCCCTGGAGCCCGACGACGGGTGGTCCGGCGCGGTCGTGTGCAGCGGCGGGGACCCCGCCGGAGCGTTCGCGCTCTGCCGGCAGCTCCGCAAGCGCGACGTGCCCCTCGCCCCGGTGCTGGTGGTGCTGCCGGGCACGCAGCTCGAGGAGCTCGAGCTGCGTGAGGACCTGTTCGACGACCTGTGCCTGGAGCCGGTCCGCCCCGAGGAGCTGACCACCCGGCTGGCCCACCTCTTCTGGCGTACCGGCCGCGGCCTCCGCCCCGACCTGCTGGAGCACGGCCAACTGGTGCTGAACCTCGAGACGTACCAGGCGGCGGTGGACGGGCGGGTCCTCGACCTGACCTACATGGAGTACGAGCTCCTCCGGTTCCTCGCCGCGCGCCCGGGCAAGGTGTTCACCCGGGAGACCCTGCTCAGCCGGGTCTGGGGCTACGAGTACTACGGCGGGGCGAGGACGGTGGACGTCCACGTGCGCCGGCTCCGGGCCAAACTGGGCGAGGAGCACGCGCACCTCATCCAGACGGTCCGCTCGGTCGGCTACCGGTTCGGCCAGACCAGCTGGACCCCCTGAGCACCAGGGACGGGTGCGGGGGCAGGTGGCCCACCCGGGCCGGGCACGCGGCGGAACGGGCGGCCGCGATCGTGACTAGGGTATCGGCCGACCACCGGACCGGACCACAGGACGCCGGGGGTTCTCCCACACCCGTTCCTGTGCCGACGCGAAGAGGTGCCGATGAGCCCGGGGGACACCGCATGGGTGCTGGCGAGCGCGGCTCTGGTGCTGTTCATGACACCGGGGCTCGCCCTGTTCTACGGGGGCATGGTCCGCTCCAAGGGCGTACTGTCGGTGATGATGCTGAGCTTCGTCAGCATGGGCCTGATCACCGTGCTCTGGGCCGTCTACGGGTTCAGCCTCGCCTTCGGCCACGACGTCGGCGGTGGGATCCTCGGCGGGGTCGGGCGTGCGGGGCTCCGCGACATGACCCGTCCGCTGGCCGGGTTCCACGGGCTCCACGTTTCGCCCATGGCCGTGATGATCTTCCAGATGATGTTCGCCGTCATCACCGCCGCCCTGATCAGCGGAGGGACGGTCGACCGGATCCGCTTCGCGGGTTTCGTGACCTTCATCGCCCTGTGGTTCACCCTCGTCTACGTGCCGCTCGCCCACTGGGTCTTCAGCCCCGGGGGATGGCTGGCACAACGAGGGGTGCTCGACTTCGCCGGGGGGACGGTCGTCGAGATCAACTCCGGATTCTCGACCCTGGCGATCGTGCTGGTCCTGGGAAGGCGTCGGGGGTGGCCGCGCGAGACCATGCCCCCGCACTCGGTCCCCCTCACGCTGCTCGGGGCCGGGATCCTCTGGTTCGGCTGGTTCGGGTTCAACGCCGGCTCCGCCCTGGCGGCCAACGGCGTGGCCGTGTCGGCCATGGTCAACACCCAGCTGGCCGCAGCGGCAGGGCTCCTGGCCTGGCTGGTCTTCGAGCTGTTCCGCGAGCGGGTCGCCACCACCCTCGGCGCCGCTTCCGGCGCGGTGGCCGGCATGGTGGCGATCACCCCGTGCGCCGGCTACATCGGCCCGATGCCGGCCCTGGCGGTGGGCGCGGTCGCCGGGCTGGTGTGCGCCTTCGCCGTGCGCCTCAAGTTCCGGTTCCGCTACGACGACTCGCTCGACGTGCTCGGGGTCCACGGGGTCGGCGGCATCATCGGCATGCTCCTGCTGGGCCTGTTCGCCGCCCGGTCCGTCAACCGCACCGGGGCCAACGGGCTCTTCAGCGGCGGCGGGTTCCACCTCCTCGGCGAGCAGGCCCTGGCCACCGCGGTGGCCATCGGGTTCTGCTTCGGCGTGACCTACCTCATCGCCCAACTGGTGGACCGCACGATCGGGCTCCGGGTCAGCGCCGAGGACGAAGCCTCCGGCATCGACCTGGCCCAGCACGCGGAGGCCGCCTACTCGCTCACGAGCACCGGTTGAGCTGGCCGGTCACGACCGGGGGCCGCCCCGACCCGGCAGCGGTCGTTCAGCGGTCGTTCAGGTAGGCCCAGAGCTCCACCTCGGCCCTCGCTCCCATCGGGAGGCCGGCGACCGCCACCACCGAGCGGGCGGGACGGTGCCCGTCGAAGAACGCGGCGTAGACCGCGTTCACCTCGGCGTAGTCGTCCATGTCGGTGAGGTAGACGGTGGTCTTGACGACGTGGCCCAGAGCGGCACCGCCTTCCTCCAGCAGCCGGCCGGCGTTGGCGAGCGCCTGTCCGAGCTCGGCGGCCGTGCCGCCGTCGACGAGCGCCGGTGGCCCGTCGCCGGGTTCCAGCCCGAGCTGGCCCGACGTGACCAGCCAGGGTCCCGCCCGGATGACGGGGGTGTACGGGCCGATCGGCGTGGTCATGGTGCCCTCCTGGTGCTCGTGGATCCGTGGTCATCCGCTGCCGTGGTCCCCGTCGACGCCCCCGAGGATGACGCCGGGACCGCACCACCGCCGACGAGCGAGCCGGTAGGCCACGTCCCCACGAGCCCGTCGGCCAGCCACCGAGCGGCCGCCACCGCTGCGAACACGGCATCGGACCCGTTGACCGGTGGGAAGCCCCTCCCGTCCTCGACGGTCACCTCCGCCGGCGGCATCGACCGGGCGGGAACGATCCCGAACGAGCGCACCGTCAGGTCGGCGACCTGCCCGTCGTCGCCGACGGCGATGCCCTCGGAGGCCACCCAGCCGAGCGCCTGGTGGACGGCCCCGATGGCGTAGGAACGGAGCACCACCCGGTCGAGGACCTCTCCCGCCCACACCGTCACCGCCACCGATCCGTCGGGCCGGCACCGGGCGACCGCCCGCCCGCCCGAAGGAGAGACGACCTCGACGGGGACGTCCCACTGCGGCCCCCTACCGAGGTCGTCACCGTCCGGACGGCCGCATCCCGGGACAACCACCCGGCGGCACGCCTCGACCACGGCCGCCTCGGCCCAGAGCGCGGCCCGCAGGTCGGTCGACACGCTCGGACCGACCACCGGATACTGCTCGACGGTCAGCCCCGGCGCCGCCGTGGCGACCTGCTCGGCGACACCGCGCAGGCGTTCCGGGTCCCATGGCACCCCGGAGACACCGACCCGGAGCACCCCCGAACCGTCGGCCGCCATGCCGATGGCGACGGGCGGGCGCTTCGGTCCCCAGCGCACGACGTCCTCGCGCGACCACAGGACCCGCACCGGGCGGCCGTGCTCGGCAGCGAGCCACCGGGCCACCTCGCCGACCGGGCTCCCGCGCTTGCCGCCGAAGGCCCCCCCGTTGGCGACCGGGGAGACCGGATCGCCTCCCGGCCCGCACCACGAGGCGTCGGGCTCGAGATAGCCGGGCTCGACCCAGGCCGTCCGGAGCCGGAGGAGCCAGTCACCGGGCGGCATCGGGACCGGATGCCCGGGCGGGACCGTCGTACGGCGCCCCTGCACCTTGCCGGCCTGCGCCCGCGCCCCGCGGAGCGTGTCGGCCACCACGTACCGCCCGTCGGCATCCGGCACCGCCACGAGCGCGTCCGGGGGGGCGGTGTCGTCGGCGAACCCCGCGCTCCCGAGCGCCACGCCGCAACCGACCTGCTGGGGAGACCCTCCCTCCAGCGTGGCCCGTCGCGCCGCGTCCTCCCACGAGCGAACCGGGCCGGGAGCCTGACGGGCAGGACGGCCGTCCACCAGGGCGGCGGCTTCCTCGATGGTCTGCCAGCCGGTGCACCGGCACAGGTGGGCCGCCAGGGCATGGCGGACTCCGGAAGGGCCGGCCGCCGCCGCCCGGACGGGGGACCCGTCGGCGTTCCGGAGGTCCTCGCCCCGACCGCCCGCACCGGACGCTGCAAGCCGCATCACGATGCCGGGCGTACAGAATCCGCACTGGCTCCCGCCCGTCGCCGTCAGGGCCTCGGACCACGCCTGACGCACCCCGGGGTCGAGCCCCTCCAGGGTGGTCACGCGCCGACCCCCGAGACGCCGGACCGGGGTCACGCAGGCCACGCGGGGCGACCCGTCGACCCAGACCGTGCAACAGCCACACTGGCCCTGGGGACTGCAGCCGTCCTTGGCCGACGTGACCGAGAGCCGGTCGCGCAGCACGTCGAGCAGCGACGAACCGTCGTCGAGTACCGCCACCGCGGCCCCGTCGACGTGGAGGTGGATCAGCGGCCCGGCCGGGAGCAGCGGCTCAGCTGAAAGACGAGCCGCACCCGCAGGTGCGGGTGGCGTTCGGGTTGGTCACGTGGAAACCGTCCCCCTGCAGTCCGTCGCTGTAGTCGAGCGTCGAGCCGTTGAGCAGATCGGCACTGGCGGAGTCGACCACCACGGTCACCGACCCGAACGAGCGGACGACGTCGTCGTCGGCGACGTCGGCATCGAAGAACATCTCGTAGCTGAAGCCCGAGCATCCCCCGGGGCGGACGGCGACCCGCAGGGCCAACCCCTCAGTGTTCTCTTGGGCGAGGAGCTCGGCCACCTTGGCGCTCGCCTTGTCGGTCAGGGTCACCGGGCTCGGCTTCTTCCCGATGCTCACGGACTGCATGGTTGTGCTCATCGGCACTCCTCCTCAGGCTCGTATGGCTCCTACCGCCCGGCGACGATTTCCCGGGCGAGGGAAAGCCTCCCTGATCGTACCCGCGGTGCCGGTCCGGCGGTACGCCGTGCACGGGATGGGTCACAGAGGGGTCGGGTCGGCCCTGACGGCCGGGGGTCGGCCGGTAGAGTCCAGTCGTGAACAGCGGCGACGCCCCACCGACCGTCCCCCGGGACGGGTCCCCCGCTCCGGTCACCGAAGCGGCCGTGGAGGCCGCCCTGCGCTGCGTGGTGGACCCGGAGCTCGGAGCCGACATCGTGGAGCTGGGCATGGTGACCGCCATCCGGCTCCCCGCCCCCGGCGCCGTCGAGGTCGAGGTGGCGCTCACGGTCGCCGGCTGCCCGCTACGGACGCAGCTCAGCGAGGACGTCCGCGGGCACGTGGGCGCACTGGCCGGGGTGGAGACGGTCACCGTGTCCACCGGGGTGATGGACGCCGATCGCCGGTCGGCGGTGATGGCCCGGGCCCGCCGCCTGGCGCAGGATCCGGCCCCCCGTACCGACATCCCCGCCACCGCCCGGATCGTGGCGGTGGCCTCGGGAAAGGGCGGCGTGGGCAAGAGCTCGGTCACCGTCAACCTGGCCGTGGCGCTGGCCCGGCGCGGCCTCACCGTCGGCGTGCTCGACGCCGACATCTGGGGCTTCTCCGTCCCCCGCCTCCTCGGGCTGTCGGGCGAGATCGAGGCCCGGGCGAAGAAGATGGTGCCGCTCGAGCTGCCGGTCGGGTCGGGCCTCCTGCGCGTGCTCTCGATGGGGTTCCTGGCGGACGAGGAGACCGCCATCATGTGGCGCGGGCTCGTCCTCAACCGCGCCGTGCAGCAGTTCCTCGAGGACGTGCACTGGGGGGCGCTCGACTACTTCCTGATCGACATGCCGCCGGGCACGGGCGACATCCAGATGGGCCTCGCCCGGATGCTCCCCCGCACCGAGGTCCTGGTGGTGACCACGCCGGCCCTGGCCGCCCAGAAGGTCGCCGCACGCGCGGCGGACATGGCGCGCAAGGGGTACCTGCGGGTGGCCGGGGTGGTCGAGAACATGAGTGCGTTCGTCTGCGAGCACGGGACGTCCTACGCGCTCTTCGGCGAGGGCGGCGGGGACCGCCTGGCGGCGGAGATCGGCGTTCCCCTGGTGGCCCGGATCCCGCTCCACCCCTCCGTGGCCGCCGGGGGGGACGCCGGTGCCCCGGTGGCCCTCGACGACGGCCAACCGCTGGCAGGCGTCTTTGCCGACATGGCGGAGACGGTGGTGACGTCCATCGCCCCGACCCTGGCCATGGACGGGTGCAGTGCCCGCCTGCTCGAGCGGGTGGAAGCCGCCGTGGCCGCCGGGGATCACCCGTCGGGCACGGCGAGCCAGGTGGTGTCCGGGTCGTCCGGGTCGTCCCCCACCACCTGACCGGCGGCGGCGAGCGAGCGCAGGTGCGCCCACAGCGAGCGGCGGGCGACCGGGTACCGGCCTGCGTCCACGTCCGCGTAGACCTCGGGGACCAGCGCGTCGACCGTCGACCGCCCGGCCCGGCCGAGGGCGGAACGCACCAGGGCCTCCCTCCTGGCCCGGTGGTCGAGGTACCCGTCGACCGCCGCCCGGGGATCGTCGATGAGGTCGCCGTGGCCGGGGGCGATGGTCCCCACCGGGGGGACCAGGTCCCGGACGAGCCGCAGGCTCTCGAGATAGGCGGCCATGTCGCCGTCGGGCGGGGAGATGACCACCGTCGATCCCTGCATGACGTGGTCGCCGGTGAAGAGCACCCGGGTGGCAGCGCCGCCGGGGGCCGGCTGACCCCGGCCGCCGGGGCCCGGGTCGAGGACGAAGCAGAGGTGGTTGCTGGCGTGGCCCGGAGTGTGGACCGCCTGCAGCCGGCCGCCGGCGACGGGGAGACGGAACCCGTGCCCGATGTGCCGATCGGCGACGAACCCGTCACGGGAGGCGAACCCGAGGCACTCTGCACCGGTGCGGGCCGCCAGCCGCGCCGCTCCGGGGGCGTGGTCGAGGTGCGTGTGGGTCACGAGGATCCAACGGACTGCCCCTTCCGCCGCATCGAGGACCGCCTCGAGGTGGGCGTCGTCGTCGGGGCCCGGGTCGATCACCGCCACGTCGCCGGACCCGACCAGGTAGGTGTTGGTGCCGGGTCCCGTCATCATCCCCGGGTTCGCCGCGGTCACGCGGACGACGCCGTCGAGGATCCGGGCGGGGCGGTCGTGGACGATGCCGGCCACGGTCAGGCCCGGCCCGCCCGCTTCCCCCATGCCGCCCGGGCCGCCTCCTCCTGTCCGGCGTCCACCTCGCCCCCGGACATCGCCTTGGCCTCCGCCGCCTCTGCGTAGCCCTCGTCCCCCGGGCGGAGCACCAGCACCTGTCCATCCTCGATCAGCACGATGGGGAGGACGGTGGGCACATCGGTCACCCCGCGCGCCCACGCCATCACCGCGTCGGTCGTCCGGTGACGGGCCAGGCTCCGGAGGTTCTCGATGGTGGGCGGGAGCAACTCGATCTCCCCGGCGTCGAACCGCTCCAGCGCCGCGTCGGGGCGCACCCACACGGAGGCGATGGTCTCCCCCTCGTCGTGGCGCGCCACCTGGCCGCCGGGGGCGACGGCGACGAAGAACCGGGTGTCGTACCGTCTCGGCGCGAGCTCGGGGGTGATCCAGTGGCTGACGTAGTGCACGTCGTCGACCGCCAGGGTCAGCCCTTCGGAACGGCACACGTCGATGATCCGGGTCGTCCCGGCGTTCACCCCGTCGCGATGGGCGGCGAACCGTGCGGCGACCTCGGAGTCGCGGGTGTCGAGGAGGTCTCCTCCCGACCCGGGGCCCTCCCGGCGGGCGAGCAGCACGCCAGCCTCCTCGAAGCACTCCCGCAGCGCGGCGACCCAGAAGGCGAGTCCCCCCGACCCGATCCCGAGGACGGCACTCGCCTCGGCGTCGGAGCGCCCGCGACAGAAGGCCTCGACCTCGTCCCCCCGGTCCTCGGGGTCGACCGACCCGCCGGGGAACACGTAGGCGCCGGCCACGAACTCCGACGCCAGGTTCCGCCGGAGCATGCACACCTCGACCGCCGGGTCCCCCGCACCGTCGACCGCGTCCCGGACCAGCATCACGGTCGCGGCGTCGCGGATCGGCACGGGCATCGTCCGACAGGGTACCGCCCCCACCCTCCCGCCGCCGAGGCACGCCGGGCGGTTCGACGCCGGCCGGTAGGTCAGAGCAGGCGCAGGGGCGCCCGGACCGGGAGGACGCCCGAGTCGACCAGCACCCGGGTGGCGAGCTCACCGAAGGTCCGGGGGTCCACCAGCACCCACGAGTGCGAGCCCTCCACCACCACCCCGTCCGCCCGCGCCGCCCGCCGCAGCTCCTCGTACGCCGACCGGGGGACGAGACCGTCGCGGTCGGACCAGGCGACCATGACCGGGATGCGATGCCGCGCCACCGAGCGCACCTCGGCCACCAGGTCTGCCTGCCGGATGAACGCGCTGGTGCGGAACAGCCCCAGGGGATTGCGGACGAGGTTGGGGAGGAACGCGCCGACCACCACGGGCAGCACGCGCAGCGTGCGGGGCGACTGGAGCAGATCGGCCCCGAAGTTCCGCCCCCAGTCCCACAGTGGCCGCTGCATCATGGTTCGGACCTCGTTGGGGAACGCCGCCCACGTCGGGCTGCCCACCGCGTTGGCCAGCAGCAGCCCGCCCACCCGCTCCGAGAACTGGCAGGCGAACGCAGCCGCCACACCGCCGCCGAAGGAGTGCCCGGCGGCCAGCGCGACCCGCCCGACGCCGACGGCGTCGAGGAACCGTGCCGTCCACGACGCATACCCGTCGAACGACCGCTGTCCCGGGGGCAGGTCGGCGGTTCCGCCGAACCCGGGCAACGCCGGGGCGACCACCCGGCAGCCGGCCGCCCCCATCGCCCGGACCGCCTCGCGGTAGGCGCCGGGGTCGAGGCCCCAGCCGTGGAGGAAGAGCGCGGAGGGACCCGACCCCGCGGCCAGGAAGCGCACCGGGCGACCGTCGACCATCACGCTCGCCCCGTCCACGGCGCCCGGCGCGTGCCGATCCCGTCCCGCCGACGGTTCGTCCTCCATGTGGCGCGTGGCTATCTGCCCGGACATGGCTGACCACTGTAGACATAAAGATCCACTAAGGACCGGACCGGCTGACGACCAACGGCCGCAGCGGCTCCGAAAGAACAGTTACGCTCGCGCAGACCACCTCACGAACCGGGGACAGCGGAACGATGGCACAGCAACAGCAGAAGGGCGGAGGGGGCAACACGCCCAAGCCGGGGGGCAACACGCCCAAGCCGGGGGGCAACACGCCCTCGGCAAAGGACCGGAGCCGGGCCCAGAGTCGCCCGGTCTCCACCAGGACACCGGGCGGCAAGCAGGGGCGGGGCGGGGGCAACACGCCGCGCCCGGGAGGGCGTCCGGTGGCGACGCCGGCCCCCCGCGGCCTGTCTGCCACCATGATCGCCTGGGGCGCCGTCGCCCTGGTGGCAGTGGTCATCGTGGTCCTGGTGGTGGTGAAGCTGGCCGGCAACTCGTCCACCACCACCACCACCTACACCCCGGTCACCCCCGCACCGGCCTCGGTGGTGCGGGACGTGAGCACCGTGCCGACCTCCGTCTACAACCAGGTGGGGGTCAACATCCCCTCGCAGGCGACCCCGAACCCGCCGATCGTCCTCTCGGGTCAACCACCGCTGACGCTGTCCGGGCGCACGCCGGCCATGCTCTACTTCGGGGCCGAGTGGTGCCCCTACTGCGCCGCCGAGCGTTGGGGTATCGTCACCGCGTTGGCCCGTTTCGGCACGTGGAGCAACCTGAAGATCACCGCCTCGTCGCACACCGACGTCTACCCGGCGACTCCGACCTTCAGCTTCCAGGGTGCCAGTTACTCGAGCCCCTACCTCGGCTTCGACGGGGTGGAGAACTGCACGAACATCCCCGACGCGGCCGACACCGCCTGCAACGGGTACCGCGCCCTCCCCGGGCCGAACGCCCAGCAGCAGGCGGTGATCAACAAGTACAGTTCACCCACCTTCATCCCGGGGGCGACCGCCGGGTCGGTGGGGTACCCCTTCATCGACATCGGGAACCAGGCGCTCATCTCAGGTGCGACCTACAACCCGCAGATGCTGGCCGGCCTCACCCAGTCCGAGATCGCCGGCAGCCTCGCCGACCCGACCAACTCGGTGACCCAGTCGATCATCGGGACGGCCAACTACATCAGCGCGGCGGTGTGCGCCAGCACAAAGCAGCAGCCGTCCTCGGTCTGCGCGAGCCCCGGGGTCACCGCGGCGTCGAAAGCCCTCAAGCTGGGATGACGCGCTGACGGCCGGAGGCGGGCTCCGCACCCGGCCGTCGCGTCCTCCCCGCCCAAACGAACCGGAGGTCCGACCGTGCCATCGCTACGCTGGCAGCCACTCACCACGCTCCTGCTCAGCATCGCCGGCCTCGGGGTGGCCACCTACCTGACCATCACTCACTACGACACGCACGTCGCCCTGGTGTGTGCCGACAACGGGATCGTGAACTGCGAGAAGGTGACCACCAGCCCACAGTCGTCCATCTTCGGCATCCCGGTGGCCGTGCTCGGGCTGGTCTTCTTCTTCCCCATGATCGCACTGTGCCTGCCGGTCGCCTGGCGCTCGGCCGACCGCCGCATCCACCTGGCCCGTCTGGCCCTGTCGGTCGCGGGGGTGGCGATGGTCCTCTACCTGGTCAGCGCCGAGCTGTTCATCATCAAGGCGATCTGCCTCTGGTGCACCTCGGTGCACGTCATCACCTTCATCCTGTTCGTGATCATCGTCACGTCCGCCCCCGTCGTCCTGGGCGTCGAGCACAGCCGCGAGCCCGGCGGTCGACACGACGCGGTCGCGGGCAGCGCCTAGCGCGTGCCGGCGGCGACCGGGCGGGTCCCGCTCACCCGCACCGCCCGCTTCGCCTGGGGAGCGGTCGCCGTCATCCTGCTCGGTGTCATCGTGCTGCTCGTCTACGCGCTCACCGGCACCCCGGTGACCGTGCAGGTCGTCCACCGGTCGCCCGTGGCGCAGGGCACGCTACGCGCGCTGGCCGACATCCCCGCGTCGAGCTTCGACACCGTCGGGATCAGCGCCCCGGGGACCGGCCTCACCTCCCCCACCGTCCGCACCGGACAGCCCCCCCTGACCGACGACGGGAAGACCGAGGTGCTTTTCGTGGGGTCCGAGTTCTGCCCCTACTGCGCAGCGGAGCGGTGGCCGCTGGTGGTGGCGCTTTCCCGGTTCGGGAGGTTCCGTGCGCTCGACCAGACCCAGTCGTCCCCGAACGCGGTGTTCCCGGACCTCCAGACGTTCACCTTCGTGGGCAACCGTTACTCCAGCTCCTACGTGGCGTTCACCGCGGTCGAGCTCTACTCGAACGTCCCGGCGCCGGACGGCGGGTTCACCCGCATCGCCACCCTCAGCCCGGCTCAGCAGGCGCTCGTCGACCGCTACCAGACCGACCTGGGACCGGCGGGCGGAGCCGCGGTGCGGACCTACCCGTTCGTGGACATCGGCAACGTCATGACCACCTCGACCGCCGGGTTCAGCCCGGCGGTGCTGCAGCAGCAGTCCCAGTCGTCCATGCTGGCGGGGCTCTTCGATCCATCCGGATCGGCGGCTCGTGCTACCCTGGCGGCAGCCAACCAGCTCACGGCGGGCATCTGTGCGGCGACAGGGGAGCTGCCGATCCCGGTGTGCACCTCGTCCGGCGTGCGGGCCGCCGACCAGGCCCTCGGGCTCGGCTGACCACCGACACCGGTGGGGACGGTGGTCACGGTGACAGGTGTTCCACCCTCAGCCGGCCGACAACCGAAGGCCCACCCTCAACCGGCCCGGCGGCCGGCGACCTGCTTGCGTTCGACCTCGTTCAGCCCTCCCCAGATCCCGTGCGGCTCGTGGATCCGGATGGCGTAGTCGAGGCAGTCCGACCGGACCGAGCAGGTGGCGCAGATCGCCTTCGCCCGTTCCTCTCGCTGGAGCTTCTCCGCCTTGCGCTCCGCGCGCGCCGGGGGGAAGAAGATCTCGGCGTGGGGGCCGCGGCAGGACGCCCTCGACTGCCACGTGTCCGGAGCCTGTGCCATTTCCGTCTCCCCCTTGCGCCCGGTGGGCGCCATCCAGTCAGCGAACGTACTCGCGCCAGCAGGGCCTGACAAGGGGTTTGACCTGGGACTGTCCGGCAGCCGGACGGCCGGCCGGCGCGACGTCCGACCCGTTCTCCCGGACACCCCGCCCGTTGCGGAACGGGCTGGACGCTACGCTCCACAGGGTCATGGACGTCCGCACCTTCTGCACGCAGAGCCATGTCCTCGTCGTGGCGGGCAAGGGGGGGGTCGGGAAGACCACCATGTCAGCGGCGCTGGCCCGCATGGCCGCCGATGCCGGGCTGGCGGTGCTGGTGGTGGAGCTGGAGGGCCGCCCCGGCGTCCCCGGCGCCTTCGGCCACGGGGGCGTCCTCGACTACGCGGGAGCGGTGCTCGGCGCGGCGGGCGCGGTCGAGGGGGAGGAGGGGAGCGGGCGGGGCGATGATCCCGTTGCCGTCGCCCCCGGGACGGTACGGGCCCGGAGGATCACGCCCGACGAGGCGCTCCTCGAGTACCTGGACGACCACGGGCTGCGCCGGGTGTCCAAGCGCCTGATGTCCGCCGGGATCATCGACGTGGTGGCGGGCGCGATCCCCGGCATCCGGGACATCCTGGTGCTGGGCAAGGTCAAGCAGATCGAGCGGTCCGGCATCGCGGACCTCGTGATCGTCGACGCGCCCGCCACCGGGCACGCCATGACCTTCCTGTCATCGGCGGCCGGGTTGCTCGACGCCGCCCGGGGGGGCCCCGTGCGGACGCAGGCAGCCGAGGTGGTGGAGCTGCTCACCGATCCCTCGCGGTGCCAGGTCGCCCTGGTGACCCTGCCCGAGGAGATGCCGGTCAACGAGGCGATCGACGCCGCCTTCGCCCTGGAGGACTCGGTGGGCATCTCGCTCGGACCCGTGATCGTGAACGGCTGCTATCCCGACGTCCCCGGTCTCGCCACCCCGGCCGCAGAGGCATCCCTGACCGCCGGGGTGGCACTCGACCGGGAGCTCGCCACCGCCCTCGACCGGGCGGGCGCGTTCCGGCGCACCCGGCAGGCTCTGCAGGGCGAGCAGATCGAGCGGCTCGGGCACGAGCTGCCTCTCGCCCAGCTCCGGGTCCCGTTCGTCTTCAGCACCTCGATCGGCCCGACCGAACTCCGGCATCTGACAGACGCCCTCGCCACAGCCGTCGGGGCCCTCCCAGAGCCGGACGGTGGAACGCCGACCGGCGAAACCGGTCGAGCAGAGGCAGCGGGAGGGGCCGGTCACGCGGAGGCAGCGGGCGAAACCGGTCGAGTAGAGGCAGCGGGAGGGGCCCACCCCGGCGTGGCGGGGGGACCGGCCGCATGAGCCCGGACTCCCCTCTCGCCGCCGTCGCCCGGGAGTGCTCGATCATCGTCTGCTGCGGATCCGGAGGTGTGGGCAAGACGACCACCGCGGCGGCCTTCGCCCTGCAGGCGGCGCACCTGGGCCGCAAGGCGTGCGTGGTGACCATCGACCCAGCCCGGCGGCTCGCCAACTCGCTGGGGCTCGACTCGCTCACCAACCAGCCGACCCCGATCGAGGGCGACTGGCCCGGCGAGCTCTCCGCACTGATGCTCGACCCGAAGAGCACCTTCGACGACCTGGTCCACCGGTACGCGGACACCCCCGAGCAGGCCGAGGGGATCCTCGCCAACCGGATCTACCGGAACCTCACGGGGGCGCTGTCGGGGACCCAGGAGTACATGGCGATGGAGAAGCTCTACGAGCTGGTCGAAGAGGGCGGGTTCGACGTGGTGGTGGTCGACACCCCCCCGTCCCGCAACGCCCTCGACTTCCTCGACGCACCCCGGCGGCTCACCGGGTTCCTCGGCAACCGGATCTTCCGGGTGCTGATGATGCCCACCCGGGCCGGCATGCGGTTCATGGGGATCGCCACCCAGGCACTGCTGCGCACCCTGTCCAGGGTGGCGGGAGCGGACGTCGTGCGGGATGCGGTGACGTTCTTCCAGGCGTTCGAGGGGATGGAGGAGGGGTTCCGGGTCCGGGCCGGCCGGGTACGCGAGCTCCTGAGCCAGCCGGGCACCGCCTTCGTCCTGGTCGCGTCCCCCCGGCCCGACTCGATCGACGAGGCGGTCCACTTCGCGGGCAAGCTGGCCGAGTCCGACATGTCGGTCACCGCTCTGGTGGTGAACCGGGTGCAGCCCCGTTTCGTCGACGCCCGGCATCTGGCCGGCCTCCCCGAGCTCGGGGCCGACCCGGCGAGCGGGGCCGACCCGGCGAGCGGGGGAGCCGATGCAGCGGGGAGGGCCGACCTCCGAGCGCTCATCGACAACCTGCGTGGCTACACCGCCGCGGCCGAGCGCGACGAACAGGCCGCGGCGGCACTGGTGTACAAGGTTGCCCCGGCACCGGTCGCCCGGGTGCCGCTCCTCAACACCGACGTGCACGACCTCGACGGCCTGGCGGTCATCGCCGGGCTGCTCTTCGGGACGCCGGACGGGGAGGGTAGTGAGCCCGGGATGCCGGGGAGACTGCCCGACGGGGCGTGAGCCGGGTGGGCCCACCGGTGGGCTCCGGCTCCCGCCCGGGCTAACCTTCCCTGCGTGCAGTCGATCATCGTTGCCAGTGACGCCCCCTCGGTCCGGGCGGAGATCGCGGCGGTGGCGGGGCGCCCCGACCTCGAAGTCCGCGAGGCGCGATCCGGCCCGGCCCTCCTGGACGAGGTGGCGACCCGGATGCCCGACCTGGTGGTGGTGGACCTGCAGATGGGGAACATGGGCGGCATGGCGGTCTGCCTCGAGCTCCGGCTCGAGGAGTCCTACGGCAAGCTGGAGCACGTGCCCGTGCTGATGCTCCTCGACCGGAGGCCCGATGTCTTCATCGCCCGTCGGTCGGGGGCGGAGGGGTGGGTCGTGAAGCCACTCGACCCGATCCGCCTCCGCCGGGCCATCTCCGCCCTCCTCGACGGGGGCACCTACTACGACGAGTCGTACCAGCCGCTCTCGGTGGTGCCAGCCACCGTCGCAGCCGGCACCTGAGCTTCTCCCGGACCCGGGCGTACGGACCGATGTTCCACCGCCACAACGAGGACGAGCCTCCACCAGGCCGCGGACGGCGCGAACCGGGGAGAAGGTTGCGTTCCCGGTCCGGAACGGCGGGCGAGCCGGGTCGGACCGGTCGCCCCGAAGCCGCCGGCGGCGGAGCCGACGCCCAGGAGCAGTTCATCGTCGACGCGCTCGACGACCTGCGCGACACGGTCGTGCGGGAGATCATGACGCCCCGGGTGGACGTGGTCGCCCTCCCGATCCCGCTGACCGCCGACGACGTCACCCGAGCCGTGCGGGAGTCGGGCCACAGCTGCTTCCCCGTCTACGACGACAACCTCGACAACCTGATCGGCGTGCTCTTCGTCAACGACCTCTTCCGGTCCGGATGGAGCGTGCGGAGCGGGCGCTTCGAACGGCGCGGGACTGAGCGCGCCCTGCCGGGCGGCGGGGACGCCACCGGGCAAGCGGGGAGCGCCGGTCCAGTTGCGAGCGCGAGCGCCGGAGCCGTCACCGCAGATCGCGGCGGCGACACGATGATCCCGGACCCGCCGGATCCGGTCGACATCTCGCGGCGGCTCCGCCAGCCGTTCCTCGTGCCGGAGTCCCGGCTGGTCCTCGACGTGCTCGCCGAGATGCGTCGCCAACGGCGGGCGTTCGCGGTCGTGGTCGACGAGCACGGCGGGGTCGAGGGCGTCCTGACGGTGAAGGACCTGCTCGGAGCCCTCGTCGGGGACCTGCCCGACGAGTTCGACCCGGCGGACGAGCCCGAACTGGTCCGGGTCGACGGCGACCGGTGGCTGGTCGCCGGGAGGATGAACGCCGACGACGTGCGGGAGCAGCTGGGCATCGCCATCCCCGAAGGCGAGTACGTGACGCTCGGCGGGTACCTGTTCGACGCGTTCGGGCACATCCCGGTCGAGGGTGAGCGGGTGACCGTCGACGGATGGGAGCTGCAGGTGACGGAGATGGAAAAGCGTCGGATCGCTAAGGTGGTGGCCAAACGGGGGTCGACCGGAGGTTCCCCCGACGGAGCGGGGACCCGCGCCACAGGGTCGGCCGGAGGAGTGCGGTCCGATGGGGCACGGGCGGGCGGGGGGACACGGCCCGATCCCGGTACCCGCCGCCCCGGGGAACCGGCGGGTACCGACCGCAGCTCGGTCGGGTAGAGTCGTGGGGTCCGGCTGGACGGTGGTCCACCGGGTGACGGGCTGTGGCGCAGCTTGGTTAGCGCGCTGCGTTCGGGACGCAGAGGTCCCCGGTTCAAATCCGGGCAGCCCGACCAGAAAGTAGGCCCTGACCAGGGAAGATCAAATGTCCTGGTCAGGGCCTACCGGACAGGGCGGAGTTTGTGCCCATCTTGTGCCCATGAGTGGGCACAAAACGGGCACCGAGTGCCGGCTCGTCGGATAGAGGTGGCATGGAAGATTCCACCGCCCTACCCACACTCTGGACAGTCCAAGAGCTCGCCGAGTACCTCGGCGTCGGCCCCCGATTCGTCTACCGGCTCACCTCGGAGCTCCGAATCCGCAGCGTCCGCGTCGGTCGGACCGTAAGGTTCCGGCCCGAGGATGTCGCCGCATGGATCGACGCCGAGACAAAGGACCGGGTCGAGCCCAAACGCCAAGGCCGCCCGCGCCGAGTGGCCTGGTGGCCCGGCTACCGACAGGGGTAGTGCGGCGGGGCAACTACTACCAGACCCGGTGGTACGACGCCGCCGGCCGCCGACACTCAGCCACGTTCGACACCGCCGCCGAGGCCGACGCCTACCGACATGACCGGCTGAGAGCTCGCCGACGGGGTGGCTCTGGCGACCCGACCGGCGGGCAGGTGACCGTCGCCGAGTGGTGGGAGCGGTGGATGGCCGGGCGACAGATACGGCCGAGCACCCGAGCCCGAGATGTCGCCTACGCCAGAACCTGGCTCATCCCCGACCTGGGGGACCGGCGACTCTGCGACCTCCGGCCATCCGACGTGGCCTCGTGGCTGACCCGGCTGACGGCAGGCGGTCTCGCACCACGGACCGTCCGCGAGCACCGGTCTGCGCTGGCCTCTCTGCTCCGGGCAGCGGTGGTCGAGGGACTGCTCGACACCAACCCGGCGGCCGGGGTGAAGTCGCCCGCTGTCCCTAGCAGAGAGGCCCGGTTCCTCACCCCTGACGAGCTCGCCCGGCTGGAGGCGGCGATGGACGCGTGGTGGAGGTTGACGGTGCCGTTCCTGTCCGACACCGGGTTGCGTTTGGGTGAGCTGGCGGGCCTCCGGGTGGAGGACGTCGACGTGCTCCGGGGGCGGGTCCGCGTGCTGCGGACGGCGACCGGAGTGACCAAGTCAATCGGGTGCGGCTCTTCTGGAGTGACCGCGACCAGGCTGCTGCCGGAACGACTCCGCCCGCGTAGCGTGATGCGTGTACGCGTTCGCGCTCGGCGGCGAGGTGATGATGCCAGTACTGCTCCCAGTCACCGTTGGCGCGCACGGCTCGCAGCTTCAGCATTGCCTCGGCTCCGTCGAGAGACCACCGAGCACCGGTGATGTCGAACCGGTCCCGGACGAGGTGCCGGCATGCTCCTTCGATCACGCCGGTGGCGATCGGCCAGCCTTCGGTGAGCGCTTTCGGGTAGTCGAGGTAGGGCCGCTTGTTCTTCAAGTACCGCGTGCACTCGTCGGCCTTCTTGCGCCGCGGCCCGTCGAGACCGAGCGCCGTGGCCTTGCGGGCGATCGCGCCGGCGACAAGGCCGGCCTTGCCTTCGAGTACGGCGAGGCCCTTCTCGGCGACCCAGGCCTCGGCAGCAGGATCGCCTTCGTCGAAGAAGCACCAGGCAGCACCCCACAGGTACTCGAGGACGTGGATGAAGTCACAGACGATCGTGACCTCGACGCCGCGCCGGCGTGCCTCGGCCCGGATCACGTCGATCTGGTGCTTCGCGCCGTCGACGAGGGCAACCCATGGACGTTCATGGCCGGGGTCACGGCGCTCTGCCTCGTCGAAGGCGGCAGCAATGACCTCCTTGGCGCTGTCGACAACACTGGCTGTCAGCCACTTCCCCGTCGCCACCGGTGCCGGTGCCTTCTTCTTTTCGTCTGCTCGGGCGAAGACGTCGCTCGGGGCGCGTGGCACGGGGGTGGCGTCGTAGACGACGGCGAGCTCGGCCATGCGCTTGGAGTTGCGCTGCTCGCCTTTGGAGAGCCTCGTCTTCAGCTTGTGCTTGTCCTGGCGGGCGGCCTTCATGGTGGCAGGGCGCAGGGCGTCGGGGCGCATCACGATCCCCTTGCCGTCAGCAGAGATGACGAGCACGTCGGCCTCGGTGCCAGGTTGGCGGCGCTTGTTGTCGTAGAAGCCCTCGACGTCGAGGGCAGCACGCCGGGCGAGGTCTTCCACCTGACGCTTGCCGAGATCGACGCCGGTCGAGCGTGTGATCGCCGCCTGCGCCTCCTCGTAGCTGCCCCGGGTCGCCTCGATCGCCGCCAGTTCTCTCAACCCGTGGCTGTGGCGCTCGGCGGGCAGGTTCAACGAAGCGTCTTGGAGGTGCAGGTTCTCCGCTCCTTTGGCCCGGTAGGCGAGCCGGGTGACGGTCACGGCCCCGACGATGGTCGCAAGGCCCCGACGGTGACCGGCCTCGATCGCCTCGTGAGCGACGCCTTGGGCATCAATGACCGCGCCGGCGCGGCGTTCTCGCGAAGATCGCAGGTCCAGGTGGTCCTGGAACAGCTGGCGGAGCAGGTCCCGGCCGCAGGTGGCGAGCCGGGTCTCGAGTTCGTCGTGGGTGAGCGCCCCGGCCTCCTCGCCGGAGAGGAAGCCGACGAGGGAGCCGTAGATCGCATCCGCGCGGCTGAAGGTGCCAGGTGACTCCCCATTCAACGCTGGCGGAGCCTGGAGATGAGCTGTGCCAGCCCCGCGTTCGCCTCCTCCTCCAGGCACTTCTTCGCCGCCCGGTAGCGCCCGGTCGCCGCTCTCACCGCCTCGACCTCCTCTGGGGGCAGCATCACGACCCGCGTCCGGCTGTGCTCGGAGTAACTGAGCACCACTGACTCGTGCAGCGATCCCTCGTTGGCGCACCGGCAGTTTGCCTTCCCGCACCGACGGCGCTGGGTGACCACCGTTCCCCGAATCGTCTTGGGCATTGCCCGCTTGGCCTTGACCGGCACGAGACATAGCATAGACCTCTATTCCGCGAGTGACTGACACGCAGATTCTCCCTCGCGCCAGGCGAAAGGTGGGGGATCTCGGGGTACTCAGGCGGTGGTCAGTGCCGGGCTGTGCCGTCGAACAGCAGAAACCTCGTCTGGATCGTCACTCCAGGAGAGCCGCACCCGATTGAATGCGCGGTCTCCACGGTTCGTCCCTGCGCCCGATGTCCCGTGGTGGCGTAGGCCAGTTCCACGTGAGCGGCCACATAGTCGGCCGGTAAGACCACCTCACCGCTCCCGCTGCTGCGGCGCACCGCCATGCTGCCGTCGGGGTTGGTGGCGGTGACAACGAAGCGGTCCCCGTTCTTCACCCACCGCCTGCCCGTCGTAAGTAGCCGGTTGTTGGCCCTGGTTACCACCTCGTCACCGACCCCGGCGACCTGGCCACCCGAGACCTCCAGACCCTCGCCGGTGACGACGCCTCCGGCCACCCGATCTGCCCTCGCTCGACGGTTCAACTCGGCGACGGTGGCAGAGTCCGACGCGATCATCAAGCTGGTCCGACCAGCGTCCATGTCGGCCTTCCACGCCGCATAGAGCTGGTCGAGCATCTCGGCACGTGCCCCTCCGGCGACCCGGCCGTGATCAACATACGCGTCGATGGCGGACTCACGACCGAGGCGGAGTTCGACGCTGGCGGTCTTCTCCCACTGCGAAGCGAACCGGCGCACGTCGGAGAGCTCGGGGGCAACGTCCCCCCGATCGGCGACGAGCAGGCTGAACGCCCCACCCGCTTCGACAGCAGAGAGCTGGGCCCAGTCGCCCACCAACAGCACCTTCGCTCCGGCGTTCTTGGCTGCGGTGACCAGCTCGTCGAGGGCGAACGTTCCTGCCAGGGATGCCTCGTCCACGATCACGAGCTGACCGGGCCGCAACCGTCGCTCCTCGACCATCTGCTCGGCAACTCTCAACTGATCGCGGAGCTTTCGGGCATGAGCAGAGACGGGGTGCGGGTGATCTTCGAGCTGGGTGGCGAGACGGTCCCGGTGAGCCACAAGATCGGGGATGCGCCGGTGCTCGGTGAGCCACTTGGCGGTGTTCTCGGTGTCGATCCCGAGCTCCACGCCGAGCACTTCGGCGGCTGCAGCCGATGGTGCGAGCCCGATCACCGACCCTTCGCCGTGCTCTGCCTCCCACGCGGCACGGAGGGCCGCCATAGTAGAGGTCTTGCCGGTGCCAGCCGGGCCGACCAGCACGTCGAGGACCCGCCCGGAGGTGGCGATCTTCTCCACCCCTGGTCCAGGCTCGGTGTGTAGCTGCGGCCCGGCAGCCTTGCCTCTGTGACCGCCGCCACCGTGGCCAGCTCGACCACCGGTCCGGTGGTGGTCCTGCCGGCGGCGAGCAGCCGGGTTTCGGCGTCGAGGAGCGCCTGGGTGGTGTAGGCGATGCGGCTGGCGGGATGGAGTCGGGAGGAGCCATCGGCGCGGATGTAGCGGGCCGGCGTGTGACACAGCGCCGGCGGCGTGAGAACCAACGACTGACCTACGGCCAAGGTGGTGATGGCCTCGACTATGGCCACCCGGTCATCGGGTGAGGCGAAACGCACGCCGTGGAGAACCCGGTGTGCCTCGGCCAGCAGGTTCTGGCGTCCATAGGTGGCGTGGCGCTCGGTCACGCTTGTGACCACGGCGGAGGCGGCGTCTTCGAGGATCGGGTGAGCCAGATCGTCGGCACGAAGCAGTGGCAGATCGTTTCGGTCCTTCAGGCTTGTGACCCACGCGACCTGCTCGGCTCCGAGGTGACCCGCAGCCTGCTCCCGCCACTTGTCGGTGAGCTCGGCCAGGCTGTGATGGTTCTTGTCCGGGCGGGTGGCAAGGGTGGCCTGCTGGGCCAGGCGCATCTGTTCGACGGCCGTCGGTTGGCGGCCGTGAGCGGCGACGAACGCCGACGTCAGGCGCTCCTTGTGCTCTGCGATCTGGTCGGCGCGCTTGGAGAACTGGGCCATCAGCGCCTCTGGAACGCCAGCGATCTCGTAGCGCGCCGCGGTCGAGTGCCGTCGGCCGCGCGCCTCCCAACCGACCCCGAGCGCCTCGGTCAACAGGTCCGACAGCACCCCTTGGTGAAGTTCGGACAGCGTGGTGGTCGCCTTGAAGATCGAGCGGCTATCCAGCGTGCGCCACTTCCCGTCGGAGACCGATCTCGCCCGGTTCCACACCACCACGTGGTCGTGGAGCTGTGGGTCGTTGGCCCGGGAGGTCCAGTGGGTGAAGGCCGCTGCCACCACGCCGGTCACGTCCTCCTCGACGATCCCGTTGGTGCCCGAGCGGGAGTGAAACACCTTCCCTTCCGCCCAGCCGAGGACGTAGGCGACGGCCCGGCGGTGGCACTCGTAGATGACCGCCTTGGTCCCCTCGTCGGCCAGCGCCCAGGCGACCGACACCGACTTCGACGGGCTGAACGTCAGGTCGAACCCGGCGACGGGAACACCGCCACGAGGTGCTCTCGGTGTGGAGCCGACCGGCTCACCGGTGACCGGGTCGGCCATCCCTGCCAGCATCGCCTCCAGGTGGTCTTCGGTGACCTGGGAGCCGACCTCCACCCCTCTGCCGCCGTCCAGTTCGGCCAGGCCGGCGCCCAGGAACACCCCTGGCGGCGTGCCCGACGCCGCGTAGTAGCGGGTGAGGCCGTTGGAACGCTCGGCTGCCCCGTCGCCGACGGCCACGGAGTCCATCAGATAGCGATAGCCGCCACCCAGGCTGATGCGCCGGATCGAGATCACGTCCGGCTCCCCCACCGCCGCATACGGGCAACCACGCCTGGTTTCCCCAGATGGCGGGTAGTACGAACAGTCAGGGTCACGCACCCTCCCCAGGGCCGGGGCCCGGCTCCTTGTGGCCGGGCTCCTGGCCTTGAGGGGGGTGGTGGGGTCACCCACCACCTTGAGCGTCACCGACGCAACTTCGGCGGGCCGCCAGGCCCGGCTGCCTCGAATGCCGACTGTGTAAGGGATGAGATCGCGGCAGGGAAGGAACGGCGGTGGAGGAGGTCGGCCGTCGATCTGGTGCTGGTGACGGGGTGGCGTTGGTGACGCGGTGGCCCTGGTGGCGAGGTGGGGGCTGGAGTCGAGCTGGTGCTGGTGACCGGGTGAGTGTCACTGGCTGGTGTTACGTGTGGCTGCATGAACGCGCGGGAGGAAGTGCGGACAGCAGTCGAGCAGCTCACTGATGCGGCAGAGCACTGGAGGCTCGCCTACGACGACTGGCAGCGGGCGATCCGGGTACGGGACACGGTGGCCAAGCGGATGGACCGCCGGGTCACGAAGGCCACTGGTGGGCTCAGTGTGGCCCGCTTCGAGGCGACCTGCCGGAGGTGCTCCTTCCACGACATCGAGCACGCCAAGGCCAAGGCCCGGGCGATCCGGGCCAGACCGGCGGTGGAGGCCGCCATCGCTGAGAGGGACCGGGTGGTGGTCGGAGAGGACACGAAGGTGCATGCCGCCCGCATCGCCCTCGCCGAGGCGACCAAGGTCCTGGTGCGCTACGGGGCGCTCGGTGCCGACACGATCGGCCAGAGTGCGTCCGAACTGCGCCGCCTGGCCCGCCAGCCTCGGTCCACCTGAGTCGCCTGTTGCCGTGTCGGGCGGGGACTACGAAGCCAGCGGGTGAGCGTGTTCGGCGATGAAGCGTTGGAGATCGGCCACCGAGACCGTCGCCGGCGTGGCCGGCGTGGCCGCCCGCTCGGTGATCCACTGACGCATGAGCGTCGTGGCCGGGACGCCGAGCTCGGCGGCCTGGGCCCGTACCTGGTTCATGAGTGACTGTGGGAGTCGGATGGAAGACGACACCAGGACTTCTGTGGCCTTGTCGGTCTGGAGCGTGGCATCGGTGAAGTGCTTGGCCACGTCGGTGGTGTCGTAGTAGTCGCGCAGTTGGTCGATCTTGTGCTGGTCCATGATCATCGGCTCCTTTCCCAGAACATTCGTTTCTCGGTGACGGTCATGTCGCGGGCGGTGACCACGAAGTCCCGACCGTCGCTGGCTTCGGTCACGACCACCAACAGCAGTCGCCCGGCGTCGGTTTGACCCAGGACCTCCGTGGTGTCGTCGCGGCCGGGGACCGCCAGGCGAGGCTGGCTGTAGAGGACCTGTTCAACTTCGAGCGGGGTCACGTTGTGGCGACCGATATGGGTTTCGGAGTCTTCGGTCCACATCACCTCCCCGAACACCACCCAAGTGTACCACCGACGTGGTACGAAATGGGCTCCCTCGTGACCGCCCAGGCCGCACGCCCAAGGCCCGCTACGGGACGCTTCGTGCCGCCTGGCCCACCAGAGCGCCGCTGAACTGTGCCACCTGGCCCGCCAACCTCGACCCACCTGACCGGCTGACGTGACGCTCAGCCAGCACCAGCTCGCACTCGAGGGAGGTGCCGAGGTCCCGGACGGTCTTGGGTGACCCCACCACCACCCTCCTGTCTGGGACCGCAGGGTGCGGTCTAGCAAGGAGGTTCTCATGGCCGTCCGAGACGAGGTACGCGACGCCCAGCGGGCCCTGGCTGCCCTCGACACCGCCCACAGCCGGGCGGTCACCCGGCTCGACCACGCGCTCGCCCGCCGGCACGCCGCGCTGGCCGAGGTCGACCACCAGGTCGCTGTCGCCCAAGCGGGCGTGGAAGCAGCCATCGCCGAGATGGCACGGCAGCTCTCCGCCGAGCTCACCGCCTCCGTCCTCGGCCTCGACGTCGCCGAGGTACGCCGCCTGGCAAAGAGCTGCCCGCCGGTTACGACCAACGGTGAACCGGTCCAGGATCCGTGGACACTCCATTACTTGGAAACGAGGATGGAGACATGGCAGACGAGAGCAAGAAGCAGCCG
>Ga0080006_1124473_pt1 | contig 26828 bp, 34 predicted proteins | sample RS3BMetagenome_FD_69209 | JGI IMG/M metagenome (GOLD analysis project Ga0080006, IMG submission 69209) | Ferric oxide microbial mat and aquatic microbial communities from Rainbow Spring, Yellowstone National Park, USA - RS3B (SPADES... ...
GCTGTGATCGTGCTCGTCGCGCTCAACGTCATCCCGGCGTCGCTCGCCACCGCCGCAGTGGCCGCGGCTGCACTCCTCCTCCTCAACCGACTCGGCTTGCGGCTCGTGTCCGCTACGTTCGATCGCGAACGGCTCATCACCGGAACCAGATGAGAAGACTCGACTGCCTGAGCCCGTCGGCCGTCGTCATCGGTTCCCCCCAGTCTTGCCTGCCGCTTTTGAGATTCAGGCCTAGCTTGCCCTCATCAGCGCGGTCCCCGGAAGACTGGAAGGGCGACTCCGGCGCCGAGTGCGACGCTCATCACGACGCCTGCGGTGATGCCGTCCGATGACCAGCCGGCCAAGAACCCGGTGATCATCACGGCTGCCTCGATCAACACCTTGTAGGCCAGTCTGTTCTTCACGTTGGCTCCTCTCTCTTCACGTTGGCTCCTCTCCTGGTGTTGTCGCCTCCTCGTCGACCTCCGGGCCCCATGCCTGTCTGCCCGGTCATCGCTGGGCGGCGGCAAGAATCACCAGCAGCGGGATGATCCGAGTGGGAGGCACCTCGTAGCGGCCACGTCCCATCGATCGGAGCCATCCAGCCGCTACAAGGTGGCGCAGATGGTGGTAGAGCTGACCGCTGGTGCCGAGTCCCTCGGTATCGCCGAGCTCGCTGCTGGTCTGGTGACCGCTTAGAACCTCGTGGAGTAGTTGCAGCCTGACTGGGTGACCGATAGCGGCGAGCGGGTCCGCCAGGTCGTTCCAGTCCCTATCGACCAGCGCTTCGAGGTCGGCGCTTTGCTGCCACTCGTATCTGGGGGCACCGGGGAGGTCGACCAAGCCGGTGAAAAGCACCGCGCCGCGACTCCCGGACCTGGACCGTAGACCCTCTAGCGCCCAGAATCTCTCTTGGTCGGCCTCGGCGGGGCTGCCCGGATGCTTTTCAGGCGAGCGGTCGGGCACCTCGAGGGCAGCCACGCGCCGCTCGAGGCCCGCGACCCTAGCCGTCAGCTCCTCGAGCGACGCTGCTGGAATGCTCACGCTGTCACTATACGTAACAACGTAATAACGTGTCAAGTGTGTGTCGGCACAGCCGAGCCCCATGCGCGGTAGAACCCCCGCTCGGCGCGGAAGCACCCCCGCTCGGCGCGGAAGCACCCGTACGCCCCCGGCACGGCGGTCATCCTCTGGGGACTGCCGCGTGGTCTACGCAGGCAGGGGCGGCGGCGGGGGAGGAGTAGCGGGCCGCCAGTCGTCGGCCCAGGGCGGTGCGCAGACGTTGAGGGGTGAGCGGGCCTCAAATGCGGTCGCCGAAGCCCACCAGTTGGGGGATTCTACGACCGGGCACCTGCCTCAGCGGCTACCTGGGTTGAGGGCGGTGTCGTCGGGTCGGTTCAGGGCCGCTGGGGTGGTCTGGTTGCGGAGGTTGAGGTAGCGGAGCGCGACGATGAGCTGGCGGGAGCCGACCTCCACGAGGACCATCAGCAGTAGGCAGGCCACGATCGCTTTGGAGGTGGTGATGTCGTAGGTGTGCATCAGGTTCCCGATCGTGCGGTCAGCGCTGGTGCCGCCGTCGGTGGCGTAGAGGCTGAACGCGGTGCGTCCCACGACCCCGACGGTCCAAAACGCTGCGGCCAGAAGACCGGCTTTGGCGTAGATCCCCTTATCAGCGGGGTAGACGCGGGTGAACGCCCCAGCGCCCACACCGAAGACGAGGCCGAGGACCACCCCGCCGAGGATCAGGTACCCGTCGTTGCCGGCAGTCGGGACACCCTTGAGGTAGGCGAAGAGAAAGTAGATCACGATCGCTACCGGCAGAGCCAGGTTGCGCGGGGTGAGACGGCGCCCCCTGAACTGGAAGAACACCGTCGCCAGCAAGACGGCGTCGAGGATGTAGTCAAGGGCGTTCATCGGCGGGCCGATCCCGACCGGCACACGTCGCCCAGCTGCACCTGGGCTTTCGATCCTTGGCACGTACGGCGACTCCGGGCACGTCGTCTGAGACCCACTCGCCGAGCGGTCGCCGCCTCGTCTGAAAGATCCGTCCAGCGGAGTATCACGGGGTGTACCTCCTTCGTCTTTGGGCCACGATCACCCCCGGGTCGCGAAGCAAACCTCCCGGTAGGCTACCAGTCGAATCGACCTATCGGCAGGCTGGTGGGAAGATGGCAGACCATGCAGGAGCCCAGAGGCTTGACCGACTTTGAGCAGATCTTGCTCGGCCTGCTCGCCCGCAGCCCGAGCTCGGGATATGAGCTGAAGAAGTTCTTCGCCGCCACCCCCGCCGTCGTCTACCAGCCGAGCTCGGGGGCTCTCTACCCCGCCCTGCGCCGCCTGGAGCGCCGCGGCCTGCTAAGCGCCGAGCAGGCCCCTTCGGCCGGCAAGCGCCGCCAGCGCCGCTACCAGCTCACCCCGGCCGGGCAGGCCGCTCATGCCAGATGGCTCCGCCAGCCGGTCGAGCCGTCCACCGTCGGCGCGGACCTCGGCACCCACCTCATGCGCTTCGTCATGGCGGAACGGGTCCTCGCCCCAGAAGAGGTCCTCTCCTTCCTCGACGACCTCGCCAGTGCACTCGAGACGTTCATCGCAACGATCACCGACTACCTCGCAACCGCCCCCTTGCCAGGGCGCCACCCCCGCCTCGCGCTCCGCCACGGCATCGAGGTCCACCAAGCCAGCCTCGACTGGGTGCGGTCTGCCATAGAAACGCTACGAGCCGCCCCTAGTAACTGATCTTCCGTGGCCCCGCCCCCCATACCGGTAACCCAGGGGGTCAGTTGATGTCTTGCCGAACGGAAAGGGCGATACCGACGACTGCCAGTGCGCCGGTCCAGGCGATCAAGGTGATCGCGCCGACCCCTGGCGAGACCAGGTGTTGGACTCGCAGTCCCATGAGTGCATCCGAGGCACGGGTTGGCATGAACCGCCCCACGGAAGGGACGAGCCCGAACAGGATGTTGTTGATGACGAGGCCCCAGGCGAGTAGCGCGATGACGGCACCGACTTGGTTGTGGATGACCGCTCCGAGGCCGGCGCCGATCGCGCCCCACAGGGCCGCGCCGGCGAGCCCGCCGAGCGTGAGCAGCAGAATGTCGCCGCTGGTGAGCACGACGGTGATGCCACGCCCGCCGAGGATCGGATAGCCGACCGCCCAGCCGATCGCCTCGCCGAGGACCCCGAATACGAGCCCGGCCAGCACGCCGGCGACGAGCTTGGCGGCCAGCACGTGTGAGCGGATGGGGTTGAACAAGATCGTCGGACGGATCGTGCCGAAGCGGTACTCGCTGGTCACCAGGAAGACCCCGGCAAGTGCGGAGAACACGCCGGTGAGACTGCTCAGGCTCAGCAGCTCACGCTGTTCCTCTCTGCTGGCAAGCCCGCTTGGGTGGCTGAGCAGCCCGTCTAGCAGCGTGATGAGCAGGATCAGCGCGATCATCGCGAGGATCAGTGCGATCGTGGTGCGGGTCGTGCGAATCTTCAAAAGCTCTGCCCTGATCTGGGCGATCATGCCGATGCCTCCGAGGTCAATTCGAGGAAGATGTCCTCCAGCCCGCTTCGGTCGTTGACCAGCTCGTGCACTGGGACGCCGGCGGCGAAGGCGATCTCGCCGATCCGCTCGCTCGGTGCGCCCTGAACGAGCAGCGCGTGGTCGGTACCGGTCGTCACCTGTAGCGCCTCGTCACGCAGCGCCTCGGTGAGCCGCTGCGGGTCGCCGCTGCGGACGCGGACTGCGCCCCCGGCACGGGCGGTCAGCTCTGCCAGCGGGGACGAGATCACGAGCCGCCCGCGGCTGATGATGAGCACCTGGTCGACGGTCTGGGCGATCTCGGCGAGGACATGGCTCGAGATGAGCACCGTGCGGCCTTCTGCGGCCAAACTGTGCAGGAAATCCCGCAGCCAGCGAACGCCTTCCGGGTCGAGCCCGTTGGCCGGCTCGTCGAGGACCAGAAGCTCCGGGTCGCCAAGCAACGCCGCCGCCAGCCCCAGTCGCTGCCGCATCCCCAGCGAATATCCCTTCACCCGCCGGTGCGCTGCCTCGGTGAGCTCCACCAGGCGCAACACCTCGTCCGTACGTGAGTCAGGAACATCGACGGCTTGGCCGAGCATCCGCAGGTGATCGCGCCCCGTCCGGCCGGGATGGAAGTCGGTCGCCTCGAGCACGGCACCGATCCGCAGTGCCGCCCGCGGCAACGCCGCGTACCGATGATCGAAAACCAGTGCCCGTCCACTCGTCGGCGCGACCAGGCCCAGGATCATCCGCAGCGTGGTGGTCTTGCCCGCACCGTTCGGGCCGAGAAAGCCCGTGATCGTCCCAGCCTCCAACGCAAATGACAGATCCGTGACCGCGGAGACCTCACCGAAGCGCTTGGTCAGCGACTCGGCTTTGACGACAGCGGTCACCCGCGGTCTCGTGTCTGGTCAGGTAGTGCGAGCGCTGACGCAAGCTCGCGCGAAACCTCCGGCGCGTTCACGCCGAGAGCGCCCAGCAGCGCCGCCGCCGGATCTGGTGGTTGGAGAGCGAGGATCTGGGCCAGCACCTCGGGGCCGGTGACCTGGAGCCTCCGGTGACCCTTGGGCTTGTACGCTTCCTCGAGTACCTTCTTTGCCGCGGGCGTCATGCGGAAGCGGTCCTTGACCGCGACGTCTCTGATCCTCGGCTTCTTCGGCACGGCGCGCATCGGCAGCGCGGGAGCGTCGGCGCCCGGCCCCAGACCGACACCGGCCAGGGCTTCCCGGTCGAGCGACTCAAGGGCCTGGCGAGCTTGCTGCAGGCCCACGCCCAGCACGGCCTCGGTCGAGGGGTCGGCGAACAAGGCGAGCAGGATGTGATCGGTGCCGACTCGGCGATCACCTCGGCGACGAGCCTCCTCACTGGCCTGCAGATAGATGGCCCAGGCGTGAAGCGTCTCCGGCGCAACACGTTCGGTAGTCATGATGACTCCTTGTTGTACTTGGCGTGCACGGATTGGCGGGTGACGCCCAAGGCGTCGCCGATCTGCTGCCACGACCAGCCCTTCTCCCGGGCCGCCGCCACATGGTGCGCCTCGACCCTCTCAGCCAGGCGATGGAGCGCCAACGAGGCGCGAAGCCCAATCGCCGGGTCATCCGACGACAGATTCGCGGCGAGTGTTCCGATGTCCACGCCTGTCAGTATGGACTGACATCCTAGCTTTGTCAACTTGAACTGACGTAGCAGATCGCCTCGCCGGACCGCCCAAATTGCCGCGTGCTGGCGGCAGCAGACCCCAGCTCGACATAGAGCCGCAACGCGGTCTCGGACAGCCGCGAGCCTGTGGGTGCCGAGAACTCCGTCCGCCCAGCTCAGGCGACGATCCGGTACTCGTGGATGAGGCCACCCAGACGATCGGTTCTTCGTAGCCTGGCGGCGTCAACGTCGCCGATGGTGGGAGGGGTCGCATCGGAATCAACGGGCGGTCGTTGGCTGAGCGACCGGTGCGAGTTGTAATGCTCAACGTATTCGGAGAGCATTGTCTCGAGGTGACGGCGGCCGAGGATGAGCTTCCGGTCGAGGCATTCGCGCCGGATGGTGCCGATTGCGCGCTCACAGATGGCGTTGGCCGGGGGTCGGACCGGCGTGCGGGTGGCGGAGATGCCGATGGCTCTGAACAGCTTGTCGAAGAACGCCGTGAATTTCGTCTCCTGGTCGCGAACGATGAAGCGGAGCCTTCGTCCGGCGTCTTGGAGATCCGTGGTGAAGTTGCACGCCACTTGGACGAGGGGCCCAGGCCATGGCCGGGTTGGTTGTCACTCCGAGCAGGTGAACGACGCGGTTGTCGACTTCGATGACGAGCAGCACGTCGTAGCGCCGCAGCGTCACCGACTCGGTGTGGAACAAGTCGGTCGCCACGATCCCGCTGGCTTGGGCGGAGGGGAACTGCGATCAGGTCGGCCGCCCGCGGCGCTGTGTTGGGGGAAGCCCGTGTCTGGCGAGCACGGTGGTGATGTTTGCCTTGGACACGGTGATGCCGAGCTTGCGTAGTTCTCCGACGATGCGCAGGTAGCCCTACCGGGGGTTGTCCCGAGCCAGTCGCACGATGAGCTCGACGGTCTCTCGTTCAAGCAGTGGCCGCCCAGGTCGCCGGTCCGGGTACGTCCAGCGTGAAGCCACAAGACGGCGATGCCAGTCGAGGATTGTTGTCGGCGTGACCAGGAATGCCGTCCACCGCTCTGGTGGGACGAGTCTGGCGAGCAGGGCGATCAGCGCCCGGTCCGACCAGGTGAAGCGGGCTCAGCCGGCATGGCGTCGAAGGACCGCCAGCTGGTGGTGCAGCACGAGGGTCTCGGCGTCCTTCGCGAAAGCGCCCCTCCTCGCCAACCCGACGAGTCCGAAGGTGCGATGGACGAGTCGAGACAGGAACGAGAGCACCACGCCAGCAGCCTCGCCGACGTCATCCTGGCTGGTCAAGGCGGTGGCGGGGAGTTTGTGCACCGTTCACGATCACCCCGCCGCTACCTCACGATCCTCGTGCCCGGGACCATGGTCATGTGCGTGACCACCGTCACCATGTACGGCGGCGCGCGCCTCGCCGACGATCTGGGCACCGGGGTCTTCGACCGCTTTCGATCCTTGCCCATCTGGCGGGGAACGTTCGTGGTCGCCGGCCTGCTCGCCGATGTCGGGCGCTACCTCCTTGCCGCCGGCATCGTCGCCTCACTCGGCGTGGCGATTGGCTACCTGCCCGACGGCGTGGCGGCCGGTGTCCTCGCCGCGATTGCCCTCGTCGTCGCCTTCGGGGTCTCCTTGTCCTGGATGTGGACCGTGGTCGCCTTGGTGATCCTCGACTCGGCCACTGTCATGAGCCTGGCCAGTGTCGTCGTGTGTCACCTCACCTTCGCCAGCAACGTTTTCGTCCCAGCCCGCACCATGCCCGGCTGGCTTCAGGCCTTTGTCGACAATAACCCGGTCAGCCACCTCGCCAGCGCGGCCCGCGACCTCATGAACAACGCCAGCGGCGCCGGTAGCCCCGTGGTCTGATCCCTCGTCGCCACCGGCGCCGTCACCGTCTTGTTCGCGCCCCTCGCGCTCCGCTTCTACGGAAAGCGAGGTTGACGACACAACAGCTACATCGTCACCCTCGGCGGCATCTCGCGAGCCGGCCGCCTGCCGATCGTGCGCCCGGCGGCCGCCGGCGAGGCCTGGCACAGTTGAGTCCATGACCAAAGCACCCGGAACCCGCCGGACCGAAAACCAGAGCATCGAAACCGAGGCGGGTGTCGCCACCGTCGTTGCCCTGCTCGCTGATCCGACGCGTATCCCCGAGTGGGCACCCGCCTTCGCCGACTTGGTCTCTGGAGACCCTCACTCAGGCTGGCAAGCCACCAAGGACGGCCGAAGCTTCTCGCTGCGGGTGGTGGTCAATCATGACGCCGGTACGGTGGACTACCTACGTGAGGTCGCTCCCGGTCGAGAGGGTGGCGCCTACGTTCGGGTCGTTCCTCGCCCGGGAGGCGGCAGCGTCGTCACCATGACCTTGCCGCTCCTGCCCGACGTCGATCCGACGGACACGGCCGCCACCCTGGCGCGGGAGCTGACGACACTCACGTCGCTGGTCGAGCAGGCGTAGGACGGGGGTGCCGAAGATCCTGGTGAGTAGCGGGAGGGGGAGGTTCCCTCCCGCTACTCACCACGGTCACGATGTCACCGTGGATGATTGGCGGTGCAAGGAGCCCACTGTTTGCCGGCAGCGTCGGGGGTTCCGCTCGGCCGCTATGGGAGCTACGTGCTGCGCGTGGGCGACTGGCGCTTCCCACGGGCTTTGGGTGCGCTGGTGGCTGGGGTCGGCTGCGGGGGCTGCGGACCGGGGGATGCGAGCGGACCGGTGAGGTAGCGCTGAACGGTCGTGGCGATGTCGGCGGCGAGCTGGTCGGGGTCTTGGCTGGCGATCGGTGAGAACCTGATCACATAGCGGCACAGCGCGACACCGAGCAGCTGGCTGGCAACGAGGCCGGCACGGCGCTCCCCGTCGGTGTCGCCTAGAGCGGAGCTGATGGCCGGCACGGCCTGGCGGGCGAAGACCTCCCGCATCCGTTGCGCGGCGCCCTCGTGGGTGGTGGCGGTTCGCAGCAGGACCACCAGCGCGTCATCGTGGGAGCTTCCCTCCCACAGCGACACGAAGTGGCGGGCCAGGACCTCACCGAGGCGGTCGGGCTCGACGCCCGCCAGGTCGGGCAGGCGCAGGTCGATGTCGGCCGCGGCGGCGAAGAGGCCCTCCTTGGACCCGTAGTAGCGCATCACCATGGAGGCGTCGATGCCGGCGTCGGTGGCGACGGCGCGCACGGTGGTGCGCTCGTAACCCTCGGCGGCAAACCGGGCCCGTGCCGCGGTGAGGATCGCCTGCTTGGTCGGCGCGGAGCGCGGACCGCCGAGGATTGGCCCGGGCCCGGTGCCCTCGCCGGGGCGGCTCGTGGGATCGAAGGCCATGACCGCAGCGTACCCCAACGTAGGTTGGCCAACACCGGTTGACAGAAGGGAAGGCCGCTCCTAATGTTGCCAACAGCCGTTGGCATCAGGCTCGGCGGCAGGAAGGAGGCCCGCGATGAGCTCACGCCGAGTGCTTGGCGCCGCAGTTGTCGGTTCCGGCGTGCAGTCGGCGTGCTTCGCACTGTCGTTCCTGGGCGCCTTGCACGACCCCCACCCACACCGGCTGCCCGTCGGCGTGGTCGCCCCCGCCCCGGCGCGTGCCGCGCTCGGCGCCGGGCTTTCCTCCCACGCCCCCAAGGCGTTCGCCCTTCGGGCCTACGCCTCGGCTGGGGCGGCCCGGGCGGCGGTAGCTGACCGCAGCGTCGATGGGGCGTTCGTGCTCGGAACTGGCCACGCCGAGGTGCTGGTGGCAGGTGCGGGCGGCCAGGCGGTCACCCAGACGATCCAAGCGGCGTTCGGGGCGGTGGCGGCGCAGTTGCACACCCCAGTCGTCACCCGCGACGTCGTCCCGCTCGGCCCCGGTGACCCGCTCGGGCTGTCGGGCTTCTTCCTCGTGCTCTCGGTGGTCCTGCCGAGCGTGGCCGCCGGCGCGGCGGTGGGCTTGGGGGCACGCCGGGCAAGCACCGGCCAGCGAGTGGCTGGCCTGGTCGGCGCGGCGGCGGCAGTCGGCTCGATCGTAGCCTGGGTGGTCGATGGCGGCCTCGGCGCGCTGGTCGGCCACCCCCTCGCCCTCTTAGCTTAGCCATCGCCGTGCTCGCCTCGCTGGCCGTGTCGTCGGCCACCGCGGGCCTGGCAAGCGCTGCCGGGCCGCCCGGCGTTGTGGCCACCGCACTTGTCGTCGTGGTACTCGGCCTGTCCGCGACCGGCGGGCCTGCCGGACTCGGATCGTTCCTGCCCGGCTTCTTCCGCCCCTTCCGCCACGCCCTGCCCCCAGGCGCAGCGCTGGAAGCCGTCCGGGGCGCCCAGTACTTCACCGGCCACGGTGTCGCCGCGCCGGCCTGGGTGGTCGCCGGGTGGGCGGCGGGCGGCTTCGCCCTCCTCGGTGGGGCGAGCACGCTGCACCGGTCCAGGCACGAAGCGACCAGAACGCCACCAGGCTCGGGGCCGCCTGTGCCCGGAATGGGCGATGGCGGGCGCGCGCCGGCGAGCCGGACGGATGCCCGCTGACGAGATTCCCCCATGTTGGTATCGGACGCAGTGCCAACACAGCGGCCCGATGAGTCACCTCGAGAAACCCGCGCCCCCGTAACGCGCTGGCACGCGTAGCTGGTAGCTGGTAGTGCCGACTGGCAGCAGAGGTCAACTCGCCACCCGCGCGTGTCGATACCCCACGAGGCGAGTAGCTCTCGGGGGCGCCCCGTTGACAAGAGGACACCCAGGTGGCATTCCTTCGACCAGGAAGCGTGCGGCTCGCCCATCCCCCGGATTGCCCCGGTGGCGGGTTCCGCGCGAGGTGTGCCGCCAGGCGGTGCCGGCTGACGAGTCGGAGGTGAGCACCCCCAGCCGAGACAGCCTGCGGAGCGGAGACGACTTCGACCCGCTGGTCGAGGCGGCACTGGCGGCGAGCCTGCTGGAAAGCTGCTCACGCACATCGAGGTGGCTCGAACCCTCGATGAGGATCTACTTCGGCTGATCGGCTACCAGATGGGTGGGATCGCCATCGGCCGTATACGCGCGTCGTGATGGAGTGGCCGGCCCCGATTGTGGTTGAGGTTGCCCCGATCGCCCACTGTCGACGTCTGCCCGCGATTTCCCAAAGGCATCGATGCGACGGTGGACCCCGAAAGCCGTTGGTCGAGATCACGGGCCCTCAACCAACGAGGCATTGTCAGCCGGCAGGGCGACGTCCGGTGTGTGTATTGCTCCGACGACGGCCGCGAGGGCTACAAGGTGGGTGTCGAACGCCCGCCGGCCAGCAACGGTTAACGACAACCAGGTGCGGGGGTACTTGCCCACATAGCCCTTCTTGACCTTCACGTAGCCAGCCTCCTCCAGGTTCGATACCTGCTTGGAAAGCACTGAGTCGCTGACCTCCACGATGTCTCTGACGAAGCCGAACTCGGCCCTCTCAGCTGCAGCCAGACAGGCCACGATCGACAGACGTACCGGGGAGTGGATCACCGGGTCCAAGCGATGGCGGGGGTGGCCACTCTCGCTGGCACGGTGGCCGGTGCTCATCGGTGCGCGGCGCGCCAGGCACCGATGAACAACGGGGCAGACACCACCAAAGCGACCGGCATCCAGTACGCGGCCACCCCTGAGAAGAAGTTGAAACCCACGGCGCATCCTGCCCCCTGGAGCACGAACCAGGCGACAAAGGATCTCCCGCTGAGGCGGTCGAAACCGCGCCAGGACACTTGCTCGCGGCGAGCGAACCAGCTGGCGATGACCCCGTAGACCACCAAAGAGGCGACGTAAGCCACTACGCCTCCTACGGCAGTGAGTGTCATGAAGACCAAGCTGGCGACCCCGAAGGCGCAGAAGTACCGGCTCGTCCACGCCGATCCTTGCCGAACCGCGTGCTCGGCCACCGTCCGCGCCCTCTCGGCGTGGGCCAGAGCAGCGGCGGCCGTGCCCGGGTCTGTCGAGGGGAACTCGTCGTGTCTGATCTCTCTCATGCGGAACATAGTGACATCTACTTTCTATAGCGTCAAGTAGATTCTCTATGTTCTAAAGGCCCAGGTGCTCTATCGAACGCCTTGAGACCGAAGTCATCGACCGGACGCAGCGACAGCAGCAGCTGGTTACCGAGCGGACCACGCTGGGCGCCACGATCACCCAGGTCACCTCCAGCCGCGATGCGGACAAGGCCGAACGGGAGCGTTTCAATGCCCAGGCGGCCGCCCTAGTGACGCACGAACGGGTCCGGGAACTGGCCCAGAGCGACCACGTCTCCCTGTGGGGCGCGCACCAGATGCTCGATACCCGACTGAGCGAGGAACTGCAGCGGGCCGAGGACGCCCTCGTAGCCGAAGAGGTAGGCGCCGAGCGCGACAGCCGCAACCGCGGTGCGCTGGGGGAAGGCGGCCTGCTCCCACCCTCGCTCGACACCGAGGCCATGTTGGGCGTCCTCGCCGCCGCCGGTATCAGCGCCACTTCTGGCCTCGCCTACCTTTCCTCCAGCGTGCCCCGGCGTCGATGGGAAGTCACCATCGAGGCTCACCCGGGACTCCTGTCCGGAATCCTGGTCGACGCGGGAGACTTCCAACGGTCCCGCGCTGCGCTAATCGATGCCGGCCTGCACCCCGCCTCCCTGGTGACCCTCGCCAAGAAATCGGACCTGGACAGCGAGGGAGAGACCGCCTTCGTCGTACCACCCAGCCCGGCACTCTACGACCCGACCCAAGCTGACGAAGAGCGTAAGACCCTCAACGAACGGCTGGACAGCCTTGATCACCGCAAGGCCGTGCTCGCAGCGGGGATGAGCGCCGATCGCGACCTGCGTGGCGACCTCCGCCGATTCATCGAGACCTGCCCGGCCGGCCATCTCGATACCCTCGTCGCCCGAATTGGCGACCACGATCGGGTTCTCCAGGATCACAATGGGCGCAAGGCCGAACTCGATACCGAAGCGGAAGAGATCTCCACCTATCTAAATTTAGCGGGGCGGGAGCCTTCATCGGGCGGGTGTTACGGGAACGGCCCGCGTTGTCAGCTGTCAGCCGGATCCGACGAGCTGCTGCAGCTTCTTGTTGTCCGACTCACGGTGTGGCACCTGGACGCACAGCGTGAGCGCCGGTTCGGCCGCGACGGTGAGCTCGGTGACGTCGAGGTGGATGATGCCGGCTGGTGGACGGCGAATGGCGATCTGGCCGGTGAGTGCCCGCTCGACACGGTTGTCGGCCCACCAGGTGGTGAACTGTTCGCTCTCGATCCTCAGCGCTTCGACGAGCTCGGCGAAGCGCGGGTCTACGGGGTGCTCGGCGGCGGCGGCGCGGAACTGATTGAGGAGGTGACGGCCACGCTCCTCCCATCCGACGCCCATGCTCGCTGCGGTGCCCTTGGCGAAGTAGAGCCACATGAGGTTGCACCTGCCGACAGGGAGAGTGTCTGGCTGCCAGATCGTGCCTGCTGCAGGGCTTCGTAGACGAAATCCATGCGGGACATGCCTCCTTGGTGCTGCTAGGTGGGTGGTGTTTTACAGGCGTTTCCGGAGGGATCCGGGCGCGTGAGGCAGCTGGGATCCGCCTCCGTGGGCCATTCAGCGGACGTGGGCCTCCGCGGCACCGGGGATTTCTCCCGCCGCTGGAGGGCTCCCGTGGCCCCAGGGGCGCCGAGAGAAGCCCTTTCGAGCCTCTCAGGCCCCCGCCGCCGCCCACACCCCATTGTTCGACTGGGCTCCGAGCACGGCGAGACGCGCCAGGTTGACTCCGGCGGCGAGGAGCCGGAAGTCAGCGTCGACCTTCTTCGTGCCACGGACCCGGGCGTTTCGGCCACCGTGCTTTCGCCGCATCAGGTGAGCGATCTTGCGTTCGACCTTGGGCCGGGTGGCCCGGTAGTCGTCGCGCCAGCGCTGGTCCTTCTGGCGCGCTCGGGCGCGAGCCAGTGCCTCCTCGTGGGGGGTCACCGAGATGGTTCGCCCCGACGATGCGGTGGTGCACTGGGTCCGCATCGGGCAGGACGCGCACGCGTCGGCAAAGCGGGCGACGCCTCCGCCACGACGGTAACGGGCGATCGCGACTGACACGCCGGCCGGGCACGTCACGGTGTCGTCGGCCAGGTTGATCTCGAAGCGGTCCTTGGCGAACAACTCGCCCACCGAAGAGGGGTCCTGGGTCTTGCAACGAGAGTCGATCCCCGCCGCTTCGAGGTACTCGTGGAACGGCCCCGTGCCATAGGCGTTGTCCCCGTAGACGCAGGGACGGTCCACCCCGCCCTCGTCGTGCACCGCATCTGCGTCGGTCGTGTCGTCCGGCGACAAAGCACGGTGGTCGTGTCCTTGTTCTGTCGGCAGGGGATTTGCGTCACCGCTCTCGCCGGCGACCACCACCGTGGTGTCAGCGGTATCTGCCGCCGCGTCGTCGCTCTCGCCGGCTGGCGCCGCCGGGGTGTCATCGACGTCTTGCACCCTCGGTGTCGGCGCCTCCGGTGCATCTCCGGCCTCGTCGGTCCTCGCCGGCACGTCCACGGAGTCGACGTCTTCGGCTTCGAGCAGGTCTTCTATGAGGTCCTCGGCCACGCTGGCATCACCGGCGTTGCCGGCGGTAACCGTCGTGGCGGTGATGATCTCGGTGTCAGGGTCGACGGCGATGTGACCCTTGAAGCCGTCGAACTTCCGGCTCTGGGTCTTGTGACCGTGTCGGGCGTCTGGGTCGACCGTCGAGATCACCCGGTCTTTGGCCACCTTGCGGGCGATGCGGAAGATCCCGTCAGCGCCCTCTTCGAGGTCCTGGCCGACGACGGTGGCGAGGAGGGCACCGGCCTGGGTGACGACCGGGCCGAGCTCTGTTCCATCCAGGACGAGGAGGCAGGCATAGGCGTCCTTGGCCCGGGAGTCGACCAGCTCCGCCTGGGCGTCTTTGTCGTCCCAGTCGATCTGGGGCTTGGCCGCACTGGCATAGTCGTCGCCGCTTCTGATCCCTGAACGCAGCTGTGTGGCCAGGTCCGCGTCGGCCACCTTCACCAGGCCCCGGATGGCCGAGCGGATGAGGGTGACGGTGTCCATGGTCGCCACCGCGTCATAGAGGGGTGTCGAGTCGAGGGCCCGCTTCTTGCTCACCAGGCCGGCGTCCTTGGCGGCACCGAGGGCGGCCTCGAAGATGCGGTTGGGGCGCTCCGAGTTGCGCAGGCGCTCGCGCATGTCGACGAGCACGGTGTGGACGAAGCTCTTGGGGCCGGTGTCATAGCCGCCGACACCGGCGGCATAACGCCAGCGGGTGTCGAAGCAGAAGCGCTCGACCGCCTCCCGGTCAGACAATCCCTCCAGGCGTTGGAGCACCATGACAACCGCGACGATCGAGGGGGGAACCGATCGGCGCCCACCCTCGTCGAAAAGGTCAGCGAAGGCTTCGTCGGCAAAGAGCAGGTCGCGCTCACGGCGCAAGAAGGCGTAGATTGAGCTCTCGGGCAAGGCCTGCTCGCAGAACCTCGCCACGTCATCAAACAGATCGATCTGATTATCGGCCACACCGAGTGTCATCGGTCCCTCCGGGTCGCGGACTACCGTTGTAATTCTCCCAGGTCTGCGTCAAGATCGCGAATCGAGGGTCAGGGGGCCATACGCGAAAAACACCACCCACCTAGCGGCCTTTACTAGCCCGAGGGGGTCAATCTCGAGATCGTCGTCCTGGTGGCCCAGAGGGTTCCGAGGAGCCACCTCGTGACCGTTTCAGCCGGCGGAGAAGAGCTGTACTTCTTGAGCTGGGCGGCGGGTGGTGCGCCGCACTGCTGACCGCCGACCAGTGGCGTAAGGCAGTGGGCGCCGGGGCGCTGCAGCGATTCGCAAGTTTTGATCCCGTGGGTGCCGAGAACTCCGTCCGCCCTGCTCATGGGACCAATCGCTCCTTGTGGAAGAGCTCGCCCAGGCGAGTCGGCCCTCTCCCAGTTTGGGGTGGTCGACATGGCCGCTGAGCGCCGGAGTTGCGTGCGGCTCGGGCGGCGTATGGGTTGAGCCTGAAGGATCGCTGCGGACGGTGGGCGTCGTAGCGCTCGACGACTCGCCGAGCACGGCTTCGAGGTGGCGATGCCCGACGTCATACAAAGTCTTGTATAGTCCTCCCGGTGAAGGACGTCGTGTTCGTCGGGGGCTCCGGAGATGACCTTCGGAACTTCCCGGAGGTGGCGCGCCAGCGCACCGGCTACCAGCTCTTTTTGATCCAGAGGGGACTGGACCCGACCGACTGGAAGCCCATGGCATCGGTCGGACCAGGCTGTCGGGAGATCCGGGTCCGAGCCGAGGGAAGCGCCTACCGCGTCCTGTACGTGGCGACCATCGGTAACGCCGTCTTCGTCTTGCACTGCTTCGAGAAGAAGACCCGCCAGACCCCGAAGTCGGACATCGACCTCGCTAAGCAGCGCTACCGCCTGGCCATTGAGAGCATTCGAGCAAAGGAGCAGCCATGACCACTGAACGCCACGCCAGCGTCTGGGACGCCATTGAGGAGTCTCCGGAGGGGGCGGAGAACCTGAAGATCCGGGCCGCTCTCATGCAGGAGCTGAGCGCCTACATCGAGCGGTCCGCCATGACCCAAGCCCAAGCGGCTCGGCGTCTCGGCGTGACCCAGCCACGCATCTCCGATCTCACCCGAGGGAAGATCGACCTGTTTAGCATCGACACCCTCGTGAACATGCTCACTGCGGCCGGGTTACACCTCGACCTTCGCGTTCGCGAAGCCAGCTGACAGTGATCTGATCTCGAAGAGGCGGGTTTCTCGAAACATCCACTGCCGTAGGTGAGGATCTGAGTAGCGCACCTGCCCTATGCACTGCATAGGCACGACCTGATGACCAGCACCTTCGTCGGGTTGATCACCCGATAGTCGCGCGATACTCCTGAACCCCCGCCACCACGACCGCTGGTCAGGCGCGCACCTCGTGCAGGGACGCAGGCGCCTGATGCGAAGATTCGCTTTTAGCCTGCGGACGCCAGGGGTTTGAGGGTGACGTCGTAGCCGATCTTGCGGAGTTGGTCGATGGCCCGGTTTTTGGTTTTGTCGGGGTTGAGGCGGGTGTAGAAGTCGTCGCCGGGGTCGTTGTAGTGCTCGCCGGTGGTGAGGATGTTCCATATGGCGATGAGCATTGCGTGTTCGACAGCGACGATCGCTTTGACCGGTCCTCGGCGGGTGGCGATACGGCGGTATTTCGCCGAGTAGTAGGTTCCATGCGATCGGGCTGCGGACATCGCGGCGACGCCGAGAGCGCCTTTGAGGTACGGGTTGCCGGGTCTGGTGTGGGTGGATTTGACCCGGCCGGCGGACTCGTTGTTTCCCGGGCAGGTCCCGGCCCACGAAGCGAGGTGACCGGCGGTCGGGAACCGGGTCATGTCCGCGCCGGTTTCTGCGATGACCACGTCGGCTACGAGCGTGGAGATTCCCGGGATTGCCACGATCAGGTCCCGGGCGACACGAAACGGTTCGATCACCACCTCGATCCGCTTGGTGAGCTCGTCGATGGCTTTGGTGTGGCTGTCGATCAGGTCGAGGTGCAGTCGGGCTAAGAAGCCGTGATGGGCGGCGAAGCGGCCTGTGAGCGCCTCGGTCAGCTCGGGGATCTTGGAGCGCATGGCCCGTTTAGCTAGGTCGGCTAACACGACAGGGTCGCGTTGGCCGCCGATTAGCGCTTCGAGCATCAACCGGCCCGACACGCCACAGATGTCGCTCGCTACCGACGAAAGTTTAATGCCGGCGTCTTCGAGGAGTTTCTCCAAGCGTTGGATTTCCCGGGCGCGTTCCCGGGTGACCGTGGTACGTGTGCGGGTCAAGTCGCGTAGTTGGCGGATCGGCTCGGGCGGCACGAACGACCCGCGCACCAAACCGTGCGCGCCGAGCTCGGCGAGCCACGCCGCGTCCGACACGTCGGTCTTTCGGCCCGGGAGGTTCTTGACGTGGCGGGCGTTGACCAACATCACCTCGAACGGCCCGTCCTCCAACAGATAATAGAACGGTTTCCAGTAGTCGCTTGTCGCTTCCATCACCACCAAAGTCACCGCTTCGGCTATCAGATGGTCCCGCAACGCCAACACCTGGTTGGTGACAGAACCCCACGTCGACACCGTCGAGACGGCCTTCGCTCGACCTGGTTTGGCGACACGAACACACACTTTCGCGTCACGCTTAGAAACATCAACCCCAGCGCAACGGGGATGAACCACTTCCATAGCTCTCTCTCCCTTCTCGTAGTCGATGTCCGCTCCGGGGAGGGCAGGAAAAGATCAGAAGTCTGATGCTCGTGCTCTATGGCAACAATCCACGGTTCCCGTGGGAGCCCTCCACCACCATGCTGACCAACAGGCTCGACAGCACTACAGAGGCTTCGGTGTCTTACCGGGACGGACCCGACAAGTCTCCCACCAACACCAACACACCGCCAGGGCGTTAGCCGCGACGGGCGAACACACCACCAAATCTTCGCTCACCCCGGCGAGCCCCAAAGAGCTCTACGTTGCTGACCAGCGGTTTCTCGTTTCGGCGCTCGTCGGAGATGCGAGTTTCTCGGGTGTTTTTCTCGGGGCCTTATCAACCGCGCGTAGGGCAGACGTGTGCAGGGTGGCGCGGCGCGTGTGGCCGCTGAGCTGCGGTTCCTGGCGATGGGCGAGTTGAGGTGGCCCGACGAGGTGGTCTTGCGCGTGCATGCATAGGGTATGCGTATGCACTGCCCTGATCAACGAGATCTAGATGGTGAGTGCGCCCGAAGTGCTCCTCGGGGTGCTGCCGTGGTTTCGCATCGGTTGATCTGGGTGCGCGTTCGGCCCTCCCCGGGGCGGCATCGGTCGTTCAACTCGGCCTGGGCGTAGGTGACTGAACTGCGGTTTGCTCGTCGGTGTAGCTGGTCAGACCCAGCCGTTGGTCTCGGCGATCCTGACCGCTTCGTGGCGGTTGCGGGCTCCGGTTTTGGCGATGGCGCTGGAGAGGTAGTTCCTGACCGTCCCGGGCGAGAGGTAGAGTCTGTCGGCAATCTCAGCGACGGTGGCGCCGGAGCGTGCAGAGGCGATGACGTCACGCTCGCGGGAGGTGAGGGGGGACGTCCCGTCAGCGAGGGTCGCGGCGGCGAGCGCGGGGTCGACGACGTGCTCACCGCGCGCCACGCGGCGGATGGCGTCGGCGAGCTGCTCTGCGGGCGCGTCTTTGACCACGAAGCCGAGCGCTCCGGCGTCCATGGCCCGTCGCAGGTAACCGGGGCGTCCGAAGGTGGTGACGATCGCGACCCGACACGACGGCACCTGGCTCGTGAGCACAGCGGCCGCGGCGAGACCGTCGAGGCCGGGCATCTCGATGTCGAGCAGGGCCACGTCGGGGTGGCTGGCCCGCGCGGCCTCGACGACCTTGTCGCCGCGGTCGACGGTAGAGACGACCTCGAAGTCGTCTTCGAGGTCGAGCAGCGCGGCGAGGGCGGAGCGGACGAGGTGTTGGTCGTCTGCGAGCAGGATGCGGATGGTCATCTCGGCGTATCTGCTGACACGGCGATGTTGACGCAGAGCAGCCACCCACCGCCGGGGCCGCTACCGGCCGCCAGGCTGCCACCGGCCGCTTCGACGCGTTCGCGTAGTCCCCGCAGGCCGTTGCCGCACGACGCCTCGCTTCCGACGCCGTCGTCAGCGATCTCGATGGCCGTTGGGGCGAGGCGGATCGAGCACGTTCTGGCGTGGGCGTGGCGCACGACGTTGGTCACGCCTTCGCGCACGACCCAGGCGAAGGGCTCTTGGTGGGCGGGTTCGACGATGTCAGAGGCTCCGGGGATGTCCGCGGTGACCCCGGCTGCGGTGAGGATCGCTTTGGCCGTGGCGAGCTCGGTGGCGAGGGTGACCCTATGATTTCCCGAGACTGCGGCCCGCACCTCCTCGAGCGCTCGGCGGGCGAGGTCTTCGACCTCGGCGATCTCGGAGAGGGCTCGCCCGGGGTCGCTCTCGCCGAGGCGTCGAGCGAGGCGGGCTTTGACGGTGATGGTCGTGAGGGAGTGGCCGAGGAGGTCATGGAGGTCGCGGGAGATCCGGGCGCGCTCGTTCTCCGCGGCGAGGCGTGCGATCTCGCTGCGAGCCTCCGAGAGGGCCCGGTTGCCCGCCACAACCTCGAAGAACGCGTAGAGAGCGAGTGCCGTGAGGGCGATCGAGGCGGCGGTGCCCCAAGCCGGCCCGCTGTGCCAGGACGCGACGACTGACGGCACGACCAGTGGGGCGGCGACGGCACCGGCCACGATGGGCCACGCTCGGAGGCGAAGCGCGGCGACGGCGGGGACGACGACGAACACTCCCATGACGAAGCTGTCGGCGCGTGCGAAGGGGACCTCGGCGACGGTGAGCGCAACCAGCGCGGCGACGAGCCACGGCACTTGCCGCCGCCGGGGATCGTCGACGGCGACCGGAATGGCGATCACATAGCAGGCGCAGAAGGCGGCCAGGATGGCGAAGCCCGCGACGGCGTCGATCCCCTTCGAGTAGTTCACGACGCCGCTTGCGGTCTCGGCCAGGTAGGCCATGGACAGGTAGGGGAACACGTAGCGGCGCCACCCCTTGGCCCAGCGCCGCTGGCGCTCGGCCCACTCGGCGCTCGCCGGGCCGCCTACAGCGATGTCGCTGGTCATCGACAAGACTGTAGCGCTGGTCGTGGGATGGGCTTAGACCCGAGCGGTGTTGCGCTGGTAGGCGAGACGGCCGAGCACGGCGAAGGCCGCGGTCCACGCTGCGGCGACAACCCAGCCCTCGAGGGGCCACCCGCTGTCGTGGATCGCCGAGCTCGAAGCCTGGACCAGCCAGTACGAGGGGAGCAGCTCGATGACCTGGTGCATCACCCCGGAGGCGAACAGCTGCCCGAACGATCCGCCGAGAAGCGCGAAGAAGGTGACCGTCCCGCCGAGCGCGGGGCCCATCGAGTCGGCGCTGAGCAGGTTGCCCATCAAGATCCCGAGTACAGCGAACGGGGCGATCCCGACGAGTACCAACCCTGCGAGCACAGCCCAGTTCGCCGCCGCGAGGTGCACGCCCAGGCTGAGCCCTGCCAGGCTGATGAGGACCAGGCTGATCGCTGCCATCAGGTAACCGGTGACGAGCTTCGCCCGGAAGTAGGCGCCCACGCTGAGCGGCGTGATCCGCATCTGACGGGTCCAGCCGAGCGACCGCTCGACGGCGATGCGCGACCCTCCGGCGACGACGGCGCTCATCGCGCCGAAGGCGATCATGCCGGTCATGTAGTACAGCGGGAAGCTGATGCCGTCGAGACGGGCGTGACGGTTCTCGGTGGCGATCACGTAGAACAACACCAGAGGGAAGATCAACGAGAAGATGAAGAACCGCCGGTTGCGCAGCGTGCGCAGCACCTCGTAGCGGGTGTAGGTGAGCGAGCTCATCGCAGGGCCCCTTCCTCGTCGTGGCCGGTCAGCTCCAAGAACGCCTCCTCGAGGCCCGCTCCGCGCACCTCGATGTCTCGAATCCCGGCGTGGGAACCGAGGAGCGCGTATAGGGCTGCGTCCGCGTCAGCGCAGGTCAAGACGATCTGGTCGCCGAGGCGATCGGCGCCGTTCACTCCGGGAAGCCGTCTTGCCTCGGCAAGGTCGAGATCGGGGGCGGTCGCCCGGATGGTCCGCGTTCCGACCTTGGCTTTGATCTGGCTCGGCGCGCCGTCCGCCACGATCCGGCCTTTTGCCATGACCACGATCCGATCCGCGAACGCGTCGGCCTCCTCGAGGTAATGGGTGGCGAACAGCACCGTCTTGCCCTGCCTGGCCACCGCCCGCATCGAGTCCCAGAACTCGTGTCGTCCCTCCACGTCGAGCGCTGCGGTCGGCTCGTCGAGCACGAGGAGATCAGGGTCGCCGACGAGGCTGATGGCGAAGCGGACCCGCTGGGACTGGCCGCCTGACAGCTTGGTGGTCTGGCGGTCGGCGAGATCGGACAGCCCGGTCAGCTCGAGCACCTCGCCGACCGACAGCGGGTGCGGGTAGAGCGACGCCACGAGATGCAGCAGCTCCCGGATGCTCAGGTACTGCACGACGGCACCGGTTTGGAGCATGGCGCCGATCGAGCCGGCTCGCACCGCCTGGTCCGGTGGCTGGCCGAAGACCGAGACCGTCCCGGCGTCGGGGCGACTGAGACCGAGGATCATGTCGATCGTCGTCGACTTGCCCGCACCGTTCGGGCCGAGCAGCGCCACCGTCTCACCGGGCGCGATCGACAGGTCGATCCCACGCACCGCAGGCAGCGGACCGTAGGACTTGGTCAGGCCTCTCGTGTGGACCCCCGCCGATGCTATGTCGTGTTTGCTCATGGGAACATCGTGACAGCGGGCACCGCCAGCGGGTAGTGCGAAAGCTCACGACCTCGGCGTTACGTTTGTCATGGGGCCAACTCGGCGCCGGCTGGGTTGAGAGGGGGTGCACCTCTTCTCTGGCGAAATCCACCCGCTGATCAACCCGTGGGCCGATGTGATCGCTGTCTTGGTCCGAGACGATGGATGTCATGTCAGCGAGCATCGTGATCCTACAGTTGGTGGTCCTCGGAGTTGTTTTGGAGTCCGACCTTGGTCGGCGCAAGATCGGCTGGTTCCGGGTCCTGCGGCCCGTGGTCACCGTTGTGATCATCGTTCCGTTCTTTTTCACCACGCTGCCGACCTCGGGCAACAACTTGGCGCTCCAGGCCGCAGGTGTGTTGGTCGGCGCGACGCTCGGGCTGGTCTCGGTGTCGTCCCTGTTCGTCTCGGTCGGCTTCGATCTGGACTACACGAGCCGGTGGTCTCTCCGGACTCGCCGCGACGGGCGGCGGCGTGGCGCGGCGATCAGTAGGGCTGGTGTCGGTTACGCGGCGATCTGGGTGGCGGTCTTCGCCGCTCGCATGGGGTTCGCCTATGGTGCCCAGGACGTCTTCCCCGGCGCGCTCGGAGAGTTCATGGCGGCCTGGCACCTGAGCGCGTCGGGGCTCACGAACGCGTTCATCTTCTTGTCGATCGGCATGGACTTGTTCCGCAGTGTTGGCCTGGTGGGTCGGGGAAGGGCGGTCAGACGACGGGGGCGTCGCCTGGACCTACCTGTTCAGGTGGCCCACGCGTCGGGGCGGACGGGGAACATCGTGGACGCCTGTTCCTAAGATGACAGGTGGATGCGTCGAGACCGCCTGGGATGCGATGAGGAGGAGATCGTGATCGCGCACCGAGCGGCAGGCGTCAAGTCCAGGGCGCCCCGTGGGTCGAGCTGAGCTACAGGGCGGGCGCGTGAGGGAGGCGCCGCGAACCTCGGTGGCCGGCGGGCCGGGCGGGTACCGGCCAGGCATCGGGGTCAGCGGGATGCTGGAGCGACCGTGGCTGCGATTGGTCGTGCGTGTGGCGGGTCTGGCTGTCACCTTGTGGGCGGCGATGTCCACGTTGCCTTCGGGCTCGGGGCTGGTCGAACCGCTCGCCGCGCTCGTTGTCGCGGCGCTCGCCTGGCTGGTGTGGGCGGCGACCGACGGGCGCGGACGGCTTCTGCCGCTCACCTGGGCTGTCATGGGTGTCGCCGGCGGGATCGCCACCATCAGCGATCCGAGTGGCCTGGTGTTCGTGGGCGTCGCGGCGGGTGGTGCAGCGGTCGTCTTGGACCTGCGCGCCGCGGTGGCGCTCGCCGCCGGGGCACCCGCCGGCTTCGTGGTCGCCGCGGCGCCCGCCGGTTCGTTGCCGGGCCGTCTGCTGGCGGTGGGGGTGGTGAGCATGGTCGGGTTGGTTGCCGGAGTGGCGCGTCGCCAGCTCGTCCAGCAGGCCACTCATGCAGCCGAGCTCGCCTCGGCGCGCGACCAGGCCGCGCTCGCCCGACGCGAGGCAGATCTTGTCGCCGAGCGCAACCGGCTCGGCCGTGAGATGCATGACCTGCTGGCCCATACTCTCGGCGCGCTGTCCATCCAGCTCACTGCGCTCGAGGCGCTGGTCAGATCGGGGGCGGGAGACGAGGCGCTTCGTGGGGAGATCGAACGGATCCGCTGCCTGCTCGGTGACGGTCTGGACGAGGCCCGCCAGGCGGTTCGGGCGCTGCGAGAAGACCGTGGGCCCCTTGTCGACCAGTTGCGCCGGCTCTGCCAAGACCACGGGGTTGTGTTCGAGTTTTCAGGTACGCCGCGTCCGTTTGACGCGGAGGTGTCCTTGGCTGTCTACCGCGCAGCGCAAGAAGCTCTGACGAACGCCGCCAGGCATGCACCAGGAGCGCCGGTCACTCTGGCGGTGAGCTTCTCGCCTGATGAGGTGGTCCTCGACGTTCACAACGACGAACCTCCGGCCAGATGGGTCGCCATGCCGTTTGCTCCGAGCGGTGGGGGTTACGGGCTGGTCGGCATGCGCGAACGGGTGCTCCTGCTCGGCGGTTGTTGCCAAGCAGGACCGAAAGATGGAGGCTGGCTGGTGCATGTCCGGATCCCGACCCAACCCTGCGGGCACACCGACGAGGCTTCCGTCGGCCGATGAACAGGCCGCGATGACCCGACAGACGATCAGAGTGGTCGTCGCCGACGACCAGCGGGTCATCCGGGACGGGTTGATGACCATTCTTGGCGCTATGGATGACGTCGAAGTCGTCGGAGCGGCCGCCGATGGCGCCGAGGCGATCGCTCTCGTGGGCGAACATGATGTCGACGTGGTGCTCATGGACCTTCGCATGCCCGTCACGGACGGGGTCGAAGCCACCGTGCGGCTGCGGGCCGAACGGCCCGAGGTGGCCGTAGTGGTCCTCACGACCTACTTCGACGACGAGTCGGTCCTCGCCGCGATGCACGCCGGGGCAGCTGGCTACCTGACCAAAGACGCGTCGGTCGACGACATCCGCCGAGCGCTCCACGCAGCGGTGTCCGGCCAGGCCACGCTCGACGCCCGAGTCGTAGCCCGTCTCGTGGAGGTGGCTACCGCCAGGTCTGATGGCCCTACAGCCAGACCCGGCATGACGCTGCCCGACGGTCTCACCGCCCGAGAAGGCCAAGTTCTCGCGCTCGTCGCCCAGGGGCTCTCGAACGTGGAGATCTCCGAGCGGCTCTATGTGAGCCGGTCCACCGTCAAGACCCACATCAACCAGATCTTCTCCAAGACCGGCAGCCGGGACCGTGCCCAGGCCATCGCCTACGCCTATCGTCACGGCTTCACTGAAGCCAGACCGGACCCCCGGCGCGACTCCGGCCACTGACCCACCATCAGGGAGTATGGAACGGTCGGCTCGTTCCGCATCTTGCGTGGGTTGTCCACCACGATGTAGCGGACCGAGCCACATACGGAAGGAGGCGACCGTGTTGATCCATGTTCCCCCTGACGTCGACGTCCTCGCAATGGACGTGCACAAAAGCACCATCTCTGCTGCGCTGCTCGAGGCGGGCTCGACCCGGCCGGTGATCGACAACAAGATCTCCACCGACGACGAGTCGATCCGCCGCCTGGTCTCCCGTTTCGAGGATCCGAGACGGGTGTGGGCGTGCTACGAGGCCGGCCCGACGGGCTAGGAGCTGTCGAGGACGCTGCGCCGGGCAGGGATGCGCTGCGAGGTGATCGCTCCGTCGTTGATCCCCGCCCGGCCCGGTGACCGGGTCAAGAGCGATCGTCGAGACGCCGGTCGCATGGCGATGCTGTTCCGGGCCAGCCAGTTGAGCTCGGTGCGGGTGCCGACCGTCGCCGAAGAAGCCGTCCGGGACCTGTGCAGGGCCCGGGCGGACATGGTGATCGACCAGACCCGAGCCCGTCACCGTCTCGGCAAGTTCCTGCTCCGCCACGGCCGGGTGTGGCGATACGGGACCAACGGGACCCTCAAGCATGAAGCGTGGATCGCCGCCCAGCGCTTCGAGGAGCCGGCGCTCACCGCTACGTTCTCCCACTACCGGGCGACGCTGAGCGCCCGGGAGGCGGCCGTTACCGGCCATCGACGCGGATCTGGCCACCTGGTACACCAAGGGGCCCTTCGCCGACCCGGTGGCCCGTCTGGCCGCCTACCGGGGTATCACCGAGCTCGGGGCGCTCACCTTGGCGTCGGAGGTCTGCGACTGGAGACGCTTCCCGACAGCGTCGATGTTCATGGGGTTCTGCGGCCTGGTCCCCTCCGAACACTCCTCGGGTGAGCGCACCCAGCGGGGAGGGATCACCCATGCCGGCAACACCCACCTGCGCACCCAGCTCGTCGAGTCCGCCTGGGCCTACAAGGCCCGCCCCGCCACCGGCGCCACCTTGACCAAGCGCCACGTCGGCCTCGACCCAGCCGTCATCGCCCGGGACCGTGCCGCCACGGGGGGTCTGAGCGGCTCCCCCTGCCGAGCGCTACGAGGCCATTCGGCAACCGCCCGCTCACCGATCCGCCAGCGCGACCGATGATGTGACCTCGCCGTTGGGTTGCGATCGGAGTCCGCCAGGCCCACTTGAAGATCATGGACGATCACGCCGATGAGACCTGACGAGAGGAGCCCGGGGCCGAGTGGGCCGGCTGCGTTATCGCCTACGGGCGGCAGCTGTCGTAGAGCGGCTCTGACCGCCGCGGACGCGTGGTCAAGCTGCCAGCGGACCTCTTCCGTTATGGCGTCTGTTCGGTCTGGCGCGGCGAGACCAGCGGCATTCGCGGCATACGCGGCGGCGCCGAGCGCATGGGCGCACATATGGCAGACGGCTGCGGCCTGTCCGGCCGCCCGAGCGGCTGCCGCGGCTGCTGGATCGCGTACCTCGCTCGCGGGAACGCCACCTGAGAAGCGGCGGCGGATCCCCTCCGCGACATCAAGATCGCCGCGTGAGAACGTCCGAGCCCGGGCGATGAGATCACGAGGACGACCGTCGCTTGGAGCGGAGGCCTCGAAGATCTCCAGCACGTGCTCTGCGCAATCGGCCGCCCACGCGGCGACGGCCCGCCGGTCGGCTTCGCTGAGTGTCTGTGGAGAGCGCACACCACAATCCTTCCCGCCCGATCTGCCGGTCGTCCCGCAGGACCCCGCCACCGGGCGGATGCCCGGAACGGGATCCGGCTACGGGCATGAGTGGGCTCGGTGGCGGTCGCTGGCTGGGTTGTCGCGTACAGGCCTGACATGCTGGACCAGGTGGAGCTGCGTCCCGACTACCCGTTGATCACACGCCGCCTGCGCCTGCGGCCGCTGTCGGCCGCTGACACCGAGGACCTGGTGGCCTACCGGTCCCTGGAGGACGTCTGTCGTTACGTGCCCTTCGAGCCCATGGACGCCGCAGCCGTCGCCGAGAAGCTAGACAGCGGGTGGTCCCGACAGGCGATCACGGCTGAAGGTGAGGCCGTGACGCTCGGAGTCGAGCTGGCCGAAACAGGGCGGTTGATCGGCGACGTGATGCTGTTTTTCACCAGCGCCGAGCATCGCGGCGGTGAGATCGGCTGGGTGCTCCATCCCGGCTACTCCCGTCACGGGTACGCCACGGAGGCGTCGCACGCCGTGCTCCACCTGGCCTTCGATCAGCTCGGCCTGCATCGGGTGATCGCCAGGGTGGACGCCCGCAACGACGCCTCGATGCGCCTCGGGGAGCGGCTGGGGATGCGCCGTGAGGCGCATCTGGTCAGCAACGAGTGGTTCAAGGGCGCCTGGAGTGACGAGGTCGACCTGGCCCTCTTGGACAGCGAGTGGGCCGCCCAGCACGCTGAGGGCCAACGCCCGTGCTCGTGGCCACTGGCCTCCCCCTCCTTGGCAATGCCCCGATAGAGGATCCCCCAGCGGTACGAATGGGCGTTCGTCCGAGGTTGAGCGGAGGGGCGCTCGCCAGGGTTCCTTGGGCGTGCGGGAGTGCGGGGGAAGGGCCATTGGTCGGGGCGCCCGAGGTGTCCC
>Ga0080006_1185598_pt1 | contig 26813 bp, 29 predicted proteins | sample RS3BMetagenome_FD_69209 | JGI IMG/M metagenome (GOLD analysis project Ga0080006, IMG submission 69209) | Ferric oxide microbial mat and aquatic microbial communities from Rainbow Spring, Yellowstone National Park, USA - RS3B (SPADES... ...
TAATCAGACGGCAGGGAATCTCACAAAGAGAATTGAAAGTATATTTTGGGAGCGTTCTGCTCGGCCATGCTTAATCACGAATCTCACAAAGAGAATTGAAAGGCGGGCGAAGCAAAGACGGTACGCAAAATTTACGTGGAAAGAATCTCACAAAGAGAATTGAAAGATGTCTGCGCAGACAGATAACGGTAAAGAAAAAGGGGGAATCTCACAAAGAGAATTGAAAGACCAGCGGTTTGCGCAACACGCTCGCGGACTTGAGTGCGGGAATCTCACAAAGAGAATTGAAAGACCGTTTCGTCTTCCTTAGTTTTTCTGTCTCTTAGAACTGAATCTCACAAAGAGAATTGAAAGCGGCTAAACCGTAATCGCTGAGATTGCTAGAAGAAGGGGAATCTCACAAAGAGAATTGAAAGACAACGCGTTATCGCTAATCTTCATGGCTTGAAGCTGAATCTCACAAAGAGAATTGAAAGAACGATCAACTGCAACTCTACGCGGATGTCACCTCGGGAATCTCACAAAGAGAATTGAAAGACATGCTTCAATCTCCCTCGATGACCGCAGTGGCGAATCTCACAAAGAGAATTGAAAGACATGCTTCAATCTCCCTCGATGACCGCAGTGGCGAATCTCACAAAGAGAATTGAAAGAGTACCCTCCCGGTAATATCGTTTCCCGTCCACCGGAAAGAATCTCACAAAGAGAATTGAAAGACTAATTCGCTAGAATCAGTATCTCATTATCCCATGAATCTCACAAAGAGAATTGAAAGCGTAGGTGCGATAATGAAGATCGGTCGGCATGTTTCTCAGAATCTCACAAAGAGAATTGAAAGGCTTCAGCGGGTGGATTCTTCTGATACTCTTTAATCAGGGAATCTCACAAAGAGAATTGAAAGATGTGACGAGGTTCTCGGAGGCATACGTAAAGCGCGTTAGAATCTCACAAAGAGAATTGAAAGACGTGGCAACGCTAAGCGCGCACATGGATGACTTGTTTGGGAATCTCACAAAGAGAATTGAAAGTGTAGTAGTGCGTCCCCGTCAACGTCAACCCTACGAAGTGAGAATCTCACAAAGAGAATTGAAAGCAGTAAATCGTTTTCCGTCCACCGGAAACGAAGGTCTACGGAATCTCACAAAGAGAATTGAAAGGGGGGAAAGGCGGGGTCGGCGCCAAAAGAAAACCCCCCGGAATCTCACAAAGAGAATTGAAAGGAGGAGCTGGCGCGTGTTCGCAAGCAAGTGATCGAGTGAATCTCACAAAGAGAATTGAAAGATATAGCATGACTTCATCAAACCTCCCATTAATGAGAATCTCACAAAGAGAATTGAAAGACGATCCCGGCTCCCAGAAAGCCGTAGATCATATGTTGAATCTCACAAAGAGAATTGAAAGATGACCATCAGCATAGTGAGTGGCTCAACGTATCCGGTGGAATCTCACAAAGAGAATTGAAAGTCGGGGTTGAAGACTGAGAGCGGCATCAAGTAGCGCAGGAATCTCACAAAGAGAATTGAAAGAGGTTAGCAAGGTGTCGGACGAGGTTTGGAAAGCCGACGAATCTCACAAAGAGAATTGAAAGAAGCTGTACGGGTTTAAGGACACTGCGCTCGACCTATTCGTGAATCTCACAAAGAGAATTGAAAGCCCAGATCGTTGAGCCTGCCGGCTACGTCATTCCACAGAATCTCACAAAGAGAATTGAAAGAGGTGCAACATCAATTTGATAGCAACGACATCAACGCGAATCTCACAAAGAGAATTGAAAGACAGGAGGTGAATGAGCATGGCGTTGAGTAATAACTTGAATCTCACAAAGAGAATTGAAAGAAAACCGGAGGTGTAAAAGAAAACGGACGTCGAGGTCGAACGAATCTCACAAAGAGAATTGAAAGAAACCTTTAAAGGTTTCCTCCTCTTTTTTATTGCCGGGAATCTCACAAAGAGAATTGAAAGCGGGAGAGGCAACCCCCTGGCTCCCCGTGATGCGGGAGCGAATCTCACAAAGAGAATTGAAAGCGGGAGAGGCAACTCTCGTTTCCGTCTGCGTGTGTGTGAATCTCACAAATAGAATTGAAAGTCACGGGGTTCTTGTCCGTGTGTGCGATCCACACGTACCTGAATCTCACAAAGAGAATTGAAAGACAGATTTGTCTGAGAGCCCTGTGTCCCGGGCGGCACGAATCTCACAAAGAGAATTGAAAGAAGTGATTTATAACCCCAAAGGAATTAACGCGTGGGAATCTCACAAAGAGAATTGAAAGACGTCTTGCCCGACGCTGAAGCCGAACTTTGTTCCGAGAGTCTCACAAAGAGAATTGAAAGAATGATGTGTGAATGGTTTTCATCGTTTTAATCTTTGAATCTCACAAAGAGAATTGAAAGTTATCTTCTGCAGATCACCTTCATAGACCTGCTGAAAGAATCTCACAAAGAGAATTGAAAGTCAAATTCCCCTTCGGCGAGCATGCGGCTCACCGTCTCCGGAATCTCACAAAGAGAATTGAAAGACGATGCCGACACCGCGAGCGGCCCCGCGGCGATCCCGAATCTCACAAAGAGAATTGAAAGACTCACCGGATCGTTTTCAACAACGTCTATTTGCCACGAATCTCACAAAGAGAATTGAAAGAGTATAGCCTTTGCTGGGGTAACGCCTAGTGGGGTGACGCGAATCTCACAAAGAGAATTGAAAGCTTCAGCCCCTCTAACGCCCAGTTCAGCACCCCGGAGAGGAATCTCACAAAGAGAATTGAAAGACTGAGGTGTTCCCGCTCAAGGTGGCGGCCCCGCTCAGGAATCTCACAAAGAGAATTGAAAGACTTGACAAAAATCGGCGACGCGGTAAGCAACGGCATGGAATCTCACAAAGAGAATTGAAAGGCAAAAACAGTAAAGCAAACAGTTACTCGTGTAACGCGAATCTCACAAAGAGAATTGAAAGGTAGTCTATAGTCATAAAGCTGAAAGGGAAAGACAAAGGAATCTCACAAAGAGAATTGAAAGTAAACCTTTCGTATATCTGAGCCATTTTTATCGCCTAGTCAGAATCTCACAAAGAGAATTGAAAGGTGTACGTCGTCGTGCTGTTTGGTGCCGTTATGGTGAGAGGAATCTCACAAAGAGAATTGAAAGTTCTTCTTCAGTCATTTAGCTCACCAAACATACGTCCCGAATCTCACAAAGAGAATTGAAAGAAGGACGCGACCTTCCAAGAACAGATGAAGAGCCTGCAGGAATCTCACAAAGAGAATTGAAAGTTACCCCAGAGGTTGGGTTATTTTCCCCGTAAACCGAATCTCACAAAGAGAATTGAAAGCCATTTTGTGGTCGGTCAGCCTGCGGAGGCGGTCGCGAAGAATCTCACAAAGAGAATTGAAAGCGTCAAATTCATCAAATTCTATTTCAACGCCGGGTAGGAATCTCACAAAGAGAATTGAAAGGAACCGATGGAGGCAAAACCACATCGCTCAGCTTCAGGAATCTCACAAAGAGAATTGAAAGCGCTCGCGGTGATCGAGGCGGTGAGCGTCATGACGAGTGTGAATCTCACAAAGAGAATTGAAAGTGAAATTTATTTGAATTATCGCGCGGAGAAGAGCCTCAAGAATCTCACAAAGAGAATTGAAAGGATTACACTTATCCCGACGGGGCAAAAGGCGCAATGGTGAATCTCACAAAGAGAATTGAAAGGCTACTGGATAGCTCCGCGCCGAAGTCCGCCAGCTTGGAATCTCACAAAGAGAATTGAAAGATACGGGGCGAAGCTACATTTAACTTCATAGACAGGAACGGGAATCTCACAAAGAGAATTGAAAGTTCCCTTAAGCCGAACGTCGTCAAGGTTGACGTACAGAAGAATCTCACAAAGAGAATTGAAAGCCATGTTTTCATAATGCAAAGAGTTATCTTTTTCCGCCGAATCTCACAAAGAGAATTGAAAGACCCTTCCAGACATTTTTCACCAAATATTAGAGCGCGGAATCTCACAAAGAGAATTGAAAGGAAGACCTAGATAGGTATCGCCAAAACCCTGATCTGCGAATCTCACAAAGAGAATTGAAAGGATCCGCCCGCTTTACGCGCCTGACTTCCTGTGGCCGGAATCTCACATAGAGAATTGAAAGTTATTTTGCCACACGTATACCTCTTCTGTTTTCTCGCGAATGTCACATAGAGAATTGAAAAAAGCCAGGCAGATGCCGCCATCGTAAAGGGGCTACGGAAAGCGAGGAAGAACGGCATGCTATTGAAGAAGGCAAAGTAGCTGCTTGAGGGCAGGGGAGAAAATTCTAGTGATCAGGGAGTAAACGCAGACCCCCCAAGGTTGAAGAGGGTCTGCTGCTGTTGGGTGCAGGCTATATAAAGGGGTTTCAGCCACGTAGGGTAGCTCCTGATGTCCGCGAGCGGTGCGTGAGGGCGATGCCGCCTTCAGGGCCCTCTACGGCCTGCGACCCCCGGGCGGCCCCACCTCGAATTCGTTGGCGCACGCGGCGCCCCCAGCGCGGCCCCGCTTTCGCCGCTGAACGTAGTCGACGTGCGCGTGGTCGGCTCCCTTCTCCTTCAGCACCGTGAAGTGCATCCCTTCCACCTGCGTCCCGGACCACCTCCCGCGAAGCCCGTCCCCCTCCGCGCAGAGCGGGTTAAGCGCCGGCGCGACCCGCTGGGCCCTCATGAGGTCTGGCGCGCCAGGCAATCCGAACTCGGCGAAGCCCCGGGACACCTGCTTCACCTCCGAGGGGGCAAACGCCAGAGGGGAACGGAGAAACGCGCGGTCGGCCTCCTCCTTTTTCTCCTCCTCCTCCTTCACCCCGACCGCCTTAACACCTCCCGCGGCGCCGGCGCGGCCTTGGCCCGTTTTTGCTTCCGCCTTTTCCGGTCGCTTTTCACCCAGCGACGTCAGCGCGGAGCTGGACAAGCATTTCGCGCGGCGCGAAGGAAGGTAATGGACGGCCTTGGGGGTACGGGCGTCCGCGGGCCGCCATGAGCTGACCCCTTGAGGTCCTCCCTTGTTCTTGCTCTAGTTTCTAGTGCTATATTATGGCACTTATTGCTCATAGATCCAATTCCACTCCCCCTCATGTTTTCATTATTCCCCCCTCATGTTTTCATTATTCCCCCCTCATGTTTTCATTATTCCCCCCTCATGTTTTCATTATTCCCCCCTCATGTTTTCATTATTCCCCCCTCATGTTTTCATTATTCCCCCCTCATGTTTTCATTATTCCCCCCTCATGTTTTCATTATTCCCCCCTCATGTTTTCATTATTCCCCCCTCATGTTTTCATTATTCCCCCCTCATGTTTTCATTATTCCCCCCTCATGTTTTCATTATTCCCCCCTCATGTTTTCATTATTCCCCCCTCATGTTTTCATTATTCCCCCCTCATGTTTTCATTATTCCCCCCTCATGTTTTCATTCCCTCTGGCATTTACTCCCTCAATCCGTCACTTTCTCGAGCAACCTGGCCCCTCAATCCGTTATTATCCCCTCATGGCGTCATTTCCGCCTCAATGATCGTTTTCTCCTATCGATACATTTCCCCCATCGATTCACTTCGCACACCGGTCCACCGCCCCCCAAATGCTCATTGGTTCATCTCGCTACGTCGTCCGAGAAGAAGGAATTCGATGAGAAGCCCTTCGAGGAGCTCGTGGGTGAGGGCCGGACCAACAGGGAGATCGCTCAGATCATGAGGGTATCCCTTGGTACCGTCGGGCGCAAAAGGGCGGCGCTGTACCCTGGGCCAGTCCAGAAGGAAGAGGCAAACCATCAACAAGAAAAAGGGGCGAACGGGGGCGAGCCTCCCGTAGACTCAAAGCAGATGACGAAGCGGGACTAGGCACTGGTCACCATGATCCCGACCAACCGGCCGCTAATAGAGGCCGTCATAAAAAACATGGCTTGGTGGCAACAGGCCGTCCAGGACATTGGCTGGAGGGCCATTTTCCTCGCGGTCTCCGTCGCGGAGTCGGACAAGGACGTGAACCAGCGCTTAGCTGGCTTCAAGACCGAGCAGGAGTTCGTGGACTACATCTCCTCGATCCTGTCAGCGCTCTACGACGCGAAGAAGGACGCCGAGAAGCTCCTGTCGTTGAAGGAGGATTTGCGCGATGCCCAGACGACCGCAAACCTCTACGAGATTTACTCGAAAAAGCTGGAGAAGAAGATCAGCATGCTCAAGACAATAGTCACGATGCTCATTCGCGCCCTCCCCAGAACGCCGCGCAGAACTTGGCGATCTGGGCAATACTGCAGGCATACGGCATGGGAGCCCAAAAAAGCCCAGAGGGTGCGAAATAGTATGGTAACAGAGGGAGAACCTGAGGGAAACCGGCAAGCGACATGAGCTCGCTCGTCCAGGAGTACGCGAACGCGGCGTTCGAGCAAGTAAGGTCGCTTTTGGAGAGGGCGAAGGCGCAGGAATCTCGCAAAGAGAACTGAAAGAAATGGAGTCCCTAAAATCATAGTAAAAAATTAGAAGCGACAAGCGTTGATACGCAACCCATTATTAAGGCTTACACTATGAAGAGACTTCACGCGGTGTATGCCGTAGAAGGCAAATGATCCACACCAATCCTGCAGAGAAAAACTTAAAAGTGAACAGGAGCGTTTTGCAACATGTCCGAAAAAGAGGACAAAACAATATATTCTTGGGCTTACGGCGCCGGGCGTATCTTATTCGATTGCATGAAACAAGAGACGAATTCCGATGTGGAGTCCCTGAAGAGGCAATTCAGGAATAAGATTCTCGCATTAAGGTCGGAGCAAAGCCCAGAGCGGTTTAAGAGGAAGTTGGTCGACGAAATCGTCTCCGTGATGCCAGACTGTCGCGAAAAGTCCCTTGGGCTTCGCGAGGAAATAAGAAGTGAGAAAAAGTGGAGCGTAGACGAGTTTTACAGGTACAGTACCGCCATAATTGCAGGTCTGTACGAAGCCGTGTTCTCAAGCCATCACGCGCAAGAGGAGGGTGAAAAGCAATGACGAAGAGAGTGTTCGCTTCCTTGGTCCTCGGAGTTACGGGCAACGTTAACGCCGACGCGGTAATCGGCACTAGGATCACCATGAAAAAAGTGGTGACCTGGGATCAGGAAATAAGGGCATTTGTATCCCCGCGCTGCATAAGGAGGGGGATCAGAAAGGCCCTAGCCGAATACCCGACCAACCCGCCTTTCCAAATAGACCCCGAGCTGGAGAATGGCGGTCAGCTCGGAGATGTGGGCGACCCAATAAAGTACGTCGACGATGACATATTCGGGTTCTTTGCGCCAACAAAAGGAAAAGGAGAGATACAAGCAGCTAGGGCTTCGCCGATCAAAATCTCGCCGTTGATGGCCTTGCATCACACGGAGATAGGGGTAGAGTTCGGGGGCAGGTTCCCGAGAAAGGACTTGTATCCGGAGGCTCAAGAAGGAAACCCCGCGCCCTTTGAGATCGAAACCGCCAAGTGGGTAGGAGAATTGCAGGTAATCGCGACGGATCGCATTGGCAGGATCCGCGAGAAAACCAAAAGCGCAGCAGAGAAAGATGGAGTCTACGAATTGCCCATAGAGGAAAGGAAAAGGCGGGCAGAGGCGTTCTTTGACATTTTGCTCAGGCTTGGATGGGAATTCCCCAGGGGTTCTGAAGCAGTGAGCGTCCCAGAGTTCAAGTACGCCGTCGTAGCCGCGAGCGACCACTTCCTTCCAATCGGCAACGTCCTCAGGCTGGACGAGAACCTCTCGCTCAACGCGGAGAGCGCCTTGGAAGCACTATCGATATACGATTGGGAGTATTCGTTCGTGATAGATTATAACGGGAAGAAAGTCACCACCAAGAACCCTCAAAACGGCAAACTCGATGAGAAAACGCTTTCCAAAGAAGTGTTGCGCGATGTCATCCATACACTTGCAGAGTACATCGCCTGAACCGAAGAGGGCGCTTTTGCTCACCGCCGAATTTCAAACGGCTCAATTCAGGAAGCACTTGTTGAAGCTCTACCGCGATACCTACTTCATGCCCCTTCCGTCGGCGATAGCCGGCATGGCTGGCGCCGTACTGGGTATCGACAAAACGCAACTAAAGACGTTTGCACGTGAAAAGAACCTGTTTGCTGGGGCAGACCTAATCGAGTACGCGGGAATAGGCTCCGAGACTTCTATGATCCTGAAGCTGAAAGGAAAAGAAGTGATACCAACTCCAAAAAAAAGCGTCTTCCTGGTGGATCCCAAATATAGGTTGGCCATATCCAGTCCCGATACCAATTTTTTGGAAGAGTTGCGTAGGAGGGTAGACGGCCGTGACTTTTACTACGACGTCTACGGCGGCAACGACTACAACTTCCTAAAAGACATGCGGTCGGAGGGTTTAGTGGACGTTTCGGAAAGCAATTCTGGAAAAGGCTATTGTAAACTGGAAGACCTAGACTCTTTTCATCCAGCCGACAGCAAAAGGCAGGGTTTTATACAAATCGACTTCGTTAACGATGGATCTATCACGAAATACGCGTTCGGCGTCATGTCCACGCTAGTGACAAAGCAAAAAAGGTCAGTCGCGGGGAGGGTAGAAGAGGCAATCTTTCTCCACCCCGCGGAAATCTTTTTGCGCGCAAGTGGCGAATTGAGCAAAGTAGAGGGCGAAAGGATTGGCGAACGACCCCACGGACGACGTGAGCGAGCTCTTAAAGCTGATCGAAGATAGCATAGAGGTACCTATCCCCCAAGAAATCCAAAAAATGGTGGCGAAGAGAAAAGAGGAACTAGAAAACAAGGGCATCGTGCCAACGAGGGCAATCGGTAAGTGCGATGCGGGAAAAGAAGAACCCGTTTTATGCATTGGAAAAACACTTAAAACAAACCATCCGGTCTTTAACAACCTAGTCGACCGCGGGAATTTATCAAATTATTTAAACGATGAATCGACTGGCATCCCGCAAATGACTGACGAATTGTACGGAGATCCAAACTCCGATAAGGCGCTGGCCCTTGCCCAAAATCTCAGAGAGATTATAAGGAGTAAGTCGGCCGAATACGTGGCATGCAAGCTCACGCAAAGCGAAAAAGGGATCAGGCCGGCGATGATGCCTGGGAGCGTCTCAAGAGACGAGGCAGTTAACCTATATTACGGTGACGAATCCTACTCAGCAGATGACACCGTTCAGCTGGCGCTCACGCTTCTTAAGTCGATAAAAGTGGGTCAGAACGTTTCCGTTTACTTCGAGAATGGGTTCGGAGATTACATTAACGAAATATCAAAGCACGGCGGATTTGACATGGAGGACATCGGGGCAACGAAATCTGAGTCTTCATACCCCTTCGTGACCCTTGTCCACTTGCTGATCTTCGTATACGAGAAGGCGGGGGAAGACAGAAGCGAAGTAGAGCAGCTCATGCTGCAGACCGGCGGTGTCCTCTACCTTACGCCCGGTACGGAACACGAGAAATACATGACCTTTGCCGTGCCGAGTTTAAGGGCTTTCCTCCACGGATGGCTCATGGATGAAAAGAAAAGGAACTCGCTCAAGAAGATGTTCAAAGCCGCGAACGGAATAGGCAACGGAAGCTTTGCAAGGAACAAGGAAGTCCGCGGTGACTTAGATAAAATGTACAACTACCTCGAAATCATAGCCACTCACTTGATCGATAACGGAAGCATTCCGTGGCAAACCCTTAGGCAACTGATCGACTCGCTCATCAGCGAGGCCTTCGACCTCGACGCTCGGTGGGTTTACCTCGGTTTCGTGCGTGATATGGTTGATTGACGCCCCTCTCCTCCAGGAGGCATGGCGCATATCAAAGGAGAGAGGCTTGTCTTTGGACCCACCAAATGAAAAAGAGGCGCACGAGAACGAATCCCTCAGCGTTCACGCGAAGCGCTGCGAAGACGTCGCGCTTCGGTTGCTGAATCAATACGGCCTTTCCTATGAGCAACTGGTGAAGGCGCTATGCGAGCTCCACGACATAGGCAAGCTGGACCAAAATTGGGAAATAGGCAAAAAGAATCGGGTAATGCACGCTGAGAGAGGTCAGGAAATACTGCTGGATTTGGAGAATGACGAAGGCTTCCTGGATGCCCTGAACTTGGACAAAGAACTCATCCCACTCCTGAACTATTTCGTGGCGAGGCATCACTCCTCGCTCGACATCGGGGGGATCGAAGGGGGATTCCGCGGGTGGCAGCAAATAAAGAGCATAGCTTACGGAAGCAAGGCCATAGAGCTCGCGGACTCCTTCGGTATATTCAAGCTGGCGGACTTCGTGTCGTCCTTCCCTCCCGGAAAATCGTTATACAACCCCTCGCCAACGTGGCCCGCCGCGGACGCCCTGGCCTCGTCGATGGAGATAGGATCAGGCGCAAAAGGAGGGGTCGAGGAAGACAAGCTCAAGTGCCAAAAACGCGTGGCCTCCGCAGACGAAACGGTGTTTCTGACAGCTCCTACTGGCTGGGGCAAGACCCTAGTCGGCCTCATGAAGGCCTCTTACTCAAAACCGCTGAAACTGTTCTATACCCTCCCCACCATAACCGCCATACGGAAGATGATGGACGGCATAGTGAAATTCGCGGGAGAGGAAAACGTTGGCGAGTACTTCTACTTCTCGGACGTCGACCTGTTGCAAAGGAGTTCCTCAGAAGACGAGATGAGCAAAATCGATGCCTTCAGGTTTTTCTTACCTCAGGTCAACATGACCACGATCGACCAACTCCTGTTGTCTCTACTGAAAGTGGGGAAGTACCACATGAGGCGCTTCTCCTTCAGGAACTCGGTAATAGTGGTGGATGAGTATCACCTCATCCCAGCGCCGATGATAGGGGCGCTGGCAGCGGCCATAAGCAAATACAAGGAGTCTTACGGCTTCAGGTTCCTCTTCATGACGGCCACGCCGCTGACCACGTACAAAGAGGAATTGGAGGCCGCGTTAGGAAAAGAGGCGGTTGAAGAGTTCAACCTCTCGGGAGAGTACCAGAAACTGAGGAGGCACCGCATAAGGATGATAGGCTCCAGGGCTGAGGCGAAGGAGCTGGTGGAGAGGGCGGTGTCGCGGGGTGAGAAGGTCCTCGTCATTCTGAACACGGTTGACCGCGCCATTGACTTTTACCAATCGCTGAACGTCGACGATAAGCTATTGATTCACAGCAGATTTGCAGTAAAGGACAGGTACGAAAAAGAAAGAAGATTAATGAATCGTGAAAAGAAATATGAGCCCCAAGATTTACCGAGCGTGCTTGTGGCAACGCAAGTGGCCGAGGTCTCCCTCGACGTTAGCTTCGACGTGTTAATCACCGACCTAGCCCCTGTCCCCTCCCTCATTCAGAGGCTGGGAAGGGTCAACAGGTACGGGAAGACGACCGACGAGGAAAACGCGTACGTGATAACCGAGGTCACAAGCCAGCCCGAGCCATACATCCAATACGAACTCACGAAGACAAAAGAGATACTAGAGGAGCTGTCAGGGGAGCTGACCCTCAAGGGCGAGGCGGCCTACCTAGAGATGGTAAGAAAGTACGAGGAATTGATGGGGCCTGAGCTCCAAGAACAAATAAAAAGGGGAAGAGATTTCGTTGACGACAAGCTGGACGACCTATTCGCGCTCAGCGCAGATGAGAGGAAGGTGGCCACAAAACTGCGCGGTGATCCGTCGGTGCTGGCCGTCCCAGCGATTTACTCGGAAAAGGTGAGGTCCTTACTTGAACGCATGTCAGAGGAAAACTCCTTCGAGGGCAGGAGGCGTAGATACGCCACGATAAAGGAGCTGCTGGTCCCAGTGCCGGTCATACAAATCGAAAAATTCGAGGAAGAACAGGGGGACTTGCCGTTTCCTCTCGTTGGGGGCGGAGATAAAAGCTCATACGACGCGGAGCTTGGGCTGAGGTCTTCAAAGCGTCTAGGGGATGGCTAACCGCACGGAAACAAAGTACCTCCTTAGCGCTGGCCCCAGAGCGCTTCTCCCCTAGGCGTCCCAGTCTGCGGTAACGGAGATTTTCTGGCGTAGACAAGGGAAAACGCGAAGGTAAAGGCAAAGGGCTTGAGTAGGCCTGCCCCCTGAAATTCCGCGGCCCGTCCGCCAAGCCGGGATGAGATCGATCAGCTACCGGACTCGCCAATCAAGCTCTGCTCGCGAACCCTTGAGCCAAGCTTTGAGCCGGTTGAGCTAAGTGAGCGTCCAGCCACCTAGATACCTGCCTGCAACTCGGACAGGCCTCTCGCAAGGGGCCACAAGCGCCGACACCCAATTGCGCCGTGCCGGTAAGCCTCAGCAACGCGAAGCCGACAGCGGCAAGACCGCTGGAAAAATGCAGAGAAGGGCGTAGCGGAGAGAAAGACTTAAAAATGCCGAGAGGTCACGCTGAGTGGATGAGGGATCAGGGGCGGGAATCTCACAAAGAGAATTGAAAGGCGTGCCGTGCGTAGATCTGGCCCAGCTCTTAGACAAAGAATCTCACAAAGAGAATTGAAAGTAAATTTTACGACCTCATTCGGAGATATCGGGTTGTTGAGAATCTCACAAAGAGAATTGAAAGGTCAGGGCGGCGTGGAACTCCAAGAAGTCAGCAAAGGAATCTCACAAAGAGAATTGAAAGTGGCGGATTTATGCAATAATTGCAGTCTTAATAGTCGAATCTCACAAAGAGAATTGAAAGAGAATGGTTCAAGCTGTTGTGTTTATGGTGTCTAAGGTTACGAGTATCACAAAGAGAATTGAAAGCCGTCGCGGTCGCGTTAAAAAGCTGTCATTCCCGGCGCCGGAATCTCTCAGAAAGAATTGAAAGAAAATCAGCTATGGCAGAGGTACCCGCGCCGATGTTTGGGCGGGGAAGGGTGCGCGCGATCGACGTCGTCAACAGAGACAGCACCATTTATTTTCGCGCCGGCTTCGCCGCTATCCTTTTGTGCGCCCCCTTTCTCTAGATATGGAGGAAGAGGATAAGAAACAAATCGCCCTAGGGTTCATCCTGGGCGCGACGAAGGACGTGTTGCCAGAGAAAGAAGCGGAAAAGAGGTTCGAAGAAGAATGGCCTAAGATGAAAGACCTCTCCCTGCAGGATATCGCGGTCGCCTGCGGTGGTCTCACCCGCGCTATTTTGATGGATAAGTTTGCGGCCGCCGAAAAGCCGAAGGTCGTCGCTCAGCCCCCTCAGCGCTCTTCGGCCACTGGCCCTGCCTCTGCTCCCGTTTCGGCTCCTACTACTGCTCCCGCGCCCTCCTCAGCCTCGTCGAGCGTCGAGGCCGAGGAGCTGATGATCTTGGATTACGGCTTCCGCGCATCTGGCGTGCCCGCGGACGTCGCGGTCAACCTCAAGAGGAAGCTCGCCACCCTGCTACACAAGTTTGACAAAGAAAGACGGGCCGTGATGCAGGGAAAGGCACCATTTATGGCCGTTGAGCACGTGCTCGTCGAGGCCCTCCTCGACGATTACGGGGACCAGCTGGTCGCTAACGGCTGGGGCCCCATAATCTCTGGAAGTGAGGCGTGGGTGATAAGAGACATGTGGGATCAGCTGGCTTTGTTCGGTAACTTCAACGCAAAGTATGACAACGATCAGGACAAACTGGTTCAAGTCAACATCGATGAGGTTGAACAGGATATCCCCGCCTGGCAGGTTGTCGTCTACGCGGCCCTTGGTCAGTTATTAAAATATTTAAATATTCCAGACACGTACGGTTGGGAGTACTTCGATGAAGTGCTCGTTCAAATGGGGCAATGAATCGGAGGGGGTGGTGCGAAGCGAGGCTTTCACAGATCCCGAATGAAAAGCTGGAGGCGATCCAGAAGTGGCTTGAGGAATATCACAGAGGGAATTGAAACAGTAAAGGGTCAGCCGTCTAGATTAGACACAATTATGCGCTCGTTTACCTCGGCACACTTAAAAAGTCCTCCTTTCCGCTCGCCGTGACAGAGGGAATATACGTTGCCATGCTCGGCGTGTTCGCCTTCCTGGCGGCCGCTAAGGCCGCGGGGGTTTCGGCAAGGCGCTGGGGGCTACCCCCCATATTCGCCGAACTCCTGGTGGGCCTGGCGCTCGGCCCCTACGCCCTCGGCGGCGCGCTCGACTCCTTCTTCGGCGTGGGCGTGTTCGAGCTTAACCCCTACCTCCTCTTCCTCTCCGAGTTCTCGGTCATACTCATGGTTTTCTCCGCCGGGCTTGGCCACGGCTTCAAGTCGTTGAGGGATGCCGGGGTCATGGGTGTGGCCTCCGCCACCTCCGGCGCCGTGCTCCCCTTCCTAGGCGTCTACGCCTACGCCTCTTCCTTCACCGGGACGGAGGCGGCCCTGCTCATGGGGGCAGCTTGCGCCGCCACCAGCCTGGCGGCGGTCTCCTCGGTGATACCGGAGAGCGGGCCGGACAGGGAGAGACCTCACGTGAAGGTCCTCTTCTCGGCCGCTTCGCTGGACGACGTCGTCGCCTTCGCCCTCCTCTCGGTAGCCCTCTCCCTGGGAGCGGCCTCGACGGCCTCCAAAGTCGCGGAGCAGCTGGCCTTCATAGCGATTTCCTGGTCGCTCATATTCCTCGTTTCCCTATTCGTGGTGCCGAGGCTCACCTCCCTTCTCCCCGACTCGCTGGTCTTCGAGGGATCCCTGGTGGTCCTATTCGGCCTAGTCCTGGCCATGACGGCCCTCGGCTTTTCCGCGGTGCTGGCGGCGCTGGTGGTGGGGGTATCGATGGCCGAGATCAAGAACCCCGCCAAGCTGCGGGACGTCACTTCCATGAGCGCCGCCCTGCTGGCCGTGTTCGGGCCGCTGTTCTTCGTCACCGTGGGGGCGCAAACGGACGCTCGGTCCTTCCTCTCGCCGGCGGTGCTGACCCAGGGATTGGCGATAACCGCGCTGGCCTCCGCGCTGAAGTTCGCGGGCGTTTTCCCCTTCGCCCTCCTCTACACCAAAGACGCTAGGGCATCGACGGCCGCATCGCTTGGCATGATACCGAGGGGAGAGATGGGGCTGGTGATATCGTCGCTGGCCTTCTCCATGGGGGCTTTCACGGGGGCGGAGCTCTCTGAAATAGTGATGATGGCCTTGCTGACTACGCTGGGCGGCAGCTACGCCTTCGGTTGGGCGCACGGTAAGGCCGTGAGGGCGCAGGGGAAAGGTCGAGAGGTGCAGGCTAGGAGATAGAGGGGGGTGGGGTGGCGTAGCTCAGCGCAAAACGCTGCAGGGGAGCGCCTCTACCCCATGAGGAGGAAATGCGGGAAAGGGGGCGGGCAAAAAAGCCTTAGAAATCCCGCGAGGTTATGTGAAGTATATGAGGTGGAAGGGGCCTGAATCTCACAAAGAGAATTGAAAGCCCTTTACAGAGGCACGAAGAAGCAGCGGGTCTAACGAAGTCTCACAAAGAGAGAGTTGAAAGCACGAAGACCGCGATACGCAGGGATCGGCCGTGCGGAGATCCGATAAGATCACCACGCCGATCACGCTGCGGCGCCTTCCCCGACAAAAACTTATAAACTGCAGGCCGCATTTTCTCGACCTTCTGTGACCACCAACTTATTCGCGATACTCACACGCCCGCTCAAAGGGGAAGACGTTGAAAATATATTAGGCTATAAGGAGATTGAACACGACCTCAGCATACCTTTACTACCTATGCCAACGGGCCCAGGCTCCGTTAGCATATCGTTCTGGAATCAACCTTCGCTTATCATCGGGAAACTCGCAGGTGCAGGCATCCAGGTGTACAACGCTGCCTATCCGAAAGACCAAAGGGGCATCATCCAGCTGAACCTCACGGATGAACCGAAACCTAATGTAGCCAACTACTTGCAATCGCTGAGCGCGCTTCTCAGTTCTGCCCGCCTGGATAAAGACCTCTTCGCTTATGAACTATCTTTTAGCTTCTTCAGGCAAGGAGCGCTGAAAAAGTTTGAGCCTCCGGTATCCCTTGAACTCAAAGGTATAAAAGACCCTTACCTTTTCGAGTTTAACATATACGAAGGCGACCTGCGCGAAGGTGACGTGAGATTATTGCCATTCAAGCAGATATCTATTCAACCAGTGACCTCCGACCTATCGAGGATATTTGTAACGTTCGTATACAGGGTGCTCCCCGGTGAGAAGGAGACGCTTCTTTCCGCTTTTGATGATTTGGAGAAAGTATTGTCTTTGACCGTGGAGGAGCAGAAAAATGAGCAGTGAGCCTTACTCCAGTCTTTCTAACTCCCCGGTTCCCATAGGCAATCAAGGGAACTCCCTAAAAGTTAACGCATCCGAGGCCCCCATTCAGGAAATTATAGGATTTCTGATGCGCTTCTTAGAAGTCGACGCCCCGGAAATTTGGAACGAAAATGAAAGAGTTCTGCGGGGACTTGCTTGGTTAATAAATTATTTCACAAGCAAGAACTTTAACGTGCGTCTACTGACAGGTTATGACTTAGATGGCAAGATTTTTTACAACCTGGCGTTTTACGACATAACGCATGACGAGTGGGAAACAATAAAGCAAGATGAAAACCTACAAGTCGCGATGATGATAGGCCTTATTCCGTCTGTTGGCTGTTTTGAGAAGGGATGGAAAGAAGACCCGCTTAAGATACACGTGCACGTTCTGAACTTTGAGTAGCCACCAGGATGGTGTAAAAAATGAACGAAGTCGTCTTTGATACAAACGTGCTCATAGCGATCATCTACGATGACGACCCGAACAGCAGAGAAGCGTCGGAGGTAGCGAGAAAAGCTGAAAAAATACGCTTGCCGGTAGTTTCGATTATGGAAACAGCTTATTTTATGCACAAACATAAAACACCGCTAGCCTATCTAACGCGGGTTCTAAACGGAAAATTCACTATAGTTGAAAACGACGCGTCGGATCTCGAGGACGCGTTCCAGTCCCCTGATTTGCAGCATATGCAATATGACGGCTTAGCTGATCACGCGATATTGCACTGTGCCAAAAGGAAGGGGCTAAAGCTTTGCACGTTCGACGACAAACTGCAAAGGAAGGCGAAAGACAACCACGTAGAGGTTTGTTACCGAGACAGACCTGAAAACCCGAGCCTCCTATTGGCAGAAAGTACTATCAGAACGCCCAAAAAGACTAATTTACCCCTAGAACAACGCTGTCCACCCACTAACCCCGCATCTAAGCATTGGAACTCAATATCGAACCGCGGCCGGCACCCCACGGCGCTCTTCTGACCTAATTAGAGGTCCCTCGTTTATATGATATAAGTGGGGCGTGCCCGCCAGCCGCCTCCTTTTGCCGACCTTCGCGCAACCCGGCTGGCCGCTTCCTCGGACTTCATTTCGTTCCCCTTCTTTTTGGCCCCTTCCCTTCGCGTCCTTCTCCGCCTTCCCCTTCACGTCTCGAAGCCTGCAAAAGAGAGGGAAGGGCAGAAGGAAGAGGGGAAGCTATCCCCGTTTCAGCGTTACCAGGTTAACCGAGTGAGGGGGAACCGTTAGCTCAACGGTTTGAGCGCCCAACTCCATTTCCTGCCCCCTCTGCACGGCCACCTTGTTCGGTTCGTCGAAGGAGTTCGCGTCTCCTGGGCTCTGGCCGGAGACGTAATCATGGGTCCCCGAGGCCGCGTTAAAACCGGAGAGTTTGATCGTCACCCTCGCCGCTTCGTCCTCGTGCCTGTTCACCAGGTGGACGTATACGGCCTCGCCAGAGGCCGTGGCCGAGGCGTCCAAGTAGGGCACTGCCCTGCCCAGCTCCTTGGAGTAGTAGGTCGGGGAGGCCGAGGTGATGGGGAGCACGTCCTCCCCCGAATTGGGGCCGAACAGGAGGAAGGCGTAGTACTGGGGGTTGACGTAGAAAGCCCCGTCGTCCCTGGTCCTGATGAGGGGAAGGACGTTGACGAGCTGGGCGAAGTTGGCCATGGTCACTTTTCCCGCCAGCCTCTCCAAGCCGATCAGCATTGAACCGGTGAAGACGGCGTCCCCAACGGTCGCGTCCCGCTCCATCGGCCCCTCGTACCAAACGTTCCACTCATCGAAGGCGACCTTCACGTCCCTTTTTATCCCTCCGGCCCTCCTAGCGGATTGCACCACGCCGTAAGTGGTGTTGAGCATGTCCTCGACCCCCAGCGAGGCCGCAGCCAGCTCCGGGTAGGAAGGGGGATGAAGGTACCTGTGAACCGACAGGTAGTCTATTTGCTCGCCGGCGGTCTTGACCACCTTGTAGTTCCAATCCTGGTCCTCGTCCCACCCGACCCCTATCAGCTTGATCGAGGGATCTACCCTCCTCATCTCGTTGGCGAACTCCAGCGTCCTCCTGGCGCACTCCTCCCCGTCGACGCAGTAACCCACCTGCCAACGGCCGTAGAGCTCGTTGCCGATGCTCCAAACCTTGACGTTGTAGGGCTGAGAGTGGCCGTACTTCCTCCTCAGCTCGGCGTAACGCGTGTCCCGCTCGGAGTTGCAGTACTCCACCCAGGCCGCGGCCTCTTCCGGTGATCCATTGCCCGCGTTGACGGTGATGTAGGGCTCGGTGCCGACGGCCCTCGCCCACTCCATGAACTCATCCGTACCGAACTGGTTCGTCTCAACGGAGTTCCAGGCCATCTCGAACTTCTTGGGCCTTTCCTCCCTTGGCCCCACGCCGTCCAGCCAGTGGTAAGCGGAGGCAAAGTTGCCCCCGGGCCAACGGGTTATCGGGGGGTGGAACGCCCTCAACGCCTCAAGCACGTCTTTGCGGAATCCCCGCTCGTTGGGGACTGCGGAACCCTCGCCAACCCATATCCCCCCGTAAACTACCCGGCCAAGGTGTTCCACGAACTGGCCGTAGATGTCCCTGTCGAGCTTCCCCCAAGGGCTCGAACGGTCCGAGTAGATTTCGGCTTCAAACAACCCCGATCAACTCGGGGTGCCCGGCCGATTTAAACCTTTGGTGAAGAGGAAGGAGGGGAGGAAAAAGGCGGGGACGGGGCAGGATGCGAGGAGAAAGCTTAACGCCTCCTGCAATTGTATGACGACGTTAAGAATGACCAGATCCGATTTCTGGGCTCACGGGGAAAGGGCGTGGAATCCCCGCCAAGACGAGGGGAGGACAGAGGGTGATCATAATGATCACGCAAGACGACGTGGTGAAGGCCATAGAGGACGTGGTCGATCCTGAGACGGGGATAACCATCTCCGAGATGAACTTGATCGATGACGTTATCATCGGGGAGGAGGGGCACGTGAAGGTCAAGCTGCACATGACGACCCCGCTTTGCCCCGCTCAGTACGCTTACAGCATAGCCCTGGACGTAAAGGACAGGGTCTCGTCCATGCCGGACGTCAAAAAGGTGACGGTGGTGATCAGGAAGCACTACCTATCGCCCGAGATAAACAAGGCCGTGAACGGGCCAGACTGGGTGCCCGAGAGGCCGGACGAGGCCGGCCCAGGCGAGGAAGAAGAGGAAGGACAAGAACAAGGAGAAGGACAAGAGCAGGGACAAGAGGTGGGAGAGCGGGGACAAGAAAAAGGAGACAACGGAGAAAGGGGAGGGAGCGGGGCACGAGGAAGCAGCGGGGCTAACGGCCAGCACACCCGCGCGGGGCCAAGGCGAGCAGAGGCGACGGCTTATACGGCGAGGGCTGGCGCGAGGCGAAGGGTCTGCTCAAGCCACGAAAGGCGGTCCCAAGTACCGCCCTCCTTTTGTCCCCTTCCCTTTCGCTCCCTTTTCTTTTTCCTTCCTTCCTTTCTTTCTTTTTTATTTCTCTCAGCGCTCGTCTCTCGGCGCGGCGTCGGCCCGAAAGGGCAAGGCGAACTGAAGGCGATCTCCTCCAGCGCTTCCGCTCCCTTCCTCACGCGCGCCGGAGAAAAGCGGGGCTCGCGCGGCCGACCGCCCGCTCGAAAAGGGTTAAAAGGCCCTCTCTGGTGAACCCATGCCGGGGGTAAAGCTGGAGAAGCTGAGGAAGACCTTCGGGAAAAACGAGGTACTGAAGGGGATCGACCTCGACATAGCCGACGGGGAGTTCGTGGTGCTCCTTGGCCCCTCCGGCTCCGGCAAGACCACCACGCTGAGGATTATAGCTGGCCTGGAGACCCAAGACTCCGGGCACGTTTACATCGGGGATAAGTTGGTGGACGACCTCCCCCCCAGGGATAGAAACGTTTCCATGGTATTTCAAAACTACGCGCTTTACCCCCACAAAACGGTCAGGGAGAACATAGCCATGCCCCTGCTGGCGAAAAAGCTACCAAGGGGGGAAATCGAGAACAGGGTAGAACGGATATCGGAAACCCTCGGCATTTCCGACCTTCTCGACAGGTACCCCAGGCAGCTCTCCGGCGGACAGCAGCAGAGGGTGGCCCTGGCGAGGGCACTCGTGAAGGAGCCGAGCGTTTTCCTTATGGACGAACCCCTCTCCAACCTGGACGCGAAACTCAGGGTATCCACCAGGACGTTCCTGAAGTCGTTGCAGAGACACCTGCGCATAACCACCGTTTACGTGACCCACGATCAGTCCGAGGCCATGGCCCTAGCGGACAGGGTGGCCCTTATCTCTGACGGCGTTATACAACAGGTCGACCCACCTGAGGACCTTTACAACTACCCCAACAACGAGTTCGTGGCCGGTTTCATCGGTAGCCCACCGATAAACGTGGTGAAGGGGAAGCTGGCCAACGGGAGCGTCCGCTTCCTCGGCAGGGAGGTGCGGCTGGAGGCCATAGCCGAGAGAAGAGCGGAAGCGCTGGGAAAAGGACGGGGAGACGCAGAGACAGACGCCGAGAGAGAAGGAGAAAAAGAAGGAGAAGGAGAAGGAAGAGAAAGACAAGAAGGAGGGGAAAAGGAGGTCACCGTCGGCGTGAGACCAGAGGACGTGATCATAGGGGAACCCTCCGGGATTGAGGCGCAAGTCTTGGTGGTTGAGCCGCTCGGGTCGGAGAAAATAGTGACGCTGAAGGTGGAGGGGGAGGAACTGAAGGCCAGGGTGCTCGGGGAATCGGAAGTAAAGGAAGGGGAATCCACCAAAGTGGGTATTAAGAAGTTCATGGTTTTTTACGGTGGACAGCGCATATGGCCGCTGGCCCCCCGTGAAGTCGCCGCCGCGGGAAGGACGCGAGGGAAAAGCAGGGTGAAGTGAAGTGAAGTGAAGTGAAGAGGGGAAAACCGCTTCTCGCTTCGGCAAGGTCCCGCGTGGGCACCGGAAACGCCCTACCAGTAGAGCCGAAGAGGCCTGACCGCGGAAAAGAGAAGCGCTTCGGCAGGCCAGGCATCACAAGCCCCCGATAGAGGTTAGGCGAAAGGAGCAAACTAAAGATCACCTACCTGCGCGACCACCTGCTCGACTATCCGTCCATCCATCCATCCATCCATCCGCTCGCCCGGCGAATCAGCCCGGCAACCGACCCCCAACCCGCGGTCCCTTTTTGGCTTTGGCGCCGTAGTCAGCAGTTTCAAAATAGATAGGTTTATATATAATTTTGGATGTGAACAATTTGTGTGTGCATGGGCAGTAGGGTGGTTGCAAAGACCCAAGACCTCCTTTAGAAAGAGAAGGAGGGGTACGTGCACGCACAGGAGAGGAAGGGGACCGAACATGGAGGGCGCTTCCCAGCGCGATTGGTGGGACCGCACAGTCCTACCTTCACTCCTGGGTGGGTGCGCCCTGACGGGGGCGGAGCGGAAGACTCCCGATGAACTCGCGAGGGAGTTGAGTGAAGCCGTGAAGCCCAAGCTCTACGCGTACCACGGGTACCCTGATGCGTACCTACATGTGCCTACGTAGAGTAAAACCCCTCTTGCTTCCTTCCTCTCTTTCCCTCTCGTCCCGTCCCTCGCAATTTCTCAGAGCCCCTTACCCCTTTATCCCGCCGAAGAGGAGCCCCCTGACGATGTACTTCTGCAAGAAAGCCATTATCGCTATGACCGGCAACGACACGAGGAGGCCGGCGGCGGAAAGCAAGCCGTAGTTCGTTATTTCGCCCGAGCCCGTGGTGAGGGCCTCGGCCACGAAGACCGTAGCCGTCTCCGCCCCCGTGGGCGGAAAGCCGAAGGTATAGGGCGTAGTCCCGATGGTCACCGCGAACATGAACTCCGTGTAGCTTGAAAGCACGGCGAAAAAGGCCGCCACGGCCAGCGCGGGCTTCACCATGGGGAGCACGACGTCGAAAAAGGCCTGTATCTTCGTCTTCCCGTCCACCTGGGCGGACTCGTCGACCTCCTTGGGGACGTCCTTGTAGAAGCCGACGAGCATCCAAACCCCTAGGGGGAGGGCGAATATTGGATAGATCATGATCAAGGCTAGCCAGCTGTTCAGGAGCCCAACCCTTGACACGAAGGTGTAGATGGGGATGAGGAAAATTATGGATGGCAGGGCATAAACGTAGAGCGCCCAGCCCAAGAGCTTCGCTCCCCCCACCTTGTACCTAGCTATGGCGTAGGCGGCCGGGGCCTCCATCAAAACGCTGAGGGCGGACACGACGGGGGCTACTACGAGGCTGGTGACCAAGTACGGGGCGCCCTGGGCCACGGCCTGGGAGAAGTTCTTCGCCAGGCCCGAGATTGGGTTGTTGTGCGGGAGAAGCGTCATCACCACGCCCGCCGAGTTGGAAGCCGTGACCAAGGCCCAGAGGAAGGGGAAAAAGGCGAACGCGGAGGCCAAAATCAGGGCGGCGTAGGCCAGGGAGAGCGAAAGGCGGGGAGGGAGGTTGAAGTCGGGGATCAACGAGGAGGAGGAGGAAGGCAAGTGCACGCGAAAGCGGGAGCGGAAGGGGTTGCGGACGCGAAGCCTCCCGCGCTGACCGCCCCCTTCTCCAGCACCCGTTAGGCCCAGCCTCTCCCTTATCCCAACGGCCTGTATGAAAAGTACCCCGATGACGCTGGAGATCAAGGCGAGCACGACGGCCGCGGCCATCGACTCCCCCTGGTAGCCCGGGACGAAGGCGTAAACGTAGGAGTAGTAGACCAACAGCGCGTTGTAGGCCCTGAAACCCCCCTCGTTTATTACGAAAAGTATGTCGAAAGCGCGGAAGGATGATATCAGCACCATGAGCACGGTCACCACCAACGAGGGAGCGATGACGGGAAGCGTCACCTCCCTGAAGGTAGCCCAAGAGGAAAGGCCGTCGACCTGGGCTGCCTCCTTGAGCTGAGGGGGGATTGACCTAACCCCGGCGAGGACCAGGAGGAAGGCGAGGGGCGCGGTCTGCCACACGCTTATTATTATCAAGCTGATCAAGGCCAGCCCTGGATTGGAGAGCCAGCCCACGGGCCCCACCCCGAATAGCCTCAAAAAGAAGTCCAGCGGGCCCACGTAAGGGTCCATTATTATCTCCCAAACGACCGCCGTCACCACGGCCGGCAGGAGCATGGGAGAAGCCAGCAGCACCGAGAAGACGGACCTCCCAGCCCTCACCCTCTCCACGGAAAGGGCCAATACCAGCGCCAAGCAGACGTCTACGGCCATAACCGAGGCGGCGTAAATCAGCGTGTTCTCGAAGGTCTGAGCGAAAAAGGGGTCGCGGAAAAGCCTGGCGTAGTTGGAAAGGCCCGCGAAACCCTCCCAGTTGTACATGGCGCCAACCTTGGAAAAGCTCAGAAAAACGGAGACCGCTATGGGAATGGCGGTGAAGCCCAAAAGGTAGGCGGTGAAGGGGGCCGCCAGGAGGGCTCCCGCGTACTTATCGGTCCACTTCCTAGCGGCCATCGTAGATCAAGACGACAGGTACTGCTTCACGTAAGAACTCCACTGGGAGGCAGCGGTCTGAAGCGCCTGGTTCGGGTCGGTTACCTTGCCCGTGAGGTAGTTGAACAGCGCGGTGTTGAGGGACGGCATGAGCTCGCTCGCGGCGATCGGGATAGCGGGCGGGTTGGCGAAGGCGACGGAAGCCGCCTTCTGGTAAAATGACCACTCCGCCGCGTAAGTGGAATTGGAGGCGATTATCCTCATGGCTCCCAGCGCCGCCGGCGGGAAGCCGCCCCTGAAGTAGAGGCTGGCGGCCTCCTTATCCGAGGTCAGGAAGGCCAGGAACTGGAAGGCCAGGTCCTTGTTGTGGGAGTACTTGGCTATCCCCATGAAGCAACCCCCGGCCTCGGCGTAACCGCCCGGGAGGAGGGCCATGCCCACTTTACCGGCGACTTGGGACTTCGAGGGGACGTTGAAGAGCGTGTCGTAGAACCCTGACCAGGCCAAGTCCATGGCGCCCTCCCCCGCCGCGAACATCGATTGGATATCGCTGTAGGTCACTATCTCGACCGTCGGAGCGGGCTCGTACTGGAGGAGGTCCTTTATCGTCTGGAGGGCGGCCACCCCGTCGGAGTTGTTGAAAGAGGGGGTCAGCCCGGGGGTGAAGAGGACGTTGAACGGGGGGACTCCGCCCCTTGTGCCGCCGTTGAGGGACGAGTTCCTCATGTACCACCAGTAAAACACGGCGGGGTAGGTATCGATTAGGTCGTGGCTGGGGTCGTCGCTGAATATCAGGCCGTACTTGGTGACCCCGTGGGTCACGACGAAGCGCGATGCCCAAACCACCTCGGTCCAGTTGGTCCAGTCGTTGGGGTTGAAGGGGACGCCGTACTCCGACTGGAACTCCTGGGCGAGCGTGGCGTTGCTGAAGACGTCCTTCCTGTAGAAGAGTATTTCCAGGCTGGTGTCCAGGGGAAGGCCTATCAGCTCCGTGGTCTTGGTCGAGAGGTTGTAATACTCTCCCCCGAAGCCGAGGAAAGCGGAGGGAAGATCGGATAAGTTGTAGCCGTAACTCTTGACGTAAGGTCCTAGGGGCGTGACGTAGGAAGCTATGGCACCGGACATGGTCGGGCTCCAGGTGAATATGTCGTAAGTGGAGGCGTTTCCCTGCGACTCGACCAGCTCCTCCTTTTGGAGCACGTTGTTGAAGGTGGTGTAGACGAAGTCGAAGTGGACGTTGGGGTGCTGCGCTTCGAAATCCTTAGCAGCCATCTCCACTGTCTTATCATTCCACCCGCTGACCACGACCACGGTCAGCGTAACCGACTTGGGCGCGCTGATGGACTCGTAGTAGAAATAAGCCCCAGCCGCGCCCAACAACACCAGAACGATAATAATAGTAGCACCAATCTTACCCAGGGCCTTTTTCTCCCTTTGCATCGCGAAACCGCTTTCTCCGCTTATAAACGTTTCGCGAGCAACGAGGGGGAGGCTGCAAAGCCCACGAGCCGATTAAACCCAGGAACAAAATAAAACAGAATAGAACAGAACGGAAGGGGAATGGTAACGAGGTCAGGCAAAATAAAAGTAAAATAAAACGATATGAAGGCCGATGTAATGGTGAGAGAGGCCAAGCCGAACGTGGAAAAAAGGATGCCTTGAGGACACCGAACGAGGTGGGAGGTGCGCGGAGACGGCGAACGTCGGGCCGAAGCACTGAAGGCCGGGAAGAAGCTGAGCAAACTTGAGGGAGAGGACGCGCTAGAGGGATGGGAGCAAGGGCGAGCGGATGGGATTGTGGGGTATAAGGCCAAAACAGCCCGCCCAACGCGCCGCGCGCTCGCATCGACGCGGTACGTTCGTGCAACGGCGGCTTGGGCCATCCAAGGGCTCCTGAAATCAGGGAGACGCTACGCAGCTGCCCTTCTACCCTATCCCGCTCTACCCTACTCTACCTCGCTCCCGCGCACGGGTCCCGCAAGCCCGCCTCCTGACTCCACCAGCCACTTCTCAAGAAACGAGTAAGCCCTAGAACCGTTTATTTCGTGACCTCCCTCGAACGCGTGGGCCTCAAGCTTTTCGCCAGCCCCCAGCAACTCGTAAACCCTCCTCACCTTTTCGTAGGCCAAGCGGAAGCCGTCAATGGGGAAGATCGGGTCCGCTTCCCCGTGCTCGAAGAAAAGGGGACGGGGAGCTATGAGGGAGGCCACGTCGTATTGCTCGGCGTACTTCAACAGCCCTGGCACGTAGTTGTCGATGCAGTGCTTGATGGAAAGGATGCTGCGCTCGTAAGTGTTGAGGGCGCCGCTCACGACCGTGGCGTCCACCCGGTCAAAGAGCGCGGATAGGTAGAGGGCTACCGTCCCGCCTCCGGATATGCCCATAACGCCAACCCTCCTTCTTTTCGTCAGGGCCCTTAGCAGCTCCACCGAAGCGGCCGCGTCCAACACCCTTCTTCCGACGGCCGTTTCCCCGAACATCAAAGCCCACGTGGAGAGCTGCCAGCACGAAGACTGCGAGGGTCCCTGGGCGACGTCCTCGGCCTCCCTCCTCTCCCCGAAGCCGATTTGGTCGATGGCCAACACGGTGAACCCCCTCTTGGCCAACTCGGAGGCGAACGCCTTCTGATAGCCGGGATCGGGAGAGGGCCTTCCGTTGGGTTCAAGGCCAACGACCTCGTCCTTACCCCTCCCGTGCCCGTGGAGGGCGAGCACGCCTGCGCCGTTGGGTTCCTTCGGCCTCAGGAGGTAAGCCGGGATGGGCGTGCTGGGGCCGGAGAAAACGAGCCTCCGAACGGTGTAGGTGCCCATGTCCCTCTCGCTCGAGGCGCTGAGGGACTCAAGGATTTGGGAAGGGGTGGAGCGGAAAAGAGAAGGGGAGAGCGCAGCGGCGTACCGCAAACCCAGGAGATCCCTCAGCTTCCTCCTCAGCGCCCTGCGCCACTTGGCCCATCCCTCGCGGTCCTCGAAGTCGCTGGCGAGAAGCCTCCCGCCCTCTTCACCCCTTTTGTAGAGTTCGCGGAAATAAGAGGTAGGCCTGAAATCGCTCATACGCGGTAGTAGCCTTGGGATAAAAACCCACCCCGCCCTCCCCACCCGCGCTCTGATCTGGTTCGCGCGCGGCAGACCAAGGCGCGAGCAATTAATCGGTCACGAACGGGGCGAGGCCAACAATTATGGGTCGTCCTCGCTTGCGGATCGGCTCGCTTTTGCGGGGCGCGCCCACGGCCAGCGTCGGCCCTCTCGGCTCCCCGCGCGCCCCGTATTACCCTCATG
>Ga0080006_1091624_pt1 | contig 26801 bp, 24 predicted proteins | sample RS3BMetagenome_FD_69209 | JGI IMG/M metagenome (GOLD analysis project Ga0080006, IMG submission 69209) | Ferric oxide microbial mat and aquatic microbial communities from Rainbow Spring, Yellowstone National Park, USA - RS3B (SPADES... ...
TGTCCAAAGCCAGCTCAGGGAACTCCTGGTGACGACAGAGCCCTTCCCGCTCGTGCTCCAAGATGGCGAGCACCTGTTTCGCCTGGGGATGCAGCGCTTCGTCTTGGGCCTCGTGCTTCCTGGCCACGTCCATCGCTGCCAGCGCAGCGGCGAAGTCACGCTCGGCGAGTTGGTGTGGGGGACTCCCGGTCTCGGCAGTCCTCATGGCCCGGTGGGCTACGTAGAGGGCTCCGATGCGCTCGACCCAGGCGGTTTTCCAGGGCTCGAGCTGTTTGTCGGCGTCGCCGGCCCGGATGAAGTAGCGCCGGATGTGAGCCCAACACCACAGCGGGTCCACCCCTTCGAGCTTGGCGATGGACTGGTAGACGGTGAAGAAGTCCGAGCTGACGAGCAGACGCCGACCGGCTTCGAGCGCAGCCACGTCGGCATCGATCCCCAGGTGGCTGGTGAGCACATCCGTCGATCGGGATGCAGCAACCTTAAACACCCGTCGTATCGGCTCCGATGAAGACCCACAGCCACCACCGGTCGTTCAACTTGCCATCCACCTTTTCGAACACCTTCCACGAGGTCTCATCGACATGGAGATGCGAAGAGGTTGCGTTCCGGGCCCTGATAGCGGCATCCAAGGGAGCGAGCAGTGCCGAGACGGCCTCGATGTTAGCCACCAGCGTCGCGTCGGAAACATCGAACCCTTCGCGAGCCAGTGCGGCACCGATCCGGTGAAGCGGGCGACCGAGCACGTACTTCTCCACCAGCAGCCGAGCGAGGAACTGGGAGGTGAACAACCCCTTCGGGATCGGCTTAGAAACCACCGGGGCCACCAAGATGCCGCGCACCCTGCACTTGCAGTTCTTGCGATAAGTCAGACGTCAGTAGATCACCCCCACGACCCGCACCACCCAGTCGATCTGCTCCGAGGTCTCCTCGCCAAAAGGCGCGTACCGCGTTCCACACTCCCGACAGCACCGCTGATCCTCAAAAACGTCGTGGACCTCCTCCACGGTTTCGAGCCCCGAGTAGTCCCGCCTTGCGTGGCCCCGGCTCCCCGACTGCTGACCCCGCCGGCGCCGTTGCATGGAACCAGCATCGGTGACGCTCTCGGGCGGAGCGGCTCCGGAGGGCCCCTCCTTCGATTTCGTCTTCTCCGACTTCTCACCGAACGCCAGCTTGGCCAATGTCGCCACTTTCTCGCTCAGCGCCACAACCTGCGCTTCGAGGTCGACCACCCGCGCCTAGAGGATCTCGTTCTCTCCAGCGAGTCGCTCGGCTTCAACCCGCCAGAACACGGCGTCATTGCCGCTGGCCACGAACACCAACACACACGATTTCAGCGTCTGTGTCCAGTACCCTCCCACCCCGGCGAACTACGGGTTCACCGAATACTTACCCCGGAGGTTTTGCTGTGAAATGAACGCAATCGCGGCTCGGTGAACGTCAATCCGTGCGCGGACAGTTCCTGCCGCCCACGTCGGGTCTAGGATACGAAAAGTGAGTTCCTGTTGTTCCCCCGAGCGAGCCCCGGCCGGCCCCGGCGTCAGCTCGGCGCCGGGGCCAATCCCCCCTGACGAGCGCGCAGCGGGCCGCCTCCGCCGCCAAGCCGTGGCCCTGCCCGGGGGCGATTTCTGGATGGGCAGCGAGGACCCCGACATCAACGCAGGCGATGCCGAGTCGCCCGTCCGCCAGACGACGGTCGCCCCCTTCGCCATCTCCCCCACGACGGTAACCAACGCCCAGTTCGCGGCCTTCGCCAAGGCCATCGGGTACCGCACCACAGCCGAACACCTCGGTTGGAGCTACGTGTTCATAGGCTTCGTAAACCCCCACGCCACCAAGGCGATACGGGGCTACCACCGCTCAGCGACCTGGTGGGTCGGCGTGGACGGCGCAGACTGGCGCCATCCTGAAGGCACCGGTTCCGACATCGACCGACGGCCGAACCATCCGGTGGTCCACGTGTCGCTCCACGACGCCCGAGCCTACTGCGCCTGGGTCGGCGGCCGACTGCCGCACGAAGCGGAGTGGGAGTACGCCGCACGAGGCGGACTCGACCGGGCCCGCTTCCCCTGGGGTGACGACCTGGTGCCCGACGGCCGGCACCGATGCAACGTCTGGCAAGGCTCGTTCCCCCATCGCAACACCGGCGACGACGGCTGGGTCGGCACCTGCCCGGTAACCACCTACCGCCCCAACGGCTTTGGCCTGCACAACATGGTGGGCAACGTGTGGGAGTGGTCGCTCGACCGCTGGGCCCCAGACGGGCCCGAGGACCTCTACGCCATGCGCGGCGGCTCGTACCTGTGCCACGAGTCCTACTGCAACCGTTACCGGGTGGCGGCCCGGACGGCCAACACCGAGGATTCCTCGGCGGGCAACCTAGGGTTCCGGGTGGTCGTGGACGCCTCATCGTAGGAGCCTGACCCCACCGGCCTCCTGTGCCGCCAGGACGTCACCAGCGATGGATCCGGCTCGGCGCGGCGGGGTCGTTGGTATCCAAGGGATCCAGGGCCAGGTTGAACAGCGGGGAGCGGGGCCTTCGTCGGGCAGCCGGCGCGACGGGTACGACAGATCCGCATCGAAGTGGCGCTCGGGGTAATGTTTCAACTCGTGGTCGACCAAGCCGTCGACGTCGTTCAGGTGCACCTTGCCTTCCAGGATGTCCACCCACACCAGGGCGGAAACCCTGGCATCCCAACCGGTCTCTCGCCGGGGGTGGCGCCGGCGTCGTGCACGAGCTCCGCTGTCAGGTTCGGGGGTCGGTCACCGCCCGCCTGCCGGCGTCTAGGTCTAGCGGAACCTTCCGGGATAAGACGTAACGTTCGGGCGTTTCTCCTGGTGAGCATTGGTATTTGGGCCTTCGATCTGTATTACCTAACTCAGCGTTTGGGGGCATAGGCATCGAGACCGAAGAGGTCGTAGAGACGCTGGGCAGGGGGCTCGATGTCGGTGAGCATTCGCCGGGCCCGGGGGCGTCCCGTCGCACTTTCGTAGAGCAGCACGGTCTCTTCGATGCCCGCCAGGGTCGAGAGCAGCTCTCGGACACTCATGTGGATGCCGGCCCGGTCAGCCTCTCGGACCATGAGACGTGCGACCATCAGCGCAAGGACGCAGTAGAAGATGTGAACACGGATCTTGGACTCGGTCCAGTGGAACATCGGCGAGAACGAGACGACCTTGGTGTCCTTCATCTGGCGGAAGTCACCCTCGACGGCTTCTTGTGAGCGGTACTCGGCGACGATCGTGGCGGTCGAGGCCGCCTCGGGTGTCTTGTCGGTAAAGAGGATCCGCTTGCCGAAGAGCTCCTCCTCCAAAGCTGCTCGGGCTTTCTCATCGGTGGAGAAACGGAGCCGAAGCGCAGCTGGGGACTCGCCGGTGAGACGCCAAGTGATCACCCGGGCTACCCATCGGGGGGCGAGAATCCCGGCGATCTCGGCCTCGACCTTGTCTTTGGCCTTGCGGGTCTTTCCCCGAGCGAGGCGGGCTTGGATCTCTGCCAGCTGGCGGTGCGCCTTGGCGAGGGTCTGATCGAACCCTCGGGACTGCTTGGCATGGAGGCCGTCCGAGTGGCAAACGACGAGGCGGCGCTCTTTGGCGAAGACGACCTTTCTGGTCTCCAAGGCGGTCAGCCCGACGAAACGCTCGTCGTCGACGACCTCGTAGCGGTCCTTCGCCATGGCAAGGAGATCAGGGTGATCGGAGGGGGGCAGCGACCCGACGAAGGAAAGCGGTGTGCCGTAGAGTAGCTCGTAGTTGTCCTCGGAGTTCTGCCCGGCGTCGTAGACCAAGGTGAGGCGGTCACCGTTGGGGTCCGTGTCCTCGGACAACAGCGCCTTGAAGCGGGTGACGAGCTCGCTCACCATCGAAGCGAACTGGGTGACGTCGGGCTTGTTGCCCGGATAGGCGTGGCTGACGAGAGGGACGCCCCCGTCGGTGGACACCACGAGGCCCAGCCCACAGATCCGCAGGTCATTCCGCTTTTGCTTCGAGTGTCCGCGCTGAGCAATCGGTGCCCGGTCGTTGCCGGAGTCGATCCAGGTGGCGAAGTTGGTCATGTCGAGCACCAGACCGGACAGATCGATTGCGAACGTCTCGACCATCGATGCCACGATGCAGCGCTCGATCTCTTTCAGGTCGTCCTCGCCGATCGCGTCCATCGCCTCCCAGAACCGCCGGTGATCGAGGGCACTGCCAGGGACCCGCAGCCAGCGGTCACCGGCGGTCTTTGCCCACCAGTCGGCAAAGGCGAGCTACGAACACAGGTCGACCACCCGGTTGAGCGTCGCCAGGGCGATGTAGGTCCCCACGGATGCCCCTGCATCTGCTCGACGGGCACCCACGACATCGCCGATGATCTCGGCCACTCTCAAGCGCTCGAGGACCGACCAGGTGGCCGCGATGTCGCCGAAGGCGAGGTGACGAGTGCGGTCGGGCTCCCCGGGTCCCTTCTCGGAGAGGCGGGCGGCGATCTCGGCTGCAGTGCCGAGGTAGCGCTGCGACACGATGCGGGGTTTGCCCCCCACTCGGGCGGACTCCACCAAGTAGTAGTACGTCCGTCCACCCTGCTTCTTCCCGACGATAGATGCCATATATAGGTAATACACCCCACGGCGACAAACAAGAGCCTCTGACCAAGACAAACGCGCTGGTCAGAGGGTTATTTTGAAGAAACTTTCGAAAGGACAAAACGGGGGTTCAGAGGGCTACCCAGGAAACCTCCGCTAGGCCGTCAAAATCGGTGCCCTCGGGTCAATGCGAATGGCGCGGGACCTCCCAACCGCTGCCACCCACCAGCAGGTCCAGATCGGCTCCGCAGTTGGCGCCTTGGACGTGGTCTACGTAGAGGCGGACCCAGCCCCGCTCGCTGGGAGGGTCCGGGGGCTTCCAACCCTGGCGGCGGGACTCGAGCTCCGCCTCGTCGACAATCAGGTCGAGGCGATGTTCGCCGACGTCGAGCTCAATGCGGTCACCGGTCTGCACGAGTGCAAGCGGTCCGCCGGATGCGGACTCCGGGCAGACGTGCAGCACGCACGTCCCGTACCCGGTACCGCTCATACGGGCGTCGGAGATCCGGACCATATCGGTCACGCCCGCGTCCAGCAACTTCTTCGGCATCGGGAGATTCCCCACCTCCGGGAAGCCCGGATAGCCCTTCGGGCCGGCCCCCTTCACCACCAAGATGCTGTCGGCGTCCACCGCCAGGTCCGGGTCGTCGCAGACGGCCAGGTAGTCCTCGATCCGCTCAAACGCCAGGGCTGGTCCGGCATGGGAAAGGAGCCGGGGTGACGCCGCCGATACCTTCAGCACCGCCCCCTCGGGGCACAGGCTCCCCGACAGGATCCGCGTGCCGTTGCCGGGCGGCATGACCGGCTCGTCGACCGTGCGGATGACTTCCCGGTTGAAGCACTGGCTGCCGGCGATGTTGTCGGCGATGGTCCGACCGGTGACCGTCATGGCGTCGCCGTGCAGCAGGTCACCCAACTCGACCATCACTTGGGGGAGGCCCCCGGCGTAGAAGAAATCCTCCATCAGATAGCGCCCGGAGGGCATCAGGTCGACCAGTACCGGGACCTTCTCGGTGAGGCGGTTGAAATCACCGAGCGTGAGGGGCACCCCGACCCGACCGGCAAGCGCCAGCAAGTGGACGACGGCGTTGGTCGACCCGGACAGGGCGGCGTTGACTCGTACTGCGTTCTCGAACGCCTCGGTGGTCATGATGGCCGAGGGGCGCAGTTGTTCCTCCACCATGGACACGATTCGCTGACCCGCTCGACGCGCCGTCAGCAGGCGGCGCGAGTCGGGAGCGGGGATTGCGGCCGAGCCGGGCAACTGCATCCCGAGCGCCTCCACCAGGCAGGCCATGGTCGACGCCGTCCCCATGGTCATGCAGTGCCCGGCGCTGCGTGACATACACACCTCTGCCTCAGCGAAGTCCGCCTCGGTGATGCGTCCGGCCCGAAGCTCTTCCCCCAGCTGCCACACCGCCGTCCCCGAGCCGATGTCACGGCCCCGGAACTTGCCGTTGAGCATCGGGCCGCCGGTGACCATGATGGTCGGGATATCCACGCTGGCGGCGCCCATGAGCAGGCCCGGGGTCGTCTTGTCGCATCCCGACAGCAAGACCACACCATCGAGCGGATTTCCCCGGATGCTCTCTTCAGCTTCCATGGACAGCAAGTTGCGGTAGAGCATGGCCGTGGGGCGGATAAGCGTCTCACCCAACGACATGACAGGAAACTCAAACGGGTACCCACCCGCCATCAAGACCCCCTGCTTCACCGCGTCGGCCACCTGCCGGAGATGGGCATTGCACGGCGTCAGCTCGGAGAACGTGTTGGCGATGCCGATGATTGGCCGACCGTCGAAAGCCTCGTCGGTGTGCCCCTGGTTGCGCAGCCAGGACCGGTGCAAGAAGCCGTTGCGGCCCGGCGCGGCGAACCAGGCCTGGCTGCGCCGAGCCGAGCTCGGCGCAGTGGTGTCCTCAGACCCGGTCATGGGAGACGACGATCTTCAGGTAACGATCGAGCCGGTCGGCCAAAGCCTTGATGCCTCGGCCCACTGAGTGCTCGAGTCGGACCAGGGTCACCAGCGGCTGGTAACGAAGGGCGCCCCAGGCGAGCAGATCCAGCGTCACCACGAAATCCTCGTCCATGACGTGGCTCAGTGAACCCAGGATCTCCTTCTCCAGGCCTGCAGGCGGGGGAGCACATTCCCAAGCGGACACGTCGACCCTGTCGCCAACGGCAACCACTCTGCCGGCAAGCTCGTGACCGAGGGTCAAGGTGGCGGCGACGCCGGTGATCGGATGGGGGGAACCGGCCGAGACGAAGCTCGGCCCCGGGACCGGTGGGTAGCACATTGCATCCACGCCGACATCACCTCGCCCGTGCCAACGCACGACCCTCACGTGAGTCCAGGGCTCCCGAAAGAGACCACCATCACCTTCATCAGTGTTTGTTGTATCACTAACCGATACTGGACGCCAACCTCGCCGTTCAAAGGGCGCCTGAGGTGACAGCCCCGGTCCGCAACCAGGAGCGGCCTAGTGGCAATGCGGCGACACTCACCCCTACGTTCCCTTTTCATCAGGGTTTTTAATCGATCGAAGGCACACTGCTGTCCAACCGACCACGAAGAACGGTTGCAGGCGTCGCGCCAGTCTGTCTGCTTTAGAACAAAACACAAGGCCCAGCTGTCGCCGTCGATCCCATCCTCCACGCCGCGCCGGCCCCCGGCAGGTTCACTCAGGTGGCGAGCGGCGCCGACACCGGGGGGACACGGGGCAGCTCGCGCTTTCTCTTCGACGCCATACGAGGCCATTGATGCCACGAGTCGTTCTCCGTCGGCCCCACGCAGCCACGTGGACCTGGACCCAGACGCCAGCGGCCTGAACCACACACCGGAGCGGTATCCGCAGCAGCGGGTCAGCCGGGCCGGGAGCGTGGCCCGAATGCAACAGTCACGCATCGCTGAAAGGTTCTATGCCTAGCCGGGAGCGACGCCCGGTCGGCCGACGGTTCACCTTGCGCCGTCCCCGCGGCGCACGTAACCTGCTTTGGACGTTTCAAGCGCAGAGGGAGGGAACCGCAGAGCCGTGCGTTACCGCAACCCGGTCATCCGGGGCATGAACGCCGATCCGAGTGTCGCCCGCAGGGGTGAGGACTACTACCTCGCCACCAGCTCTTTCGGGACCATTCCCGGCCTGCCGATCTACCACAGCAGGGATCTGGTCAACTGGCGACTGGCTGGCCACGCCCTGCCCGAGGGCATCGCCGGCCAGTCGAGGGTGAACATCTTCGCCCCCACTCTGCGCTACGCCCGGGACCGCTTCTACCTCGTGAGCACCGACGTTCGTGGCCTGGGCAACTTCGTGACGAATGCCCCCGAGCCGGAGGGACCGTGGTCCCCGCCCGTCGCCATCGACGAGGACGGCTTCGACCCGAGCCTGTGCTTCGCCGCCGACGGCACCGTGTATTACACCCGCCGCGGGCGCATCGTTGACCGCGACATCGTTCAGGCCGAGATCGACCCCGACACCGGCCGCCTGCTCACCCCCACCCGCCCGGTGGCCCTCGGCTTCGTCTCCGACGACGCCGAGGGCCCCCACCTCTACCAGATCGGCGGTGCCTGGTACCTGTGCCTGGCCGAGGGCGGGTCCCGGCAGCTGCACATGCAGACGGTCGCCCGTGCCCCTGGCCCGTGGGGACCCTTCGAGGTCTGCCCTCACAACCCGTTCCTGGCCCAGCATCACGCGTGGTGGAACGAGCTGCTAGGCGCCGGCCACGCCGAGCTGTTCGAAGCGCACGACGGATCGTGGTGGGCTGCCTTCCTGGCCACCCGCCACCCCTCCTACGATGCCCTGTCCCACATCGGCCGGGAGACCTTCCTGGCCCCGGTCATCTGGAGGGACGGGTGGCCCGAGGTTCCGCCCGGGGCGCTCCACAGCCTCGAGGTGGCGGGGCCCACTCCTCCCCGCCGGCCCTGGCCCGCCCCGCCGGCGCGTGACGACTTCGACACCCCGGGCCTCGGCGGCGCCTGGGTAACGCTCGGTCGCCTAACCGAGGACGAGGTGTCACTCTCCGCTCGCCCCGGACACCTGCGCCTCGGGCACGGGCCGGCCTGGGATCGGCTCGAACCGGGCGGAGCGGTACCGACTTTCGTCGGGCGCCGCCAGGAGGACCTGGAGTGCACGGCGACGGCGGCGCTGGAGCTCGGCCAGGGGGATCAGGCGGGAGAAGCCGGCCTCGCCGTGTACCTGACCGCCGAATACCACTACGAGATCGTCGCCCGGCGCGATGGGGCTGGGACCGAGGTGTTCCTTCGCCGCAGCGTCGGCGACTGCGCGGTGGCCGGGGAGCCGGTACGGCTCCCCGGCCACACTGCGGTGATGCGGGTGGCCGCTGACGCCGACCGCTACCGCTTCGAGGTCGAGGAGAGTCCCGGGTCGTGGCGCGCCGTCGGCACCGGCCTCACGCGGCTGGTCTCCTCGGAGCTGGCCGCGACCTGGAACGGCGTGATGCTCGGGATGTGGTCCGCCGGGGATGGCGGCGGGTGGGTGGCCGATTTCGACTGGTTCGAGTATCGCGGCTACGACGCCCCACCTGACAGTAACTTCGATGGAGAAGAGGAACGTTAGTTGTGAACCATCGACCTGAGGCGCAACGGGTCAGTCGAGCCGCTGGGGGCGGTAAGCGGGCCGCGGCGGCAGTCGATGAGCGCACTTACTAAAGAGCAAGTAAGTTACTGGACTATATCGGCTGGGTATGGTAGAATGATGTTTGATGACAAGGCTCGGATCGGAGTCTCGGGAGTTCCCGAAAAGCAGTCGGGTTGCGCGCAGGGGGCTTGCTGAGACCCGCCAGAAGGTGATAGAGGCGATCGAGAAAGGTCTTCATCCGGATAAGGCCGCCGAGTATTTCGGTTGCGGGCGTTCTACGGTGTATGGCTGGCTGAGCGCTTACCGCCGCCAAGGCGAGAGTTCGTTCGCTTTGAAGAAGGCGTCGGGGCGTCCCACGCTGTTGAATCGCCGTCAACTAGCGCAGCTGCGATGTTGGGTGGTGGGCAAAGACCCCCGCCAGTTGCAGTTCGACTTCGCTTTGTGGACCACCGAGATGGTTCGAGAGTTGATCGGCACACGCTTCGGTGTCGAGATGACCCGCCAGGGGGTGGGGTTGTTGTTGCATCGTCTGGGACTGTCCCCCCAGCGCCCGCTGGTTCGCGCGTATGAGCAAAACCCTGAGCGCGTCGACCGCTGGAAGGCAGAGGAGTACCCCGAGATCGTCAAGCGGGCCAAGTCCCTCGGGGCGAAGATATTTTTCTCCGACGAGGCGGGGGTACGCACCGACTACCATTCGGGGACGACTTGGGGCGAGGTGCGCCACACCCCGGTAGTGAGAGGTACCGGTAACCGCAAGTCGGCCAACATGATCTCTGCGGTCTCAGCCAAAGGGAAACTGCATTTCACTTTCGTCGAGGGCAACCTGAACGCCGACGCGTTCATCGAGTACCTAAACAAACTCATCCACGACGTGGGTGAGTTCCATCGGTCGGTGCACGGTTCCGGTCATGATGACCGGTGCCAACCGACACCAACCGATGGAGACCAGACCATGCCAGGTGAACCGCTGTCCCTGCCCGAGCGCGAGGAGATCGCCGTCGCGCTGGGCGAGGATCGTTGCACGCCGTGGGCGAGGATCGGCTCTAGGATCGGGCGTCTGGCGACCACGATCATGCGTGAGGTGACCGCCAACGGTGGTCGTGGCGCATACCGACCGGCGAGTGCCCAACGCCGTGCCGGCAAGGAGCGGCGCAGGACCCGCCCACGTCGCTTGGAGGCGGCTGGAGAGCTGCGAGACCGAGTGGTCAGGGAGCTCAAGCTCGGCCGGTCCCCTGTGGCGATCTGGGCTGACCTGGCGGCTGAGGGGAGCGCTGTGATGGTGCGCGTCGAGACCATCTACGCCGGGGTGCTCGGGGTCCGCCCGACGGAGTGCCTACGGACCCGTAGGCCCCGCAGGCGGCGTCGCCAGGCCCGCTGCGAGAACAAACGCCCTGGCCTGGCGAATATCTCTGCCCGGCCAGCCGTGGTCAACGAGCGCGGTGAGCTCGGCCACTGGGAGGGTGAGAAGATCATCGGGGCGAACAACCGCTCCTCGATGCTCTGGCTCACCGAGCGGGTGACGAGGTTCTCGATCGGAGTCACCATGTTCGAGGGCTACGCAGGGGACGCGATGCTCGCGGGGCTCGCCGACGGTCTCGATCAGATCCCAGCCCACCTGCTTGCCTCTATCACCTTCGACCAAGGCAGCGAGTGGGCCTGCTGGGAGACCATCGCTGCCACCTACAGCATCGACATCTGCTTCCGCGACCCCCACAGCCCGTGGCAGCGGGGTCAGGTGGAGAACCTCAACCGGCAGTAGCGGTGGCGGTTCCCACGAGGCACCGACCTAGGCAGCGTCACCCAGGCGCGTGCAGATCACGCCGCCTCCATCATCAACAGCCAGCGCCGACGCAGCCTCGGCTACCACAGCCCTGCTGAGCGCTATGCTGATCCAACCGTGCAGTGACCACTCGAACTGGCCGTGCCCGGCAAAATCTTCGTTATCCTCGACGGCCACCCAGCACACCGGGCGACCAAGACCAAGACGTTCGTCGCATCAACGAACGGACGCCTCGAACTGTACTTCTTGCCCCCCTACTCGCCAGAACTCAACCCAGAAGAGTCGGTGCGCAAGAACATCATTCTAGGATTCTTCAGATCCCCAGAGCCTGTTGCACGAACCTCCGCGGCGATCTGCAAACTCCCTGGTAGCGCGCGCGTGAAATCCACCATCTGACCAGGTGTGACGGCGAAAATTGGCCCGTGGCCTACAACCTCCTCACCCCAGAACGCGATCAGCTTTATCTGCTGCCGCCGTCGATGGCGGACTGGCTGCCCGAAGACCATCTGGCGTGGTTCGTGCTGGACGCGGTCGAAGAGATGGACCTCTCGGCCTTCTACGCCGACTACCGAGCCGATGGCTGGGGCGGCGCAGCACACGACCCCGCCACGATGGTGGCGCTGTTGGTTTATGCCTACTGCGTCGGGGTCCGCTCGTCCCGCCAGATCGAGCGTGCGTGCCACGTCGACGTCGCCTTCGGGGTGATTTGCGCCGGACTGCTTCCCGACCACACGACGGTCGCCCGGTTCCGCCAGCGTCACGAAGAGGCGCTCAAGACGATCTTCACCTCCTCGCTCCGGCTGTGCGCGACCGCAGGGATGGCTGGTGTCGGCCTCGTGGCGCTGGATGGGACGAAGATGGCCGCTCCCGCGTCCATGCAGGCCAACGTGACCAAGGACACGATCGACGAGACTGTCGAGAAGATGTTCGCCGAGGCGAAGGCCGCTGACGAATCCGAAGACGCCACCTTCGGCGAGGCCCGCGGCGACGAGCCTCCTGCCGTCCTCCGTGGGCGCCGGGACCGGCGCCGACGCTTCAAGGCCGCCAAAGAGATCCTCGACAACGAGCTCGACGCCGAGCGCGCCGTGCACGAGGCTCACCTCGCCGAGCGTGCCCAAGAAGAGGAGCGCCAGGGCCACAAGCTCCGCGGTCGAAAGCCCAAGGCCCCCCAGGAGAAGGCCGGCCACAAGGACAAAAAGGTCAACACGACCGACCCCTGCTCCAAGGTCATGTCGACGAAGAACGGGTTCCTCCAGGGCTACAACGCTCAGGCGGTCGCCAACGAAGACCAGGTCGTCGTCGCGGCCTCGGTCACCGACGAGCAGAACGACAAGGCACAGCTCCACCCGATGATCGACGCGACCAACGAGTCACTCGAGAGGGCAGGCATTGCCGACCGACCCGGAAAGCTCCTCGCCGATGCCGGCTACGCGTCGGAGGAGAACTTCGCCGCCCTCGACGCAGACGATCCCGACAGCTACGTGGCCGTTCGCAACATGAAGAAGAACCCGACCCGGCGCACCGGCCGGCGCGGCCCGCTGAAGAAGGACGCGACCTTGATCGACAAGATGGACCGCAAGGTGTCGAACAAGCTGGGTCGGGACCTCTACAAGCGGCGCCAGGCGATCATCGAGGCGGTCTTCGGCCAGATCAAGGATTCCCGCGGGATCGCTTCGTTCATGCGGAGAGGCAAGCCAGCGGCGGACTCGGAGTGGAAGCTCATCTGCGGCACCCACAACCTCTTGAAGCTCTACCGCCAAGCCCTTGCCAAGCCGGACACCGCGCCGTTCAGCCGGCTGGCGGCGCCGGTGGCCGGATGAAGGCAAGGTAGCGGGGCCTCGCCAACCCTTCGGGGCCATCTTCCCCACGTTCACCAACAGTCACAGCACTCACGGCCGTCACGCCGGTGGAGCCCGCCGACACCAGCAGAGTTCACGCAACAGGCTCACCAGACCTTCGCTATATAGCCCTAGCAGAGACCTCCCTAGCAACCCATAGTCCAGAAACATAGTTGCATGTTAGTAGCTGGTGAAGTTACCCGCTGAGTCATAAGCAGCCGAGCGTTGACTGCCGGGCTCAGCCGATCAGGGATACGCAGCGATCTTTCTTCTATGACACAGTGCCCGACGCGGCTGTGCTTTACGAGGACACGAGGACCTTGGTTTGCGCAGCATCACAGCCTCGCTCTCAGCTCACGGCGGTCCTCGCAAAACGCTGCTGAAGCTTCAGCGTCCCAGGGCTCTGACGGTACTGCTGCGGCATCGACAGCAGTCGCGGACCTCGAGGCCCCCACAACGACCGACATCACCGGAGAAGAGGCCAAAAGCCCGCGCAGCAGCAACCGTTGAATGGATACTCCCCGCAAGCTTGCGAGTGCGTCCATCCGCGGGAAATTGCGTTCAGCGTCGAGTCCGGTACCCCCGTGGCGGAGAGGAGAGTACGCGAAAAAGGGAACCGCGTGAGTCTCGCAAGCCCGCAGCACGTCGAGTGCTCCAACCCCGGTGACACTGAGGAAGTTTTGGACCGCGTCGATTCTCGCGATCCCGAGGGCTTCTTCGAGCTGGCCGGACGTCACGTTGGACAGTCCGAGACGCTCTATCTTCCCCTCATGTCGCAACTGATCGAGGCAAACGATGCTATCGCGCAGCGGTTCGCGCTGATGTGACCAGCCGTGAAAGACTGCACGCCCGTCCGCCCGATGCAAAAAGTACAGGCCGATCCGTTCAACCCCCAACGCCCGCCTGCTATCGTCAACGTCTCGTCGTAGACGAATCGGAGTGTTGTCGACATCCCAGGTGGATGATCCAGTCCGGAAGTGGCCGCCTTTGCTTGCGATTAGCACGTCATTATCTCCGGCGAGGGCCGTAGCAAATAGCCGTTCGTTGTGGAGCGGATCACCAACGGGCGCGTAGGCGCGCGCCGAGTCGAACAATCGTATGCCCGCGGCCCGCGCCGACCGGATCACTTCGACTGCCTTAGCATCATCTGGTTGCTCAGCTAAAGAGAAGCCGGCTCCGCCGAGAACAACCTGCCCGATCAAGGGCAGGCCCTCTCGCTGCCGGGCATCTACCTGCATCCTAACCGCTCGCTTCCCTTAACTTGGATCGTTTCACACGCATTCCTCAAGTCTGCTTTGGTCTCCTAGAGCTCTCAAGGGACTACGGACCTGCCATCCTCCAGCAGGTATGGCCAAGGTGACACCGTCGCTGACGCTCGCCGAGCCTCTTTGAACCCATGAGGTTCGGACCCGCTTCAGTCCGAACCCGATCAGTCTTCGGACCAACTTGCCTTCTGTCCGAGCGACGTCCGAGCGACGTCCGAGCGACTCGCTACTCCGGCGGAGGGCACTGCGGCGCTGTGTCCCCTCCACCCAACGGTCCCGCCGGCTCTCGACGCAGGGAATACGAGCAACGGGCAGGCCGTATGCTCGTCTCACCACGAATACGTCGTCGAGGCCTCCGAAGCGTTTGCACCGCAACACTCGACGCCGTCGCGGGTAGTTCTGTCCCATACGCCCCCTTGCTCAGGTTCGTGCTGCCAGTTTGGCACCGTGCTGCGGTTGTCGACGCCGTCTACGCAAGGTGAAAGATCTCGATCAGCGGACGCATGACCTCGTCTGGCCGTTGTCCATCCAGTGCGAAGAACGGAGCCATCTTCGCCTGCCAGCGGGCGTTCACCTCCGTCGCATCCATAGCGGCGAGTGCCTGCTCGAAGTCGTCGCACTCCAGGTACCCAACGAGCGTACCGTCGTCGCCGAGAAACAGCGAGTAGTTGCTCCACCCTGCAGCAGACAAAGCCTGTCGCATCTCCGGCCAGACCCTCGTATGCTCGTCGCGGTACTCGCTCACGCGTTCCGGTCGCAGGTGCAAGATAAAGCACACCCTCCTACGTCCCCTATCAGCTGTCATAGTCTCTCCCTAAGATCCCCTCTGGCTTGCATCGCTCAAGATACGTGGAAGCGATAGTGGTTGCAACGAACCACTCGGTGCTATAAACTTGTGTATCGTTTCAATCACTGTATCAGGGCAAGGAAATCCGTCAAGCACACCTCTAGGGCGACGGACCACGGCCCGACAAACCTAGCGAGGACACCATGCCGACTGACCCCGTCGTAGCCCAGCTGCTCGAACGTTCCCACCGTCTGGGCTCTGACCCGCGAAACACCAACTATGCCGGGGGCAATACCTCTGCGAAGGGTATGGCCGTTGATCCGGTTACCGGCGAGCAGGTAGAGTTGATGTGGGTGAAGGGGTCTGGGGGTGATCTCGGGACGCTTACGGAGTCCGGTTTGGCGGTGTTGCGGCTGGACCGCTTGCGCAGCCTGGTCGGCGTGTATCCCGGCGTCGAACGGGAAGACGAGATGGTCGCGGCGTTCGACTATTGTGGTCACGGCAAATCAGGTGCCGCGCCGTCGATTGATACGGCGATGCACGGGCTAGTCTCCTGCAAGCACGTCGATCACCTGCATCCGGACGCCGGGATCGCCCTCGCCACGGCAGCCGATGGCGAGGCGCTAACCGCTGACTGCTTTGGCGAACGCGTCGTGTGGGTTCCATGGCGCCGCCCGGGATTTCAGCTCGGCTTGGACATCGCCGCTATCCAGCGAGACCACCCCGAAGCGATCGGTACGGTCCTCGGCGGTCACGGCATCACCGCCTGGGGGGATACAAGCGAGGAATCCGAATCCAACTCCTTGGAAATAATCCGTACCGCAACGGCCTACCTGGACCACCACGGTCGACCCGATCCGTTCGGGTCGACCGTCGATGGGTGGGAGCCACTGCCCGCTGTGGATCGACGAGCCCGAGCTGCAGCTTTGTTCCCCTTGTTGCGAGGGATGGCTAGCAGCGACCTCCGGCAAGTTGGCCATTACAACGACACCGAAACAGTCCTGGACTTCGTCTCTCGAACTCGCATGCCAGAACTGGCCTCCCGAGGGACCTCATGTCCCGACCACTTTTTGCGCACCAAGGTACGCCCGATGGTCCTCGACCTGCCAGCCACCGCCCCTTTAGACCAAGTCCGGGTCCGTCTAGGGGAGCTACACGCCCAGTACCGAGACGACTACAGCGCTTACTACCAGCGTCACGCTCAGCCAGACTCTCCGGCCATGAGAGGCTGCGACCCATCGATCGTGTTGGTTCCCGGAGTAGGAATGTTCAGCTTCGGAAAGGACAAGCAGACGGCTCGCGTTGCAGGCGAATTTTACATTAACGCTATTAATGTGATGCGAGGCGCCGAATCAGTGTCTAGTTACACCCCGATACCGGAGGCGGAAAAGTTCCGGATTGAGTATTGGGAGCTTGAGGAGCAGAAACTTCGTCGCATGCCGCCGCCCAAACCGCTGGCAACCCGAGTTGCGCTGGTAACCGGAGCGGGATCAGGCATCGGACTTGCTACCGCCCGGCGGCTCGCTCGCGAGGGCGCTTGCGTGGTTATAGCCGATCTGCACGCTGAAGCAGCTACGGCAGCCGCCGAGGAGATCGGCTCGGCCGACGTGGCCGTCGCCGTCGGGGCGGATGTAGCCGACGAAGAGCAAGTTGGTCATGCTGTCAGGCAGGCGACGCTTGCGTTCGGTGGGGTAGACCTAGTTGTCAACAATGCCGGCATATCCATCTCGAAGACTCTTCTGGATACCACTGTTGATGAGTGGGACCGTCAGCACACAGTTATGGCTAGGGGATCGTTTCTGGTCTCTCGCGAAGCGTCCCGGGTGATGATGGACCAGAGAATGGGTGGCGATATCGTCTATATCGTCTCGAAGAACGCTGTGTTCGCCGGGCCGAACAACATCGCTTACGGAGCGACCAAGGCCGACCAGGCCCATCAGGTGAGACTGCTAGCGGTCGAGTTGGCCGAGCACGGCATCAGGGTCAACGGGGTCAACCCCGACGGGGTGGTCCGAGGCTCGGGGATCTTTGCAGGAGGCTGGGGCGCACAGAGAGCCGAAGTCTACGGTGTGCCCGAGGAGGAACTCGGAGCTTTCTATGCCCAGCGTACTCTGCTCAAACGGGAAGTCCTTCCCGAGCATGTTGCAAACGCCGTGTTTGTGCTTTGCGCCGGAGAACTGTCTCACACCACTGGGCTACATGTACCTGTAGATGCCGGAGTAGCCGCAGCGTTCCTGCGGTGAGGGGACGCGACGCTTTCTTAGCCGTCGACCTCGGTGCTTCCAGCGGCAGAATGCACCTCGGGCGGGTCGGCGACAGCGGTCTAGAGTTTGAAGAAGTCCATCGCTTCCCGAACGGCCCGGTTCAGACCCTCGGCAAACTTCACTGGGATATTCTTGCCATATATCGAGAAATCCACGAGGGTTTGCGCCGAGCCGCAACGCTCGCCGACGTACGCTCCGTGGGCATCGATTCCTGGGGGGTCGACTACGGCCTGCTTGACGCTGTGGGCGAGCTGATCGGCAACCCCTACCACTACCGCGACCGGCGCACGGACGGAGTCTACGATGCCGTCATTGCACAGGTCGGAGCTGCTGAGCTCTACGCTCGTAACGGAATAGCGCAGTTACCGTTCAACACTGTCTTTCAGCTGATCGCCGACAATAACCGGGTGGCGGCTACAACGCTGCTCTTGATCCCCGACCTGATCGCCTATTGGCTTACCGGTCGGCGTGTGGCTGAACTGACGAATGCGTCAACTACTGGCCTTATCGACTGTACCGACACGAGCCGACCAGCCTGGGACAGCGACCTTATGGCCAAACTCGGGATCAACCCCGGACTATTCCCCGAGCTCATATCGCCAGGCGAGCCAATCGGTGACTTGCTTGCGGAGGTAGCGTCAGACTCCGGCCTACCGGACGGTGCGTCGGTGATCGCTGTCGGCTCTCACGACACAGCCTCAGCCGTGGCAGGGGTTCCAGCCGGGCGGCGACCGTTTGCCTACCTCTCCAGCGGAACGTGGTCCCTGCTCGGCGTCGAGTTGGACACTCCGCTACGCAACGAGCAAGCGCGTTTGGCCGGTTTCACAAACGAGTGTGGCGTTGACGCCACGATACGCTTCCTCCGCAATATCATGGGCCTGTGGCTGTTGCAGGAATGCCAGCGCAGCTGGGGTGTCAGCGACCCGACCGAACTTCTCGACGCAGCAGGCGCCTTGCCCCCTCGGCACTGGCTGATCGACGTCAACGACCCTTCTCTGCTTGCTCCAGGCGCGATGCCCGAACGGCTGGCTGGCGCATGCATTCGCCGGGGCGGGGAAGCTCCCCGTACCCCAGCTGAGACCACCCGCTGTATCATCGACAGCCTGGCGGTAGCCTACCTCCGAGCCCTCGACGATGTCCGTCGCCTGTCGGGGCGCGACGTCGAAGTGATTCACCTGGTCGGAGGAGGTTCCCGCAACCAGTTGCTCTGTCAGCTGACAGCGGACGCCTGCGGGCTGCCGGTAGTTGCCGGACCTGCCGAGGCAGCCACCGTTGGCAACCTGCTTCTCCAAGCGCGTGCCGCTGGCGCCGCCCCTAGCGGATTGGCCGATTTACGCAGTCTGATCCGGCACGGGATACGAACCTACGAACCGACCGGTCCGCAATGGCCTTGGCAAGAGGCCGCCTCGAGGCTCGGCTCACCGGGTGCGAATGACCTCACCCGTCGCACCTAAATCGGCCTCTGGATGGCAGGACTTTCGCAGGCGAACCCGTACCCGATCGGCTGCCTCCCGTCTTCATGGTCGCGCGAGTAGCCTCTCGCTGCCGGCACTTCGACGACGGCGGCCGATTTCGGTCTCGATGCCGCCCTGGGCGGCAGCGCCGTCGTGGGGGCCTCGATCATCTTGTCGATCTTGGCACTGTCGATCACGGTGAAGGCGAAACTCCGAGTGAATCAGCGATCTTCGTCGTACCACTCCCTCCGTAGTCATCAGCAGGCCTTTCGCCTCGCTCACCACACCATAGGGACGCGAGGCTCTGTCGGCAATCTCTTGGAGTCAGAAGCATTCACCACTGGACAGCGCAAGCAGACGTGCAGGAGGCCGCTCGATAGCTAATCCTATCGAATCTGCTCGACTATTTCCGTGTCACTACTCTCGAAGCTCCCACAGGATCGTCGCCGGACGCCTAGGAGAATGAATGTTTAGAAGCCTCTTATTCACGACATCGCATCGCAAAACGTTCTACGACTCCGTCTCGGCATGACAACACTTTTAAGGAGAACTTACCCGCCTCCATTTTGACGACAATGCGCATGGCTTACATCGTCGAAGGTCAACCATTGTCGTCGGCATTCCAGTTCAGCAAGAAAGTAAAGTTCTCTTCCGGATTTGTGTCCAACAGTTCGTATGCACTGGCTGCATCAATAGGGCGCAGTGTGCCACTCACGAGCGGGCTCGTGACCACAAAGCCGTCCGCTAGCTTGCGTAGAACCCACTTCAGGCAGGCCTCGACTGACCTACCGGTACGCTGATCGTATATTGGCAACTGCCACTCCCACCCGCTGCGCAAAGAAAGATACTTCTCGAAGATCAAAGCTACCAGGGCACTTGCTGGAACGTCTGCTTCCACCTTCCACGGAGCCCCAATAGTAAGGATCTCACCGTACGGGGCGCAAAGCTCCACAGACAGTAGTAACGCCGCAGCACTGCCGGAGCACTCAAGAACAAGTCTCGCGCCCCCCAATCCACTCAGTTCGGATTGGGCCTCAGACGGATCTACAACTCGCTGCAGTCCACAGGCTTGCGCTAGCTCCCTCCTGTATTCCGACTTCTCGATTCCTAGGACACGGTAGCCTCCGGCCACCGCAAGTTGAGCCGCGAGATTTCCAATCGGTCCAAGTCCAACGACGGCGACGACATCGTCTGGTCTCGCTGATGAGACTTGCAGCGCCACTCCACCAACTTGTGCTAGCCGCCCAAATGGAGAGACGTCAAACGCAAGATTATCTGGAAGTGGAACGCACAACACCTTTCGCTTATCGAAGCGGTAGATAGACTGGTGAGGAGTGTATGAAAGTACTCTAGCGCCTTCCTCAAGACCCGTCTCCTTCCCGGCTGCTAACACAAGCCCAGCCATTGCGTAGCCGGGCTTGGATGGAAAGCCGCCATGTTGCCCAGATCCGAAGTTCTCCCCCCGGTACCTTGCAAGTTCTGTTCCTGGACTCACGACGCTGCATCGTGCCTCTACTACAACTTCGTACGGTGACAGCTTTCGAACATCGACGTTACTTCGAATGAAGTCTACTGAATTGCGTCCCGAGAATACGACACTTTGCGCCTGTAGGATATCCACTAACCCATGTCTATTAGCCTTCGTGAACGCTGTCAACCTAGAGATTCGCCGGACTCTTGGTTTGCTCCCGCGCATCACACTCTACTATCAAGTGACCGGTCATGTCGGGTGCTTGGGTGGTGGAGCTTCGCATTTCTGGGGTTCTCCCGCCGGGCGAAGGATGTCCGACGTTGGAAGTGCCAACAGGCGCGCCTGGGCTAGTCGCAGTCGGCAATGCCCAGCGTAAGGCTCTGCAACTCGGTGACGAGCGCTCGGAGCCACCAGTTACAACCTGTCACAAGATCCAGAAGCAGCTGAACCACCGAGAGCTAGAGCAGTCCAGCCTGCTGAAAGCCCTCCGCAGTCTGGCACCGTGGCAAACTGGATCCCATGAGCACAGTAGCCCCCCGTCGACTTACTATCCGCAGCGTAGCCGAGCGGGCTCAGGTGTCGCTCGGCACGGTCTCCAACGTTCTTAACCGTCCCGAAATGGTCGCCCCGGCAACCCGCGCCCGGGTTCAGGCCGCTATGGACGAACTCGGCTTCGTGCTCAACACTGCGGCCCATCAGCTTCGGATGGGCAACAGCCGCTCAGTTAGCGTGGTCGTCCATGACGTGTCCAACAGCTTTTTCACCGAGACCATCAGGGGAATCGAGGACGTGGCTAACGACAACGGCTACGTGGTAATCGTATCGTCAAGCGACGCTGCGCCCGAGCGTGAGCAGCGCTGCCTGCGCCTGCTGGAGGAGCAGCGGGTGCTCGGAGTGCTCATCACTCCCGCAGAAAAGGACCTCAAGCACCTGGCCCGGCTACAAGAACGTGGAACTAGAGTCATTCTCCTCGACCGGCACGGCCCCGTCGGAGGCTTCTGCTCGGTCGCCGTCGACGACGTGCGTGGCGGAGAGCTCGCCGCCACGCACCTCTTTAACCAGGGGCACCAAAAAGTCGCTATGGTAAATGGCCCGATCGAGATCCGCCAGTGTGCCGACCGTCGCCGAGGGGTTCGCCGAGCTGCGCGCCGAGCGGGCTTCGATCCAGACACCGCCATTGTGGACGTACCGGTCGCCACCTTGAGCACCGCAGGCGGCCACAGCGCCGTGCCTATCATCCTCGCCGGATCGCCAACTCCGACCGGCGTGGTGTGTGCCAACGATATGGCGGCGATGGGGGTGCTGCGAGGTCTAAGGGAGGCTGGCATGCGAGTACCTGACGACATCTCTGTAGTGGGCTACGACGACATCGACTTCGCCGCCATGCTTTCGCCCTCACTCACCTCGGTTCGCCAGCCCAAGTATGAGCTCGGCGCGAGTGCCGCCCGTCTTCTGCTCGAGGAGGTGTCCGACGCCACCCACACCCACCGTGAAGTTCGCTTCGAGCCGGAGCTGATTGTGCGCTCCTCCACCGCACCCGCTCAGGCGCGCAGCGGGGCGCTGAAAGCCAAGTCGCCTTCGTCGAACGGTGCTTCAAGCCCTCAGCGAGCGCGAGTGCGTCGTCCCGTAAGTTGACACCACTATTGCAAGGTTTCACCAGAGAGTCTAAACTGCCTAATTGGGGCCGATCGCTGATCCCACAACACAGCATCCGAGGGTTAGGCCCGCGCATCCGAATCGGCCTGTTCGTCATCTGTCCCAACGCCCCCTTTTCCCTCGGGTCAGCCGGGCGTCCGTCCTGACCGACATGTGATCTGAGCGCTGCGACGGATGCGGCTCTACAGCCCGATCGAGCGTTAGCTTCGACGCTACCGACCGTCTCGTCCGATGCGGACCGCTGGCGACGTTCCGAACCGGGCAGCGACACGCTCCTTGAGCGTCCCAGGAAACTCACCGATCGTCGCCAAGTGCGATTCCGCAACCGTCATCTGGGCCCCGACATCACCGCTAAAGGATCTGACGCAGAGCTCAGGCTCCAGATTGGCCAGCGCTAGAATCACCCCCGGCGCACCCATCGCTCCGGCGAGCAGTGTGAGCATCGGCGAACCACTGTAGAGCCAGCCGTCGAAGCTAGCGAGCTCCTGGTGGAAACGTGTGGCGTCCCCGCTGGAGTCCTTACAGCCGACGATGGGCAGCTCTTGGAGTTGTGCTACCGAGATCCCTGGAGCTGAAGCAACAGGATAGTGGTATGCCAGCACTGAAACACCAGAGGCGGCCACAGACACTGCGTCGTAGTACCTACGGACGTCGTCAACTCCTGGCGGGGAAAGCACCAGCAGCGCGTCGGCACCGTCGTCGCACGCTGCGGCGGTATAGGTCACAGCTTGACGGACCGATGGGCCGCCTGTTCCCGCGATGATAGGTGTCCCGCAGCCCGGCGGCAGTGCAGCTCGGACCGCTCGAAGAAGCGCTCGTCGCTCAGCGAACTCGAGGGACGTCGGCTCACCTGTCGTACCCGCTACCAGCACTGCGCTAACCCCAAGTTCGACCAGCCGGACCGCGTGATCAGCGCTCGCTTTCGCGTCGAGACCGCCATCAGCATCAAAAATGGTGAGCAACGCAACTCCGACACCGCGAAACAACGGCTCTGATCGAAACCGCCGTACGGCCTCGTTGTCCCCTGCGCTCACGTGCGCCTCCTCTCGTATGTATCTGCGAGGTTACCGTCTTGTGAAACCCGATCCCGTCGCATAGGGAGCCGGGGGCACATCAACTACCTGTTTATCGCCATGATTGCCGAGCTGAACACCGGTCGACTCTCACGCTCGAAGTTCAAAACTCCACCGACCTGGCGTGATCTATAACACCCGAACCGTCAGGTGCCGACACTCTTCGGCACCTCTACCACGTTTCCTCGTCCAGCCCCCTCCACGGTTGTGCCAGTCACCCCAACACGCCGACTTGGACGTCGTCGTGCGAAACGTGAGCAGCGGTGAATGCAAGCAGCCGCCGTCACATATCTGTTAGTGAGCACGACACAATGTCTGTCCAAGTGATCCCTATTCGGGGTTTAGGATAAGCCTGTTCCCGAAACGAACTGTACGTCATCCGCGAAGCGGATTCACTTTGGCGTCCCGAAAGTCCGGGCCGGACGCTCAAGCGAGTTCCACCACGACTCGATGCGCGCTCGAAGCGACACGACGTCAGTCGCGTACGCCGGTGTCCGCCACAGGTTGTGTCTCTCCAACGGATCGTTTTGCAGATCGAAAAGGTTGCCGTCAGCCTCCTCGGCTGGCACACGCCGCCCGCCTGCCATCCAGGTCTCGTCCAGCCGATACCGAGCGGTACGAATAGCAACCCGCATGCAGTCCCAGTGTGGCTCTCGCTTTGCGTGAACCATTGGGACCTTGGCTTCCGGCCAGCCGATCTGCCCGAACGCCTCGCCGGCCTCGTTCGACCCCGAAAACAAGTCGCGTCCTCTCCAGACGCTCGGTGATTCCATTCCGAGCAGACCTGACAGCGTCCGCGCCGTGTCGATCAACTCGCACGGCTCCAAGCGGACCTCGCCCTCCGGTATCCTCCCGGGCCACGACCAGATAAACGGAACTCGCCAAACCTCAGAATCAAAGAACCCCTTTTCGCCTGCACCCCACTCCCCGAGCGCCTTTCCGTGATCAGAGGAGAAGACGACCACCGTGTCCGACATCAGCCCGAGATCGTCAAGCGCCCGCAAGAGACGTCCGACTTCGAAGTCGACGTACGCGCACAAGCCCATATAATCCTTCCACTGCTGGCGCATAAGGCGCTCGTCGAGCTCCCACATCCTGTGAGAGTCGGCCATGAACCGGTCCCAGTCGGACCTCGTCAGGTAGGCTTCATCGTCGTAGAACCTAACGGGTATCTCTTCAGGGTCATATATCGCATCGAAGGGCGGCGGAGCCAGCACCGGGGTGTGCGGCCAGTTGTGGCTTACCCGCAGGAGAAACCGGCGGTTCCGGTCGCGGGCGTGTGTCATCCAGGAGATCGCCTCGTCGGTGATAGCACGGCTCGGGTTGTCCATTCGCCCCGGATAGGTCCCGGCGATGATGATCGGAGCGCCACCGGGCCGTTTAACCACGTGGAAGTCGTCCTCGTTGAAGCTCTCGTTCAGGGTGTAATATCCTGAGTAACGCTCGTCGTTGACCACGAGGTGCTCGCTCTGCCAGGGCCGGCGCGGAGGAATGTGGCTCTTACCGAGGGTGACGGTCTGGAAGCCTCCGGCTGACGCCAGCCACTCCGGGAACATCACCGTCTCCTGGGGAAGGATATCGGGATCAACGTGACCTTCCATCACCATGGCCTCTTCGCATACGTCATTGAAGAGCGTGTTGAGCTCCTGGGGATATCTGCCAGCCAGCTGAGATGCCCTGCTGGGAACACACACGGGTGACTGGCATAGCGCGTTCATAAACAGCGTCCCCCGCTCGGCGAGCGCATCCAAGTTGGGGGTCTTAGCCCACGCCGAGCCGTAGCAGCCGAGAGAGTCAGGTCGATGCTCATCAGACTGTATCCACAGGACATTTGGTGTCATCGGGGCTCCCTGCCACGCCAAGAACAGTACGTCACCTTAGAGGTCGCTTCCCAAGTGCATCTCGTAGTACATCCACGGGTCGTACCTCGCGACCTGCTAGTAGCTGCTGGAGTTCGACTTGGTTGGGGAAGGGATCCTCAAAGCGCTCGAGCCACTGAGACGTCAAGTCGTGCAGCTTTCGGCTTACATCCTGGTAGCGCACTGCGCCCTTATGGCCTGTGTGACCGTATAGGTTGAACAGCTGGTGGGAATCCTCCTCGTGGTCATACAGAGTGTTAAATCCCCGAAGCAGCACCGTGCGACCTACATCAGAAGCAATCGCTCCCAACACTTCAGGCCGGCGATCTATGTTCTCCACCGAGTAGGTCCACTCGCGGGTGTAGACGCCACGCCAGGGTGTGCTGAAGTGAAACAACGGTACGGAATCCACGGCGTCGTCGTTCCGGGCGAGCACTGCTGAGGCCAGGTTGATCCCCTGACATTCCTTAGGTGGAGACAAGGCCATGAGCCCAAGCAGTGTTGGCATCAAGTCCAGGCTGCCGATGAGAAGATCGCTGCGAGTTCCACGGTGGAGGCTGTCGGATAGCTTCACGATGAGAGGTACACGGATCGAGACGTCTTCGGGGCTACTTTTGTGCCAGTGGTTGCTAAGACCACCGAAGGTTTCACCGTGGTCGCTTGTATACACGATAATCGTGTCGTCATACAGACCGTTCTCCCGCAAAGCCCCGATGAGGCGACCCACACAGAAGTCCACTTCACTGCACATAGCCAGGTAGCCTTGCATCATCAAGCGTTTGCGGGGGTTGTCCGGAACAGTCGGCCGCAAATGGATGGTCGACGGGTCGTAGAGTTCTTTGAACTCCTCGGGAGCATCGAAGGTTGAGTACCGCTCGGCGTCCCCACCGCCATGGTTATGCGGTGGATGGTAGGAGACGAAAAGGCAGAACGGCTCTTCGCTGTCAACGGTACTGAGGTACTGGATGGCTTGGTCTGTCTGACCAGCGGCCTCCCAAGTTCCGAAGAAATGCTTTCGATCACCGTCCCAGAAGAAGGAATGCTGCGGGTCGTAGTTGACATGGCAGTTGTTCGTCAAGAACAAGTCGTCAAAGCCGTGACGATCAGGTCCGGCCGGAACCGGACGGTCTCTGTCCCCACCATAGAGATGCCATTTGCCAACGTAAGCGCTTCGGTAGCCTTGCTCCGCCAGGACTTGAGGTAGAGACGGTCCATTGTCGGTCAGGAGTCGACGATCGTTGTCGACACAGTTATTCCACAAAGGATGCTGGCCGGAAATCATCATGCTCCGGGCTGGTGTGCATACGGGCGAGTTTGAGATCGCGTGATCGAAGAGGATCCCGTCCGCTGCCAACGCGTCTAGGTGAGGCGTCTTGACAGAACTCTCCCCGTAGGCCCCGACCATGTCACGAGACTGCTGATCCGACATTATGAACAGCAGGTTAGGCCGTTTCGGCATCAAAATACCCCCGTAGCTCGTGGCCGACCGGTCGAGTGCGACGCCTCGACAACGCCTGAGACGCAGCGAGACGACGTCATCACTCCCCCAGCTTTATGACGCATGGCTGGCGCTGGACTCGCTTCTGCACAACACGAAGAGATGAACACGCGCTGAGCCACCACCGACGGTGAACGTGCAAGGCCGTTCCACCAGTCGAGCCGCGACTTAGCTCGCATCAACCGATGAGACGGTCCTCTCTTCTTCACCTGTACTCCCAACATTGAAAGGTTCCAACTCTACCAGGGTGACGTTAATACCTCAACGACCACCAGTCAAGCGACATCCCGATGAACCCCCACCCCTCCGTGAGCGCTGCGATGCCAACCATCACACCCCCAAGATCGGCTCTGCGATGAGCGGATGTCGCAGGCAGGCGTGATCGATTAGGGGCTCTACGCGTTGGGGTGGGGAGGGCGCTGATGGTGTCGGTTGGGGTTTGACGCGATAGTGCAGGGGTCTCTCCATTTTGGTTGTTGGGACAAGAAGACCGGGTTGATAGGAGGAATCCCTGACGTAGGGTCAGGGTACTGGTGTGGCTTTGCTGGGCCTGGCCGGGTTCGTGTTGTTGGACGCGGTGCAGCTCGACGGCGAGTTGCGCGTGACGGTGGAGACGGCCGTTTCGCGGGCTGCCTGCTCCGAGTGCGGGGTGTTCGCCCGCTCGAAGGGCCGCAAGACTGTCTAGGTGCGTGACATGCACGG
>Ga0080006_1161409_pt1 | contig 26789 bp, 26 predicted proteins | sample RS3BMetagenome_FD_69209 | JGI IMG/M metagenome (GOLD analysis project Ga0080006, IMG submission 69209) | Ferric oxide microbial mat and aquatic microbial communities from Rainbow Spring, Yellowstone National Park, USA - RS3B (SPADES... ...
AGAAAGTGCCTTCCGCTGGGATTGTGGACCGTCAAGCAGTCGTATTATCCCTTGCAGGACAGGCACTTTCGCTACCTCAACACCGTGTCACGCAGAGTTTCGCGAAAAATCCAGGTTAGTGACAGACTTACACACGCCGAAACCCGTTACAGATAAGCAGAGCGCGCAGCGCGATGAGGAGGAGTCGGGCAATCAGGCTCTAGACCTTTCGTAGAACGCCAGCGCCGCGGCAGTCGCCACGTTGAGCGAGTCGGTGCCGCGTGACATCGGGATACGCACTCGCACATCGCTGGCCTTCATCGCGGCATGGCTCAGGCCGGGCCCCTCGGCGCCGACCAGAATGGCGACCCGTTCGCCATGGACGGCCGCCATCGCCTCCGGCAGCGTTTTCGCACCGACGCCGGGCGTCATAGCCAGTAATCGATAACCGTTCTGCTGCAATGCCTTCAGCTCTGCCGGCCAGTCAACGGCCCGGGCGAACGGTACCAGCAGCGCATGACCCATCGAGACACGCACCGCGCGACGGTAAAGCGGGTCCGCGCATCCGCTGCCGAACACAACAGCATCGACATCGAGCCCGGCCGCGTTGCGGAAAATTGAGCCCAGGTTCTCGTGGTCATTGACGCCCTCGAGCACCGCGACGGTCCGGGCGCCGGCCACCACGTCGGCGACAGTGCGGTCGGGTTCGCGACGGGCCGCGGCGAGTACGCCACGGTTGAGATGGAAACCGACAGCGCCTGCCATCACCTCGGCCGACACCCGGTAGTACGGCGCCGGGTTGCCGGCCAGGTCCGCCTCGAGTTCGGCGAGTCGGCGGCCGGTGCCAAGAAACGCCAGCGGCCTGAACGGCGAGGCGAGCATCCGCTGCACCACGAGCACACCCTCGGCGATCACCAGGCCTTTGCCGCTGGGCAGATCCGGACGCCGGTCGATGCTGTTCAAGTCGCGGAAGTTGTCCAGCCGCGCATCGTCGGGATCGTCGATATCGATGACGTTCGTGATCAGGGGCTTTCGTCGACCAACGCAAGAATCAAATCGGCTGCCACCCGCAACGTGTCTCGATCAGACATTCCGAGGGTTTCCAATCGCTGAGCCAGCCACTCCTGGCTCGCTCGGCGTTCGGCCTCGATCAACTCGGCGCCCGCTTCGGATACCGACACCAGAACCTGCCGGCCGTCGTCGGGATGGGCGACCCGATCCACGAAACCCAACTCGGCCAGCGAGGCGATCACCCGCGTCATGGAAGGCGGGCGAACCCGTTCCCGGATTGCCAGCGCGCCCGGCGTCATCGGCCCGAAGTTGGCCAGCGTCGCCAGTGCCGACAGCTGCGACAACGACACCGGGGATTGGGGACGGCGAAACCGCAGCTGCCGAGCGAGCCGCATCACTGCCAACGACAGGTCGCTCGCCAATCGGCTGTCGCCATCAATCACAGCGCGAAGGTTACGACAGAACGCTGCGGCATCAACATCGAATCACCGAGACGGACCCACACCAGCTATCCCCATTGCTCGACTCTCCCCCGCAAGCGGGAGGTGTCCCACCTCCGCCGCTCGCGGTCGGCATTGTCGGCAGGCTATCTTGATCACGATGTCTGACGAGATGGGCGCGACCATCGAACCGCCACCGCTACCGGCTGTATTGCTGGACCCCTGGCCGGTTATCGCGATCGGCGCGCTGGCCTGGCTGGTCAGTACGGTGATCGTCTTTCTCACGCCGGCTCTCGCCACGTGGCGGCCTCTGACAGCGGCCGGGCTGGCGGTGGGTGTGCTGGGCACATCCATCTTCCTTCTTCAGCGCTCGGCTGCCCGTCGAGGCGCGCGCGGTGCCCAGAGCGGACTCGTCGCAAAGTCCACCAACTAGGAGGTTTTCGAATAATGGCAGCACCGCTCTTGCAAGCCCAGATCGACATCGACGCGCCCGTCTCGAAAGTCTGGTCGCTGGTCAGCGATTTCCGCCGGATGCCGCAGTGGAGTCCGCAGTGCCGGTTGATGCGGCCGCTGGGTCCCGTCCGCCCCGGCACCCGGACGTTCAACCTCAACCGCCGCAACCTGATGGTCTGGCCGACGATATCCACCGTCGTCGAGTTTGTCCCGGAGCAGAAGCTGTCATTCCGGGTGAACATGAACAACACCGTGTGGAGCTACGAGCTGCAGCCGATCCCCGATGGCACCAGGGTGATCGAGAGCCGGCACGCCGAGAACGGCGTCAAGCCGGTGTCCACCATGGCCGTCAATGCGCTGATGGGCGGAACCGAAAGCTTTGAACGCGAACTCGTCGAGGGCATGAACGTCTCGCTGGCCAAGATCAAGGCCGCGGCCGAGAGCAGCTAGCTGGGCTCGGCCGGCGCCTCGGGTTCGGCCGGCGCCTGGGCGGGCTTCTCGCTGACGTCGAGTACACCGTCGTCGAAGGGGTCGTATAACGGCGAACCGCTGCCCGCGGGAGCGGGTGTGTCGGAATGCGCGCCACAGCCGTACTCGACGTCGACGACGTGCCCGTCGGCCGACAACTCATTGCCGCACACGCCGAACATCACGCCGAGCGAACCGGCCAGCGGCAGGAAGAACCCGCAATCCCGGCAGATCCGCTTGGTGGACTGCGCCATCTGCGCGCCAGGCCCGTAATCGCCGTCGTGCCAGCGCTCCGCGGCCCCGGCGCGACCCCAGGCGCTCATCACCTGACGACGCCCGAACCCGATCTCGGCAGCGGTCTCGTCGACCTGCGGATCACCGGAAGACATATAGCCGGGCACCAGCCGAGGGTCGTCCGACAACGGCGCGAGCAGGTCGCCAGGGCTCAGGTCACCGGGTTGGATGCGCTGATCCCACGGCAGCCACTCGGGCGCCAACAACGACCCCGGCCCGGGTATCAGCACCACCTCGCTGACCGTCGCATGGTCTGCGCCGGGGTAGCCGGCCACCACGACCGCCCACTGCCAGCCCTGGTAGCCGGGCAGGTGGGCAAGGAAACGGTGGGTGGCGCTGGTCGGGTCTTCGTAGTCGACGCCGAGGTAGTCACCCACGGTGTCATCGCCGCTGCCCTCGACGATGGCGGCGCGCGCCAAGTCGGCCGAACCGGTGAGAACCGTCGCCAATTCGGGCGACCACACCGTCGTGGTCGAAGCCGTCACATCGTCCGTTGTTTCCATGGGCCTCCGATTCTGCCGCACAGATGCGACACATGGCCACACCGGTCGCCTGCGGACTACCGCACCCGCTATGGGTGAGAATCGATGTATGGCGGGACGACGCGGCGATCAGCCGGCTGCAAGGCGCACTTCGCGCCGCCGCGTTGGACCCGCCGAGCATCCCGGCATGGCCAACTACCCGGCCGACCAGCCGGATTACCGCCGCTCACGGCGCGAGCCGGCGATGCCGAGCGCCAATCGGTATCTGCCCCCGCTGAATCGCGAGCACGGGGCCGAACCGCGCCGCGAACCACCGCGAGACGGTCCCACCGGCGAGCGGATCACCGTCACCCGCGCCGCCGCCCAGCGCAGTCGCGAAATGGGTTCGCGGATGTACGACCTGGTGCAGCGGGCCGCCACCGCCGACGGCGCCGACAAGTCCGGGCTGACGGCTTTGACGTGGCCGGTGGTGGCCAACTTCGCCACCGACGCGGCCATGGCGGTCGCGCTGGCCAACACGCTGTTCTTCGCGGCGGCCACCGGGGAGAGCAAGGGCCGGGTGGCGCTGTACCTGCTGATCACGATCGCGCCGTTCGCGGTTATCGCACCGCTGATCGGACCGGCACTCGACCGGCTGCAGCACGGCCGCCGGGTCGCTCTGGCCGCCTCGTTCGCGCTGCGCACCGCGCTGGCGGTGGTGCTGATCGACAGTTACGACGCGGCCACCGGCGGCTTCCCGTCCTGGGTGCTCTACCCCTGCGCGCTGGCCATGATGGTGCTGTCGAAGTCGTTCAGCGTGCTGCGCAGCGCGGTCACCCCGCGGGTGATGCCGCCGACCATCGACCTGGTCCGGGTGAACGCCCGGCTGACCATGTTCGGCCTGCTCGGCGGCACCATCGCCGGTGGTGGCATCGCCGGTGGCGTCGAATACGCCGGCGACCGAATGCTCCAGTTACCCGGCGCGCTATTCATCGTGGTCGCGGTGACCGTGGCCGGGGCGGTCTTGTCCATGCGTATTCCGCGCTGGGTCGAGGTGACGGCGGGCGAAGTTCCCACCACGTTGAGCTATCACCAGGGCAAACAGCGCCGCAGCTTGTCGGATGAGGTCCGCAGGGCCAGCGGAGCACTTCGACAACCGTTGGGCCGCAACATCATCACCGCTCTGTGGGGCAACTGCACGATCAAGGTGATGGTCGGGTTCCTGTTCCTCTATCCGGCCTTCGTCGCCAAGGCGCAGTATTCCGGCGGATGGAAACAGTTGGCGATGCTCGGCATGATCGGCGGGGCGGCCGCAGTCGGCAACTTCGCCGGCAACTTCACCAGCGCCCGCTTGCGGCTGGGCCGGCCCGCGGTGCTGGTGCTGCGGTGCGCGCTGGCCGTGACCGGTGTCGCGCTGGCCGCGGCAGTGGCCGGTACGCAGCTGATGGTTGCGATCGCGACCCTGATCACCTCCGGGTCCAGCGCGATCGCGAAGGCCGCGCTGGATGCGTCGCTGCAGGACGACCTACCCGAGAAATCGCGCGCCTCGGCGTTCGGACGTTCGGAGTCGACGCTGCAACTGGCCTGGGTGCTCGGCGGCGCGATGGGCGTGCTGCTCTACACCGACCTGTGGGTCGGCTTCAGCGTCGTCGCGTCGGTGCTGATCTTCGGCCTGGCGCAGACCATCGTCAGTTTCCACGGCGACTCGCTGATTCCCGGCCTGGGCGGCAACCGGCCGGTGATGGTCGAGCAGGAGGGCGCGCAGCGCCAACACCGCAACACGGCGGTTCCGCGACCGTGACGTCAGCCCGAAAACTTGCACTGCTCGCGATCGTGGCGGTGCTGGCAGTGGGCGCCGGGATCGGGGCGTGGGCGCTGGCGCGCGAGCAGGGGCCGCTGCGTCCGGAGATCAGTGCGTATTCGGACGGCCACGCTACCCGGGTAGGCCCCTACCGCTACTGCAATGTCGTCGACCTCACCGACTGTCAAAACCAGCAGAGTGAGGGCGAGCTGCAGGTGAGTTCGCGCTCCCCCGTTCAGCTTTCGGTGCCTACCTCGATCAGCGAGGCGCCCTGGTGGTTGCTGACGGTGTACGAGGACTCCGCCATTCCCACCACGACGTTCTACCGGCCGGGCAGTCGGATGGCGGTCACCATTCCCACCGTCGACCCGCACCTCGGCCGGCTGACCGGAATCGCTGTGCAGTTGATGACGGTGTTCGTCGACCCGAACGGCGAGGTGCAGGGTGTCCCGCATGCCGAGTGGTCGGTGCGAACGGTGTGGAGCTGAGGCCGGGACCCCGCGCTGCTCTTCGGTCGCCTTCCTGGGGTGCTCGGGCTCCGGATCAGACCGCGCCGTGACCTGGCGGCACCTTTTCGCCGTCGCGCGTCGGCCCCGGCGGCGTACCGTCGCCGAAAGGCTTGCCGCCCAAGGACTCTCTGCCATGCGGGGTCAGCCAGTTGGCCAACTCCGGCCCCTTGGGCACGATCCCGGTCGGGTTGATGTCGGTGTGCACGATGTAGTAGTGCTGCTTGATCTGGACGAAGTCGGTGGTGTCGCCAAATCCCGTCGTCTGGAACAGGTCTCGCGCATAGGCCCACAACACTGGCATCTCGGAGAGCTTGCTTCGGTTGCACTTGAAGTGGCCGTGATACACCGGGTCGAAACGAGCCAACGTGGTGAACAGCCGGACGTCGGCCTCGGTGATCGTCTCACCGACCAGGTAGCGCTGCGTCTCGAGTCGGCCACTGACCCAGTCCAGCGCGGTGAACAACCGGTCGTAGGCGGCCTCGTACGCCTGCTGCGAGCCGGCGAAGCCGCAGCGGTACACGCCGTTGTTGATCTCGGTGTAGACCCGCTTGTTGACCTCGTCGATCTCGGCACGCAGGGCTTCGGGATAGAGCTGCGGAGCGCCGGCGCGGTGATAGGCCGTCCACTCGGTGGACAGGTCCAGCGTCATCTGGGGAAAGTCGTTGGTGACGACGGCCCCGCTGCGCACGTCGACGATCGCTGGGACCGTGATGCCCTTCGGGTAGCCGGGAAAGCGGGCGAAGTATGCGTCCTGCAGACGGGGAATCTTCAGCACCGGGTCGACGCCGTCGGGGTCGAGGTCGAATGTCCAGCTCCGCTCGTCGTGCGTCGGGCCGCAAAAACCAATGGAGAGAACGTCTTCCAAACCGAGCAGCCGCCGGACGATGATCGCGCGATTGGCCCACGGACAGGCCCGGGCGACGATCAGCCGATAGCGCCCCGGCTCCACCGGGTAGCCGTCGCGGCCGTCGGCGGTGATCCGCGTTTCGATGTACTCGGTGTCACGGGTGAACTCGCCGGCCTCGGCGATGTAAGAAGCGATCTCGACCTCCGTCAGGTTCGCGCCACGGTCAGGAATCGGCGGGCGAGGTTGGATTCGGTCGACGCACCGGCTTCCCAGTGCGCGATCCACGGCCCAGTGCCTTCGGACTGGTCGATTATCCCCTCCTCAGCCCAGATGTAGCGGCCCTTGAGCACATTGGCGGCCAGTTGCGCGTCGACGTCGTCGGTATTCGTCCACAACGCGTCGAACAGCGCCTCCACCCGAAGGGTGGCCTGCTGACAGAACGCCTCGGCCAACTCGTGAGACTGCTCGCCGCGGGCCCGATCGGCGACCCGCTGGGACTCCGCTCGCACACACGTCGCTGCCATCGCGAACAGTTCGGCGGCGATGTCGACCACCCGCCCGAGGAAGCCCTGCTTCTGCTCCATCGCGGCTTGCCAGCGCGCCATCCCGTAGAAGGTGTTGCGGGCCAGCTTGCGCGCCGAGCGCTCGACGAAGCGCAGATGGGTGGCCAAAGCACCGAACTCGCGATAGGCGGTCGGTCGCTGACCTTCGCCGAACACCAACTGCGGCAACCACTTCGCATAGAATCCGCTCGCACCGACGGCGGCCTTGGCCTTCTGACGGAGGTCGGCCTTGGCGTTCGCGAGGTCACCCGCCGCACTCAGGTGCGCGTCGACGGCCTCGCGGGCGATCAGCAGCCGCATGATCTCGCTGGAGCCCTCGAAGATGCGGTTGATCCTCAAGTCGCGGACCACCTGCTCCACCGGCACCGCCCGTTCACCGCGCGCGGCCAGCGACTCGGCGGTCTCGTAGCCGCGTCCGCCGCGGATCTGCAGCAATTCGTCGCCGATCTTGCAGGACATCTCACTCGACCACAGCTTGGCCAGCGCGGCCTCGATCCGGATGTCGTTGCGGCCTTCGTCGGCCATCTGGCCGGACAACTCCAGGACCGATTCGAGCGCGTAGCTCGTCGCGGCAATGAACGAGATTTTCTCCGCCACGGCCCCGTGTTCGCCGACGGGCTTGCCCCACTGCACGCGCTCGCCGGCCCACTCCCGGGCGATCTTCAATGACCACTTAGCCGACCCCGCGCAGATCGCGGGAATCGAGAGCCGGCCGGCGTTCAGCGTCGTCAACGCGATCTTCAGGCCGTCGCCCTCCCTGCCGATCAGGTTCTCGGCGGGCACACGGACCCGGTGCAGCCTGGTCAGTCCGTTCTCGATCCCACGCAGTCCCATGAACGAGTTGCGCCGCTCGACCGTGATGCCGGGTGAGTCGGCTTCGACGACGAATGCGCTGATACCGCCGCGGCGCCCATCGCCTTTGGGCACGGCGGCCATCACCACCAGTAGTTCGGCGACGACGCCGTTGGTCGTCCAGAGCTTCACGCCGTCGAGTTCGTAGGCCGCTCCCCCGTCGACCGGAGTCGCCGTCGACGCCAGCCGCGCCGGGTCGGAGCCGACATCGGGCTCGGTGAGCAGGAAGGCCGAGATCGCCCCGGCGGCGCAGCGCGGCAAGAAATTCCGCTTCTGCTCCTCGGTGCCGGCAAGCTTGAGCGGCTCGGGGACCCCGATCGACTGATGGGCCGACAGCAGCGCCCCGAGGCTGGCGTGCACGCTCGACACCAGCATCAGCGCCCGGTTGTAGGCAACCTGCGACAGGTTCAGGCCGCCGTATTCCGACGGGATCTTCATCCCGAAACAGCCCAGCTCGGCAAGGCCTCGCACGTACCCGTCGGGGATCTTGGCGTCGCGCTCGATCACGCTGCCGTCGACGGTGCCCAGGAATTCCCGTAGCCGACCCAGGAATTCCTCGGTCCGGGCCGCCGCATCGTCGGCCGGTCGGGGAAACGGGTGGATGAGATCCAGCGGAAAGCGGCCGAGAAACAGCTCCTTGGCCAGGGACGGCTTGTCCCAGCCGCTTTCCCGGGATTCCTCCGCTACGGCTCTCGCTTGTTCTTCGCTGACCTGCGCCTGCTGTGCCATCGGACTTCCCTCACTCGACATCGACTCCATGCGGAGCTTCGAGCGCAGTGTTCCCCGTCACACGGCGCGGTACACGCGCCCGAGGCTCAGGCGTCCAATTCGCGGGCCACAGCCTTGACGACGTCGGAGACCTTGCGGGCAATTTTGCGGTCCGGGTAGCGACCCTTGCGCAACTCCGGTTGCACGGTGCCCTCGAGCAGCGTGATCATGTCCTCGACCATGCCGTGCAACTCGTCGGGGCTGTGTTTGTGCTCGGCCGGGCCTTCGCGGCGCGGACGGCTGCTGAGCGTGGGCGGCGGGTCGATCAGCTTCAGGCTCAGCGCCTGCGGGCCGCGGCGTCCGGACGCGAGGCCGAATTCCACCTTCTGGCCCGCTTTGAGCCCTTCGACGCCGGCCGGCAGCGCCGAGGAACGGACGTAGACGTCCTCGCCGTCCTCCTGAGACAGGAAGCCGAAACCCTTCTCAGTGTCGTACCACTTCACCTTGCCAGTCGGCACCGGACTCACCTGCTTATCTGACGGATAACTAATAGGCCAACACAACGAAGCGCCCCGCCTGCGCAGGACGCGATGCCGACCGATCCTACTCGGATCGCGGGCGGCTGAGCACTGGAGTTTTCTCGACCAAGCTCGGCGGCCGGTGGCCAGTTGGCCGAATGTTCGTCGAGAAGCCCGGCGCCGGTACCCCCGGGAGCCGAAATTCGGACCAGAAGGTCGGTCCCTTGACCTGCGTTTAATCAAGACGCTGCTATGAAATCAATCACATCACGATTAAGTCACGGCACGGCAACGAGCTGATTGCGACGCTCTTGACCTGGGCAAACGGAACGCTTTCTTGACATTTTTTCGGCTCGCGACACACGAAACGCTGTTTTCCCCAGAAAATGACTCTGCTGCAGACACCCGCTAGCGTCGTGCGCGGGCTCGCCGACTATCCGTACGCGGTGAGCCTCCTCGCCTACAGCGCCGAGCTCCATCCAGTAGGCGAGGAACGTCAACCCGTGGATGGAGGCGGGGGACCCAACGGTCCGCCGAGATCGAACCTGGAGCCGCTCGCGGCTCCTTGGGGTGAAGCCGACGCGTTTCTTTCGGGAAAATCGACGGCCGGGCGACCTCTTCCGCCCGAACCCGACAGCTGACCTCGTAGGCGCATACGAGAGGACACCACCAAGGCTATGAGCGGCCGTCACCGAAAACCCACCACATCCACCGTCAGCGTCGCGAAACTCGCCTTCACCGGCGCAGTCATCAGCGGCGGCGGCATCGCCCTCGCCGGCCACGCGGCCGCCGCCCCCGACAGCGAGTGGGACCGCGTTGCGGCCTGCGAGTCGGGCGGCAACTGGGCCATCAACACCGGCAACGGCTATCACGGCGGGTTGCAGTTCTCGCAAGGCACCTGGGCGTCGCACGGCGGTCGGGAGTACGCCCCGACGGCCAACCAGGCCACCCGCGAGCAGCAGATCGCGGTCGCCGAGCGGGTGCTGGCCAGCCAGGGCAAGCACGCCTGGCCGGTCTGCGGACGGGGCCTGTCGGCCGCCACTCCGCGCAACGTACTTGCGGACGCACCCGCGCCAGACGCCCCGCCGCCGGTGTTCGACGCTCCGATGCCCCCGCCGCCGGCCGACCCGCCGCCACCGCCGCCCGCACCGGAGCCGCCCGCACCGGAGCCGCCACCTGCGGAGCCGGCTGCCGTCGATCCACCGCCACCGCCGCCTGCACCGGAGCCGCCCGCGCCTGAGCCGCCCGCGCCGGCGCAAGAGGTCGCCGTCGACGCTCCCGCGCCCGACGCGCCGCCACCGCCACCCCCGGCGCCGGAGGACCCCGCGCCTGAGCCAGCTCCGCCACCGCAGGACGTGCACCAGGCCAACACGGTGGGTTCATGGACCATGGTCCCGCAGGACCCGACGCCGGCTGTGCCGCACGACACCAGCTACGTCACGGACCTACTGAAGGCGATTGATTCGCAGAGCACGACCAGCAACCCCGCGCTGCAGTCGCTCGCCTGACGAGACGTCGCAGACCGTCTAGCGGTTGATGTCGGTCGTCGGATGCAGATAAGGCAGTTCGTCCACAGGCAGTGGGAAGACCAAGTCGCCGAAGGGCGACAGTGCGCCGGTCCGGTCGGTTGCCAGCTCGCTCACGGCGTGGTCGTCGGGGTTGGTCGTCGGCCAACCATTATCGACGTAACGCGTCTTCTTCGCCTTGTTGTCAGCCACGTCGTCCATTCTGACAGGTCGGGTGCGGCAACGCCCGCATCACCCTCCGTCGGCGGCAACGAGTCACTCGATCCGCTGCTTTACGCTGGTCAGCAATGACCCAACACACGCCGGGCATCCCGCTGGGGTCTTGGCTGGCCGAGTTGCCCGACGACCGGTTGATCCGTCTGCTGGAGTTGCGACCCGACCTCGCCCAACCGCCGCCGGGCAGCATCGCCGCGCTGGCCGCCCGCGCCCAGGCCCGGCAGTCACTAAAGGCTGCCACCGACGAGCTGGATTTCCTGCGGCTGGCGGTCATCGACGCGCTGCTGGTGCTGCAGGCGGACACCGCGCCGGCGCCGGTCGCCAAGCTGCTCACGCTGATCGGTGATCGAGCCCCCGAAACCGATGTTCTCGCCGCACTCGAGGACCTGAAAGCACGTGCGCTGGTCTGGGGTGACGTCGACGTACGGGTCGCCGCCGACGCCGACGGCGGCCTGCCTTGGTATGTCGGTCAAGTGACGCTGGAAGACGCCGGCCAGAGCGCGCAGCAGATTACCGAACTGATCGGCGGTCTCGACGATCCACAGCGTGAGCTGCTGGACCGGCTGCTGGAGGGCTCGCCGTTGGGGCGAACCCGCGACGCGGCGCCCGGGGCTCCCGCGGATCGCCCTGTGCCACAACTGATTGCGATCGGCCTGCTGCGCCGAGTCGACGCCGACACGGTGATCCTGCCCCGTCACGTCGGTCAGGTGATGCGCGGCGAGGAACCCGGGCCGGTGCGGCTCGCGGCCCCCGATCCGGTGGTGTCCACCACGACACCGGCGGACGCCGACGCCGCCGCGGCCGGCGCGATTATCGACCTGCTGCGCGAGCTCGACGTGGTCATCCAATCACTGAGCGCCGCACCGATTTCCGAGCTTCGCAGTGGCGGGCTCGGCGTGCGCGAGGTGCGCCGGCTGGCGAAGGTCACCGGCGTCGACGAAGCCCGGCTGGGTTTGATCTTGGAGTTGGCCGCCGCGGCCGGCCTCATCGCCAGCGGCCTGCCGGATCCGCAGCCGAGCGTCGGCGATCCGCCGTACTGGGCACCGACGGTGGCCGCCGACCGTTTCACCGAGGCCACCGTTGCCGAACGCTGGCATCTGCTGGCCACCACCTGGCTCGACCTGGCGGCTCGACCGGCATTGATCGGTAGCCGCGGACCGGACGCGAAACCATATGCCGCACTGTCTGATTCGCTGTATTCAACGGCCGCTCCGCTGGATCGCCGGCTCTTACTGGGCATGCTCGCCGAATTGCCGCCTGGCGCCGGAGTGGACGAGGACACCGCGTCGGCGGCGTTGATCTGGCGGCGGCCGCGGTGGTCCAAGCGACTGCAACCCGTGCCGGTGGCGGGCCTGCTGAACGAGGCGCAGCAACTCGGCCTGGTGGGGCGCGGCGCGCTCAGCACACCGGGCCGCCTGCTCAGCGACGGCGCAGACGGGGCCGTCACCATTGCGGCCATGGCTCGTGCGCTGCCCAAGCCGATCCACCACTTCCTGGTGCAGGCCGACTTGACCGTGGTGGTACCCGGCCCGCTGGAACGTGATCTGGCCGAGCAACTCTCGACGGTGGCCGACGTCGAATCCGCGGGAACCGCGATGGTGTACCGGGTCAGCGAACGGTCGATCCGGCATGCGCTCGACATCGGCAAGACCGCCGACGAATTGCACTCACTGTTCCACACGCATTCTAAAACGCCTGTGCCACAAGGTTTGACGTACATGATCGACGACGTCGCGCGACGGCACGGCCAGCTGCGGGTCGGTATGGCCAGCTCGTTTGTGCGGTGCGAGGACCCGACGTTGCTCGCCCAGGCCGCGGCAGCCACCGAACGCCTCGGACTGCGGGTGCTGGCGCCGACCGTAGCGATCTCGCAGGCACCCATCAGCGAAGTGCTCACGGCGCTGCAGGACGCCGGCTTCGCCCCGGCCGCCGAGGACGCGACGGGCACCATCGTCGACATCAGGGTCCGTGGGGCACGGGTTGCCACGCCGCAGCGCTACCGTTCACACCGGCCGATGCCGCAACTCAGTGGCGAAACGCTCAGCGCGGTGGTCTCGGTGCTGCGGAAGGTGACCACCGCCCCGTTCGACAGCGGGCGGATCGATCCCGCGGTGGCCATGTCGCTGTTGCACAAGGCGGCGCGCGAGAAGGACACGGTGCTGATCAAGTACGTCGACGCCGCTGGGGTGGCCACGCAACGAGTGGTATCGCCGATCGCGGTGAGCGGCGGCCAACTGTTCGCGTTCGATTCGGCGTCCAGCCGCGCCCGTGACTTCGCTATACACCGCATCACGTCGGTAATGACCGCCGACGGCGAAGACTAGTTGTCCGCTTGTTGTCCCCGCGACCCGGATAATGGGGTGTTATGACTGACGGACCTCTGATTGTGCAGTCCGACAAGACAGTGCTGATGGAAGTCGACCACGAGCTCGCCGCTGCGGCGCGCGCGGCCATCGCGCCTTTCGCCGAGCTGGAGCGGGCGCCCGAACACGTACACACCTATCGGATCACCCCGCTGGCGCTGTGGAATGCCCGCGCTGCGGGCCACGACGCCGAGCAGGTCGTCGACGCCCTGGTCAGCTTTTCCCGGTACGCGGTCCCACAGCCGTTGCTGGTCGACATCGTCGACACGATGGCCCGCTACGGCCGGCTGCAGCTGGTGAAAAGTCCGGTACACGGATTGACCCTGGTCAGCCTCGACCGCGCTGTGCTCGAGGAAATCCTGCGTCACAAAAAGATCGCGCCGATGCTGGGCGCCCGCATCGACGCCGACACCGTGGTCGTGCATCCCAGCGAACGTGGCCGGGTCAAACAAATGCTGCTCAAGATCGGCTGGCCCGCCGAAGACCTGGCCGGCTACGTCGACGGAGAGGCGCATCCGATCAGCCTGGTGCAGGACGGCTGGCAATTGCGCGATTACCAGGAGATGGCGGCCGACTCGTTCTGGTTGGGCGGCTCCGGTGTGGTGGTGTTGCCCTGCGGGGCGGGCAAGACGATGGTCGGCGCGGCGGCGATGGCCAAGGCCAGTGCGACGACGCTGATCCTGGTCACCAACACCGTCGCCGGCCGGCAGTGGAAGCGGGAGCTGATCGCGCGAACGTCGTTGACCGAAGAGGAGATCGGCGAATATTCGGGCGAGCGCAAGGAGATTCGGCCGGTCACCATCGCCACGTACCAGGTGATCACCCGTCGCACCAAGGGCGAGTACCGCCACCTCGAGTTGTTCGACAGCCGGGATTGGGGATTGATCGTCTACGACGAGGTGCACCTGCTGCCCGCGCCGGTGTTTCGGATGACCGCCGATCTGCAGTCTCGGCGACGGCTCGGGCTCACCGCAACGCTGATCCGCGAGGACGGCCGCGAGGGTGACGTGTTCTCGCTGATCGGCCCGAAGCGCTACGACGCGCCGTGGAAGGACATCGAGGCGCAGGGCTGGATCGCCCCGGCGGAGTGCATCGAGGTCCGCGTCACGATGACCGACAACGAGCGGATGATCTATGCGACCGCCGAGCCCGAGGAGCGCTACAAGCTCTGCTCGACGGCGCATTCCAAAGTCGCAGTGGTGAAGTCGATTCTGGCTCGCCATCCCGACGAACCGACCCTGGTGATCGGCGCCTACCTGGATCAGCTCGACGAGCTCGGTCAGATGCTGGATGCTCCGGTGATCCAGGGTTCGACCAAGACGGCCGAGCGCGAGGAGCTGTACGACGGGTTCCGCCGCGGCGAGATCCGCACGCTGGTGGTGTCCAAGGTGGCCAACTTCTCTATCGATCTGCCGGAAGCCTCCGTGGCGGTGCAGGTTTCGGGCACTTTCGGATCGCGGCAGGAAGAGGCACAACGGCTGGGCCGGCTGCTACGGCCCAAAGCCGACGGCGGCGGCGCGGTGTTCTATTCAGTGGTCGCCCGTGACAGCCTCGACGCCGATTACGCCGCGCACCGGCAACGCTTTCTGGCCGAGCAGGGCTACGGCTACGTCATCCGCGACGCCGACGACTTACTCGGCCCCGCCATCTGAGCCGATCGCCTGCGCGGGAGCTTGAGCTGGGCATTCCACAAATCTTGACGAGCAAAGCGACTAGGAGGAGATCACGATGACGGTCACAGTGACGCTGGAACTGCGCTTCAAGCCCGACCAAATCGCCGCGGGGCGCGAACTGATGGGCCGGACCCTGGAAGTCACCCGGGCTTTCGACGGGAACGTCCGTACCGACGTGCTCGTCGACGAGGACGACGAAGCCCACTGGCTCATTTACGAAATCTGGGAGAACGTCGAGGCCGACGAGGCCTACCGCGCGTTTCGCGCCGGGGAGGGCAAGGTGACGCAGCTGCCGCCCTTACTGGCCGCTCCGCCGGTGAAGATCCGGTACCACACCAGCGACGTCTAGGCCAGCGCCGGAATCACTTCTCGCTCAAAAAGTTCCACGCCAGAGCGGTCATATGCGGCCTCGGGGAAATAGCAGATCACGTACTCGCAGCCGAGGTCGCGCAGCTTCTGCAGCCGTTCGATGACCTGCTCTGGCGTGCCGGTGGCGGAATCGGGTCCGCTGGTGCCGCCGATCATCGCGTCGGCCGCTGAGTCGCCGACGTAGCCGACCAGGCGGTCGCGTACCCGCTGCAGGCGGTCTTTGAAGCCTTTCTCGTCTGCGTCGACGATGGCGTTGACGTTGACCGACCGGACAATCGCGTCGAAGTCGGTGCCCAGATCGCGGCAATGGCCGGCGAGCACCTCGGACTTGTGCGCGAAGCCGGCCGGCTCGCCGGTGAAGTTGGTGTACTGCGCGTACTTCGCGGCGATACGCAGGGTCTTCTGCTCGCCTCCGCCAGCGATCCACAGCGGAATCCCGTTGTCCTGCAACGGCTTGGGCGCGACGATCGCGCCGTCGACCTGGTAGTGCCTGCCTTCGAAGCTGACTTTTCCGTCTCGCCACGCGTCACGCATGATCTGGACACCTTCGTCGAGGCGTCCCAGTCGCACACCCGCGGACGGGAAGCCGTATCCGTAGGCCCGCCACTCGTGCTCGTACCAGCCGCCGCCGATGCCCATCTGCACGCGACCGCCGGAGATGATGTCCGCTGTCGCTGCGACTTTGGCGAGATAGGCAGGATTTCGATAGCTCATCGCGGTGCACATCTGGCCGAGCTTGACCCGGGACGTGGTCGCCGCGTACGCCGAAATCAGCGACCATGCCTCGTGGGTGGCTTCGTCGGTCGGCATCGGCACGGTGTGGAAGTGGTCGTACACCCACACCGAGTCCCAGGCGCTGTTGTCGGCGTAGGCGGCCAGTTCACGCATCACCGCCCAGTGCTCATTTACGCCGATGCCGACCAAATCCAGCCGCCAGCCCTGCGGGATGAAGAATCCGAAACGCATGGCCCTGACTCTAACGCGCCCCGTAGGCTGGCCGGATGGACCTCACCGGTATCGGGATCTGGAGCAGCCAACTCCGCTACGGCAATGCTGCCGAATCCGCCGACGCAGCAGCAGAATTGGATGAGTTGGGCTTCCGGGCCCTCTGGATTCCCGACGTCGGTGGGCAGGTCTTCGACGCGGTGGGCAACCTGCTGGCCGCGACCAAGCAGACCACGATCGCTACCGGGATTCTGAACCTGTGGATGCATACGCCGGGTGACGTCGCGGAGAACTTCGCCGCACTGACCGCTGAACACGGCGACCGCTTCCTGCTGGGAATCGGTGTCAGCCACGCGCCGCTGATCGATGCGGGCGAGCCGGGGCGGTATCGCAAACCGCTGGCGGCCACGGCGTCATTCCTGGACGGATTGGACGCGACGCCACAACCGGTTCCCGTGCAGCGGCGGGTGCTGGCCGCCCTCGGCCCGAAGATGCTGTCGCTGTCCGCGCGCCGCAGCGCCGGCGCACACCCGTACCTGGTCACCCCCGACCACACCGCATCGGCGCGCGCGACTCTGGGTGACGGGCCGTTACTGCTGCCCGAGCAGACGGTGATCCTCACCGACAGCGCGGACGAAGCCCGCGCCCTCGGAACCGACTGGCTCCGCGCGTATTCGGCGCTGCCGAACTACGCCAACAACCTGCTGCGCTCGGGCTTCTCCGAAGAGGATTTGAGCCAGGTGAGCGATCGTCTCTTCAACGCGATCATCGCGTGGGGCGACGAGGACGCCATCCTGCGCAGGGTCTCCGAGCATCGTTCGGCCGGTGCCGACCACGTCTGCCTCCAGGTGCTGCTGAGTGACCCGAAAGCCTATCCCCGCGAGCAGTGGCGGCGGATCGCCGCGGCCCTCGCGTAACGCGCCTCTGGAAAAGCCGGCACCCGATGTGCCCACCTCATAGCGACAAACGCCGCGATGTCGTAGCTATATGCGATGTTTCGCCGATGAATCGACGTCACCTTCGAGGCACCGAACTGCGCTACGTACTCACCATGCACTTGGCCGTGCACGGTCCGACGACCGTTGCCGAGCTGATCAACACCCTTGACCAGCACGGCTTCCGGGTACGAGGGCGGCCGTCGAAAGCTGTCTCCGACGCATTGCGATGGGAAATCGACCACGGTCGCGTGCACCGACTGGGCCGCGGCCGCTACGGTCCCGCCTACATTCCGCGTTCGACCGAATACCGGATTCACCAACGCGTGCTCGCCCTCCGGGCGGCCGTTGTCGCTGAGAGGCGGGCACATTGAGCACCACCTTTCCCGCCGGTACTCAAGTGGCGGATGGGAACGGGAATACCGTCAGGCGATGACCTCTTCGCGGAACTGCCCGCGGGCAAAGCGCTCGATCTCGGCTGCGGCACCGGCGACTCGTCGATTTATCTGGCGCAACACGGCTGGACAGTGACCGGTGTCGATTATGTGCCGACCGCGACGCGTACGTTCGGGAGGTCAGCGCGGTGGCCGCGCAGGACGCGCGTCGGCTACTCGACGAAGCGCAAACGCCCGCGCGGTTCTCCCTGTATCGACGCTAGGTCAACGAAGCCGGCGGCAGGAAGCGGTCGCCGTAGCGGGCGGCCAACTCCTTGGCCCGCGCCACGAAGGCTTGCTTGCCCACACCGTGCGCACCCTGATAACCGACGATGAACTGCGCGCTACCACCGGTGTAGGGCGGGAAGCCGATGCCCATGATCGAGCCGATGTTGGCGTCGGCGGTCGACGTGAGAACACCCTCGTCCAAACACTTCTGGGTTTCCAGCGCCTCGGCGAACAGCATCCGGTCGATCATGTCCTGCAGCGGCAGCTCAGTCGAACCGGACTTGAACGTCTCGCGCAGGCCGGGCCACAGCTGGGTGCGCTTGCCGTCGACGTAGTTGTAGAAGCCGGCACCCTTCAATCGCGACGGACGCTCGAGTGAGATCATCTTCTCCACGACGGCCTCGGCCGGATGCGGCTCGTACCTGCCGCCATCATCCTCGACGCCCTTGCGACTGGCGGCCGCGATCTTGTGCATCAGCTCCAGGTTGAGCTCGTCGGACAGCTGCAGCGGCGGGGCCGGGTAGCCGGCTTGGGAACCGGCGTGCTCGATGCTGGCCGGCTCCACACCTTCGCCCAGCATCGCCAGCGCCTCGTTGACGAAGGTGCCGATGACGCGGCTGGTGAAGAAGCCGCGGCTGTCGTTGACCACGATCGGGGTCTTGCCGATGGCCAGAGTGTAGTCGAACACTCGGGCCAGCGCCTCGTCAGAAGTCTTCTCGCCCTTGATGATTTCGACCAGCGGCATCTTGTCGACCGGCGAGAAGAAGTGGATCCCGATGAAGTCCTCTTGACGCTTCACGCCGGTCGCCAGACCGGTGATCGGCAGCGTCGAGGTGTTCGAGCCGAGCAGGGCGTTGGGCTCGACGATGTCCTCGATCTCCTGGAACACTTTGTGCTTGAGTTCCTGGTTCTCGAAGACGGCCTCGACTACGAAGTCGACACCCTTGAACGCCTCCGGGTCTGCGGCCGGCGTGATCCGGTCCAGCAGCGCCTTGGACTTCTCCGGCGTGGTCTTGCCGCGCTGAAGCGCTTTGGCCTCAAGCTTTTCCGAGTACGCCTTGCCCTTCTGCGCGGCCTCGATGCTGACGTCTTTGAGCACCACCTCATACCCGGCTTTGGCCGAGACGTAGGCGATTCCGGCCCCCATCATGCCCGCACCCAGCACGCCGATCTTGTGGATCTTGACCGGCTCGATGCCGTCGGGACGCGAACCGCCACCGTTGATGTGCTGCAGGTCGAAGAAGAACGCCTGAATCATGTTCTTGGCGACCTGGCCGGTGACCAGCTGGGTGAAGTAGCGGCTCTCGATACGGCTGGCGGTGTCGAAGTCTACCTGCGCGCCCTCGACGGCCGCGTCCAGAATGGCCCGCGGCGCCGGCATCGGCGCACCCTTGAGCTGCTTGCGCAGCAGCGCCGGGAACGACGGCAGAATGCCGGCCAGCGCCGGGCTGGCCGGGGTGCCGCCGGGCATCTTGTAGCCCTTCTTGTCCCACGGCTGCTCATGCGAGTCGGGGTTGGCCTTGATCCATGCTTTGGCTGCGGGCACCAATTCGTCCACCGAGCCGACGATCTCGTCGACCAGGCCCATCTCCTTGGCCTTGTCGACCTTGAACCGGGTGCCCTGGGAAAGGATGTTCATGAAGGCGTTCTGGATACCGAACATCCGCACCGTTCGGGTGACGCCGCCACCGCCGGGCAGCAGGCCCAGCGTCACCTCGGGCAAACCGACGACCAGGCCCTTGACGTCCGCGGCGATGCGGTGGTGACACGCTAGCGCGATCTCCAGGCCGCCGCCGAGAGCGGCGCCGTTGATCGCGGCCACCACCGGCTTGCCGAGGGTCTCCAGCGCGCGCAAGTCCCGCTTGACGCCCTCGACCATGTCGAACGCCTCGCCGGCGTTCTCCGGGCCGAGCTTGATCATGCCCTTGAGATCGCCGCCGGCGAAGAAGGTCTTCTTCGCGCTGGCGATCACCACACCGGCGACCGAATCCTTTTCGGCGACAAGTTTTTCCACCGCGTTGTGCATCGACTCCGCGTAGTGTTCGTTCATCACATTGGCCGACCCGGTCGGGTCGTCGAGGGTCAACGTGACGATGCCGTCGGCATCCTTGTCCCACGCAATGGTGTTCTCAGTCTTAATAGCGTTCTCTGCCATGGTCTTAAACCCTCTCGATGATGGTGGCAACACCCATGCCGCCGCCGATGCACAGCGTGACCAGGGCGCGACGGGCGTTGCGGCGCTCGAGCTCGTCGACCATGGTTCCGGTGATCATTGCGCCGGTGGCACCCAGCGGGTGCCCCATCGCGATGGCGCCGCCGTTGACGTTGAGCTTCTCGTCCGGGATGTGCAAGTCCTTCTGGAACTTCAGCACGACCGAGGCGAAGGCCTCGTTGAGCTCGAACAGGTCGATGTCATCGACCGTCAGGCCGGCACGGTCCAGCACCTTGCGGGTGGCCGGGGTCGGGCCGGTGAGCATGATGACCGGGTCCGCGCCGCTGGTGGCGGTGGCGACGATGCGTGCCCGCGGGGTCAGGTTCTGCGACTTACCCGCAGACTCGGAGCCGACCAGCACCAATGCGGCGCCGTCGACGATGCCGGAGCTGTTACCGCCGGTGTGGACGTGGTTGATCTTCTCGACAGCGTGATACTTCTGCAGCGCCACGTCGTCGAAGCCGCCCATCTCGCCGATGCCGTCGAACGCGGTCTTGAGCTGGCCCAGGCCTTCGAGCGTGGAGTCGGGTCGCATGTGCTCGTCGTGGTCGAGAATGGTCAAGCCGTTCTGGTCGCGAACCGGCACAACCGATTTCGCGAAGTAGCCACCCGACCATGCCGCCGCCGCCTTCTCCTGCGAGCGCAACGCGTAGCGGTCGACGTCCTCGCGGGAGAAGCCCTCGATGGTGGCGATCAGGTCGGCGCCGATGCCCTGCGGCACGAAGCCGATCGAGTAGTTGGTCTCCGGGTCGAGCGCCCAGGCGCCGCCGTCGGAACCCATCGGTACCCGGCTCATCGATTCGACGCCACCGGCCAGCACCAGGTCGTCCCAGCCGGAGCGTACCTTCTGCGCGGCGGTGTTGACCGCCTCCAGTCCCGAGGCGCAGAACCGGTTGAGCTGCACGCCACCGGTGGTCTCGGGCAGTCCGGCGGCCAGCACCGCAGTGCGGGCGATGTCGCCACCCTGGTCGCCGACCGGCGACACCACACCGAGGATCATGTCGCTGATCAAGGTCTCGTCCAGGTCGGGGAAGCGGCGGCGCAGTTCGTCGACCAGGCCGACGACCAGATTCAGCGGCTTGACCTCGTTGAGCGAGCCTTTGCGCTGCTTGCCGCGCGGCGTGCGGATGGCCTCGTAGATAAAGGCTTCTTCGGACATGGGTGATTCCTCTTCACGATGCGAGTTTCGGTTTCGTTATGGCGACGCTAGTCCTCTACCCGCCACCCTAACAAAGTACCCGGCCAACCTGTTGGTTGGGCGAACGGGTTGGCGCCGAACGTCACGCTGGAGTGACGCTGGCCGCCCAGCGCCACGCTGGCGTGACGCTCGGCGGAGTGTTGACACGTTTACCCTGTGCACTCATGACGGTGTCGCGACTGCAGCCGTATGCGACCACGGTGTTCGCCGAGATGTCGGCGCTGGCCGCCCGCGTCGGCGCGGTCAACCTCGGGCAGGGCTTTCCCGACGAGGACGGGCCGGCGACGATGCTCAAGACCGCCCAGGACGCCATCGCCGCGGGCGTCAACCAGTACCCGCCGGGCATCGGCATTCCGGCGCTGCGGGACGCGGTCGCGGCGCAACGCAAGCGGAAGTACGGCGTCTGCTACGACCCGGCGACCGAAGTCCTGGTCACAGTCGGCGCTACCGAGGCGATCGCGGCGGCGGTGTTCGGTCTGGTCGAGCCCGGCTCCGAAGTGATCCTGATCCAACCGTTCTACGATTCCTACTCGCCAGTGGTCGCGATGGCCGGCGCCCGGCGGGTCGTCGTGCCGTTAGTGCCGGACGGTCGCGGCTTCGCCCTCGACGTCGACGCGCTGCGACAAGCGGTGACTCCGCACACCCGGGCGCTGATCCTGAACTCGCCACACAATCCGACCGGCACGGTGCTGAGCGCGGCCGAGCTGGCCGCGATCGCCGAGGTCGCGATCGCAGCCGACCTGCTGGTCATCACCGACGAGGTTTACGAGCACTTGGTCTTTGACGGTCGCAAGCATCTGCCACTGGCCGGCTTTGACGGGATGGCCGGGCGCACCATCACGATCTCCAGCGCGGCGAAGATGTTCAACTGCACCGGCTGGAAGATCGGATGGGCCTGCGGGCCAGCGGAACTCATTCAGGGCGTGCGGGCGGCCAAGCAGTATCTGAGCTACGTCGGGGGTGCCCCGTTTCAGCCGGCGGTGGCCGAGGCCCTCAACACCGCAGACGCCTGGGTAGACACGCTGCGAGACTCGTTGCAGGCCAGGCGCGATCGGCTCGCAGGCGGGCTGACCGACATCGGATTCAAAGTCCTCGACAGCGCCGGCACCTATTTCTTGTGCGCCGACCCACGTCCGCTGGGCCATGACGACAGCACCGCGTTCTGCGCGGCCCTACCCGAACAGGTCGGCGTGGCCGCGATCCCGATGACGGCATTCTGCGATCCCGATGCCGACGACTGGGCGACGTGGAATCACCTGGTGCGCTTCACGTTCTGCAAGCGCGACGACACCCTCGACGAGGCGATCAGCCGACTTGGGCGATTGCGGCCATGACCTTGCGCCGCAATCCCTCGGTCGCGGCGTAGAGGATCTTCCTGCGCGCCCGGTTGACCAGGAACTCCGGTATCGGCGCCGACGGCTCGAGGGTGATCTCGAACCGCACCCGCGTCCGGTCCTCGGTTTCACGGTGCATCGTGTACTCGACGTGCTGCGCATGCTGCTGCAACGTCTTCTGCGCGTCCCACACCACCCAGTCCGGCCCCCAGTGGTACTCGAGCACCTCGGTGTCGACGATGCCGGAGACCCGGATGGAGACCTTCACATGATGCGGCCGGCCATCGGGATAGCAATCGATGACTTCGGCCCGCTTGTGTACCGAGGACCAGGACGGCACCGAGCCGACATCGGCCAGCGCCGCCAGAATCACCTCCGGCGGCGCATCGATGACAACCTCTCGCGATGCTTGTACGGCCACTACGAGCAAACTAGCAACGCAACCGCATTCGCGGAACCAGGTTGCGCAGCTATGTCGGTCGTTCTGAGCCGAAACTGGCCATCACCTGATCACGCAGGCCTTTGGTTGCCGCATCCAGCACGATCTCGCTCGCCCGCCGGACGACGAACGCCGGTACCGGGCCGGCAGGCTCGACGGTGATGTCGAAGCGCACCCGAGTTCGGTCGATGCCGACCGGTTGGAGGTTGTATTCGACATGTTGCCCGCGCTGCTGAAAGGTGTCGCCGGCATCCCAGACCACCCAGTTGGGGCCCCAGTGGTATTCCAGGATCTCGTTGTCCACCAGCCCGAAAATCTTGATGGTGGCCTTCACATGATGCGGCCGACCGTCGGAATACCAGTCCAGCACCTGAATCCGCTTGTGCACCGGCGACCATGCCAGCAGCGATCCGACGTCAGCCAACGCCTCCAGGATGACCCCCGGCGGCGCGTCGATGACAATCTCTCGCGATGCTCGTACAGCCACTAATGTCCAAGCTAGCAAGCCGGCACGGGACCGGGTTGATTATCCGGGGCCTGATTACCAGCCGATTTCGTCGAGCGGAGTGGTTGCCTGCGGGATCGGCCCGACCGGTGCGGGCGGGGTGCGGGAGAACCGCGGCGCAGGGGCGGCCTGATCGACGCCATTGGCGTTGACCACCGTCGCACGCGCGGTCAGATGCGGGTCGACAGCGGCTTCGCTCCACGTCAGCACCGGCGTGACGCAGGCGTCGGTGCCGTCGAAGATCTTCGCCCACTCGTCGCGGGTCCTGGTGGCGAACCGCTCGGTGAAGACCTCGAACATCGATGCAAAAGAACCGATTTCGAACTGCCCGGGCACGTCGTCGGCAGAGAGCCCCAGACCGGCGAGCAGTGCCGCGAAGAACTGCGGCTCGATGGCGCCCACCGCCATGTATTTGCCGTCGGAGGTTTCGTAGCAGCGGTAGAACGGGGCCCCGCCGTCGAGCAGAAACGACTCGCGCTCGTCGCGCATCGAGCCGGTCGAGCGCATCGTCCACATCATCTGCGCCAGCACGCTGACGCCGTCTACCATCGCCGCGTCGACCACCTGGCCGGTCCCCGACCGCTCGCGCTCGTAGAGCGCGGACACGATGCCCAGCAGAACGAACATCGAGCCGCCACCGAAATCGGCTACCAGGTTCAGCGGCGGCATCGGTGGCCGGTCGCGGTAGCCGAGCGCCGACAGCGCGCCGGTCTGCGACAGGTAGTTGATGTCGTGGCCGGCGGTGCTGGCCCGCGGCCCATCCTGACCCCAGCCGGTGATGCGCGCGAAAATCAGCCGCGGGTTGACCGCCGCGCAATCGTCCGGGCCGATGCCCAGGCGCTCGCAGGTGCCGGGCCGAAAGCAGTCCAGCAGCACGTCGGCCTTGGCGACGAGCTGCAGCAGCTGCTGCGGGTCGGCTTTGACGTCCATGTCCACGATCCGCTTGCCGCGGTGCAACAGGTCGAGGTTCTCGGCCGGCAGGACAAGTCCGCCGGGACGGCGGACCCGCACCACGTCGGCGCCCAGATCGGCGAGCACCATCGCCGCGTGCGGGCCGGGACCGATGCCTCCGAGTTCGATCACTCGGACCCCGTCGAGGGGTCCACGGGCGGTCAAGGTGTTGCCCTCCCCCACTAGGACTTCAGCCCCTTCTTCACTTCCAGTACGCGGTCGCGTAGGCCTTTGGTGCCGGTGTCGACTGTTCCTTTGATGGCCCGCTTGATCACGAAACCCGGCAACGGTACTACGGGATCGACGCTGATCTCGAAGGCGACCTTGGTCTTGTCGCCGTCGGGCGTCAAGGTATAGGACGCGTCCTGCGAGCGCTGCTGTCCGGAGCTGATCAACGTCCAACTGACTTTGTTCTTGCCCCAGGTGTAAGCCAGCACTTGCTCGTCGGTGATGCCCGCGGCCTTCACCTTCATCTTCACCTTCAGCGGCCGCCCGTCGGAGTCCTTCTCGAGAACTTCGGCGCTCTGATGGGGCGGCGACCATTCGGTGACCGAGTCCATATCGCCGATCACGTCGAGGATCTCCTCAGGAGACGCCTCGATGACGATTTCGCGGGTTTCGTTGATTGCCATCACCGGACGATAGCGAGGGGTGCCGGGCTGAGGGCGGTTTCGACCGCAGACGCGTAGCGTCGACGTCGTGACTGACCCGTCCTACACCGTCGGCGACTACCTCCTGGACCGCCTGGCCGAACTCGGCGTCACCGAGGTGTTCGGTGTGCCCGGCGACTACAACCTGGAATTCCTGGATCACATCGTCGACCATCCGCGCCTGCGCTGGGTCGGCAACGCCAACGAGCTCAACGCCGGGTATGCCGCCGACGGATACGGCCGGCTTCGTGGAATGTCGGCAGTGGTAACCACATTCGGGGTCGGAGAGCTGTCGGCGGCCAACGCCGTCGCGGGCAGCTACGCCGAGCACGTGCCGGTGGTGCATATCGTCGGCGGGCCGTCGAAGGACGCCCAGGGCACCCGCCGGGCGTTGCATCATTCGCTGGGCGACGGAGACTTCGAGCACTTCCTGCGGGTGAGTCGGGAAATCACCTGTGCGCAAGCAAATCTCATGCCGGCCACCGCAACCCGGGAAATCGACCGAGTGCTCTGCGAGGTCCGCGAGCAACGCCGGCCCGGATACCTGCTGCTGTCCACCGACGTGGCGCGCTTCGAAACCGAGCCGCCGAGCGCACCGCTTCCGCACTACAGTGGCGGGACCAGCCCGCGAGCCCTGGCGTTGTTCACCGAAGCCGCAACCACTCTCATCGGCGATCGCCAGCTGACCGTGCTGGCCGACCTGCTCGTGCACCGGCTCAATGCCGTCGACAAGCTAGAGGCGCTGTTCAAAGCCGACGTCGTGCCGCATGCCACGCTGATGTGGGGCAAGAGCCTGGTCGACGAGAGCGCCCCGGAATTCCTGGGCATCTACGCCGGTGCGGCCAGCGCCGAACAGGTCCGCACCGCGATCGAAAACGCTCCCGTACTCGTCACGGCGGGCGTGGTGTTCACCGACATGGTCAGCGGATTCTTCAGCCAGCGCATCGACCCGACCCGAACCATCGACATCGGCGCGCAGCAGTGCACGGTCGGCCACGACGTGTTCGCGCCGCTGGAGATGGGCGCGGCACTGGACGCGCTCACCGCGATCCTTACCGAGCGGGGCGTCCGCTCGCCGGCGGTGACAGCGAACTCCAACGACGCGCCGGCCGACAGACCAGGCCGCGATCAGCCATTGAACCAGAAGATGTTGTGGGACAGGTTCTGTGACGCGCTCACCCCCGGCAACGTCGTCCTGGCGGATCAGGGCACCTCGTTCTACGGGATGGCCGCTCACCGGCTGCCGCAGGGCGTCACGTTCATCGGCCAACCACTCTGGGGCTCAATCGGATACACGCTGCCGGCCACTCTCGGCGCAGGGCTGGCGGAACGTGGCCGCCGGCCGGTCCTGCTGATCGGCGACGGCGCGGCACAGCTGACGGTTCAGGAGCTGGGGAACTTCTCCCGCGAGGGTCTGTCACCGGTTGTCGTGGTGGTCAACAACGACGGCTACACCATCGAGCGGATGATCCACGGAAAGACCGCCCCCTACAACGACATTGCGCGATGGAGCTGGGCCGATATTCCCACCGCACTCGGGGTGACGAACCACCTGACGTTCCGGGCCGAGACCTACGGCGAACTCGACGATGCATTTGTCGCGGCAGCGGAACATCAGGATCGGATGGTGCTGATCGAAGCCGTGGTCCCGCGGCTCGACATCCCCGACCTGCTGACCGATCTGGTCGCCCCGACGTCCGCGGACGGCAGCCCGCGGCGGTAACGCAGTCACAACGGTCTCCGCTCCGCGGTCGCTGCGGGGCGCTTCTGCTGGATTAACGGTCTGGGTGTGTTGGGCCACCAGCTGGCTTGGCGTAGGAGTGTGGCGATGGCGGGGACGGTGAGGGTGCGCACGAGGAAGGTGTCGAGCAGCAGTCCGCAGCCGATGATGAATCCGGCTTGGACCA